>ERZ772860.46-NODE-46-length-108885-cov-16.165074_pt1 | contig 108885 bp, 97 predicted proteins | sample MGYA00511342_ERZ772860 | MGnify/ENA primary metagenome ERZ772860 (study PRJEB29015, sample SAMEA2737665) | human gut metagenome | biome: human gut; feature: human-associated habitat; material: faeces | place: China | collected 2012 ... | reverse complement strand
TTCGTCTCCGTTTCCCCGCGCCCCTTTCCCCTTTTCTCTCTCTCTTTCCCCATGTCTCCAACACCAACCCAAGGACTCCGATGACAGCACGACGCCCCCCCCATCAACCGAGCTCCGTTCCCGACCGCGAGGCGGAGGAGCAGGCCCACGCCGCGGGCTATGCGCGCGTCTGCGGCATCGACGAAGCCGGGCGCGGCCCGCTGGCCGGGCCCGTTGTTGCGGCGGCCGTCGTGCTGCCGCCGGATATCGAGCTGCCGGGGCTCAATGACTCCAAAAAGCTCAGCGCGGCGAAGCGCGAGCGTCTCTACGAGGCTCTGATGGGCGATGATCGCATCATCAAGAGTGTCGCCCAGGCTTCGGTGGAGGAGATTGACAAGCTCAACATCCTGCGCGCCACGCATCTCGCGATGCGCCGCGCGGCGGAGGGGCTGAATCCCCCGGCCGATTTCTGCCTCATCGACGGGCTGCCTGTGCCGGATTTTCCGCTGCCTTCGCAGAACGTCGTGAAGGGGGACGCGCGCTGCCTCTGCATCGCAGCCGCCAGCATTCTGGCGAAAGTCACGCGCGACCGCCTCATGCAGGAGCTGGATCACGAATACCCGATGTACGGCTTTGCCCGCCACGCCGGCTACGGCACGGCCGCCCACCTCAAAGCTCTGCGGGAATATGGAATTACTCCGCATCATCGCCGCTCGTTTGCACCTGTTGCACAGATGTCGCTGCCCCTGGACCTCTGAGACGGTGCCCGGCAGGCGCAAGCTCGGCGCCTACGGTGAGCTCGTCGCGGCATCGTGGCTGCGCTCACAGGGCATGAAGGTGCTGCGTCAAAACTTCCGCTGGGGGCGCATCGGCGAGCTCGATCTGGTGTGCCGGGACGGCGACACGCTCGTCTTCACGGAAGTCAAGAGCCTCTCAACGGAGCGCTACGGCGCCCCGGGGCAGCACGTCGACGCCCGCAAGCGCCGGAGGCTGCGCTGCGGGGCGCTCAACTGGCTGCGTCTGCTCGGGCAGCGCGTGCCCATCCGCTTCGACATCGTCGAAGTCACCCTCCGAGGCGGCGAGCGGCCGCAAATCCAGCTGCACCGAGCCGCCTTCACGCTGCGCGAGGGAGCCGTCAGCCGCAGCGGGGAGGCCCGGTGAGGCCGGATCCCCCGCCGCCGGCGTCCTCCTGCGGAGGCAGGGGAGGCGGCAGCAAATCGAGCAGCGAGGCATCGAGCTGAGCCGCGCGATCCTTGCGGCGGCGGCTCTCCTCCTCGCGGCGGCTCTCCTCCTCCAGCATGGCGAGGCGCGTGTCCTCCGCCATGGCCTTGAACTTGTCCGCGTGGCTCACCTCACCGCTCTCATCGCGGAAGATGCCGGCGAGCCAGTCGCGCTTCTCGTCGATTGTCAGGTGTCGTTTCAGGCGCATGGAGGCGGGCTGGAGAAAAAGGTCAGGAGGTGGCGCACGTACTCCTTGCCGGCCGGGGCCAGCAGGTAAACGTCCTGAGCGTTCCCCACCCCCCTGAGGTAGCGCTCGCGAGCCAGCTTGCGCAGCAGGTTCGTGCAACTCGACGGGCGAAGCCCCGTCATCGCCGCGATATCCTGCGCGTTGTCCACCCCCGCCGCCACCATCAGCAGAACGAGACGGCAACCCGAGGGCATCGAATCCTGCTCGACGCGCATCAGCAGACGGCAGGCAAAATCAATCGCTTTCATTGTTTATCGACAATTTATCCACAAAGTTATTCACATAGCTTATCGACTGAACTCGAACGGATTACTTCATTTATCCACCGAGTTATTCACCATTCAACACCGCGGTGACTGTCCCTCCAGAAGCGGTAGAGCGGGTGCGTGTCATTCGAGAAGGACTGCACGGCGTTGAAGTGCGCCGCCTCGGGAAGGACCATGCTCCGATACTCCTCGGTGAGGGCCTTGCGCGCCGTGGTGCTGCTGGTCAGCGGGATGCAGAGCCGGATGGCGAGCTTGGACGCCAGCGCCTCGGCAAAGAGAGGATCGAAGAGCGCGGGATCCTCCACGTCAGCGATGTAGAGGAGGCGAACGCGCTGCCCGGGGCAGAAAATCGCGCGCCCGCGCAGCACCCAGTTGTGCCGATTGACCTCGAGCACGCGCAGGCAGTCCTGCGGCAGCGAGTGGGGCAACAGAGCCCCGGGCGGCGGGTTGACGGACTCGGGGGTACCGCTGCTGCTCTCGCCCGAGGCTTCGAGATCCGTCTGTGAGGCCGCGCCGGATCCGTCGACGCCCTCGTCCGAGCAGTCCAACTGCGCCAGGCGTGTGGCGAAGGACCAGCGATGCGCCATGAGCACCTCGCGGCGCACCGGGTGGTAGTGCATGTAGCACATGCGCGACGCAGGGGAGCCGTTGGCGTCGATGGCTTCCAGAGGAGATTCACCGAGCTTGGAGAGAGCGAGGTTGCAGATGCCGAGCGCGGTGAGCGGAACGGCCGGAGGGGCCGTATCGTCAATTGTGTTATTCTGTACTGTACTCATATGGCAAAGGCGCGCAGAGCGCGCATCATCAGAGTGTCACAAAGATCGCGTCCGAGCAACTTCCCGAGGGGGCAGGGCCTCACCGCCCCCAGTGCGGGCAGGTGAAGCGCAGCCCCCTCGCATGCTGGAAAAGCGCGGCGACACGGGATATGCTGGAGGCATGAGCAAGGACGCAAGAGAGCTCGCCGCCCGCTATTACGCGGGGAGCGGACGCAGCATGGCCGCCGACGTGGCCGCGCTCTGCCGCAACCCGCGGGGAATCGTCATGAGCACGCCGCGCTTGTTCGCCCTGATGCGCCCGGTCTGCAGCCATCGGCCCGAGAGCTGGGCCGAGCAGCTGGCACAGGACGAGCCCGCGGCGGACGCCTGGTACGTGCACCTGCTGGTCGGCGACCTGCAGCTCGCCCTGCAACTTGGGCACACGCTGCCTCCCCTGCCCCTGCTCTGCTTTCAGCGGGGAAGCCGCTCCGGCCGCCCTCACCGGCACAGCTGGCGGCGCGCCTTGCGCCACGGCGGCGCTCCCCGCCCCGGCAACAACATCGAAACCGACACCGAAACCAACGCATAACACAAAACACCACCATGGGATTCTCCAACCTGTTCAAAACGCCCTCGGCACCGACCACCGTCAAGACCGAGCCTCCCGTTGTCACCGTCAGCCAAGACGAGAACGTCGCCGCCGGCCAGCAGCAGAAGGACTCGACGCGGCGCGGGCTGCTCTCCACCATCCTGTCGCGCAGCGGCAACAAGCGCAGCTCGCTCAACACGGCGGGCAGCAACAACACCCCCGGCGGCAACAGCACCCTCGGCTGAGCACTATGGACACCATCCTTGCCGACTACAACGCCCTCAAGGCCATCCGCGCGCCTTGGGAAAGCTGGTGGGACGAGCTGCGCCGCTACGTGCTGCCCGGCCGCCCGAGCGATCGCGGCGAGCTGCCGGACGCCGACCGCAGCCGCGACCTCAGCGACACCACCGCCGTCGAAGCCTGCCAGAAGCTCGCCAGCGGCCACATGTCGTACATGACCCCGAGCAACGAACTGTGGTTCAAGTGGAGCAGCCCGGACGCCGACGCCGGCGACGAGGCCGAGTCTTGGTACGCCAGCTGCTCGGAAATCGCCAACCGCGAGCTCGCTCTCAGCAACTTCTACACCGAGCTGCACGAGTGCTTTCTGGACCGAGTCGGCCTCGGCACGGGCTCCCTCTTCAGCGGCACGAGCCGCAGCGGGCGCCTGCTCTTCCGCCACATCCCCTGCGGGCAGTTCGTCTGTGCGGAAAACGACGAAGGCAGCATCGACACCTACATGCGCGAATTCTGCCTCACCCCGCATCAGGCCGCGGGCCAGTTCGGCCGCAAAGCCCTCGGCCCGCGCGCCCGCGCCCTGCTGGACAGCGGTCGCAGGCCCCACGAGGGCAGCCTGCGCTTTCTGCACATCGTGCGCCCGCGCGAAAAGCGGGATCGCCGCCGCGACAACGCCGGCAACATGCCCTGGAGCAGCATCTATTACAGCCTCGACGACTCCTGCGTCGTCGAAGAAGGCGGCTACCGCGAACTGCCCTACATGGTCACCCGCTTCCTCAAATGGGGCGACGGCCCCTACGGGCTCGCCCCCGCGCGACTCGTCTACCCCGACATCCGGCAGGCGCAGTTCCTCAACCGCATCCTCGACACCCTGGGAGAAATCGCCGCCTTCCCGCGTATCCTCGAGCTGGCCAATCAGGTCGGCGAAGTGGATCTGCGCGCCGGCGGGCGCACCCTCATCAACCCGGAGAGCGCCAGCCTCGGCTTCCCGCGCGAATGGGCCACACAGGGGCGCTACGACGTCGGCATGGATCGCCTCAAGCAGAAACAGGACGCCATCAACCGCGCCTTCTTCGTCCCCATGCTCGAGCTCTGGAGCGAGCGCAAGCAGCAGATGAGCGCCACGGAAGTCTACGCGAGAGAGAACGAGCGCGTCATGCTCTTCTCGCCCTCCTTCACCCTCTTCGCCACCGACTTTCAGCCCTTCATGGAGCGACTCTTCGCGCTGCTCTTCCGGCAGGGCAAGTTCCCGCAGCCCCCATCCAGCGTGATGAAAGCCGATCGCCGGGGCGAGCTGAGCATCGCCGAGCCCCACGTCGTCTATCAGGGGCGCATCGCTACCATCATGCGTCGCATTCAGAGCGAAGGCATCAGCAACACCCTGCAACTCATGCAGCAGCTCAGCAATCTCGACCCCACCATCAGCGACCACATCGACCTGGAGCGCAGCTTCCGCCTCGCCGCCCGCCTCAACGGCGCCCCCGAGGAAATCCTGCGCTCGCTCAGCAGCGTCAAGCGCCTGCGCAAACAGCGACAGAACGCCCTGAGCGCCCTGAACGGCAGCGCGTCGAGCAGCGACGCCTCCGCCGCCGGCAGCACCGGGAGCTCCGGAGCCGCCTCCGCCGGCATGGCGGGAGCCGCCGCCTCGGGAGCAGGCGCCGGCCTCCTCTGACGAACGCCTCTATGAACGCCTCTGATGAACTCGAGCCGCATCCGATGAACCCGGGCCGACGCTGAGCGGGATCGGCTCCGCCACAACCCACACCAACACAAAACCCACCCGACACCTACGCAGACATGAACCTGCAACCCCGAACCCTGCGCGAACTCGCGCTACAAGCCCGCAGCGACAGGCGGCGCCTGCTCTCCGTACTCGGCACAGCCGACGGAGAAGCCGTCCTGCAACGCCTCGAAGACCGATTTGAAACCGACCTGCCCGTCTTTCAGGGCAAGGCCGGCCACTACGACGCCCTCGACGCCATGCGCCGGGACGCCCAGCGAGAAGTCTTCCTCGTCATACGCCGCCAGCTCGATCTGGCCCGGCAGGAAGCCACAGAAAACAACAATGAATACGAACACGACCATGATTCGGACAACAACTGATCCACGCCTGCGCCGCGGCGCAGCCGAAGCCGACGCAACAGCTGCACCCGACGCCCCAGGCACCTACCCCGGGGACAGCGCAGCCGCAGCCGAGGGCCGCTACCTCGACTATCACGACCCCGGGAGCCGCTACACGGGCGACGCCTACCCGGGCGAACGTTACCCGGACAACGCAGATCCCCGCTCCGCCTTGGCGAACCGCGGCCCGGGCTCCCCGAGCGCCGCGCCCCGCGAAGCCGGCTACCCGAGCCCGCGCGCCGCACGCGAGGCGGCGGCCATGGACGCCGCAGGCGCCCTGATCGCTCGGCGAGACGGCAGCGCAGCCCCCCTGCCCCCGCAGCCGGGAGCCCAGCCCCCCGCCGGCCCCTCCGGCGCCCCCGTGTCGGGAGCCCCCGGGCTTCTGGAGGGAGACGGCAGCTTCTGCCCCGAGTGGTACAAGCAGTTTAGCGACCTCGAGCCCTACGCCGCAAGCCTCGCCAAGTTCCGCCGCCCCGAAGCCCTCGCCAAGAGCTACGCCCACCTCGAGCGCCTCAAAGGCTACCCGGACCCCGCCGACCCGCGGCGCATGGAAGCCTTCCGCCTCGCCGTGGGCCTGCCCGAAAAAGCCGAGGACTACCACCTCACGCGCCCCGAGGGCGCTGCGGATGAAATCTGGGATGACGCCCTTGCGGAAGACCTCGCCGGCGTCGCCTACCGCTACGGCGTGCCGCCGCGCGCCATGCAGGCCCTCAGCGAACGCTACAGCGCTCTGGGCACCCGCATGCTGCAACACAGCCGCGAGGTTGAGCAGCAGGCCATCGAACAGGCCGACGCCAGCCTGCAGCAGGAGTGGGGCGAGCAGTACGAGGACAACATGCAGGACATCGGCAACTTCCTCAGCCGCCTCGGCGACGAAGCCGGCGTGGACGTCGCCGGCCTCATGGACAACCCCGCCCTGCGAGCCAATGCGGACTTCGCGCGCCTCATGCTCACCGCCGCCAGGCGCACGCACGAGGCTCCCCTGCACACAGGCAGCACGCCGGACGGCCCGGCGGAGGCCCGCCGCATCGCGGCAGACCCGAGCCACCCCCTGCACGAGGCCTACATGCGCAGCAACCACCCGCAGCACCGCTACGCCAACGAGCAGTACGACCGCCTCGCCTTCGGGCGCCGCCTCTGATCGCCGCAACGGCTTCCGCTCCACCAGCGCTTGATCCGGACAGACACGGCGCCGCATGAGATTCGGCGCAGCACCGCACGAGCGCAGCGCCGTCCCGCCACGGCATAAGCGCAACGCCGCCGCACACGGACTCGGCTCAGTGCCGCAGGGGTGCAGACAGCGTAACGCCGACTGTCGGGGCCGACAGCGCCCGCCAACAACAATCCCCGACCTCACGAACAGGTGAGGCCGGGGATTAACGTCAACACGAACGCGCCGACGCGGGCGGCTCAACGCCCCCGTCAGGGCTCCGCGCGATCACCGCGAGCGAGCTCAGGACTTTTTCGGCTCCGGGCCCGAGGGACGCGGCGGGCGGGCGCCACCGGCATCAGGGCGCGAGGGGCGGCTGGGGCCGGCGCTCGGACGAGAAGGACGGCTAGCACCGGCATCGGGACGCGACGGGCGATCCGAGCCGAAACTCGGCCTCCACGGGCGGCTGGCACCGGCCTCAGGTCGCGACGGTCGATTCGAACCGACGCCCGGCCGAGACGGGCGGTCCGCCCCGACATTCGGGCGCGTCGAACCGATCGGGCGCTGGGCATGGTGATCCTCACGGCCGGCCAGCGGCTTGCCGGAGCCCGGGCGATTCAACTCCGGCCGCCAAGAGCCTGGCTTTTTTGCATCGGGTTTACCGGGCTCCGGGCGTCTGAAATCGGGGCGGCGGTCACCCGGCTTGGGCGCGGCACCCGGCTTGCGCTCGTTCCAGATTTTGCGGTGCTCCTGAAAAATTCGGTCGTTATCGACGCGACTCACCGGGCGCGGCGGGCGCACGGTCGGGCGATGATCCGCCGGAACGTGGCGCGGCCGATCCGTGCGCACGACGTTGTGCACATAGTGGTAGTTGCTCGTGTACCACGGGGCCGGGCTCCAAGACGGCACAAAGCAGCCGGCGCCGAGCCCCGCCAGCGTGTAAATGGCCTGCCCGGACGAGGTGTAGCCGTACACCGGGCGGCCGTTGCTGTAGCCGTAAATCGGGTAACCGCTGGAATCGTACCAGGCCGAATTCCAGGCGCTTGAACCGTAATAGGGACTGTAGCCGCCGTAGTAATAGTCATCATCCCAGCCGCAGGAGGTCATCCCGCCGAGACACAGCGCCGCGAGCAGCGCCACCGACAAACCTTTTCCGTTCATCTTCTCCATCGTCTGAATATCATTCACTTTGAACCTCGGAAACGGGCGGAGCGCACCGTTACGTCCCCGCTCTTCCGCACAAATCGCATGCTAGCGCAGGGCGCGGACGAGTTCAAGCCCCGAATCCGTCTTTTTCTTAAATAACTATAACTTTATGTGTCAGCGCAGGGCCTGCCCGACAATTTTTGATCAAAAGTCGCAGTTTTACTTGACTCAGCTCTGTTTTCATGTAAAATATCGCCCCGCGAAACACCTTTAACCGAATTACAAGCTTATGTCCAGAATCTGCGATCTCACACTTGCCACCCCCCACAAGGGCCGCCGCATCCATCGCTCCGGTCTCGCCAAGAAGAAGGGCGGTATCGGTCGTCACGTCACCAAGACGGTCAATCGCGTTGTCTACCCGAACCTTCAGGAGAAGCGCATTTGGGTTCCCGAGCTGAACAACGGCAAGGGTGGTTACCTCCGCCTGAAGCTGACCTGCAAGGCTCTGCGCTCCATCTCCCGCAACGGGGCTCTCACGACCCTTCGCAAGGCCGGCATCATCGTTGGCTAACGTTCACTTTTTTTGAACAATTCGACGCCTCGTGTGTCCCTATTAAAGGGTCTCGAGGCATCGACTGTTAAACGACGCGCCGCGTGCGTCACCTGACGGCGGATCCCCCCGAGCGAGACCCCGACCATCAGAATCTTCAACGGCTATACAATTATGAGCAAACGACAGACCAAGATCGCGCTGCGAATCAATGACGACAACGTCAATCACCACCTGTGGAACAACCGCGGTGTCTGGTGGTGCCACGTCACCGTGCACAAGCCCGATGCCACGGCAGAGCGCCTGCGCTTCTCGCTCAAGACGCGAGACCTGAACAAGGCCCGCTCCCTGCGCGATCGCATCTTTGCTGATATCCAGCGCCACTTCGGCATCACGGCCTGACGCGCGGCTCGGCCAACCCCTTGCGGCGGCACAGCTCTCAGCAATGAGGGCTGTGCCGCTGTCTTTTTTATCTGAGGAGGGGCTCCACCTCCGGCTCTCCCCTGCCCCTCGTTACGGGCGGCGCCGTTGCCGCAGCAGAACGCCCGTCCGCTCCCCGATCACGCCCGTCGGCCGAGAGTGGCGAAGCGCTCCACCCCTGCCCCTCGTCCCTGCGGGAAGCTCTGCGCGCATTCCTGCACGAATTCCCGCGCGAAGCTACGCCTTCCGCACGGTCTTGACAGGCTCCGCACAATCTTCGCACGAACGGCGAGCAAACTCCGCACGAGCGGCGGCGCCATCCTGCCGAGACGCCTTCACCCGCAAGCCTCACCGCCGACCGATTTCGGCTAACAGGCGCTGAATTTGGGCTGGTCAAATGACGTCAAACGGTGTATACTGCCGCCATGAGCGACGGCATCAGAGTCTTTACAGGCGGCGCCACCATGTGCAACGGTTATCTCGTCGAGGGGCCGGACGGCTTCGTGGCCGTCGACGCCCCCGAAGGCTTTGCCGCCTGGGCCTGCCGCTGGCTGCCCGAGGGTGCCAAGCTCAGCCACCTCCTGCTCACGCACCAGCACTTTGATCACGTGCAGGACGCCGCTGAACTCAAGGCCCGAACCGGCTGCCGCATCCATGCCCACTCGCCCTACAGCACCGACCTGACGCTCGAATCCATGGCGCGCCTCGGCTGGGGGCTCAACCTGCATGTCGAGCCCTACCGCGTCGACGACGTCCTCGGCAGCGACCGCAGCGAGGGAGACTGGGGCGGCCTGCGCTGGAACCTCATTGCCCTGCCCGGCCACTCGCCCGACAGCATCGTCTACCGCCTCGACTCCCGGCAGACCCTCTTCACCGGCGACGTACTCTTCGCCGGCTCCGTCGGGCGCACCGACTTTCCCGGGGGCAGCCAGAAGGACCTCCTGCACGGCATCGAGACCAAACTCTCCCAACTCGACCCGCAGCTGCGCATTCTCAGCGGCCACGGGCCGGCCAGCAGCCTCAAGGAAGAGCTGCTCAACAACCCCTGGCTCTGCTGAAGAGCCGCGGCGCGCGTCGGCGCGCCCGACACGAGAGCTCCTCGCCGCCGCGTCGGACGGGCCCTCGAGATGAAGACAAAAGAAGACACACGAAGAACAGAAGAAACGATGAAGTTTGAAGAACTGGGCCTCTCGGCCCCCATTCTGGAAGCCGTCAACGACTGCGGCTACGAACACCCCACCCCCATTCAGGAACAGGCCATCCCCTACGTCCTGCAAGGCCGCGACGTCATCGGCGCCTCGCAGACGGGCACCGGCAAAAGCGCCGCCTTTGCCCTTCCCCTCCTCTCGATGATCCAGCACACGGGCGAGCCGCAGGTGCTCGTCCTCGAGCCCACGCGCGAACTCGCCGACCAGCTGGCGGAAGCCTTCCGCACCTACGCTGCGCACACCGACATCAGCGTCGCCCTGCTCTACGGCGGCGTCGGCTACGGCGCCCAGTCCGAAGCCCTCAAAGCCGGCGCCGACGTCGTCGTCGCCACCCCCGGCCGCCTCGTCGACCACTTCTACCGCGGCAACATGAAGTTCAAGAAGGTGCGCCACCTCGTGCTCGACGAAGTGGACCGCATGACGGACATGGGCTTTTTGCCCATCGTGCGCAAAATTGTCAACCTCTGCCCCTGGGAAGGCCGCCAGACCCTCTTTTTCTCGGCCACCATGCCGCAGATCCTCCAAGGCTTCGCCAAGTGGTGCCTCAAGGACCCGGTGGAAATCGCCATCGCGCGCAGCGAAGTGGCCGCCACGATCTCGCACGCCTTTTACCCCGTCGGCCTCGACCAGCGCGATGAGCTGCTGCTCGCCCTCGTGCGCGCCACGGACTTCCACAACCTCATGATCTTCACCCGCACGCGCAAAGAGGCCGACACCGTCAGCCGCATGCTGCGCAACAACGGCTGGGGCGATCAAGTCACCGTCATGCACTCCGACATCCCTCAGAAAGAGCGCATGGAAGCCCTGCGCGGCTTCAAGGAGGGCAAATACCGCATTCTCGTCGCGACGGACGTCGCCGCGCGCGGCATCGACGTAAGCGGCGTGACGCACGTCATCAACTACCGCGTGCCGGAGAACCCCGAGGACTACGTCCACCGCATCGGCCGCACCGGCCGCGCCGAGGCTACCGGCGACGCCTTCACCCTGCTGACGGCTGACGAAATCGACTTCGCCAAGAGCGTCGAAGCCTTCATCAAGCAAAAGATCGAGCGCCGGCGCCTCGAGGGCTTCAACTACGCCTACACGGCCCTGCTCGACACGGATCTCAAGCCCATCCGCAAGCCGCGCCCCGCGCCCAAACCCCGCCGTCGCCGCTGATCAGCATGCGCGTCATCAGCATCGACCCGGCCATCCGCAACACCGGATTCGCCGTTCTGGAAGGCGATTACCGCGACGCCCGCGCGCTGGCCTACGGCACCCTCAGCATGCCCTCCTCGGCGAGGCAGAGCGCCTGCCTGCGCGCCGTCCACGAGCATCTCTGCTCGCTGATCGAGCGCTGGCAGCCCGACAGCCTCGCCATTGAGGCCATCATCTACGTGCAGTCGCACCGCACAGCCATCGCCATGGGCTCGGCGCGCGGCGCGGGCGTTCTCGCCGCCGCGTTGCACGACCTGCCCATCGTCGAATACCCGCCCACCTGCGTCAAGCTGGCCACCGTCGGGCGCGGCAGCGCCGGCAAGCAGCAAGTCGCCTACATGATGCGCGCCCTGCTGCACCTCACTGAAACGCCGCAGCCCGACGCCGCTGACGCCCTCGCCATCGGCTACACCCACCTGGCCGCCACCGACCCCTTGAGGGCCCACCTCTTCCGCGAGCGCAAGCTCATCTGAGAGAGCGCGCGACCCCGGCATCGCCCCGGGTCAATGAGGCCATACCGCGGATGCCTCCCCCTCAGCGCACCCTTCACCGCCCTGCGGCCGTAAAAAAAGCGCGCTGAGGGTCTTTTTTTTGCATTTTTACGGAAACCCGGTGAAACTCCTGCTCAAGCACGGGGTTTATGTATAGGCCCCATGAAGATCAAAAACATTACCAGATACACCTACGACACGACAGCCTTTCAAGGCTGGCGGCTCAACATCTGTCGCAACAGTCGGCAGTTTACGAAATATTTTTCCGATAAACAATTCGGAAGTCCGGAGGCGGCCCTGCAGGCAGCTCTGACGATGCGCAACAGCATCATCGACGAGCTCAAGCTTCGCCCCACGGAGAGCGAAGCTATTTTTGCCCGATACCGCTGATTTCTCAGCTTCGGGGGGCATCCTTCCGAGACCCGGTGTTTTGGTGGCAGCGCAGGCAATGGAGCTCGCGCTCCTTTTCGCGTACCATTCGGAGGTAACCGGCCAGCTTGACCACCTCCGCCCGGATGAAATAACTTCTGAGCTTCAGGCCCCTTGTCGGGGAGAGGAAGCGCAGCTTCACCTCCTTGAGTCGCCCTTTCTGCACATAGCGGTAGAGCGAACTGCGCGCCACACCGAGAATTTGAACCGCCTCCGGCACCTCAATCAGCTTGTTTGAGGGAGCCTCCGTCACAGGTGCTCGGCTCTGCACAAGAGCGAGCACCTGGTCTTTTTTCCAGTAAAGGCGCATCACCTTGTCTTCACCCTGCACCTTGCGATGTCGCACACGGTGCCGCGCGAGCGTCGCCCGAGCAGCGGAGACCGTGCACTGTAACAAACCCGCTGCCTCACGCGACGAAATTCCCCAGTCCGGAACTTTCGTATAGGGGCGCCCGCTGCGACGATTCCAATCCTTCCTCCCGAGAATCACCTCAGGCGGATAAATCACACCCGGCATGTCTATGAGGCGGATGCCGCCGGCCCCCACCAGCGTTCGAGGCAATTGATCAGGCCTCAACATAATTCTGTACTTCTATTTCTGCAATCGAGGTATTCTTGAAAGTTTTAGAGTTCTCAGACATTGTGTCATGGCTGACGCGGTTGGTTGCCGCATCAATAACTTTTTATACATCAGATCTTCAAAGTTTTTGTCATAAATTACACAAACATCTGACAAAAAGTGTTTAATAAAGAATTATCCAGCAGAGATATTACACATAACGAACAACGATTTTCCGCGCTTTCAATACCCCTATTCTCTTTATTATAAGCTCCTAAGTGAGAACCACTTCATCGTCCAAAGCGGCATCGCGTCTTTCCTCGGGGAGAGCGGCGCCGACAACGCGGCGAGGGGTGCATGGCGGTGGGTGGATGAAGAGCGAACCAATCGCCCTCAGCAGCTCCCCAGCGGGCGCTCTTCGAGCCGAGATTTCAGCCGACCCGCAGAGGCTCGGGAAGGGATGCCGACGGCGAACGCCCTCACGAGAGGCGCTGAGCCGCCATCTTCCCGTAGACGGTTTGATCGAAGGCCGCGGCGCGCTCCAAAAAACGGCGCTCGCGCAGCACGTTGTCGGGGGCGTCGCGATGAGACAACTGCGCGGCGCGGTAATAAAGCAAGGCCTTGTCCTGAGGGTCACTCACGGCCTCAGCGCCCTCCGTCAGAGCATCGAGAGCCGCCGGGATGCGGTGAAAGGTCTCTTCGTAGAGGCGGGCGAGCTCCTGCCATCCGCGCACGCGTCTGGCATCGGCGCGCACCGTCAGCACCAGCTCCGCCATGAGAGCCTCATCCTTGCTCTTCTCCACCTCGGCAATGAGGGTCAGCAGCTTATCCTCACCGGGGAAGTAGCTGCCCATGTAGATCTTCTCAACAATCTTCTGACCCCAGCGCGGCAGCACCCAGCGCCGCAGGACGAAGGAGACAATGAACACCAGCAGCACCAGCGCCGGCAACACACGCTTGAGCAGCGGCAACCCGGCGAGCGGACCGGCGTTCTCATCGATGGGCTCCTGCCCCCAGCGCACCCAAAGCCCGAAGAGGGCAAAGGGCAGCAGCAGCGCACAGATAATCACCAAGGGGCGGCGCATCGTCAGACAGGAACAGATGAGGGAGGGGAGAGGGAGGGCCACCGGGAGAGCGAGAGCAAAGCCCCCGGCAGCGGCCGGCGGGCAGGCAGCGGCGCTCAGCTCACTTGCGGGACTCCGGCAGATCCTCCATCTCGAGATAATTGAGAGCGATGGTGCGATTCGGATTCTCGGGGTTGCGCACCTCCAGCTTCATCTGCTTGAAAAACCACGTACCGTCCGAGAGCTTCTGGATGGACGTGATTGAGAAGCGCTTGCGGAGCTTGCCGTCGCGGCCGTAGCCATCGATCTGCCAAGCCGTGCCGTTCTCCTTGTCCACCCACACGCGCACCCAAGCGAACTGCCCGACAGACGCGTTGGGGTTAGGCACCTCGACAATGTAGCAGTCGCGCCCCTTGATGCGGGAATCCGAGGTATTCTGCATCACCTTGCCGCCCTTCCAGTAGAGAAAGCGCAGGGAGAGATCCTCATAGCAGACATCGGTGCCGGCAATGGGTTTGTCATAGTCCGCTGGGGACATCTGCACGGCCCGGTTGTTCTGCACACGGTAGAGGCTGACGTTCGTCTCGCGGATGCGCACGTCGAAGCGATCCCAAGCCTTGTCCTTCTTGTACTGAAAGACGATGGTGTCGCCGCGAGCACTGAGGCTGAAGGGAACCTTGTCACGCCCCTTGCGAATCGTGCCGAGCACATCGCGCTCACCCTGACTGACGGTCATCTCGCGCATGGCGGCGAGCAAATCATCCGCACGGGGCGTTCCCTCCTCAGCCGAAGCGAGAGAGGGGCAAATCACGGCAGCGACGCAGCCGGAAATCAGAAAGCACTTGGTCCACGAGTTCATGGCTGTTGTATACCACAGGAAGAGGCGTGAGGGAAGGATATTTTCACCTCTGGGCGCTGCATGACGCAGCCGAGCCCGAGCGAATCCCCCCGGCGCCATCCGCGGCGGAGGAGGCGCCGGGAGCTGAGCCATCGTCGTCAGCGGCGCGACATCGGTTGCCCACCGGCGTCCGCCGCAGCGCCCGGCGGAACAGCGGCAGCAAGGCACAGCAGAATAAACGCCCACCCCTGCCGCATGCGGCCGCAAAAAAGGCTTGAAACAGAGCACAGGAGCCGCTACACTCCCCCGCGTGAACGTTTTCTCCACCTGCTGGAACAGCAAGCGCCACGAAGACGGCGGCGCCATGTGCGACGAGATCCTCAGCCTCGGCTTCGACACCATCGAAGCCTCGCACGGGCTCCCGCTCACCATGCTGCCGGGCCTCGTGCGCGCGGTGGATGAAAAGCGCATCCGCGTCGCGGGCGTGCACAACTTCTGCCCCGCGCCCATCGAGATTCAGGGAGACGCGCCGGACGCCTACCGCTTCACCTCGCACCGCCCCGAGCAGCGCGCCCGAGCCCTGCGCCTCACGCAGGAAAGCCTGCGAACGGCGGCCCGCCTCGGCGCCCGATACGTCGTGCTGCACCTCGGCACCGTCGAAATCATGAAGAGGCGCGAAGGCACGCGGCTTCTGGAGCGCATGGCTCGCAACTGCCAGCTCGGCAGCCCCGCCTACCTGAAGTTCAAAGGGCAGCTCGTGCGGCGCCGCGAGCGCCTCGGCGCCCTCTACTGCGACCGCGCCCGCGAAGCCCTGCACAGCCTCGCAGAAGAGGCGCGCGAGCTCGGTCTCGTCCTCGCCGTCGAAGGGCGCAGCCACATGGAGCAAGTGCCGGGAGAATCCGAAATGCTGCAACTCATGGCCGAGTTCCGCGACAACCCCCACGTGCGCTACTGGCATGACTTCGGCCACATCCAGCGCAAACACAACCTCCTGCTGCTCGACCACGAGCAGTATCTCGAAGCGCTGAGCCCCTGGCTCTACGGCTCCCACATCAACGACGTGCAGTGGCCCGCGCGCGACCACCGAGCCCCCTTCTTCGGCGGCGACGTCGACTTTGATCACCTGCTGCCGCGCTTCTTCAAGCGCAGCATGCCGCTGACCTGGGAGCTCTCCCCCTCCGTCACCGCCGAGCACATCAAGGAAGCCAAAATCCGCTGGGACGCCCTCATGCAGCAGCTGCCCGAGGCCTGAAGCTCGGCGCGACACATGGAGCAACAGTGTTCGGTAGGAGAAATCGCACAGAGGGAGCCGAGAGGGAACGCAGCACAGCCCTGAGCCGCCCCTTGCCCCGCCAGATGACCATGACTATCGAATACTCACAGTCCATCCCCGAAGGACGCCCCGCAAAAAGGCGAATGGTTTGGTTAGATATCGCGCGCGTCCTAGCGACCTTGCTAATTGTCCTCTTTCACGTGCCGTCCTCGGCCTTCTTCCGAGGTGCTTCACCCCATGACCCCGCTTGGTGCCTGCTCCATTTCTATGGCTCCGCCGGTGCTGCCATCGCCTTCTTCTTCGCCATCTCGGCTTATCTGACACCTGTTCGCCCCCACCTGCGCAAGGTGGCAAGCAAGGTCGTAGCGCTGGTCATCCCCTACATCATCTGGAATCTCATCTGCGCCCCGGGACTCCGAGATGAACTGAGCCTCGGGCGCATCTTCGGTCTCGGTTCACCGGATGCCCTGTGTGCCGACTATCCACTGTGGTTCGTGCGTGACCTGATCTTTTTACTGCTCCTCCTGCCGCTCTACGAGCGCTTCAGTGCCCTTGTCGCCGCCGCATCTGCCCTGCTGATACTCATCCCACAGGCCCGCCTCATGCCGGAGTTTGCGGCCTCCATCCCTCTTCCTCGAGCCGAGTCATGGCTATTCTTCAGTGCCGGGCTGTTGGCGCGACGCCTCCCTTCCGAAACCTGGCGGCGATTGATTCTGGCAAGCGCCCCGCTCTGGCTGGGTCTCTCCCTAGTCTCCCTCTTCATGGCCGCACCCCACCCTGAGCTCTTCGCCTTCATCAACATCTTCAGCCTGCTCGCCACCGGCATACTTCTGGAGAAAGCAATAAAAGGCCAGCCACAGGCAAACGAAGCTCTGCGCCTGTCGGCCAATGCCACCTTCCTCTGCTATGCCGTGCATGCCCCTGCCCTGCTTGTTCTCGGCCTGGCAGCTAAACGCCTGTGCCCGGCATTAGCCTCGCAGAGCTGGCCGGCCCTCGCGCTACCCCTGCTGATTTTCGCCGGCTCCGTTGCCGCCTTCCGCCTGATGCAGACACGCGCCCCTCGCCTCCTTCCGCTGCTGGCACATGCTCGGGCACCCAAGCCCGCCACCCCATCAGGGGACTGAAATCCGGATTCCCCTTGGCCTCCCCTTAGTGCGCCTTGTCGCGCTCCTCAGCGCACCCACGGTCTAGCACGCGCCCCAGCTCAGGCACGCGCCCCCGCTCAGGCGCGCGCGTAGGTGTTCAGCAACGCCACCATATCCGACGAGAGGCGAAAAATCGCCGCCTCGCGATCCCCGATGCGGGGCAGACCCCACAGGGTAAATTCGTCGTGCGCCACGAGGTTGAAATACATCCCGCGCAGACTCGTGAGGCACCAGAGCCAATCCGTGCGGGACAGCCCCGGGAAACAGGACTGCACCGCCTGCTGCCACTCCTGCTGCGCCCAAGCGTAGTGCGACTCATAGACATCACGCGTGAGCTCCGGGCTCTCATAGCCCATCTTGTTGAGGAAGCAGAGCAGCTGCACCCCGTCAGCCACCGTCGCATCGCGCCAGCGCGTGATCGGCGCCGCCAGCCACGAGTAAATGATCTGCCGGGCATCCCCCGACTCCCGCGCCTCCTCCAGCGCCTCGAGACAAACCTCATTGTACTGCACCGAGAGATAGGCCAGCGTGTCGCGGTAGAGATCCGCCTTGCTGCCGAAATGGTAGCGGATCAGACCGATATTCACCCCGGCCGCCTGAGCAATATCGCGCACCGCCGCCCCGCGGTAGCCGAGAGCGGTAAATTGAGCAATGGCAGCGCGCATAATCTGCGCCTTCGTGGCTTCGGACTTGTTCATCGTTCGCGTATCTTCAACAGACTATGAGGGAGGGAGAGCCGCACAGCGAGCCAAGCACCCTGCATCGGGAGCAGCACCCGCAGGCCTCGCCCCTTCGACGGCAGCGCAGCGGCGAGACTCGACCTCAGAACTCAGCCTTTGACTCCTGAGCGGAGGCCTTCGCGCCGCCGACTGCCTCCTCCACCGCCGCCGCATCCTCGGGCGTGAGATTCTTGAACTTCATGCGCAGAATGCGCCCGCCGACGCGGCGCAGATAAATGTAGCCCTGCCGGCGGTCATAGCGCTGAAGCTTCGCGAACACCGTGCCGCGGCGGTTCGAGCGCGTCCAGTCGCGGTAACCCTTGTCGCGCAGCGTATCCTTGTAGCTCTCGTAATCCTGCTCCGCATTCTCCAGCGCCTTGCAAATCTCAGCCTCGCGCGCCTTCCAGTCCGCGTCATCGATGCCGTCAATGACGGGCGTCACCTTGCCGGACATCGACACCACGACCACCGCCGGGCGGCGGCTCACCCCGAAATTGCGCCCCATCGCCCGCAGATCACTCAGCGAATAGCGCGACTTGCGCCCCGTGAACTCATCCGTCGTCTCGCCGTCATCGAGCAGCACGCGAATCACGCGGTCGCGGCACCACTCATCGAAATGCGCCGAATTGAGCACCGTCTCCGCCAGCGCATTGCTCTTCGGGCTGGCAATCGAATCGTGAAACCAGATGAGCATCGGGCGCTCCGTGCGGCGCGCCAGAGCCAGCGCCGCATTGTAGTCGGACATCCAGCTATTGCCCTGCCGGCGATTCTCAAACAGCGCATTGATCTGCGCCTCGCTCGACTCAATGTCATCCGGATTCGAGAACACCAGCTCCCCCTCCGCGCCATTGTCAAAGCTGCGCAGCTCCTCCTCCGTCGCCACATTCACGTTGACGGCATTGATATCGCCCTTGTTCGCCAAGAGCGGATTGCCCAGCTGCGGCAACTCATCGGGAGCCAGCTGACGCGGCTCGCTGTCCTCCGCCTTCTTCTCCCCGCCCGAAAACACCGAGCAGGCATTCAGCAGCAGAGAAGCCAGCGCCACCGCCGTGAAAACGCGCCATTTCATCGCCTCAGCCCTCCTCAGCCTTCACCTGCTGCCAGGCCTGCTCCATCTGCTCCGTCGACGCTTCAGCCAGACCGATTCCCCGAGCCTTCAAGGCAGCCTCCAGCGCATTGAAGCGGCGCTCAAACTTGCGATTCGCCGCATCCAGAGCCAGCTCCGGATCCACGCGGCGGCGGCGGCAGAGGTTCACCACCGTGAAGAGCAGATCGCCCAGCTCCTCCTCCACATGTGCATCCGCATCCGGCTGCGCAAGAGCCTCCGCCACCTCATCCGTCTCCTCGCGGATCTTGTCCACTACCCCCGCATCATCGGGCCAGTCAAAGCCCACCTTCGCCACCTTGCGGGTCAGCTTGAACGCGCGGAGCATCGAAGGCAGCCCCTTGCCGCAATCCTGCAGGTAGGGCTTGTCCTCAATCGCGTGCTCGCGGCGCTTGATGCGATCCCACTGGCTGATCACCGCATCGGCATCATCGGCCTCAGCCTGAGCAAAAACGTGCGGGTGGCGGCGCACCAGCTTCTCGCAAAGCTCCGCCGCCACCTCATTGATGCCGAAGCCCGCCTCGGGGTTCTCCTGCGCCAGCTCCGCGTGAAAGAGCACCTGCAACAGCACATCGCCGAGCTCCTCGCGCAAATGAGGCCAGTCGTGCGCGCGAATCGCGTCAATACTCTCGTAGCACTCCTCAATGAGATTCGGCACCAAACTCTCATGCGTCTGCTCCGCATCCCAGGGACAACCGCCCGGCGCCCTCAGCCGATGCATAATCGCAATCGCGCGCTCCAGCTGCCGCTCGGGCTGCTGACAGTGCATCATCTCATCATCCGTCATCGTCACGAGAGACCCATCCGTATTCATGTGCGTGAACAAAAAAGTAAAGCGGGAAAAATCAACGCAGCAGACTCAAGCTCGGCACCCGGCCAATCACTTGTTGCCGCGGCGGTCGCGCCGTTCATTGCGCGCCTTGCCGGCTAAAATGTCATCGATATGCTGCACCATGTCCCACGAAACGCGCCGGCGCTGATACTTGCGCCAGAGCAAATCGCGCAGCGCCGTCCACGTCTCCTCCGTGAAATCCACCGGCGTAAACACCACCTCATCGCGATGAGAGCGCCCAAGCTTCGGAGCCGAAGCCAACTGCCACCAACCGCCGAAATACGACGCCTCATAGACAACCTTGTTGCCGTCCGCATCCTTATCCTGCCAGGAAAAAACCTCCATAGAACTCTGCCTAATCTGCGTTAAAATTAAAACTGAAAGCCAATCCGAAACGACATCCAAGCGCCGCACACAGCCGACGCACAGGCCACGCGCACCGCCCGTCAGCGCCTGCCGCCGCGGCGATTGAGCTCCTGATGCATACGCGTCGCATCCTCATCCATGGTCGGCGCAATCGCCGCCGCATTCGGATTGAGAGAAATAATGAGAGGCTTCGAGCGCTTGCCGCGCGCATCATACTTGTAAATCACACGCTGCACCAACTTCTGCTCCGGGTACGAATACATACGCTCCTCAATGAGGCGAGCCTTGCGATCATAGCCGTAAGAAACCTTGTAGATCACCTCACGTTTATTGTTATAAATCACACAGCCCATGAGCTGTCCGTAACGCCCCTCCGTGTAATCATTAATAGCCGCCAACTTGCCGCTGGCCGTGTACGTCGCACACTGCATCCCCTTCCACCCGGCCTGACGCTTGTAAAACGAGCGCGTACCATCGGGGTGGCGCAGCACGCGCACCACATCGCGCTCCTGCTCCGTCAAGTCAGCACTCTGAGCCGCAAGCTCAGACACCGCCCCGACAGACGCAAACCCCAGCAGCAGACAGGCGAAAAGACGATTCCTCATGACGATATAATAACCTCTTGTCAACACCATGGCAAGACTTTTGCACGACATGCGAGCCACCGGACCTCCGCGCCCCCCGGCCCTGCCGCCGAGAGAAGCAGAGCCGGCCGCCCCCGAGCAGAGAAGCGCAGCCCCGGCCGGCCGCCGGCACACCGGGCAAAGCTCGCTGCCTCAAGCCTCATCAGCGCAGCCCGGCCCGCCACAAACCTCAGCACCCGAGCGCCTTCGGAATCGCCACGCGCATCGCCGCGAGCGTCGCATCGATATCCGCCTCCGTATGCGCCGTCGAAATAAACCCGGTCTCATAGGGAGACGGAGCCACATAGACCCCCTGCTCAAGCATCGAGAGGAAGTAGCGTCGGAACAGATCAAAATCACCGCTCATCGCCGAATCAAGATCCGTCACATCGCGCTCCGTAAAGAAGAGGCACCACATCGAGCCGCTGCGCTTGAAGGTCAGCGGATGCCCGCAGTCGTGCAGAATGCGCCGCACACCCTCCTCCAGACGCGCACCCAGCATCTCGAGGCGCGTGTAGGCGTCGCATGCCTCCAACTCACGCAGCTGCGCAAGGCCAGCCGTCATCGCCACCGGATTGCCGCTAAGCGTGCCCGCCTGATACACCGCGCCCAGCGGTGAAACGCAATCCATAATCTCGCGCCGACCACCGAAAGCCCCCACGGGAAGCCCGCCACCGATAATCTTGCCCAGCGTCGTCAGATCCGGCGTCAGCCCGATCTTGCCCTGCACACCCGCCGAAGAAATGCGGAATCCCGTCATCACCTCATCAAAAATCAGCAAAGCCCCCTCGCGCTCCGTCACCTCGCGCAAAAACTCCAGATAGCCCGGCTTCGGCAAATAAAAACCCGCATTGCCCGGATAGGGCTCGACAATCACCGCCGCAATCTGCCCGGGGTAGCGGGCGAAAGCCGCGCTCACCGCCTCGGGATCATTGTAAGGCAGCACCAGCGTCAACTCCGCAAACGCGCGCGGCACGCCCGCGCTGTCCGGCTCACCGTGCGTCAGCGCCCCACTGCCGGCCGCCACGAGGAGACTGTCCGCATGCCCGTGGTAACAGCCGGCAAACTTAATGATGTAGGGGCGAGACGTATAGCCGCGCGCGAGGCGAATCGCGCTCATCGTAGCCTCCGTCCCGCTGTTGGTCATGCGCACCTTCTGAATGGACGGCACCCAGCGGCAAACCGTCTCGGCCATCTCAACCTCCACGCGCGTCGGAATGCCGTAGCCGAGCCCCTGCGGTATCGCCTTCTGCACCGCGCTGATAACGCACTCAGGCGCGTGCCCGAGAATCGCCGGCCCCCAGGTACCCACGTAGTCGATATACTCACGACCGTCCTCATCCCACAGATGGCAGCCCTGCGCCCGCGTCACGAAAAAAGGCGCGCGCTCCAGACGGCGAAATGCGCGCACGGGAGAATTCACCCCGCCGGGAATCACCCGGCAGGCCCGCTCAAAAAGCTCCTCGGAAATCGACATACCGCGCATTATACAGCGAAGTCGCCCCGCAGGCAAGCCCCGAGCCCGACTTGTGACGAGCAGGATCTGACACAACCCGTCACCCCTGCACCCTCCATCGTCGAGGTACGTTTTGGAGCACGATGAAAGAGGTACACCGAGCCTATCCGCAGCCCGTCTCTCCTGCACTGAGCGACCGCAGTGAGAGGCGACATCTTGCGACCGCATCAATCAGGAAGCGAGCTCAGTTGATCCAAGGCGGCCCCGATCGCAGCGTCCATGTTGTAGTACTCCCACTCGGCAAAACGGCCGATCAGGTGAAGGCCCATCGGGGCAAGCAGCCTTTTGGCCGCCTGAACGCACTGCCTCGTATTCCCGTTTTGAATGGGATAGGTGCAAGACTCGTAGTGGTGAGCCATATAATGCGGAGCGTAAGGTATACGAGCCAGCTGCTTCAGAATCGTTTCCTTGTCCAACTGCCCCGTAAACTCAACAGTAGCCGTATGTTTTTCACTCGGAGCGTTGTAGGGAGAAAAATTGCCCGTGCAGATCATGCGGTGCGAAGCGCAGCCCTCGCCCGGCAAATAGATCCAACTGTACGGATTAGCGTCCACCTCGCAAAGCACCGAGGTCGTCCCGTGGGCTTGAAGAGAGAGAATGTCTTGTTCAAGCCCCCCTCCCCAAGAGACGCTCCCTCTCACCATATCCGGGAGCTGCCGGATGTTGCCACAAAAGACGACCAAGTCGTACGGAGTACCGTCCACCAACCAAGAGCCGTCCTCACGGCGCTCCAAACGTTGAACCGGCGCGTTGTAAACGATTTTGAGCCCCTTTGCCAAGGTGTCGGCAATAAACTGAGAGCCTCCTCGGAGCGGATAATTGAAGGTACTGTGCACCATGTTCATCTCCTGCGAACGGAGAATATTCGCGCTCATGATCTCCTCGACCGTGGGCATGGGGAGTTTGCCGTCCAGCCAGTCCAAGGGGATACTGCTGAGAGAGCATTGCCATATCTTCTGATTGTACGGTCTGAAGTACTCCCGATAGAGCGTAGTGCCAAAACGATTCTGTAAAAACTCGTCAAAATTGCCGGGGGCTCCATATCCCTCCGCCGCAATCCGCAACAAATCACGAATGACGGCATCCGCCATCTCATTCGGCATCTGATAGATATGATTCTCGATGGGATAATCCACGAAAACACCACGATCAAGAGCAACGACAGCCTTTCGAACAGCCTTCGTGAAATTCCCCGCCTGATCAAACCTCCTCCAAAACCACTCTAGGACGTCTTTTCGACGAGAATTAAAAACATGTCCTCCAACGAGATGATAAAGCACGCCGCCAACGTACTCGCAACGAATGAGACCACCGGGTCGTTCTGCCTTCTCATAGACGGTTACATCAAAGCGATCGGAAAGAACATGCGCCGAAGCCAAACCTGAAACTCCTGCACCAATGATAGCGGCGGTTTTCATCGCACAAAAGGCAAATGGATATCGGAAACTCTCGACTCCGAAATGCGACGCCCTTTCACCTCCCTGTCCGGAGGTTTAATCCGTCCCTCTTTTCCTCGTCGATAAGCCCAAAGTTCACAGAGAGATTTTAACACCACTTTGCAAAAAGAAAAGCCTTATTTGACGGATGGTGAAAGGCTCATAGCTTCCGCGCACAAATGGCCAATATTGATCATTCCCCGCCGAGTTCGACGGTAATGAACGCATATCGACACCAACCATTCCGAGAAACGACAACGCGAAGGGCCGGCAGCTTTCGCGGCCCGACTGGTCAGGGAAGTGAGAACTTCAACAAATACCGTTCCCTGTCACAGCACCTCGGGGGCGAGGGAGACGATCTTCATGAAACCTTTTTCACGAAGCTCGCGAGCCACCGGCCCGAAGATACGGGTGCCGCGGGGGTTGTTGTCCTTGTCGATCACCACGACGGCGTTCGAGTCGAAGCGCAGCACCGAGCCGTCTTCGCGGCGGATGGGGGCGGCCGTGCGCACCACGACAGCCTTCACCACGGAGCCCTTCTTGACGGAAGCCGTGGGGATGGACTCGCGGATGTGGATGGTGATGATGTCGCCGATGTGGGCGTGGGCGGTAGCCTTGCCGATCACGCCGATCATCTTGGCGGTGCGGGCGCCGGTGTTATCGGCGACCTGGACGAGGGATTCCATCTGAAGCATGTCAGTTGTGTCCTTTCTGCTTAGTTGTTGATGATTTCAACCAGCTCCCAGCGCTTCAGCGCAGAGAGGGGGCGGGTTTCGCGGATGCGCACCTTGTCGCCGACCTTGGCCAGCTCCTTCTCGTCGTGAGCATAGAACTTCTTGCTCTTCTTGACGATCTTCTTGAAGACGGGGTGCGGAACGCGGGCCACGTACTCAACGACGATGGTCTTGCTCATCTTCGTCGAGACAACAACGCCGACGCGGGTCTTACGAAGGCCCTGGGGCTTGCTCGTAGTATTTTCTTCGCTCATATTGGTCCTCTGGGGGTTCGTGTTTACTCGGCGTCAGCGCAGCAGCCCTCGCCCTGAACAGTCAGGGCGCAGGCGAGCTCCTTGCGGACGATGCGGATACGCTGGTTGTTCTCCAGCTGCCCGGTGGCATGCTGAAGACGAAGCTGGAAGTACTCCTCGCGCAGCCCGCGGATGTGGGCGGCGAGTTCCTTGGCGGTCATGCCGCGGAAGTCTTTGGCTTTCTTGACAGGCATAGTGATAAAATTCGGTGTTGTGTTAAGGATTAACCCTGGGGCTCAAAGCCCTGGCGGTAGACGAAGCGCGTGCGGATGCCCAGCTTGTTCGAAGCAAGGCGAAGGGCCTCACGGGCGGCGGACTCGGTCACACCACCGACCTCGAACATGATGTTGCCGGGGCGGCAGACGGCCACCCAACCCTCAACGGCACCCTTACCCTTACCCATACGGGTGTCCGGCGGACGCTTGGTGAAGGACTTCTGCGGGAAGATGCGGATGAAGACACGGCCGCGGCGGCGCAGATAGCGGTTGATGGCGATACGGCAGGCTTCGATCTGGTTGTTGGTGACCCAGCCGCGGGTGAGAACCTGCAGGCCGAATTCACCGAAGGCAACATAATCACCGCTCGTTGCGTTGCCGCCGCGGTTGCCGCGGTGCATCTTGCGGAGGTTGCCCTTGACTCGTTTAGGCATTAAAGGCATAGTCTTATTCTCCTGTTACTCGTTAAAGGTTCATGGGGTTCAGGCATCGCGACGGGAGTCGCGGCGGCGCTGCGGGCGACCGCTGCGGCCGGAGGGAGCCGAGCCGGCGAGGTCGGGGCGCTTGTTGATCCAGCACTTGACGCCGATCACGCCGTAGAGCGTGCGGGCCTCAGCGAAGCCGTAGTCGATGGGGGCGCGCAGCGTCTGCAGCGGCACCTTGCCTTCGCGGTACTGCTCGGCGCGGGCGATGTCCGCACCGCCGAGGCGGCCGGCGCAGCGCACGCGGATACCCTCGGCGCCGAAGTCCATGGCGACCTGCACGGCACGCTTCATGGCGCGGCGGAAGGAGACGCGGCGCTCGAGCTGAGCGGCGATGTTCTCGGCCACGAGCTGAGCGTCGAGCTCGGGCTGGCGGATCTCCATGATGTCGAGCTTGACCTGAGCGCCTCCGCAAAGCTTGCTGAGCGCGGTGGTCATCTCTTCGATGTTCTTGCCCTTCGGGCCGATGACGAGGCCGGGGCGAGCCGTGGCGATCGTGACGCGGACGCTGTTCCAAGCGCGCTCGATCGTGATGCGCGAGATGGCGGGCGTCGAGCCCTTGAGATCGCTGTTGAGGTTCGTCGTAAAGTCCTTGATGAACTTGCGAATCTTGAGGTCCTCGTGGAGCTTCGTGGCATAGTCCTTGCCCGTCGCATACCACTTGGAGCGCCAGTCTTTGGTAACGGCAAGACGGAAACCGATCGGATTAACTTTCTGTCCCATAGTGTTATGTAGATGTGTAGGTTATGCCTTGGAGTCAGCGAGGATGACGGTGATGTGCGAGGTGCGCTTGCGAATCATGTTCGCAGAACCGCGGGCACGAGCCATCGTGCGGCGGAAGGTCGGACCTTCGTCAACCATGACGCTCTTGAGCACGAGCTCATCGGCGGCAAGGCCATTGTTGTTCTCAGCATTGGCCACGGCGGCCTTGAGCGTCTTATTGAGGAGATAAGCGCCCTTCTTCGGGGAGTAGCTCAGCACGTCGGTCGCCTGCGAGACAGACATACCCTGAACGGCGGCGGCTACATCGCGCATCTTCTTCGCAGAGATGCGAGCATTCTTGTATACTGCTTTCACTTCCATGGTTATGGTATTTGTTGAAGAATTAGTCATTGGATGTCAGAGAAGCCTGATCGCCGACGCTGACCTTGAGCGTGGGGTTGAGGTGCTTGCGCACCAGCATGCCGGCCACCTTCTTGCGAACGTCGGTGACGATGGCCTCGGCCACCGTCTCGGCCCCCCGGGTGATGAGCATGGGCATGCCCACCTTCACCCCGGCCTCGCGGCCCGCGTTGATGACGATGAGGCCGGATTCGGCGTCGATGCTCAGCACGGTGGCTTCATCGAGCGTCCCGGTGTTCTCGTCCTGCTGCGGCTGGCGGAGCCCGAGGGCTACGTCAGCATCGAGCATCGCGGCTTCGAGGCCGGCCCTTGCCTCGGCGTCCTCCACGAGGGCGGACTGGAGGTAGGTGCTGAGTGCTGCGGTGAGGCGAAGCAGGCTTTGCCGGGTGAGCTCAAGCTGCTCCTGGGTGCTGCGAAGTTGGGCCACCGTTTCGATGAGCCGCTCTTCGCTGTCCCCGAGGGCGGAGCCGCCGAGGGCTTCCAGGCGTGCCCGGATTTCCCGCAGCTGGCTGCGCGCCGCATCCGCATCGGATCGCGCCATCGCGTAGCTCTCACGCAGGGTGGTGAGCTGACGCTCAAGCGAGGTGATTTTGGCGTCTCTGGCATCCTCGGCCTCACCGTCTGCCGCGGCCGGCACGCCTGCCCCGAGAAGGGCCAGGGCGAGCAGAGCCGTGCAGCGATGAGGCGCGAGCATGATGTGAGGATCAGATGTTGGTCTTACTTCTTACCGATGCCGCCGTGCGCCTTGAAGATGCGCGTCGGAGCGAATTCGCCGAGCTTGTGGCCGACCATGTTCTCCGTCACGTACACCGTGGCAAAGCTCTTGCCGGCGTGCACGAGGAAGGTGATGCCCACGAAGTCAGGGATGATCATCGAGGCGCGGCTCCAGGTCTTGATCGGCTTGCGGTCGCCGCTCTGAAGCTGGGCGTCAACCTTGTCGAGAAGAGACTGACTGACGAAGGGTCCTTTTTTGAGGGAACGTCCCATTGTATGTAATGATGTTGAGGGTTAGGTTACTTGGACTTGCGGCGCTGCACGATGAAGACATCGCTGGGCTTGCGGATGCGGCGGGTCTTCTGGCCCTTGACGTGACCCCACGGGGACTTCAGGTGCTGGCGACCGCCACCGGACTTGGACTTACCCTCACCACCACCGTTGGGGTGATCGACGGGGTTCATGCACATACCGCGCACGGTCGGGCGGATGCCCATCCAGCGCGTGCGGCCCGCCTTGCCGGAGGACTCGTTCATGTGCTGCGTGTTGCCGACCTGACCGATGGTGCAGTAGCAGTCAACGCGGAACTTGCGCACCTCGCCGGAGGGCATCTTGACGAGGGCGTACTCGCCGTCGCGGTTCGAGAGCACGGCCTGCTGGCCGGCCGAGCGGGCAATCTTGCCGCCGGTGCCGGGGCGCACCTCGATGTTGTGGATGGCGGTGCCGAGCGGGACGTTCTTGAGCGGCATGGCGTTGCCGACCTTGGGGGCCACGTTCTCACCGGCCTGCACCGTCATGCCGACGGTGAGACCCACGGGGGCGAGGATGTAGCTCTTCGTGCCGTCGGTGTACTGCACGAGCGCGATGCGGCAGGTGCGGTTCGGATCATACTCGATGGCCAGCACGGTCGCGGGCTCCGTCTTCGTGCGGCGGAAGTCGACGAGGCGGTAGTGCTTCTTGTGGCCACCGCCGATGTGGCGGGTGGTGATGCGGCCGTTGTTGTTGCGGCCACCGCTCTTGCGGAGCGGCTCGAGCAGGCTCTTCTCAGGCTTGCTCTTGGTGATCTCGTCGAACCCGGGCAGAACCTTGTAGCGGTTGGACGGAGTGGTAGGCTTGAATGACTTGAGGGACATGATAGCTTACGTGTTAGGGGTTCGATAATCAGACGAGGTCGAGGCTTTCGCCTGCGGCGAGGCGCACGTAGGCCTTCTTCCAGGCAGGAGCGGTGCCGGCGTCCTTGGTGCGCTTGCGGCGCTCCTTGCCGTCGTAGTTCGCGGTGCGAACGGAGGCGACTTTCTTGCCGAGGGTCTTCTCCACAGCCTGCTTGATCTCAATCTTCGTGGCCTTGACCGCCACTTCCAGCACAAGCTCACCCGTGCTTTCGTGCAGCACGGCTGCCTTCTCAGAGACACGGGGCTTCCTGATAACGTCGTAGATGTCGTTCATGTTACTTGGTGCGGTTGGCGAGGGTTTCGAGAGCGGATTCGACGAGCACGACCTTGCGGGCGCCGAGCAGCTGCTCGACGTTCACTTCGTCGGCCGACATGAGCGTCACGCCGGCGACGTTGCGGCCGGCGCGCTTCGTCATTTCATCAAAGCACTTGGCGATGATGAGGATCTTGCTGCCTTCGGCGATGGAGGCGACGCAGGAGACGAAGCTCTTGGTCTTGCCGTCTTCGATGGTGAAGGCCGGAACGGTCACGACTTTGCCGCCGGAGATGATGTCACCGAGCACGCGGCGCAGGGCCAGCTTGCGGGTGGACTTGTTCACCTTCTTGCTGTAGTCGCAGGGACGGGGGCCGAAGACGACACCACCGCCGACGAAGATCGGGGACTGGTGGTCGCCGTGACGGGCGTTACCCGTGCCCTTCTGGCGATACATCTTGCGGTTGTTACCGGCCACTTCGCCGCGGGTCTTCGTGTTGGCGGAGCCGGTGCGACGGTTGGCGCGATAGGCAGTCACCAGATCGTGCACGGCCTGGCTGCCCTTCTCGGGGCCCACCGTCACGATGTTGGCGGCATTGGCTGCCTCAATTGTAAATTCTGTAGCGGACATAGATAGGTTCTCCTAGTTCGTATTTCTTTATTTACCGTTCTTCTTCTTGGCCGGGCGGATGACAACGTAGGAGCCCTTGGCACCGGGAACGGGGCCGGAGACGAGAATGACGTTGTCGTCCTTGCGCACCTGAACGACTTTCAGGTTCTGGACGGTCTTGCGCTCGTTGCCCATGTGACCGGGCATCTTCTGGCCCTTCCAGACGCGGGAGGGCGTGGCGCAGGCGCCGATGCCGCCGGTGCGGCGGTGCATCATGGAGCCGTGGGCGGCGGGGGAGCCGTGGAAGTTATGACGGCGCATAACACCCTGGAAGCCCTTACCCTTGGAGGTGCCGATGACGTCCACCCAGGCGCCTTCGGCGAAGAGCTCGCAGCCGGGGTGAGCGGCACCCTCGGCGGGCAGCTCGGAGGCCTCGACGCGGAACTCGCGCAGGAGCTTCGCCGGGGCGATGCCGAGCTTCTTGAAGTGGCCGGCAACCGGCTTGGAGAGGCGGCTCTCCTTCTGAGCGTCGAAGGCGACCTGAATGGCGGTGTAGCCGTCCTTCTCAGCCGTCTTGATCTGGCCGTAGGTGTTGCCGGTGACGTCGATGACGGTCACGGGGATCATGGCGCCGGTCTCCTTGTTGAAGACGCGGGTCATGCCAACCTTCTTACCGATAAGTCCTAAAGACATGTTGATGAAATCTGTGTTGTAGGTTCGTAATATGTATCCGAGGTGCGGTGGGCAACTTAGATCTTGATCGAGATGTCCACACCGGCCGGCAGGTTGAGCTTCTTGAGCTCTTCCACCGTGCGGGAGGTCGGCTCGATGATGTCGAGCAGGCGCTTGTGGGTACGGATTTCGAACTGGTCGGCAGATTTCTTGTTAACATGAACCGAGCGGTTCACAGAGAACTTCTCGATGCGAGTCGGCAAAGGAATCGGACCGGCAACCTTGGCGCCTGTGCGCTTGGCGGTCTCGACGATTTCGGAAGCGGAACGGTCGATCGCGCGGCTGTCAAAGGCACGGAGACGAATGCGGATTTTCGGGCTTTGCATGAACGTGCGGTATGTTTAGGGTTATGAGTTCAGGTTGGATTACTTGTTGCCACCGCGGGCCTTGACGATCTGAGCGACGAGGTTCGGGGGCACTTGTTCGAAGTGAGAGGGTTCCATGGAGTAGGAGGCCAGACCCTTGGAGAGGGTGCGGATGTCGGTCGAGTAGCCGAACATCTCAGCCAGCGGCACGGAGGCGGTGAGGATGCACTCGTTGCCCTTGTGCTCCATGTTGTTGACCTGGGCGCGGCGGCGGTTGAGGTCGCCCATGATGTCGCCCTGGTTCTCGGCGGGGGTGGTGACTTCGACGCTCATGATGGGCTCGAGCAGCACGGGGCCGCACTTGGCGAAGGCGTTCTTCATGGCGAAGATAGCCGCCATCTTGAAGGCGTTTTCATTGGAGTCCACTTCGTGGTAGGAGCCGTCGATGACGTCCACTTCCACGTCTTCCACGGGGTAGCCCGCGACGCAGCCGGAGTTCATGGCTTCGTTGAGGCCGGCGTAGACGGCGTTCATGTACTCCTTCGGAATGGCACCGCCGACGATCTTGTTGGCGATCTTGAGGCCGGAGCCGCGCTCACCCGGGCGCATGGCGATGACGACGTCACCGTACTGACCGCGGCCGCCGGACTGCTTGACGAGCTTGCCCTGCACGCGATCGGCGCTCTTGGTGATGGTTTCGCGGTAGGCGATCTGCGGCTTGCCGGTGTTGGCCTCGACCTTGAACTCGCGGCGCAGGCGGTCGACGATGATGTCGAGGTGAAGCTCGCCCATGCCGGCGATGATGGTCTGGCCGGTCTCCTCGTCGGTCTTGACGCGGAAGGTCGGGTCCTCAGCCGAGAGGCGCTGGAGAGCGTTGGACATCTTCTCCTGGTCGGCCTTGGTGAGCGGCTCGACGGCCATGGAAATCACGGTGTCGGGGAAGGTCGGGGGCTCGAGGGTGTAGTCGAAGTCGTCGGAGGCGAGGGTGTCACCCGTCGTGGCGTTCTTCAGACCGACGATGGCGGCGATGTCGCCCGAGAAGACTTCATCGACATCGGTGTGGACGTTGGCCTGAATCTGCAGGAGGCGACCGACGCGCTCGCGCTTGCGGGTGCGGGGGTTGTAGACGGTGTCGCCCTTGCGGATCACGCCGGTGTAGACGCGGATGAAGACGAGGGAGCCGACGAACTTGTCCGCCCAGAGCTTGAAGGCGAGGGCGACGGGCTTGTCCTCGTCCGAGGGGACGATCTCCTTGGTGTCGAAGACTTCGTAGCCGTTCTCGTCGAGGCCGGAGGGAACGGTCGAGGTAACGACGGCGGGCTTGGCCTCCAGCGGGGAGGGCAGGTAGTCGACAACGGCGTCGAGCAGGGCCTGCACGCCCTTGTTCTTGAAGGCGGAGCCACCGGCCACGGGCACGAACTTGTTGGCGATGGTGGCGCGGCGGATGGCAGCCTTGAGGGTCGGGGCATCGATGGGCTCCTCCATGAGGAAGAGCTCGCCGAGCTCGTCGTCGACGTCGGCCACGCGCTCCTTGAGGTCCTCGAGAGCGAGAGCGGCCTGCTCCTTGAGCTCCTCGGGGATGTCAACGATCTCGTAGGTGGAGCCCATGCGGTCGTTGTCGGCGTACATGATCGCCTTCTGGTTCACGACGTCGATCTGGCCGTGAAGGCTGTCCTCCGCACCGATGGGGATGAGGATGGGGGCGGCATTGGCACCGAGCTTGGTGCGGATGTCGTTGAGAACGTTCTCGAAGTTGGCGCCCGTGCGGTCCATCTTGTTGACGAAGCACATGCGGGGCACGTTGTACTTGGTGGCCTGGCGCCAGACGGTCTGCGTCTGGGGCTGAACACCGGCGACACCGCAGAAGACAACGATGGCGCCGTCGAGCACGCGCAGGGAGCGCTCCACCTCAGCGGTGAAGTCGACGTGCCCGGGAGTATCGATCACGTTGAACTGGAAGTTCTCGTTCTCGAAAAGCTTGTAGCAGCCCTCAGCGGGGAGCTGTTTCCAGTTGGTCGTCACAGCGGCGGACGTAATGGTGATACCGCGCTCCTGCTCCTGTTCCATCCAGTCGGTCGTCGCTGCGCCGTCGTGCACTTCGCCGATCTTGTGGATCATGCCGGTGTAGAAAAGGATGCGCTCGGAAAGCGTGGTTTTGCCGCCGTCGATGTGAGCCGCGATACCGAAGTTGCGGTAGCGCTCAAGCGGGGCCTTGCGGTTGGGGCTGCTGACACTAGCCATAGTCTTAGTAATATGAATGTCTTGATTTTCAGAGATTACGAGAAAACTTCCACGGGCTGATTACCAGCGGAAGTGGGCGAAGGCGCGGTTGGCCTGAGCCATCTTGTGCACATCGTCGCGCTTGCGAACGGCGGCACCCTGATTGGCGGCGGCTTCCTTGATTTCGTTGGCGAGGGCCTTGGCCATGGGGATGCCCTTGCGATTGCGGGCATAGCCGATGATCCAGCGCATGGCGAGAGCCTCGGAGCGATCGGGAGCAACCTCGAGCGGCACCTGATAGGTGGCACCACCCACGCGGCGGCTCTTCACCTCGACGCGGGGCTTGGCGTTCTCGATGGCGCGGGTCAGCACCTCGAGCGGGCTGACGGTGTCGGTGCCCTCGTTGGCCAGATCGATGGCCTTGTAGACGATGCGCTCAGCCAGAGAGCGCTTGCCGCAGAGCATCACCTTGCCGATGAGCTTGCCCACGAGCACGGAATCGTAACGGGAGTCACGACGTTCAATCTTCTTGTAGACGCGTTTACGACGAGCCATAACAGTAATTCTTAAAGCGTTGATTTACTTCTTCTTGGCGGGAGTTGCAGCGGCGCCGGCCTTCGGGCGCTTGGCACCGTACTTCGAACGACCGCGACGACGCTTGTCGACGCCGAGGCAGTCGAGGGCGCCGCGAACAATGTGGTAGCGAACACCGGGCAAGTCCTTCACACGGCCGCCGCGCACCAGCACGATGGAGTGTTCCTGAAGGTTATGGCCCTCACCGCCGATGTAGGCGATGACTTCTTCGCCGTTGGTAAGGCGGACTTTAGCAACTTTACGAAGCGCGGAGTTCGGCTTCTTGGGCGTGCGCGTCATGACTTGGAGGCAGACGCCGCGACGCTGCGGGCAGCTGTGAAGAGCGCGAGATTTCGACTTCTCTTCCGGCACGATACGTCCCTTGCGGACGAGCTGATTGATGGTCGGCATGTTTCCTTCTAGTTTGTTTGTTTTCAGGCGCTTGCGCGGCAGTCAGCAAGCTCCTCTCACCTGGAGGAAACCTGCCGTTTGTCCGGCGGCGGACCCGATAAATCCTTTCACTTGCACGCTTTTCGCGTGGTTTCAGGGGCAGCTATGTTACTATATTTTCGCCGTTTGGCAAGCCTTTTCTGTGAAAAAAGCGTCATTTATTCGGTTTTTCCTCAGCGGGGCTCCCGAGCAGGGGGAGGAGGCCCCGCAGGAGGGCGGCGCCGACGCGCTGCGAGCCGTAGCGGCTGACGTGGTTGGTGTCCCGGTAGAGCAGGCGGCCGCTTTCATCGAGGTAGGGGTAATGCCCGTCGATGAGGAGGGCGGGGGCGGAGTCGAGCACGCGCAGCTCGGGGACGGCGGCGGCGATGTGCGCGATGAGGCGGCGCTCGGTCTCGGTGTTGGCGGCGTGCTGCTCGGGGCTGACGGCGGGGTTGGGGAGGGGACGGCCGGTGACGCTGTACATGAGGGCGCGCTCAAAGGGGTCTTCGCCGAGGAATTTCGGGCTGTCGCGCAAGATGACGGGGGTCTTGCCGAGGGCGGCGATGCGTCGGCAAGTCTCAATGAGGCCGGCTTCAACGGCGCTGAGGTACTGCTCGGCGGGGATGCTGTTGCCGCTCCAGTCGCGGATGGCTTCGGGCTGCAGGCGCAGCCACCAGTGGTCGGAGATGACGACGGCGCGGATGTCGGGCTGCCCGGCGAGCCAGCTCATGAGGGCTTCGCCGCGGGCGCGCTCCCAGACGGAGCTGCCGGCGAGCAGGGCGATGCGGCAGTTCCAGGCCGGCACGACGGCGGCGCGCAGGTAGAGGCCGCGCAGGCTGCCGTCTGCGGTGCAGGCGCGGTCGAGGCCGTCGGCGAGGTGCCAGGCGTGGCTGTCGCCGATGAGCAGGAAGCGCGGGGGGGCTTCGCGGTTCTCCCCGAGCACGGCGACGCCTTCGGGGTAGGGCTCGCGCAGGGCGCCCAGTTCGATGCCCTCGGTGCTGCCGCGGGGGTAGCGATGGGTGTAGCCGGAGATGCGCTCGGGCAGGCCGGAGGGCAGCACGTCTTCCATGAAGCTGCCCTGCGTCATGCACAGCGACCAGGCGGCGATGAGGCCATGCGGGATGAGGGCGAGGAAGAGGCGACCGCGGCGGCTCAGCCGGCCCGGCCAACGCCCGCAGCGCGTCTCAATGCCGCGGTAGAGCAGCCAGGTGAGGGGGAGGGAAAGCAGAGCCATGCCGAGCATGTCCCACGCGCCGGGCTGCCAGAGGCAGCAGTACTGCCAGATGACAATGACGGGCCAATGGACGAGGTAGAGGGAGAAGGAGGCGCTGCCGAGCCACTGGAGCGGGGGGAGGTTCAGCAGGCGCGCGGCGGGGCCTTCGGCGGCGAAGAGGATGAGCAGGGCGGCGGCGAGGGCGGCGGGCAGGCTCATGGCCGAGCCGGTCTCGGGCAGGTAACAGGAGACGATGAAGGCAGCCAGCGCGGCGAGGCCAAGGGTACCCCGCACGATGCGCGAGGCCCGGCTTCCGGTGCCCGCGGCGCTCGGGGCGAGGCTCAGCCCGGCGAGGGCAGCGCCGAGCAGGGGCTCCCAGAGGCGGGTGAACACGCTGTAATAGGGGCGGATCCACTCGGCATTGAGCTCTGCGACGGTGTCGGCACAGGCCGCCACGTGCTGACCGTAGTTGAGGAAGGCGCAGAGGAGCAGGGAGAGGAGGCCGGCGGCGGCGAGGGAGAGGCGCACCGCCCTCTTGCCGCAGCGCGCGGGCAGCAGCGCCAGCAGGGGGAGCAGGATGTAGATTTGCTCGGTGAGGCCGATGTACCAGAGGTGCATCAGCGGGTTCTGCTGAACGTGGGGGTTGAAGTAGCTGCCGCTGAAGGCAACGTAGTCGTTGGCGAAGCCGAAGGCGGTGGCCCCGACGGTGCCGGCGATGGTGACGTTGCGCTCATAGGCCATGAGGTAGATGCAGAGCAGCGTGACGGGCAGGGCGACGGCCATCCAGGGCGGCACGATGCGCCAGAGTTTGCGCGCGGCGTAGTCGCGCAGGCGCAGGCGACCGTCGGCGAGGCGCGGCAGGTCGTTGCGGAAGAGGAAGTAGCCGCTGATGACGAGAAAGACGTCGACGCCGAAGTAACCGCAGGGGCTGAGGCTCGCGCTCAGGTGATAGAGAACGATCGCGAGGATGGCGAGGCCGCGCAGGCCGTTGATGTGGGTGAGGAACTGCTTGGGCGCATCCATGGCGCGAGGTCGGGTTCGGGGATGGTGGGAAAAGGGCTCGGCGTGACGCCCGAGTCGGCGGGATGCTCAGGGCGCTCAGCGGTCGCCCGCTCCGGCGTCGGCAGCGTTGGGTACCGCTCGCGCGTCAGCGAGAGGCGGGAGCGCCGCCGGGCTCGGTCCCCTGCCCTCCGGGCGCAGTGGCCTGCGGCTCCGGGGACGCGGCGCCCGCGGCGTCCGCAGCGGAGGCGGGGGAAGTCTGCGTCGAGGGGGTGCCGGCATCGGGGGACGCAGCGCCCGAGTCGGGACTTTCGGTCTCTTCCGGTGCGGCGGCGTCCTTGCTGCGCGGCTTTTTCTCCTTTTTCTCCTTTTTGGGGTTGAAGGTGTTGGCGGCTTTATCGAAGCCTTCGTTGAGGATCATGAGGGCGGCGGCCTCGGCCTTCAGCAGGCTCTCCTGCAGCAGGGGGGCTTCCTCGGGGCTGAATTTGCCCAGCACGTGGCCGACCATGCTCTTCTGCCCGGGCACGCCGATGCCGATGCGCAGGCGGGGGAATTTCTCGGTGCCGAGGTGGGCGATGAGGGATTTCATGCCGTTGTGGCCGCCGGAGGAGCCACCGGCGCGCAGCTTGATGGTGCCGACGGGAAAGGCGATGTCGTCATACACGGCCAAGACTTGCTCGGGGCTGCGCTTGAAGTAACGCATGAGGGGGCCTACGCTCACGCCGGAGTTGTTCATATAGGTCTGCGGCTTAACGAGCAGCACGCCGGGAGCCGAGGCCAGCTCGCATTTGTGAGCGCGATCGCTTTTCCAAGGGCTGTTGAGGTGGGCCGCGAGGCGATCCAGCAGCATGAAGCCGACGTTATGACGGGTTTCAGCGTACTCCCGGCCGGGGTTGCCGAGACCGACGATGATGCAGATGCGTTCCATGGCGCTTGTGTTGCAGGGGGAAAAGAGCTGTGATACGGAGGTCCGCGGAGTGATGTCCGCCGGGACGGGCCGCCGGCTGCGGAAGCGGGCTGCGGGGCGGGATTGAAGGGCTTACTTCAGGTGCGCGCCGATGCCGCCGATTCTAGACAAAGCATGCGGCAGGGCCGGGCGGGCTCTGCCGCATGCCTGAAAGCAGAGGCTCAAGGCACTCAGGCCTTGGCGGCGATCTCGCTCAGCACGATGTTGCGGTTGACGGCGTTGAGGTAGGCGCGGGCCGAGGCCTCGATGACGTCGGTCGCCGCACCCTTGCCCGAGACGGGAGCGCAGTCGCAGGCGCTGCCGAACTGCACCTTCACGGACACGTCGCCGAGGGCGTCCTGCCCGGCGGAGGTGGCGCGCACGCTGTAGTCCACCAAGCTGCCCTTGCACTTCGTGATGCGGTCAATGGCCTTGAAGCAGGCGTTGACGGGGCCGTTGCCGATGGCGCAGTCGGTGTAGGTCTTGCCCTCCTTCTCGAGCGTGACGGTGGCCGTCGGGCAGGTCTTGTCACCGGCGATGAACTGAATCTGCAGGAGCTTCCACTTGCCGTTGTGCGTGTCCAGCGAGTCGTTGACGAGCGAGGCGAGATCGTCGTCGTAGACGAACTTCTTGCTGTCGCCGATCTTCTTGAAGCGCTCGAAGACGTGGTTGAGCTCATCATCGGAGAGGTTGTGCCCGAGCTTCTCCAAGCGGGCCTTGACGGCGGCGCGGCCGGAGTGCTTGGTGAGCGGGAGCTCGGTCTCGCCCCAGCCGACGTCGGCCGGGTCGATGATCTCGTAGGTCTCGCGCTTGGCCAGGATGCCGTGCTGGTGGATGCCCGAGCTGTGGGCGAAGGCGTTTTCGCCGACGATGGCCTTGGAGCGCTGCACGGCCAGACCGCTGGATCGCGCGACGACGCGGCTGGTCTTGACGATCTCGCGCGTGTTGAGGTTGTGCGGCTTGTCTCCGGCGGCGAAGCCGAGGGCCTCGGGGCGGATGGTCAGCGCCATGCAGACTTCCTCGATGGCGGCGTTGCCGGCGCGCTCGCCGATGCCGTTGATGGTGCCCTCCACCTGGCGGGCGCCGGCCTCGACGGCGGCCAGCGAGTTGGCCACGGCGAGCCCGATGTCATTGTGGCAGTGCACGGAGATCACGGCTCGATCAATGTTCGGGACGTTCTCCTTGAGGTAGCGCACCATGTTGTAATACTCCCGAGGAGTGGTGAAGCCGACGGTGTCGGGCACGTTGACGGTGGTGGCGCCGGCATCGATGACGGCGGTGACGACCTCGGCGAGGTAGTCGAGCTCGGTGCGGCTGGCGTCTTCGGCGGAGAACTCGACATCATCGACGTAGGTCTTGGCGAGGCGGACGCCTTCGACGGCCATACGGATGATCTCCTCCTTGCTCTTCTTGAGCTTGAACTCGCGATGCAGGGGGCTGGTGGCGAGGAAGGTGTGAATGCGGCCGCGATCTCCGGCGGGCGCAACGGCCTCTCCGGCCTTGCGGATGTCGTTCTCCACGCAGCGGGCAAGACCGGCGATGCGGCACTTGGTGATGGTGGAGGCGATGGTATGCACGGCTTCAAAGTCGCCGTCCGAGATGCAGGGGAAGCCTGCTTCGATGATGTCCACACCTAGTTTCTCGAGCTGACGGGCTACTTCGAGTTTCTGGCGGAGATTCATGGAAGCTCCGGGGCACTGCTCACCATCGCGAAGGGTGGTGTCGAAGAATAATACTTTGTCGCTCATGTATTGTTGGGGTTGATTGGACGCGGGTATTATACACGCGCGCCGCCAAATTGCAAGCCCTTCTCTGCTCCGCCGGCCTCCGCTCTCCGTCATGCGGCGCCGGCCACCTCATGCAGCGGCTGCGGCGCCGGCAGCTCAGGGAGATCTCTCGGAGAGCTCTCGGAGAAATCACGGCGAGCCGGGAGAGCACGGGGCGCCCCCCAGCCCCCGCGAGTCGCTCCCCGAGGGGTTGCCGGGCTTTGGCCTTCACGGCTCCTTCGGTGCGCCTGCGCGGCTCCGGGCCCCGCTGCTCCGCGGCACTTCACGGCACCACAGCTCAGCGCGAGGGGGTGACGAGGATGCGCAGGGTGACGCGCCGCGCGGGGCGGGCGTTCGGGTCACCGAGGTAGCTGTAGCCGAGCACGTACTCCGTCTCTCCGGGGCGGAGGCCGGCGACGCGCACGCGCAGCTGGCCGGGGGCTCCGCAGATCGGGGGACCCGGGCGGCGCGCCGGGGGCTCGTACTCCAGCTTGACGGTGGCGATGCTGCTGTCTCCCTCGGCGATGACGGACCAGCGGAAGGGGGTGGTGTAGTTGGCGGGCAGCAGGGTGTCCTCGTGGCAGCCGCCGGCGCTGACAACGATCTCCAGCTCGCGCTCTTCGCCGTTGCTCTGCTCCAGACCGGCGGGCGGCGGCGGAGCGATGACGACCCGGGCGGCGGGGGCAGCGGGGGAAGACGGACTGAGGAGGCTCAGGAACAGGGTGAGAATCGGTATCATGATGCTCAGCCTAGCACGCGCGCCCGCGCGCGTCAAGCGCTAAAGGAGGCCGCGAAGGCGGGCCGCAGGTGGCTGAGTCCACTCCATCCGAGTCCACCCCATCCCTGCGGAGCAGAGGTGGCCCCCTCCCGCCGCGAGCTCGGGAGGCAAGAGCGCCGCGGCGAAACAGCCCCCGAATGCAGCAACACCGCGCGAGCGCGGCTCGCGCGGTGCGGATATCACGTATGAAAAAAGAGGTTCCCGAAGGCGCAGCGCCCCGAACCCGAATAAGGCCGGGCCGGGGCGCAGGCCGAGGAGGCGCGGGCCGCTACGGCAGCTTCCCCCTGTTCACGAAAACTCAGTGCTCTGCCTCAGGCTTGGCCGGGCACTTCTCCGCGCCTTCAGCCTGAGGACAATCAGCGGGGCGGGTGTAGCAGCGCACGTAGTCGACGAGGAATTCCGTCGGGTAGTCCTTCGGGTCGGCGGCCTCGGCCCAACCGCCGCCGAGCGCGGTGTTGATGATGAGGTAGCAGGGCGTCAGCAGCGGGTTGTCACCGTTGGGGTATTGCGCATCGCTGATGTTGATGCGGCCGATTTCCTCGCCGTCGATGAACACCTTCATGTGCTGCGCGTCCCACTCGAAGACGTAGGTGTGGAAGTCGCGGGCGAAGTCGTCAAAGTCCTTCACGGCGATGACCTTGTGCTCAATGCGCTCGCCGTTCTCACCCCAGCGGAAGGTGGTGTAGTTGCGGTTCGGCTCCTGCGAGACGTGCTCCAGAATGTCAATCTCGCCATTGGCAGGCCATCCGTAGGCGTTCTCGTGCAGCGTCCAGATTGCGGGCCAGACGCCCTTGCCGCGCGGGATGCGGGCGCGGAACTCCATGCGGCAGGGCAGTGTGAAGCTGCGCTTGCCGCGCGAGGTGATCGAGCCGCTGGCGTAGGGCTGGGTCTCGATGGCTTCGATCCAGTTGCGGCTCGGCTTGCGGTGGTTGATGTTGGGCGTGGGCTCGTGGCGCGATTCGATGACGAGCATGCCGTCGCGCAGTTTCACGCAGTCCTTGGTGTAGGCCTGTTTGCTGCCGGGGTTGCGGACGACGCCCAGCTCGTAGTTCCACTTGCTCTCGTCGAGTGCGTCGCCGTTGAATTCGTCGCCCCAGTTGTAGACCCAGCCGCCGGGCAGCTCGGCCGGGACTCCCTGCGGCGCCGGAAGAGCGGGCGCGGGGGCCATCCGGGCGGGCGAGGCTTGACGGGGCGCGGGGCTTTTGGTTGTGGCGGTGGCCGCCGGGGCAGCGGAGGAGCCGTCGGCGGCTTGCAGAAGGGACGCCGCGCAGAGTGCCGCAGCGGCGAGCAGAAGGATGCGGGATGTCATGGGAGAGGTGTGGGGATGGGGGAAGAGAAAAGAGACAGGGGAAGGCGAGAGGGGGGCCGGAGGCGGGGGTTCCGCTGCCTCTGAGCGCAGCAGGATTTGCGACGGCGAGGATCAGCGGCTGTAGTTGCCGGGCTCCTCCGTGATCGTCACATCGTGCGGATGGCTCTCCTTGAGGCCGCCTGTCGTGATGCGGACGAAACGGGCGTGCTCGCGCAGCTCCTGAAGGTTTTTGGCACCGAGGTAGCCCATGCCGGAGCGCAGGCCGCCGACGAGCTGGAAGATGACGTCGGCGAGCATGCCCTTGTACGGCACGCGGGCTTCAACGCCCTCGGCCACCAGCTTGCCGCTGGCGTTCTGGCCGTAGCGGTCGCTGGATCCGGCACGCATGGCGCCCAGCGAGCCCATGCCGCGGTAGGTCTTGAAGTTGCGGCCCTGATAGTGCACGACGGCACCGGGGCTTTCCTCACAGCCCGCGAGCATGCCGCCCATCATGATGAGGTCGGCACCGGCGGCGAGGGCCTTGACGGCGTCGCCGGAGTAGCGGATGCCGCCGTCGGCGATCACCGAGACGCCGGCCGGGCGGGCCACCTTCGCCACCTCCTGAATGGCGGTGAACTGCGGCATACCGACGCCGGAGATGATGCGCGTCGTGCAGATGGAGCCCGGCCCCACACCCACCTTGATGGCGCTGGCGCCGGCGGAGATGAGGTCGCGGGCGCCCTCCTGCGTCACCACGTTGCCGGCCACCACGGGCAGGTCAAAGCTCTCGCGCAGCTTCTCGATCACGTGGAGCACGCGCGTCGTGTGGCCCGTGGCCGCATCGATGAAGAGAGCGTCGGCACCGGCCTCAACGAGGGCCTGAGCGCGCTCGAGGAACTCCGGGCCCGGGCCCACGGCGGCGCCGCAGCGCAGGCGGCCGAAGTCGTCCTTCGTCGACTCCTGGAAGGCCTCGCGCTTGCGGATGTCGGTGTCGGTGATGAGGCCGGCGAGGTGGCCGTTCTCATCGACGAGCGGGAGCTTCTCAATGCGGTTGCGGTAGAGAATCTTGCGGGCCTCCTCGGGCGTGGTGTTCGGCGCGCCGGTGATGAGGCGGGCCAGCGGCGTCATCACGTCGGCCACGTGCATGGTGTCGAGGTCATGGCCGTCGAACACGCGCATGTCGCGCCCGGTGATGATGCCCTGAAGCTTGTTGTCGGCATCCACGACGGGGAAGCCCGAGAAGCCGTGTTCGAGCATGATGCTCTTGACCTGGCTGAGGCGCATGTCGCTGCTCACCGTGATGGGGCGGGTGATCACGGCATTCTCAAAGCGCTTGACCCTGGCCACCATGGCGGCCTGATCGTCAATGCGGTTGTTGCGGTGAATCACGCCGAGGCCGCCCTCGCGAGCCATGGCGATGGCCATGTCGGATTCCGTCACGGTATCCATGGGGGCGGAGAGAATCGGGAGTCGGAGCGGGAAACCCGACAGGAGCTGAGAAGAGGGGTCGGCCTCGCCGGGAAGAATGGAGCTCAGGCACGGAAGCAGGAGCACGTCATCAAATGTAAGTCCAAGCTGAATTTCTGCCATAGCGGAGCTTATAATAGCCGCTCGGGTTTTGCAAGTCCAATTTCAGTTTTCAGGGCGGTTATTTTTTCCGTGCCCGGCCTATTCGAGCCGCGTCGGCTTCCTGCGGCGCCGGCGGCAGCGCGGGGCTTCGCAACCCTCTCCGCTTCTCGGCGCGGCCGGCTCACCGCTTGCCGGGGATTTCCTGCGCGCTCTTTTTGGCGGGCGGGCGCTCTCATCGGTTGACGTCAGTTCAGAATTGGTGTAGATTATGGGCATGAGCATCTACGCGGCACCGGCAAAGATCAATCTTTCTCTGCGCGTTCTCTCGAAGCGCCCCGACGGCTACCACGAGGTCGATCTGCTGATGGCCCGGCTGAATCTGGCCGATGAGCTGGAGTTCAGCCCGGCGGACGCCGCCGAGCTGGTCTGCGATGATGCGAGCCTGCCCGTCGATGAGAGCAACCTCGTCATGCGCGCCGTGCGCGAGTTTGAGAAGGCCTACGGGCGCCCCGTTCGCCGCCGCATCAGCCTGCGCAAGCGGATTCCGCACGGGGCCGGGCTCGGCGGCGGCAGCAGCGATGCCGCCACGACGCTGCTCGCGCTCAACGAGATACTCGGGACGGGCTACGACCTCAGCGAGCTGTCGGCCATGGCCGCCGCCATCGGCAGTGACGTTCCCTTTTTCCTCAACCCGGTGCCGAGCCGCTGCACGGGGCGAGGCGAGATCGTGGCGCCCGATGAGGCGCTGGCGAACTGGCGCAGCCCCATTGTCGTGCTCAAGCCGATCTTCGGCGTCTCGACGCCCGACGCCTACAAGCGCCTGCACGACGCGCGGCGCGTTCGCGGCCTGCCCTACGGCGTGCAGAAGGTGTCGGGCATCAGCCTTGTCAATGATCTGGAGCGCCCCGTCTTTGCGAAATACCCCTTCGTCGGGCTGCTGAAGTCTTGGCTTCTCTGCCAGCCCGGGGTGCGCGCCGCGATGATGAGCGGATCGGGCTCGGCACTCTTTGCCCTGACGGATACGAGCGAACAGGCCCGGCTCATCGCCGAGCGGGCCCGCGAGGATTATGATCCGACGCTCTTCACGTGGCACGGCACCGTCAATCCCGAGCCCGGCGAGGAGGCGGAGGAGGCCGTCGACGGCTCGCGCGAGGGCGTGACCACGGTCGCTAACGATGCACCAACCGCTGACGACAATACGGATGCGTCGGTTACCTTCGCGGAGCCGGAGGTTCTGATTCTCCGTTCGGAGTCTGCTGACGGCGCCCGCTCTGACGCCGAGGACGCCGCCATGAGCAGCGCCGCGGCCGAGACCCCGGAGGCTTTGGACGCCGAGGCACCCGCTTCCCCCGCGGCAAAGGTCTCCCGTTCCCCGATGAGCCGCGCAGCTGCCCCCTACGCCGCCCCAAGGCAGGAGAAGGCGCCCGCCGCACCGCGCAAGCGCGGGCGCAAGCCGGAGTACATCCGCCGAGCACTGGCCGAGGTTGAAGAGCTCCGCGAGCAGCTCCGCTCCCGGCAGCGCGAGGTTGACGAACATCTCAAGCTGTTGCAGGAGGCGGGGATTGATCCGAATGTTCCGCGGCGCGGGCGTCGCCCGGCGCTTCTTCAGGTCTACCTCGGGCTGTACCAGCAGGTCCGCAAGGCGGAGGCGCAGCTCAGCGAGGCTCTCGAGCGCATCGAGCAGATGGAGCGCGAGCGCTCCTGATGCAGCGCCGAGCTCGGACACGCGGCTCAAACGCATACACGCCTCAAAAGCTCCCCAGCCAAATTCGGATCAGCTAAACCCATTCCCGACGAACCGGCGCTGCAGGAGACGCCCGAGCAAGGGTCGCCGCTGCCCCCCCTGCGCTTCCCGAGCGACGGCCTACACCCACCGCCCGCGGAGCGCCCGGACCCGCGACACGCCCGTCCGAAACCTCCCCCTCCTCACCCTCTCACCCTCTCACCCGAGTTCCCCCGACGACCGCCCTTCGACGACCGCCATGATTCCACCAGCACCCGAGGCGGACCTCACCGAGTCCGCCATCCCGACCGGCAGCAGTGACGCCGTCAACCGCCGCATTCTCGCCGTGGCGGAGGACCGCATCAACGGCTTCAACCCCCGCCCCTTTCTCGCCATTGCCCGCGCCTGCGAGCTGCCGGAAGAGCTCGTCATCGAGCGCCTGAGCGCCATGCTGCGCGCCGGCACCATCCGCCGCGTGCGCCAGACGCTGCTCTCCACCAGCCTGGCCGACGGCGCCCTCGTCGCCTGGAAGCTGCCGGAGGAGCGGCTGGAGGCCGCCTACGACTGGCTGCGGGACAATGATCCCTTCACCGGGCACGTCGTCATCCGTGAGGCGGACAACGCCGCCTCCCCCGGCAGCGACTACCGCCTCTGGACGACGCTCAAGGTACCCACGGGCTACGGCAGCGTCACCTCGCACTGCCGCCTGCTGGCCGGCATCATCGGTGCGGAGGATTTTGCCCCGCTGCCCGTTGTCGGCATGTTTGCGCTGGGCGTCGGGCACGTGCGCCGTGCGGGGCTGCGCCCGGGTGACAAGCTTGAGACTCCGCCGGTGATGCAGCGCCCCGCGCGCCCCGAGCTCAGCGAGCAGGAGTGGCAGGTGCTGCTCACGCTCAAGGAGAGCCTGCGGCCCGACGAGTTCGTTCCCGATCCCTGGGCCGCCCGTGCGCGGGCCATCGGCATGGCTCCCGAGGACTTCAACCGCATGGCTGAAGATCTCGATCGCCGCCGCGTCATCGGCCGCTTCGCCACCTTCTTGGACCACACCAACCGCCGCAACCGCAGCGCCGGCGGCACGGGGGCCAGCGGTCTCTTCCACTGGGCCGTCGAGCCCGGGGAGGAGGAGCGCGCCGGCGCCGAGTGCGGGCGCCACATCTGCATGACGCACTGTTACTGGCGCAGCGGCGGCGAGCGCTTCGGCGGCGCGCAGATCATGGGCGTCGTGCACAGCCGCAGCCGCGAGGGCGTGCTGGAGCACAAGGCCGCCATCGACGCGCACCTCGCCGCCTGCGGCATCCGCGTGCGCCACACCGCCGTCTTCTGGAGCCTGCGCTCCGAAGTGCGGCCGAGCGAAATTGACCCGCGCCGCTACACCCGCTGGCTCAGCGAGCACGAAGCCGCCGGAAGCGCGAGCTGAACACCTCTCCCTGAGATTCCCCAGTCTCCCTGAGATTCTCCTGTTTCAAAGCCGCCCCGCCTGGGGCGGCTTTTTTCGCCTCGGCGCTGCCTCAGCCCGAAAAGCCCCCCCTGCGAGAAAAAGTTTCCCGCCGCACCCGGAGATGGCGCCGATGACACAAAGAGCGCCGCACAATCTGTCCGAAAGGCTCTTTTTTCTTGAAAGCTCCCCCCCTTTCTGCTAGTAGTAGTCTCGTATGAACATGCTCAAGACCATGACGGCGGTCCTCGCTCTGGGAGGGTCGCTGGTGCTCGGCCAGGAGGCGTATCAACCCAACCCTGACTGGGAAAACCCCCAGAATCTCAGCCAGGGGCGCGAGGACTCGCGCGCCTTTTTCTACCCCTTTGCCAACCGAGACGAAGCTCTGAAGGGCACGCGCGAGGACTCCTCGCTCGTCCGCTCGCTCAACGGTGACTGGAAGTTTCACTGGTCGCCGGATCCCGCCAGCCGCCCCGCGGACTTTTACAAGCCCGAGACGGACGTCAGCAGCTGGGCCACCATCGACGTGCCGAGCAACTGGCAGATGCGCGGCTACGGCACCCCGATCTACAGCAACCAGCGCTACACCTTCATCCGCGACTGGCCGCGCGTCATGACTCCGCCGCGCAACGACGATGAGGAGAAGTACACGACGCCCAAGACGGAGCCGAATGCCGTCGGCTCGTACCGCCGCGACTTCGATCTGCCGGCGGACTGGAACGGCCGCGAGGTCTTCGTGCAGTTTGACGGCGTCGACTCTTTTTTCTACCTCTACATTAACGGGCAGAAAGTCGGCTTCTCGAAGGACAGCCGCACTGCGGCCGTCTTTGACATCACGCCCTACGTCAAGCCCGGCAAAAACGTCATCGCCGCCGAGGTCTACCGCTACAGCGACGGCTCCTACCTCGAGTGTCAGGACATGTGGCGCCTCTCCGGCATCTTCCGCGACGTCTTCCTCTACAGCACGCCGAAGGTGCACGTGCGCGACTTCTTCGTGCACACCAAGTTCCCGCAGAAGGCCGACGGCCTCTCGGACTACAGCCGCAGCACTCTGGAGGTCGAGACCGACATCCGCAACCGCTTCGGCAGCGACTGCCCCTTCAGCGTTGAGGCCGAGCTGCTGAATCTCGACGGCAGCAAGGTGGCCGACCTCAAGCCCGTCGGCGACGTGCCGAAACAGGTGGGCAAGGACGCCGAGGTGCGCGTCACCCTCGCCGCCGAAATCACCAAGCCCGCTCTGTGGAGCGCCGAGAAGCCGAACCTCTACCGCCTCATGATCTACGTGAAGAACGGGCGCGGCGAGGTCACCGAGACCATCTCGCGCAAGATCGGCTTCCGCGACGTGAAGCTCGTCAAGGGCCGCTTCCTCGTCAACGGCATGCCCGTCAAGCTCAAGGGCGTCAACCGCCACGAGAGCCAGCACGCCAACGGCCACACCGTCACGAAGGAGGAGTGCCGGCAGGAGCTCCTGCTCATGAAGCGCGGCAACATCAACCACATCCGCAACTCGCACTACCCGCAGCCGGCCTACTTCTACGAGCTCTGCGACGAGCTAGGCATCTACGTCTGCGACGAAGCGAACATCGAATCGCACGGCTACTACTACGGCGCCGAGTCCCTCTCGCACCCCGCCGAGTGGAAGGCGCAGCACGTCTGGCGCAACAAAAACATGGTTGAACAGAGCAAAAACCATCCCTGCGTCGTCATCTGGTCCTACGGCAACGAGGCCGGCCCCGGCGCCAACTTTGCCGCCGTGCGCGACTGGATCAAGCAGCGCGACCCCTCTCGCCTGACGCAGTATGAGCGCAACAACGATCTGGCCGACCTGCACTCCAACCAGTACCCGAGCGTCAACTGGGCGCGCGAGACGGCCGCCCGCAAGCTCGACAAGCCCTGGTACATCTCCGAATACGCCCACATCCTCTGCAACGCGATGGGCAACCTCGCCGACTACTGGGAGGCCATTGACTCGAGCGACTCGATCATCGGCGGCGGCATCTGGGAGTGGATTCACCAGAGCTATGATCAGGTCATCACCCGCCCCGACGGCACGAAGATCGTGCGCCAGAGCTACGGCGGCGACCACGGCGAATACCCCAACGACGGCATCTTCTGCATCAAGGGCGTCATCTACAGCGACCGCACGCCCACGCCGATCTACAACGAAGTGCGCAAGGCGCAGCAGAACGCCGAGTTCCGCTACGGCGGCGAGACGCCGGACGGCCAGGGCATCGTCGTGAACATCCGCAACAAGCACCTCTTCACCGATCTCGGTGAATACGACGGCAGCTGGGAGCTTCGCGAAGAGGGCAGCGGCCTCGCCGCCGGCGGCAGCTTCACCCTGCCCTGCGCCCCCCTGCAGAACGCCACGCTCACGATCCCGAAGAGCGCGCTGAAGCTCAATACCCTTCGCCCCGATTGCCACTATTACCTCACCGTCAATTTGGGCCTGCGCGAGAAGACGGCCTGGGCCGACAAGGGCTACGTGGTCGCCACCGAGCAACTGAGCCTGCCGGAGGAGCTCACGGGCTTTGTCGCCAAGAGCCGCATCATGAAGCTGCCGGCCAACACGAAGACGGAGGTGCGCAACCAGAACAGCCAGATGCTCGTCATCGGCCCGGCCTTCTCCGTCTGCTTTGACAAGGCCACCGGCGGCATCAAGAACTACATCGTCAACGGCCAGCAGATCATCGGCGAGAAGGCCACCCTGCACCTCAACGCCTTCCGAGCCCCGCTCGCGAATGACAAGTGGGCCATGAACCAGTGGCTGAACAACGGCCTGCGCAACCTCGTGCACAAGGCCTCGCCCATGCTCGTCGAGCGCCTGGAGAACGGCGTGGTCCGCATCTCCTGCGACGTCACCAGCCAGGGCACGCGCAAGGAGTCGCTCGACAGCCGCGAATACGATGCCGGGTACTTCAGCGTCAGCGATCAGGGGCCCATCACCGAGAAGGACTTCAAGTTCACGACGCGCATGGTCTACACCATCATGCCCAACGGCTACATCAGCGTGCAGGCCGGCATTCTGCCCAGCGATGACAAGCTCGTGCTGCCCAAGCTCGGCTTCATCCTCAAGCTGCCTGAGCGCTTCAACAAGGTCGAGTGGCTCGGCCGCGGCCCCGGTGAAAACTACCCGGACCGCAAGACCGGCTCCCCCGTCGGCATCTACCACAGCACCGTCAACGACATGGTGGAGGACTACCCGCGGCCCATGGAGATGGGCAACCGCATGGACACCCAGTGGGTGGCCGTCACCGACGCGCAGGGCGCGGGCCTTCTCGTTGCCGCCTCGACGGATGAGACGATGAACTTCTCTGCCCTGCCCTACACGCCGCAGGCCCTCTTCGCCGCGCCGCACCCCGACGAGCTCGAGCGAGCCAACGCCACCGTGCTCTCGGTGGATGCGCTGACGCTGGGTCTGGGCGGCGCCTCCTGCGGCCCGATCCCGCTGGCGCGCGACATCCCGCTCTCGACGCCGACGACCTTCGTCTTCTCCCTCCGCCCGCTGCTTCCCGGCGACAAGGCTGAGGAGATCGGGCGCAAGGCCCTGCCGCTGACGGGTGCCGTCACGCTCTCGCGCGATGAGCTCGGCTACGTGAAGGCGAGCTGTGCGAGCCGCAATGCGACGATTCACCTCATCCTGCCCGACGGTACGGAGATGAACTACAGCCAGCCCTTCCTGCTGCGCGAAGAGGGCTACATCCGCGCCTGGGCCAACTCCGAGGGCAGCCTCGACTCGGCGACCGCGCTCCAGCACTTCGACGCGTGGAGGCCCGACAACCTGCTGCGCATCGTCTCCTGCTCCAGCACCTCGGGGCGCAACGAGTCTCCGTGGAGCCTCATCGACGGGCGCCGCGACACCTACTGGCACTCCCAGTGGCACGAGCCCAACGTCGCCCAGTACCCGCATGAGGTCGTCATCGATCTGGGCGTGCTCTCCGAGCTGCGCGGCATCACCATCACGCCGCGTCAGGCCCGCACCTCCTCCCGCGTGCGCAAGCTGGCCTTCTACCTCTCCGAAGACGGCAAGACCTGGCCGGAGAAACCGGACTGCGAGCTTGAGATGGCGGACGGCGACAACGAGCAGTCCGTGCTCATGCCCGACTACAAGACGGCCCAGTACGTCAAGATGAAGTGTCTGGAGCCCATGCAGGCCGGCGAGCCCTACGCCGCCGTGGCCGAGTTCACGCCCATCATCAACCGCATCGTCGGCGAGTACCCGCCGCACGCGCTCTTCACCATCAACTACGTCAGTTCCGAGCTGCCGGAGGGGGGCGCCGCGCGCAACCTGCTCGACGGCAACCCCAACACCTACTGGCACAGCATGCGCGGGGTGACGGTCGCGAGCTACCCGCACGACATCCGCATCGACATGGGTGTTGAGCGCAAGCTCAAGGGCATCACCTATCAGGGTGCCCCCATGCCCGAGGGCCGCATCAAGGACTACGAGGTCTACGCCAGCCTCGACGGCCAGAACTGGGGCAAGCCCGTGGCCCGAGGCACCTTCAGCAACAACAACAGCGTGCAGCAGGCGCTCTTCTTCGCCCCGGCGAACGCCCGCTACGTCCGCCTCGTGGCGCTCTCCTCGCACGACGGCGGCGACTACGGCGCCATCTCGGAGCTCGACGTCGTCGAAGACAAATAAGCGACCGCGACGCGGAGCGCCGGCCCCAACCGCCGGCGCCTTCCCGACGCTCGCACACACCGGCCGGCAAGTCCCTCGGGCTTGCCGGCCTTGTCGTGTGATGCGGCAACATCGCGCCCTTGAGACATAGCCTGCACGCGCCCCCCCTTTCCGGAGCCTTGGACTCTCCAACACCCCCAGCGAATAACGCGGCGGCCGACGCTCCGCACTCAGGGGCGCTGCGGTCGGGCACCGCCGTCGAAGGAGCCTCAGTCAGGCCCGCAAATGCTGATCAGTCCAAACAAAGGAAGCGACCAGCCAAAGAAAGCGCGACGAGCGCCGAACACAACGGCGGGCGCCACATGCAAAACAAAAAAACCGCCGAGACCACACCCGACAAGCATGGACTGAATACCGTTGCTACCTCTCGGTCCTGGCGGGGTTTTCCAGCCATGCCTCCGGGGGATCCCGACGGCAGCGCCATTCTGTCACAGCGGCGCGGCAGGGTCAAGCACTTTCAGCGCCATCGCGCGCGAAAGTGAAGATAAAGCCGCGCATGTCGCATTTTGGGCTTGCCAAAGGCCCCTTGCCCGCTATGATGAGAGTGGAGCTCATGCACGGGAGTTTTTCCCGGATGAGCTCCGCTGATCAACAGCCGCCGCCGCGCTCGAATGTCTGAGGGCGCGGCAGGTGCCGCAACAAAACCAAACAGATAACATGGCAGAACACTACACACAAGGCCGTCAGGGCATGGGTTCGCGCCGCCGTCGCTCTGTGCATCACCAGGGGCATCGCCGCCAGCGCATGCCGCATCGTGAGGATATACCGACCGGCAAGCCCTCCCTGCTCAAACGCATTCTGGCCTTCTTCGGCATCGGCCGCAAGAAGGATGAACTGAGCGGCGAGCCCGCCCGCAACAGCAACGTCACCCCGAAAAAGACGCGCGCGCCGAAGCCTCGCGCCAACCAGGGCGGCAACCCCGCCGCGGCTCGCAGCGGCCGCCGTCGCCCCGCCTCGACGCCGCCCACGCGCAACGCCCGCCTCTACGTCGGCAACCTCTCCTACGAGGCCACGGAAGCCGAGCTTGAAGATCTCTTCAAGGGCTTCGGCAACGTGCGCAGCGTTGAGATCATCTACAACCCGCGCACCTACAAGAGCAAGGGCTACGCCTTCGTCGAGATGTATCAGATCGACGACGCCCGCCGCGCCGCCGAGGTGCTGCACGGCCAGCCCTTCATGGGCCGCGAGCTGATGGTCAGCGCCGCCAGCGAGAAGACCGACCACGGCAACCGCGAGAACGGCGAGTCCGCGGACGCCGCGCCGCAGGCCGCGACCGAGAACAGCCCCGCCGAGGCCGCCGCTGAAGCCCCCGCGCCCGAGGCAGCAGCCCCCGCGGCTCCCGCAGCCGAGGAGAGCGGGCAGCCAGGCTAAACGACCGCCGCAAAGCTAACATCAAGGTGAGAGGGGCGCCGCACAGGCGCCCCTCTTTTTTGTCGACAGCCGCCCCCTTTCCCCCCGCGGCAGAAACAAACTCCCGCCCGAGGACTCCGTCGGCGAAAAAGCCGGCCGCGGCTGAGTTTCCGGCTCGCCAAAGGCGGGCAACTGAGCTATACTCAGTAAAAAGACAACCATGGATCAGGTACTCATCATCGAGCCGGGCAATCTCAGCCGCTTCGTGCTCTCCTTGGGCTGCATCCGCGCCATCATCGACGAGCACCCGGGCGCCGGCATCAGCCTGCTCACCTCGCCGGCCCATCTGAGCCTCGCCGAGCAAATCCCCGGCGTCGGAGAAATCATCACCGATACGGGCAAGGCCGTCAACACCCCCGCCCTCGTGCATCGGCTCGCCTCCGGCGGCTACACGCACATCTACGACCTGCAGTGCAGCCCGCTCACGCGCCAGTACCTGAGGCTCATGCGCTGGATTCTGCCCCCCTGCGAGCTGCACTGGTACCAGTTGCCCGTACCCGGCGAGAGCGATGACTACCGCCATCTGCTGCTGCGCAAGACGCGGCGCTTCGGCTGCGGCAGCGTCAGCATCTCCGGCTGCACCTTCATCCCCCGCCCCACCGACCTGAGCTTCCTGCGCAGCAGCCTCGGCGACATCGAGCTGCCCGAGAGCTACGCCCTGCTCATCCCCGGCGGCCCCGCCGCCGCAGGCTCCACGCGCTGGCCGGCCGAGCACTACGCCGAACTCGCCGCCCGACTCGGCCGCCGCGGCATCCGCAGCGTCATTCTCGGCAGCAACGCCGAGCGCAGCATCATCGACACCATCTGCGGGAGCAACCCCGGCCTCTGCACCGACCTCAGCGGGCAATGCAGCCTCAGCGCCGTTCCGGCCCTCGCCACCCGCGCCCGCTTCTGCATCGGCAACGTCAGCGGCCTCACGCAGCTGGCGGCCCTGAGCGGGGCCCCCACCCTCGTGCTCTGCGGCGCGGAGGACGCCGAAACCGTCGCCCGCGGCCGCGACACCCGCATCCTGCGCTCCCCGGGCGCCCTCGCCGAGCTCAGCCCCGACGCCGTCTGCCGGAGCCTCGGCCTCGACACCCCCTGAGACCGCCGCCCGCCCGGCGGCCGCACGAATTCCTTCTCCACGACACCATGTACATCCAAGATCAACTCAACGAAATCCGCGCAGCCATCCGCGCCGCTGAGCAGCGCGCCGGGCGCCCCGAGGGCAGCGTCACCCTGCTCGCCGTCAGCAAAACCTTCCCCGTCAGCGACATCATGCAGGCCTACGCCGACGGCCAGCGACTCTTCGGCGAAAACCGCCTTCAGGAAGCGATGGAGAAAATCCCCGCCATGCCCGCCGATTGCAGCTGGCACCTCATCGGCCCCCTGCAGCGCAACAAGGTGCGCAAAGCGCTCGAGCAGGGCTTCGCGCTCATCGAAGCCGTCGACAGCCTGAAGCTGGCCGCTGCCCTCTCGCGCATCGCCGGCGAACTCGGCCGCAGCGCCGCCATCCTGCTCGAAGTCAACGTCGACGGCGAGGCCAGCAAGCACGGCTTCACCCCCGACGGCCTGCTGGAGAGCTGGGACGAGCTGACCGCCCTGCCGAACCTCGACATCCGCGGCCTCATGTGCATCCCGGCCCCCACCGAGGACCCGAACGACGCCCGCCCGGCCTTCCGCCGCCTGCGGGAGCTGGCCGAGCAGTTGCGCGAGCGGGGGCCCCTTCCCCTGCCCGAGCTCTCCATGGGCATGAGCCACGACTACGTCGTCGCCGTCGAAGAGGGCTCCACCATCGTGCGCGTCGGCTCCGCCATCTTCGGCAAGCGCGACTACAGCCACTGAAGCCGCAGCCGCGGAAACCCCGCGCGGCAGCGGCGCGGCCCCCGGGCGCCTCAGGCGCGGCGGCGCACCGTCCAAAGGGCCCCGTCAAAGACGCCTCGGCAGAGCGCCAACCGCATGCAGCCGTCCACGGCCACACGCCGCCGTTCGCCGCTGTTCGCAGCAGCCCTCAACAGCCGCTGCAACGCTCAAAAAAGCCCCCGCCGAGCAGGCGCTCACCGCGCCCCGCATCGGGAGCGTAAAAGGCGCAGACCTGCCCAAGCGCCAGAGCGCGCACCGGCTCGTCGAACTCCAGCTCCACGCGCCCCTCGCCCAGCGACGTGCAGCGCGCCGGAACAGCCGGCGCGCGGTAGCGCGGCTGCGCCATCACGCGCTCCGGCAGCGGCTCCAGCGTATTGGTGATTGAGCCCACCACCGCCCGGCGCGAGTAGAGCCCCGGCGTCTCCTCGCCCTCGAAGCCGAGGATGAGGCGGTTGTGCTCCAAATCCTTGCCGACCACCACATAGGCCACGCCCTCGCGCGGCGACGCCACATGGTGGCCCTTGCGCTGGCCCATCGTGAAGAGATGCAGACCGTCGTGGCGCCCCAGCACCCGGCCCTGCAAATCCACAATATCGCCGGGATTGTCCGGCAGATAGTGGCGCAAAAAGTCGCTCATCTTCACCTGCCCGATGAAACAAATACCCTGCGAATCCTTTTTGGCGGCATTCGGCAGATCGAAGCGCCGCGCCAGCGCGCGCACCTCGGGCTTCGTCATCTCCCCGACCGGGAAGACGGCGTGCGCGACCTGCTCGGGCCGCATCAGCGCCAGAAAGTACGACTGATCCTTGTTCTCATCCCGCCCGCGCAGCACGTAGCTGCCGAGACCCGGCACATCGAGGCGCCGCGCGTAGTGGCCCGTCGCCACGCCGCAGAAGCCCTGCTCGAGCGCGTAGTCCAACAGCACCCCGAACTTCATCTCGCGGTTGCAGAGCACATCGGGATTCGGCGTCGAGCCCTGCCGATAGCCCTCCAGCAAATAATTCACCACCCGGGCCCGGTACTGCTCGATGAGATCGATCACGCGGAACTCGATTCCGAGGCGTCGACACACCGCGAGCGCGTCCTCAATATCGCGCTCCCACGGGCATTCGCCGGGGATGTTCTCGTCGTTGACCCAGTTCTTCATGTAGGCCGCCACGACCTCGTGCCCCTGCTCCACGAGCAGGGCCGCCGCCGCCGCGCTGTCCACACCGCCGCTCAACGCCACCAGCAAGCGAGCCATCAGCAGCCTCCCTCCCCTGTCGTGATGGCCGCCGCATCCGCCTCGGCTGCCGCGGCGCCTCGCGCCTGAGCCGCCGCCACGAGCGCGGGCACGCGCCCGGCCGGCGTCACCACGCCGCAACGCTCGGCGTAGTCCAGCATGCTCTCAATGGCAAAATTGATGAAGGTCGTCCGCTCCATGCAGTTGCCGGCGCACAACTCATCGACGCGCTTGAGCTCTTTCGCCTCAATGCGCAGAGAAATCGTCTGCCTCTCCATACCCGGCATCTTAGCAAATTGCCCCCGAGAAGGCAACCCCCATCCGAGAGAAAGCCCACGGAACACCCTTCAGAACCCCTCAAACCGCCTCCGTGCGCGACCGAACACCGTTGAACACCGTTGAACACCGTTGAACACTGTTGAAAGCGACCGGGCGCAGCCGGGTGCAGTCGAGCACCGCCACCAACGCAGCCAAAGCGCCGGAACGAGCGGCGCGGATCCGAACAGACTCAGTCCGCCCGCAGCGCCTTGATACGATCGCGCAGCACCGCCGCCGTCTCGAAATCGAGCCGTGCCGCTGCCTCGCGCATCTCGCGCTCCAGCCGCTCGATCCGAGAAGCCGCATCCGCCGCCTCCCCATCCTCGCAGGCCTCCAGCGCCTGCTCCTCCTCCTCGTCGTCCGGCGTGTAGAGGCGCAGAGCCGCCTGATCCCCGCGGTTCACCGTGTGCGGCGTAATGCCGTGCGCCTCATTGTAGGCCTGCTGAATCGCCCGGCGGCGGTCGCTCTCCTCCACCAGGCGGCGAATCGAATCCGTCACCACATCGCAGAAGAGCACGCACTCACCGTGCTCGTGGCGAGCCGCGCGCCCCGCCGTCTGCACGAGACTCGTCTCATTGCGCAAAAAGCCCTCCTTGTCGGCATCGAGAATGCAGACCAGCGACACCTCGGGTAAATCCAAGCCCTCGCGCAGCAGGTTGATGCCCACCAGAATATCCACGCGACCCGCGCGCAGGCGGCGCAGCGTCTCCACGCGCTCAATCGCATCCACATCCGCGTGAATGTACGCCACCTTCAGCCCCACGCGGCGCAGATAATCCGTGAGATCCTCCGCCGTGCGCTTCGTCAGCGTCGTCACCAGCACGCGCTCACGGCGGCTCACGCGCTCGTGGCAGAGCTCGATCGTGCGGTCGATCTGCCCCTCGAGCGGCAGCAGCGTAATCTTCGGCTCCAGCAGCCCCGTCGGGCGGATAATCTGCTCCACGATCAGCGGCTGGCCGAGGCGCGTCGGGTCAAAGCTCTCCACCGGCGCGGACGAGGGATTCGGCGGCACCCGCAGCTCATCGATGTTGTGAAAAAACACCCCCGTAAAGCCGGCGGGCGCCTCGCGCACCGCCCGGCTCGCCTCGCGACTGCGCGCGTGCGTGTTGCCGCGCTTCGCCTTCATCACCGGAATGAAACTGTGATTGCCCGGCACGCAGTTGACATACTCAAACGGCCCGGGCGTCGCACTCACGTACACCAGCTGCGCCTGGCGGTTCATGAACTCATCGAAGCGCAGCGGGCGGTTGTCGAGCGCAGACGGCAGGCGGAAGCCGTGATCGATCAGGACCTGCTTGCGCGAGCGATCCCCCTCATACATCCCCCCGATCTGCGGAATCGTCGCGTGCGACTCATCAATCAGCGTCAAGTGATCCGCCGGGAAATAATCCTGAAGCGTCGACGGCGTCGCCCCGGGAGCCCGCCCCGCCAGATGGCGCGAGTAATTCTCAATACCCTTGCAAAAGCCGATCTCGCTAATGAGCTCCAGATCATACTCCGTGCGCATCTTGAGGCGCTGCGCCTCGATCAGCTTGTTGTGCTGCTCGAACCACGCCACGCGCTCCGCCAGCTCCGCGCGAATCGAGCGAATCGCCGCCTCGCGCTTCTCCGGGGCAGACACATACTGCTTCACCGGGAAAAAGATGTAGCCCGGCAGCTTCTCGCGCACCCGCCCCGTGCCTGCGTCGATGAGCGACACCGCATCAATCTCATCGCCGAAAAACTCCACGCGCACCGCCTCACCGTCGCTCTGCGCCGGGTACACCTCCACCACATCGCCGCGCACGCGGAAGCGCCCGCGCTGAAACTCGTAGTCATTGCGCTCAAAGAGCAGCTCCGTCAGGCACTCCAGCATCGCATCGCGCCCCATCTCCTGCCCCACCGTCACCGACAGCGTCAGGTTGCGATAATCCTCCGGCGAGCCCAGACCGTAGATGCAGGACACACTCGCCACCACAATCACATCGCGGCGCAGCAGCAGCGAGCGCATCGCATTGAGGCAGAGGCGGTCAATCTCCTCATTGATGGCGCTGTCCTTCTCGATGTACGTATCCGTGCTCGCAATGTAGGCCTCCGGCTGATAATAATCGAAATACGAGACGAAATACTCCACCGCATTGTGCGGGAAAAAAGCCTTGAGCTCCGAGTAGAGCTGCGCCGCCAGCGTCTTGTTGTGCGAGAGCACCAGCACCGGGCGATCCTGCGCCGCGATGAGATTCGCCATCGTAAACGTCTTGCCGCTGCCCGTCACCCCCAGCAGGCACTGGTGCTTGTTGCCGGCGGCGAGAGACTTGAGCAGCTTGTCGATGGCCTGCTGCTGGTCGCCGGAGGGCTTGTAATCGGTCACGAGGTTGAAAAGAGACATGGCGGAACTAGCGATTGACAGAGGCGGGAAACTCTGGCATGATGGCGCAGCATCATGTACATCCCCACCCAGCAGGAACGATACAGCAAAGCGGCCAAAATTACGCTACTTCTTTGTGTCATGATTCCCTCTGCCGTGGTCGCCTGGCTCGAAGGCATCCGCAACGCCGCCGTTCTGATGTTCGCCTTCATGCTGCCCATCTCCATGCCGCTGGACTGGCTGGGCTTCAACAAAACCGCCGCCCTCATCGTCGCCGCCCTGCTCTCCGGCACGGGCTACGTCGCCCTCATCATCGCACGCAAGCTGAGCCCCAAAACCAAACTCACCATCGCCGTCACCTGGGGCATGAGCTTTGCCCTGCTGCTCAAACTCTTCAACCTCTACGCCATCTGGCGCGCCGTGCACGGCATGGACTGAGCCCCGCCGATCCGCGCCGGCACCCGCTCTCCCCGCCATGAGCATCGAAGCCCTCACCCATGCGCTCACCCTACCCGAAAGCTGGTATCTGAGCCTCATCGACTACACCAACACCCTGCGCCTGCTGCACCCGTGGCTCCTGCCCACGGCCTTCGGACTCATCGGCGCCTGCATCGGCTCCTACCTCAACGTCATCATCTACCGCCTGCCGCGGGGGATGAAAACCACGCAGCCCGCGCGCTCCTTCTGCCCGAACTGCAAAGCCCCCATCCCCTGGTATCTCAACATCCCCATCATCAGCTGGCTGATGCTGCGCGGGCGCAGCGCCTGCTGCCACCGGCCCATCTCGCCGCGCTACTGCATCGTCGAAGCCCTCACCGCTGCCCTCTTCATCGCCGTCAGCCTGAGCTTCTCGCACCTCCTCGCCCTCCTCTGGGTCGCCCTCTGGATGGCCGCCATGACAGCCACCTTCTTCATCGATCTGGAGACGATGACCGTCATGCGCCGCCTCACCCTGGCCGCCACCGCCGCCGCCCTGCTGGCCGCCGCCGCCGACCCCTGGCTGCTGCAAAACCCGCTCAGCCCCGCCACCGCCGCCGGGCTGCCCTACGCCGCCGCATCCGCCCTCTTCGGCTACCTGCTCCTCAAACTCACCGCCGCGCTCGGTATGCTGCTCTTCGGCATGCGCAGCAAGCGCTACGCCCGCCCGCAGACCTGGCAGCTCCGCCAGGCGGCAGACGGTGAGGACATCGAGCTGAGCATCGGCAGCGAAAGCCTCATGCTCAGCCGCCTGCTGCGCGACATCGGCGACCGCATCCTGCTGCGCGGCGCCACCCTTGAGCTCCCCGGCGCCCCGCGCGAAGAGGGCCTGCTGCAACTGCACGCCGACGCCCTCCTGCTGCCCGACGGGCAGCGCATCCCCCTTGAAGCGCACGAGCAGCTCACGGGCAGCTGCCGCGGCTACGCCACGCGCAGCAGCGCCATGGGCAGCGGCGACGCCTGGATCGCCATGGCCATCGGCGCCCTCACCGGCTGGGACGGCGTCCTCATCGCCCTGAGCGCCGGCTCCCTGCTCGGGCTGCTCATCGCCATCACCGCGCGCCACGGCTTCGGGCGCCCGATGCCCTTCGGCCCCTGCCTCATCACCGCCGCCACGCTCTGGTGGTTTCTCGGCGAGCGCCTGCTGGCCCTCAGTTGAGACCCGCCGGCTGCACTCGGCCGCACTCGGCCACCTGACACGCCACCCCACCGGCGCACCGCCGACGCACCGCCGACGCACACAGAGACGCCCCATAGCCGCAGCCTCTGAGCCCCTGCGGCCCGAGACGGCACCTTGAGCCCTCCTTCGCCGCCCGCGGAAGCTCGCCCGACCGCCTCTCCCTGCCTCCTGCGCCGCCGCCTCGGGGAAGCCGAGCGAAGGCGAGCCCACGCCTCATGGCGGAGTTTGCCCTTGAGTTCCGCGCCCGCCTGTGGTAGACAAAACACATGGACAGCCCCGCACGAGCCTCGGCCACACCGCTCAGCCCCCCTCGGAGGCAGCGCCGCAGCGGCCGCCTCAGCAAGGGACGGAGGCGTCTGCTCATCGCCCTGCTCGGCCTGCTGACCGTCGGCATCGCCCTCTACTCCATCGACCGCCTGCTGGCGCACACCCTCTGCCGCGGCGGCAGCTGGAGCGGCGCCCCCTCCGATCACTTTGACGGCAAGCGCTTTCACAACGTCTTTCCCGGCACCGCCGTCATCCACGGCACCGGCTCCGGCTTCAAATGGCTCTTCGGCATGAGTGAGCGCGGACTCTACCCCCGCGTGAGCGAAAACGCCTACCGCCCCGAGCTCGCCCCGAGCGTCGACGGCCCGGACTGGGAGTGCACCATGGTCAATCACTCCACCATGCTCATCCGCACCGCCGGGCTGAACATCCTCACCGACCCCGTCTGGAGCGACTACGTGAGCCCCGTGCAGGGCGTCGGCCCCGCGCGGCACCGCCCGCCCGGCATCGTCTGGGAGGACCTGCCGCCCATCGATATCTGCCTGCTCACCCACGACCACTACGATCACTTTGACGCCGCCACCCTGCGGCGCCTCCGCCTGCGCGACAACCCCCTCTTCATCGTCCCCCTCGGCCTGCGCGCCCTGCTGGAGTACCACATCGGCCCCGCGCGCATCGAAGAGCGCGACTGGTGGGAGAGCGTCAGCGCCGGCAAGCTCAGCATCACCCTCACGCCCGCCCACCACTGGAGCAACCGCTACCGCGGCTCATCCAACCACAACCTCTCCCTCTGGTGCGGCTACTGGCTGGAGTCGCCGGGCGGCCCGCGCATCTGCTACGTCGGCGACACCGCCGCCAGCCCCGCCTTCGAGCACATCCGCCGCCGCCTCGGCGCGCCGGACCTCGCCCTCATCCCCATCGGCGCCTACCGCCCCGACTGGCTGCGCCACCACCACGTCTCGCCCGATGAAGCCGTCGACATCTTTCTCGCCCTGCGTGCGAAGCAGGCCCTCGGCTGCCACTTCGGCACCTGGCAACTCGGCCACGAGGGCTACGATGAGACCCTCATCGACCTCTCCACCGCCCTGCACCGCCGCGGCATTCGCAGCGAGCGCTTCATCGCGGCGGAAAACGGCCGCAGCTTCCGCGGCCGAGTCAGCGAACGCCACCCCCGCTCCTCCTCTCCCGCAGGCGGCTCCGAGAGCCGCCGTCAGCCTCAGGACGAACCGCCCGCGGACGACCGCCGCATCCGCCACTGAAGCAGCCTCCTCATCCTCTGCTGAGGCCGCATCTCAACCGCTGCGAACGGCTGCGAAAGCCCCCACCGGGGCTCAGGACGCCGCTCGATTCGCAGCCCGAGCCTCGGGACGCCTGCCGCGCATTGCTTCAGCCCCGAAACGTTACTTCATCTGAGCGGTTGATATTGACAAAGGTTCACATTCGTGGTAGACTCGCAGCCATGGACGACATGCCGAGTCCCCGCGAGAAAAAACTGGAAACCACCGACAAGATGGAGGCCGTGCAGGCCTACATCAGGCGCGCCGGCTACAACGCCCTGACGGACTCGGGCAAGCGCATTCTCAGCGCCATGACCGTCCAGCAGGCTGCCACGCTGGGGGCCGTTCGGCGCCTGACGCGCCACAACAGCACGGGCGTGCTCCACGGAGCTCTCGCGCAAGAGATGCGCCTCACGCCCTCGGCCATCACCCGCCTCGTCGACCCGCTGGTCTCTCAGGGCCTGCTGAGGCGCCGCCAATCGCCGCATGACCGCCGCGGCGTGCTGCTGAGCCTCACTTCCGTCGGCTCGCGGACCTCCGATCTCATTGAGCAGAACATGCTCGACGCCGCCAACCGCCTCGCCGCCAACCTCACCGAAGAGGAGCGGCAGGTCTTCACCACCATCGTCGACAAGCTCTACGCCGCCATCGACGAGAAGTGAACCTCCCCCCGACGGCTCCGCTTCCCCACCGATTTTCTCTGAAGAGTGAGTGCAGGTTTGCGCTCACTCTTTTTTGTGGCCTCCGGGGACTTGCCCGCCGAGCGACGAGAGATTCCCGAGCAAGAGCTCCCTTCCTTGAACGAGACCCCGGCCCCCGCAGGCTCCTGCGTCCTCCACCCTCCCCTCTACTCCGGCCGCAACGAGCCCCGGTCCTACGGCCTCGCGGCGGCGCGCAGAGAAGGCCCCCGCTCGCCTCCCTGAGCCCGCGCCGCACCGAGCAACACTCCACCGCCGACCGAGGCGCGGAGCAGGCGCCCGCCCGCGAGGTCGCCTCTCGCCTTCGCCCCCTTTTCCCCCTTTCCCCCCTTCGCTCCCGGATTGCCCCCATCTCTCGCCCCGAAAAAAAAGACCCGCTGCGGGCATTCCCGCAGCGGGTGCAAATCAGAGTGAGATCCGAGTTGCGAACGAAGCGCAGCTCTTACTTCTGGTCGCCGGAGGGGCTCCACTCCTCGGCCTGAAGGGCAGCGAGGTTGAAGGCCTGCTCCAGACCCACCATATCGCCGGCGCGAACGGTCTCGAAGGCAGCCGTCTCGCGGCGGAGCTGCTCGGGATCGTAGTTAACAGCCTTGATGGAGAGACCGATGCGGCGCTCGACCTTGTCGACCTTGATGACGCGAGCCTTGATCTCCTCGCCCACCTTGATGACATCCTTGACGCGCTCCACGTGATCCTCAGAGAGCTGAGAAATGTGGATGAGACCGTCGATATCGCCGTCGAGGTTGACGAAAGCACCGAAGGAAGCAATCTTGGCCACCTGACCGGTGACGAGATCACCGACCTTGAAGCGGCTGTCGATGGACTCCCAGGGATCGGCCTCAAGCTGCTTGATGCCGAGAGAAACACGCTGGTTCTCCTTGTCGATGTTAAGCACGCGAGCCTGCACGACATCACCCTTCTTGAGAATCTCGGAGGGGTGATTGATCTTGCGCGTCCAGCTCATGTCGGACACGTGGATCATACCGTCAATACCCTCCTCAAGCGCCACGAAGGCACCGTAGGGCGTCAGGTTGCGAACAGCGCCGGAGATAACCGTACCGACGGGGAAGCGAGCCTCGATGGCATCCCAGGGATTCTCGTCGAGCTGGCGCACGCCGAGCGAAATCTTCTGCTCCTCGACGGAGATGTTGAGCACAACGGCCTCGATCTCCTGATCCAGAGAGAGCACATCGCTGGGGCGCGTAATGCGCTTCGTCCAGGAAAGCTCGGACACGTGCACAAGACCCTCGACACCCTTCTCGAGCTCCACGAAAGCACCGTAGGCGAGAAGCTTGGTGACGCGGCCCTTGACGCGGGAACCGATCGGGTACTTCTTCTCGATATCGGCCCAGGGATTCTCGGTGAGCTGCTTGAGGCCCAGAGACACGCGCTCCTTGTCGCGATCCACCTCGAGAATGAGCACCTCGATCTCCTGCCCGACGTGAAGAAGCTCGGAGGGATGATTGACACGACCCCAGCTCATATCGGTGATGTGCAGCAGGCCGTCCATACCGGAGAGATCGACGAAAGCGCCGAAGTCCGTGATGTTCTTGACAGTGCCCTTCACGCGATCCCCCACCTTGACGGTCTCAAGGAAGCGCTGGCGCTGCTCGCTGCGCTCGGCCTCGATGACCTCGCGGCGAGAGAGCACGATGTTCTTGCGGTCATCATTGACCTTGACAATCTTGAACTCGTAGACATTGCCGACGAATTCGTTGAGATCCTTCGGCGGAATGATGTCCACCTGAGAGCCGGGAAGGAAGGCCTCAACGCCAACGTTGACCATAAGGCCACCTTTGACGACACTCTTAACCTTACCCTTGACGAGACCGCCCTCCTTGTAGACGGCGACGATCTTATCCCAGTTCTGCTTGTGCGCAGCCTTCTCTTTGGAAAGGACGACGAGACCCTCGTCGTTTTCGAGGCTTTCGAGGAGCACCTCGATCTCCTGGCCCACTTCAATTTCTTCATCCTCAAATTCGGAGATGGGGATGACACCCTCGGACTTGTAGCCGATGTCGACGAGGACGACCTGCGGGCGGATTTCAAGGATGGTACCGTTGACGATGTCACCCTTGCGGAAAGACGGAAGCTTGGAGTCAATCAAAGCTTCCAGTTCGGATTTACTCATGAGTATTGTTTCGGTTAATGTTGCCGCATATCCTCAAGGCCCTTACACCGGTGGTTGAGAGGGCGCCTGTAGGCCACCGGGCGGAATGCGGTCGGCGATTATAGCGGCTGCCGCATTGCCTTGCAAGTCTAATGTTGCTGACTTTCGCGCTTTTTACTGCATGAAGCGCTGCCGAACCCGGCGCTTGCCGAAGCTGCCAACGACCGCCCCCTGAATGAAGAAGCCCCTGCTCCGTTTCTTGCTCCCTTTTCTCCCCCCTCTGCACCTTGCCTCACCCCCGCCTGCGCCGCTGCACCTCAGCCCGACAAGCTCCGGCAACGACCGAGGCTTCCGCCGCATACCTCTCGGCAACGAGCAGCGCGGGAGTCAGCGCGCGTATCAGCGGGGGAGCCAGCGCGCGAGTTGCCGAGAGTCAGAAAAAGGCCCCGACACCCGAGAAGATAGGATCGGGTGCCGGGGCTCGAAAGGGCGTGAACGCTCAGAAATCAGTCGCGACGGTTTTTACTGCGCTTGCCCCCCTTGCTCTTTCGTCCGCTCTCCTCATCAGCCTTTCGGTAGGCGTCGAGGTGATCGGGTTTGGTGTAGCAGCGCACGTAGTCGATGAGGAACTCAACGGGATAATCCTCAGCCACGGGAGCCTGCGCCCAACCGCCGATAGCCGTGTTGATGATGAGGTAGCAGGGCGTCAGCAGAGGATTGTCACCATTCGGATACTGAGCGTCGGAAATCTTGATGCGGCCGACTTCCTTACCGTCAATCTCCATGAACATGTACTCATCCGTCCACTCCAGCACATAGGTGTGAAAATCCTTGCTCAAGTCACGAATATCCGTCGTCCGAATCACCTTGTACTCCTGATTGCCGCCATTTTTACCCCAGCGGAAGATGGAGTAAACGCGATTCGGCTCCTGCGAAATATGCTCGAGAATATCAATTTCTCCGTTCGCCGGCCAGCCGTACTTGTTCTGGTGCATCGTCCAGATGGCAGGCCAAACGCCACGACCCTTCGGCACCTTGGCGCGAAACTCCAAGCGGCAGGGCGGCGTGAAACTCTGTGTACCAAGAGAGGTAATCGAGCCGCTGGCATAGGGCTGGGTTTTAATCTTCTGGAACCACGTCTTACCTCCCGGCTTGTAGGTCTCATTGGGGGTCTCTTCACAGCGCGACTCCAGCACCAGCATACCCTTGCGAACCTTCACGCAGTCCTTGGTGTAGGCATGTCGGCTTCCTTGGTTACGAACAACGCCCAACTCGTATTTCCACTTGCGAGTATCCAGTTTAGAGCCGTTGAACTCATCGCCCCAGGCGTATACCCAACCACCGGGGAGTTTCTGAGGAGCCTTCTGAGGCTTTGCCGTCGCAAGGGATGTGACGGCGAAAAGAGCGAGGAGGAGATAGCGTATCATGGTGCAGTGTTGATTGATGAATAATAGTAATGCAGCCGACCACGCGCATCCCCCGTTCGAGGACGCATCAGCGGCCTTTGTCAGGCTATCACGGAGCGAGCGCTGCGTCAACTCTATTTTCCGGTGCAGAATCAGACATCGGGCAGATCTCACCGACTATCTTCCCCAACTCCCCGATGCAGTCATCCTCCAAGCGTTGCAGGGACGTATTCACCGGCTAGAGCAGACAACTCTGCAAACATCCTTCGCAAACAAAAGCCGCAGCCCCCGACGGGGCTGCGGCTGCTACGGTACAGAACCTGTGGCCAAACTCAGGCCTTAATCTCGTTACCGAGCTCGATGATGGAGTACTCGCCCGGGCAGAGCCTGTAGACGATCTGAAGGACGTTGCGGCGAGCGTTGCGGTACAGCACGAAGGGCTTGCCGGAGATTTCAAGCTCCATAATCGCGTCCTCCTTGTACATCGTCTTGAGATCATAGCCCTCGCGGGAGATACGCACCGGCTTCGGATCTTCGGGAGCGTCGACATCAACATCGTAATCGAGGATGTTTTCATCGTAGACATTCTCCTCAAGGGTGCGGATGCTCTTCGAGCGATGCGGGCGGAAGTGCTTCATCAGACGAGTCTTGTGCTTGCGCATACGGCGCATGATCTTGGTGACCGTCTCATCAATGGCAGCGTACAGATCGGATCCGGCTGTCGAGGCCTGAATCGTGATGTGATCCGCACAATAGAGCACAATCTCAGCCATCTGGCGATCCTTCTGCACATCCACCACAACACGCGCTTCGACAATCCTCGGATAGTCGATGTGGATGGACTGGATCTTCTTAACGGCGAAATCGCGGATCGCATCGGTCACGTCAATGTGACGGCCCGTAACAGTAATGTTCATGTCAACATTGGATGTCTGCATGGTGTGTACCTTCTTTCTATGCTGGTGTTTCTAAGGCAGCCGGATCAATGAATCCTTCTGCAATCATCACTATAGCCTGCTTTTCCTGCGGACGCAAGAAAAAATCGTTTCATCGCCCCGCAGCCCCGCATTTCCGTCGCCGCGACAACAAGCTAACACAATTATTTCCAGAGTGAAACGACATGACACAAATACTCCGAAAAAACGTTGACGGCCGAGGGCGAGGCCCTCCGTTCCGCCCCGTTCCGCCCCGTTCCGCTCCGTTCCGCTCCGTTCCGCCCCGTTCCGCCCCCCCTTCCGGTCTCCTTCCGTGGATGAAGGAGGGGCAGCACCGCTCCTCCACCGCACGGCTCTCTCGCACGTTCTCCCCTGCGGCCCTTCCCCGAACCTTCCGATCCGCCCTTGCCCCGCAGCCGTGCCACACCTCGGAAGGGCCGACGCGCGGTCGGCTCCCCCTCCTCCGGACTCCGCTGAGCTCTCACGCGATCAAGCATCCTCCGCCCCGTCTTCTCGCCCCAACAACATCCCACCTCAAGAGGACAAACAAGCACCTCAAGCGGGCAAAAAAGCCCGGCGGTGGGCATCCACCGCCGGGCCGCTTTGAAGAGGGGGGCTGAAGAGAGGGGGAGGCTGGCAACGCCTCCGCCGGACTCAGTCGACGTTGTCGAAGATTTCCTCCGGCTTGAAGAAGCGCTTGATTTCCGCCTCGGCCGACTCGGGGGAATCGGAGGCGTGGCAGATGTTGAGCATGCTGTTGGTGCCGAAGTCGCCGCGAATCGTCCCCTTCTCGGCCTTCAGGGAGTTCGTCGGCCCGAGGATGGTGCGCACGCGGGTGATCACGCCGGGGCCGGAAAGCACCAGCGCCACCACGGGGCTGGTCTGCATGAAGAAGGAGAGCTTCGGGAACAGGGGCTCACCGTCGATGACGAGATCGATGATGTGGCCGTAGTGCTCGCGGAGGATGGCGTCATCCAGCTGAATCATCTTCATGGCGCGCAGGCGGAAGCCTTCGGCCAGGAGGCGCTGAAGAATCACGCCTGAGAGATTTTTGCGAACGCAATCCGGCTTGAAGAGAATAAGGGTTTTTTCGTCTCTGTTCATGGGTTGATATCCTAACTGCCCCTTTCATACGCCTCAACGGGGTTTCTGTCAAGACAAAAGGACACACTTTCAGGTTGCAGCGCGCCGACGGCGGGCGTATACTGGCGCCAGCAAACGATTTGATCAACTATATGCATACTTTGCGCTACACCCCCATGCCCGCCTCGTTCCACAGCGGGCGCCGCGATGCTCTGGCCGCCCAGCTTCCGGCAGGCAGCCTCGTCATCATTCACGCCAATGACATCTACCCGACGAATGCCGACGGCACTCTGCCGCACCACCAGAACGCCAATCTCTTTTACCTCACGGGCATCGATCAGGAGGAGAGCGTCCTCATGATGCGCATCGGCGAGGGCGGCCACCACCACGATACGCTGCTGCTGCGCGAGACGAACGAGCGCATCATCATCTGGGAGGGGGCCCGCCTGACGAAGGAGCTTGCTACGGCGATCTCGGGCATTGCCGATGTGCGCTGGACGGATGAATACAACGCTCTGCTGGCCGCGCTCGTGCCCTCCGCCACGGGAGTCTGGCTGGAGCGCGACAACCACCCGCGCCGCTACACCTACGTGCAGACGCGCAATGAGCGCATGGCCGCCGCGCTCAAGGCCTCCTATCCCGATGCGCCGCTGCGCAGCCTCTACGACATTCTCGCCGAGATGCGCCTCGTCAAGCAGCCTGAGGAGATCGCCCAGATCCGCGAGGCCTGCCGCATCACCGGCGAGGGCTACACGGATATGCTCCGCCGCATTCGCCCGGGCATGGGCGAGTGGGAGATTGAGGCGGAGCTGAGCCGCGAGTATCTGCGCCGCCGCGCGCGCAAGTTCTCCTTCCTGCCCATCATTGCCAGCGGGCAGGACACCTGCGTGCTGCACTACATCAGCAATCACAAGATCTGTGAGGACGGCAGCCTCATTCTGCTCGACATCGGAGCCGAATACGGCGGCTACGCCGGCGACATGACGCGCACCATCCCGGCCAACGGTCGCTTCACCCCGCGGCAGAAGGAGGTCTACAACGCCGTGCTGGCCGTGCACCGCTACGCGCGCAGCATCATGAAGCCCGGGCTCGCCCGCCTCGACTACGAGAAGAAGGTGCGCGCCTTCATGGCCGGGCAGCTTCTCAAGCTCGGCCTCATCAGCGAGGAGGATATCGCCGAGAAGCCCGAGGATCCGCCCGCTGTGCGCCACTATTACATGCACGGCACCTCGCACTCGCTCGGCATTGATGTGCACGACGTCGGCCCCGCCAACCCGGTGTTTGCCGAAAATCAGGTCTGGACGATCGAGCCCGGTATCTACATCGCCGAAGAGGGCATCGGCGTGCGCATTGAGACGGATGTGCTCATCCGCGCCGAGGATACGGAGGATCTCATTCCCTGCGCGCCCCTCGAGGCTGACGAGATCGAGGCCATCATGGCCGGCCGCGCCTGAGGCTTTTTTCTCAGCTGTCTCTTCGAAGCTGCGGCGGCGAGGAGGCGCGACGGCGCTCCCGAGCCCCGCTTCTCCGCCGCCACCCGCAGGCGTTTCGGGCCGGTGCGAACTTCAAGCTTGAGTTCGCACCGGCTCTCTGCTAAACTCAGTCTGCAAGGGAGGCTTCCCGGCTCGGAGGCCGCCCTTCGGCTCCAACCCTGACATTCATTCCTCATCATGAAATTTGCTGCTCTTCTGTCGGCGGCTCTTCTGCTGGTCGGCCTCGGCACGGCGGATGCCGCCTCTCAAGATCCCGGCAAGCCCAACATCATCTTCTTCCTCGTCGATGACATGGGCTGGCAGGATACCTCCGTTCCCTTCTGGCGCGATGCGGAGGGAAAGCCTCTGCGCACCTACCTCAATGATCGCTACCGCACCCCGAATATGGAGAAGCTGGCGGACAAGGGCGTGGTGTTCACCAACGCCTACGCCTCCTCCATCTGCTCGCCGACGCGATGCAGCATGATGAGTGGCATGAGCGCCGCGCGCCACCGCGTCACGAACTGGACGCTGCAGCGCGACACCTCGACCGACGCAAACAACAAGTCGATCACGCCTCCCGACTGGGCCGTCAACGGCATTCAGCCGGCCAAGGTGCGCCCCAAGGGCACGACGACGCGCCCCATTACCGGCGAGCGCATCAAGTACGAGATGAAGAAGCCCTACGCCACCTGCACGCCGCTGCCCGAGCTGCTGCGCAAGAAGGGCTACACGACGATTCACTGCGGCAAGGCACACTGGGGCAGCCGCAACACGCCCGGGGCGGATCCGAAGAACTTCGGCTTTGACTACAACATTGCCGGCACGGAGATCGGCGGCCCGGGCAGCTACCTCGGCCGCGATCACTACGGCAAAAACCAGTTCCATGTCTGCGGCCTCGACGAGAACAACTATTATGAGGATAACGTCTTCCTCACCGAGGCGATCACGCGCGAGGCTCTCAGCCGCCTCACCAAGCTCAATGAGGACCCGAAGGAGAAAGGCAAGCCCTTTTATCTCTACATGAGCCAGTATGCGGTGCACTGCCCGCTCAACAAGGCGGATCAGCGCTTCGCCGGCAACTACAAGGACCCGAAGGACGGCCGCCCCTGGTCGAACATCGAGCGCAACTACAGCACGCTCATCGAGGGGATGGACAAGAGTCTCGGCGACCTCATGAACTGGCTGGAGGAGAACAAGCTCACGGAGAGCACGGTCATCATCTTCATGGCGGACAACGGCGGTCTCTCGCTCTCGAGCAGCACGCGCTCGGGCGATCGCAACGCCAACTTCCCGCTCTTCTGCGGCAAGGGCTCCTTCTACGAGGGCGGCATCCGCGAGCCGATGATCGCCTACTGGCCCGGCGTCACGAAGGCGGGCAGCATCAACCGCTCTCCCGTCATTGTCGAGGACTTTTTCCCGACGCTGCTGGAGATCGCGGGCTACAAGAAACTGCCCAAGACCGTGCAGAAGGTTGACGGCCTGTCCTTCGTGCCGGCGCTGCGCGGCGAGAGCATCAACGGCGAACGCCCACTCATCTTCCACCTGCCCAACATCTGGGGTGAGGGCTCCGGCCAGGGTGTGGGCTACGGCCCGCAGTCCGCTGTCATTCAGGGTGACTGGAAGCTCATCTACCGCCACGCGACGCAGAAGTTCGAGCTCTACAACATCGCCGAGGACATCAGCGAGAAACAGGATCTCGCGGCGTCCATGCCGGACAAGGTTCGCGAGCTGGCCAAGCTGCTGAGCGATGAGCTGCGCGATCGCGACGCTCAGATGCCCACCTACAAGGCCGGCAATCCCGTCGGAGCCCGCGCCGGCTCCGAGGTGCCGCTGCCCATCGACAGCCCGAAGCTTCCCAAGAAGTGAGGGATCGGCCTCGGCGCTCCGCTGCGCCGCGCCTCAGCCTCCCGCGAGACTTTCCCCACGAGCCCGCCTCTTCGCGGGCTCGTTTTTTTGCACCCGACACCCGCCGGCCGCGGCTCGGGGGAGCGGGGCTCGCTGCTCCGAGCCAGAGCGCCGAGCCTCACCCGGGCGCGGCGCCTTGCAAAGCATCCCCGCCCTTTGCCCCCGCGGCGCGGCGTTTAGTGCCCACCCTCGGTACTCAGCCGAAGGGCGTCCGAAGCCGATGCGTCTTCCGCAAACGCATGACAAAAGCCCGCGCCTCCGGTCGGAGGCGCGGGCTTTCAAGCGGGACGGGCCGGGAAGCGGCCATTAGTCCACGGTGCGCAGGCGCAGGGATTCGCCGTGGGCGTCGAGCCCTTCGACACGAGCAAAGACCTGCACGTAGGGCAGGGAGGCTTTCGCGGCCTCGCGCGTCATGCGCACGATGCTCGTGCGGCGCTGAAACTGATCGGCGCGGATGCCCGAGAAGGACTTGCCCGAGCCGCCCGTCGGCAGCGTGTGGCTCGGCCCGGCGAGGAAGTCGCCGCAGGCCACCGTCGAATAGGTGCCGGCGTAAATGGCCCCGGCCGCGCGGATGCGGGCGAGCATGTTCTCCTCCTGCTCGGGGTGCACAACGAGCACGAGGTGCTCAGGCGCGAAGGCGTTGACGATATCCGCGCCCTCCTCGATGCTGTCGACGAGCAGGCAGGTGGCGCTCTGGGAGAGCACCTCGCTGAGGTATTGCGAGCGGCTGCGCAGCGCGGCCTGGCGCTCGACCTCGGCCTCCACCTGCTCCAGCAGGCTCTCGCTCGTCGTCACCAGAGCGATGACGCTGTCGCCGCCGTGCTCGGCCTGAGCGAGCAGATCGGCTGCGACGTAGACGGGGTTGGCCGTCTCATCCGCCAGCACCATCACCTCGCTCGGCCCCGGCAGCAGGTCGATGGCCACCGCGCCCACGAGCTGGCGCTTGGCCTCGACGACGAAGCGGTTGCCCGGGCCGAAAATCTTCTGCACGGGGCGGATCGTCTCCGTCCCCAGAGCGAGAGCGGCCACGGCCTGAGCGCCGCCCACGCGGTAAATCTCCGTGGCGCCCACCGCCTGCAGGGCCACCAGCACGGCGGGGTTCACCTTGCCGTCGGGGCCGCAGGGCGTCATGGCGACAATTTCCGGAACGCCGACGGCCTTCGCGAAACCGCCCGTCATCAGCGCCGTAGAGACGAGGGGCGCCTTGCCGCCCGGCACGTAAATACCCACGCGATCAAAGGGGACGAAGCGCTCGCCGACTTCGCAGCCCTGGGCGTTGATGCCCGTCCAGTCGCGGCGCATGCTCTGTTGCGAGAAATAGGTGATGTTGGCCAGGCTGGCGGCGATGGCCTCCTTGACGTCTTCGGGCACAAGGGCCTGAGCCTCGGCCAGCTCCGCATCCGTCACCCGCAGCTGATCCGGGTGCAGCGTCACGTGGTCAAAACGGGCGGCACAGGCGCAGAGAGCGGCATCGCCGCCCTTCGCCACTTCGTCCACCAAAGTAGCCACAGCCTCACGCACACTCGTTCCGGGAATCGCGCGGCGGTTCATCGCCGCGACGGCCTCGGAATAACCGGCATCACTTTTACGGTAGGTTTTCATCGCGCGCGGGATTATATCAGCACGAGCCCCCCCTGTCAACACGGGCTTGCATCTACAGGCCGGGCCGCGAGGCCTCCCTTTGTCGACCTTCCTTGCCCGCCCTCCGCTCTGCGCGTGCCCTAAGTGGAGGCGAGAAAACAAACTGCCTCTAAGACCTTGAATATTGTAAACTTATAAGGCTATCAAAAGAGTCGGCATTTGCGCGCGTGAATTCAGTTTTTTGCAATTTAAGCTTGATTCATCCGGACTCATCGATTATTATCCCTTCGTCATCTGACAAACCGTTCCAGGATAACATGAACAAGAACAACATGAAGAACCTGACGCGCTACACGCGCGATAAGACCTCGTTCCAAGGCTGGCGCGTTTGCATCAGCCGACAGGGACTGATGTTCACCAAGTACTTTGCCGATCATGCGTTCGGCGGTGAGCAGGGTTCCCTCGAGGCTGCTATGCAGCTGCGGGACGAGATCCTCGATAAACTCAAGGACGCTCCGGCGCGTGAGGTGCTCCCGATTTATCAGGAGCGCTATGCCAAGCCCCGCAAGGCGGCCGGCAACAACAAATAATTCCGCTTACTTTCCCTTTGAAATCCGGCCGAGTCATCGGCCACCCGAGGCGCACACAACTCTCCGTGTGCGCCTCTTCGTTTTTGATCACTCGCCACGGCGCAAGCGCCTTGTGCAGGCTCAGCCTCTCTTCGTCATGCAGACCATGCCGCTCGGCGAGGAGCGGGAGATGGAGGCTGCACGGGAGGGGAAGCCCTCAGAGCTCCGAGAAATCGAGGCGGCGCGACTCGCGCGCCATAAGCTCGCGATAACAAGCATCCCAGTAGAGCAGGAGCATCGCACCGAGCAGCAGCATGCGGATGCCCGTGTCGAGCGGGTAGTTCACAATCAGGTGAGACGAGCCCATGCAGTTGCAGCTCAGCTCCAGTCCGCGGGCCCAGCCCTGCGCGTAGAGCAGCAGAAAGACGCCCGTCATCACGACGCCCCAGAGGCTTGCGCCGCGGTATTGCACGCGAAGTAACAGGCAGGCACCCACCACAAACTCCATGGCCAGCCCGAGGCAGGCCAGCGGCATGGAGAAGGACTCGGGCAGCAACTGACTGCGCGTCAGGAACTGAGCCGTCTCGTCCAGCTCGCCGAGCTTGAGAAAGCCCGTGCAGAGAAAAAACGCCCCCATGCCGATGCGCAGCAGGGTCAGGAGAGCATTGCTGAAGCGGGCCTTCTTCATGCCGGCGATTTTAACGCAGCGTCGCCCTCGCTGCAAGCGGAAATGTCCGCGCCGACGCCGCGATGACACAGCTCGACGCCGCCGAAATGCGGGGTGAGCCACGCCCGGCGCGCGACAAAAGTTGCCGGGGCCCTCAAAAATGATCTTGACAAAAAGTCAGAACTGTGTTAGAATTACGCACCCTCCTGCGGAGTCGCATTTGCCCCTCCCAGGCAGGTAGCGCTGAGGCTCCGTCGGTGCGGCGGCGCGGACTGCGTGCTCGGAGCCGGGCTCCGAGGCGTGCTGCGGGCGGTCGTCGTCGGTATTCGTCGCTTGCGTCCGCGTCGGCTTCTCGCTTGCGAAGCTGCGCTCCCGCTGCTTTTCTCCACCCCCAACTCTCTTTTTTTCTCTTCACTACCCTACCTCACACCCTCTACCCATGCTCATTCTCCATACCTCGGACTGGCATCTCGGCAATCGCCTGATGGATCACAACCGCCTGGCGGAACACCGGGCTTTTTTTCGCTGGCTGCTCGAACTGACCCGCGAACGGCGCCCCGATCTGCTGCTCGTCAGCGGCGATCTTTTTGACAGCAGCACCCCCGGCGACCGCGCTCAGGAGCTTCTCTGCGACTTTCTGAGCCGCGCCGATGCTTGCGGCTGCGGCCGCGTTGTGCTCACCGCCGGCAATCACGACGGCGTGAGCACGCTGCGCAAGATTCGCCCGCTCTTGCAGCGCTACCACGCCGACCTCATCACCGACCTCGGGCCGGAGAACGCCGAGGACTGCCGCATCACGCTTCAGGACGGCGAGGGAAAGCCCTGCGCCACGCTCTACGCCGTTCCCTACCTGCGCCCGGCGGACGTCGCTCTGGCGGTGCCGGCCGATGCCCCGCGCGAGGAGCGGGAGAGCGCCTACACGCGGGGCGTTGCCGCGCTCTATGCGCGCCTCGCGGAGGATGCCCGCGAGCAGAAGCGAGCCCACGGCGGCCCCGCCATCGCCATGGGGCACCTGAGCCTGATCGGGGCGCGCAGTACGTCGTCGACGCGCCAGCTCATCGGCACGCTCGAGGGCGTCGGGTGCGACATCTTTGACCCGGTCTTCGACTACGTGGCGCTCGGGCACTACCACGCTCCGTCCTCCTTCGAGCAGGGCCGCATCGCCTACAGCGGCAGCCCGCTGGCGCTCAGCGTCGATGAGGGCGAGGAGCCGCGGCGCGTGCTGCTGGTGCAGCTCGATGAGGAGGGGGTGAAGGAGGTTCAACCCGTCGAGGTTCCGCGCTTCGCTCTCCACGTCCGGCTCGAGGCGGACGGGGTGCAGCAGCTGGAGGAGTTGCCCGCTCAACTCGCCGCGCGGGTGGAGGAAGCCCGCCGCGGGGGCGCGGAGGAGCCGGAGCTCTACCTGCAAGTGGACTACGGCGGGGGCGACCTGACGCTGCACGAGCTGCGGGAGCGCCTCGACGCGATGCAAGCTCAGGCGGGCATCACGGCCTACCGGGCGCGCCTGCGCCGCGATGCGGCCTCGGCGGCGCTCGACCCGCACGAAGAGCCCCTGCCCCTCAGCCAGTTCACCCCCGAGGATCTTCTGCTGCGCTGCCTTCGCGAGCGGCAGGACGGCGGGGCCGGCATCACCGAGGAGCAACGAGAGCGGATGCTGGCTCTCTTTCGCCGCAGTCTCGATGCCGTGCTGGCGGCCGAGGGCGGCGGCGCTGAGCCAGGTTCCGCAGGGGCCGCAGCGTCCGAAGCGTCCCGCGCGGCGGACGGAGACGCGCTTTCGGCAAAAAGTCCGGCAAAAGGTGCCGCCCCAAGCTCGGCGGAGGATGCGGAAGAGGAGGATGCGGAAGAGGAGGACTTGCCGAACGATGGCTGAGTCCGCCGTCTCTTCGGCACTCCCGCTTCCCTGAGTTTCATCCCGCCACTCAGCTTCGTCTCATCCCGTTTCCCTCTCTCACCATCAGACACCGTTTCAATCATTTCGCACGCCCCGCGCCTCCTTCCCTGACTGCTTCCCTACTCAGTTTCCCCGTACTGTCCCCCCTCTACCCCATTTACCCTACCCCATTTACCCTACTCTGTTTCCCTACCCTGTGATTCCCACCTGCTGACAGCATGAAAATTCTCCACCTTCACTTCTGCAACATCAATTCGCTGGCCGGTTCCTTCAGCATCGACTTTGAGCACCCCTCGCTCGACGATGCGGGGCTCTTCTCCATCACCGGCCCGACGGGCTCCGGCAAGAGCTCGCTGCTCGACGCCATCTCCTACGCTCTCTACGGGCAGACGCCCCGCCTCGGCTCGTTCTCCAACACCCGCAATGATCTCATGAGCCGCTGCGCCGATCAGTGCGAAGCGGAGCTGGTGTTCGAGAACCGCGGGCGCCGCTTCCGCGTCAGCACGAGCCAGCGCCGCACGAAGCGCGCCAAGCTGCCCTACGCTCAGGCGGAGCGCCGCTTCAGCGAGATCGGCCCCGACGGCACCGAACAGCTGCTGGCGACGAAGATCGGCGACGTCAACCGCCTCGTGCGCGAGTGCAGCGATTTGAGCTACACGAACTTCTGCCGCTGCATCATGCTGCCGCAGGGCGATTTTGCGCGCTTCCTGAAGGCGCGCGACGAGGACAAGTCCGAGGTGCTCGCGACGCTGACGGGCACGGATGTGTACCGCCGGCTCGGCGACTACGTGGGCGACCGCCTTCAGGAGCTCAAGCGGAGCATCGAGGCGCTGCATGTGCAGGAGGTGCTCAGTGAGGAGGATCTCGCAGCGCTGAGGGAGCAGAAGGCGGCGTCGGATGCCCAATGCGAGGCGCTGGGCCGCCGCCGACAGGAGCTCGCCGAGAGGCTCCGGCTGCGCGAGCAGTACGATGCGCTCGCGGCGGCTGAGCAGGAGAGCCTCAAGGTCCATCAGCAGGCGGCAAGCGAGCAGAAGCTCTTTGAGGCATCCGGCGAGGCGGCGCGCCTGGCTCTGGGCGAGCGAGCGCAGGCGGTGCAGCCGGCTGCTCTTCGCCGCCACGAGGCGTCGCGGCTCTGCGTGAGGCTTGAGGGCGATCTGCGCCGACAGCAGGAGGCTCTTCTCGCCCCGCAGGAGGAGCTGCGCCGGCTGAGCCCGGCTCTGGAGCAGGCGGAGAGCGACTGCCGCCGCATTCAGGGCGAGCAGGCGGCGCGCCGGCAGCTTTTGGAGCAGGAGCTCGTGCCGCTGGAGGCGGAGATCCGCCGGCAGGAGACGGCGGCTCACGAAGCCGAGCGCCGCCGCAGCAGCGATGCGGCGGTGCTGGAGCAGTTGAAGCGCCGCGAGGCAGATCTCGTGCAGCAACAGAGCAAGGATGAGGCCGCGCTCAAGCGCGTCGAGACCGAGCTGTCGGCGCTCGGCGACCTGAGCGGGCAGCGCGACGCGCTCCACGCGCTCGTAGGACTGGCCGCGCAGTGGCGCGCCTGCACGCCCGACGGCAAGGTTCTGCCGCTGGGGGAGGGCCCGGAGGATGCCCGCCGGCAGATGGCAGCCCTCGAGGAGGATCTGGCGCAGTGCTGCGGCAGCGACACGCCCGAGCAGCTCCGCGAGCGCGAGGCCGGGCTCCGGCAGCTCGCGGAGGCTCTTCCATCCCTGCCCCCGGCCCTGGAGGAGGATCGCAGCGCTCAAGGCGGGCTGAAGCAGGCGGAGGAGCGCCTGAGCCGCGCCGAGGCCGCCGAGAAGGAGGCGGAGGAGGCGGTGCAGCGCGCCCGCACCATCCGCGAGCTGACGAGTCTGCGCGCTTCGGTCGATGACAAGCTTGCCGAGCTCGGGGCTCGCTTCCGCGCCGGGGAGCTTCCCTGCTGCCCCTGCTGCGGCTCGCCCCACCCGGGGCCGGAGCCGGAGCGCACCGGGCAGCAGAGTCTGCGCGAGGCCGAGGAGGGCCTGAGCCGGGCCGACGGAGCGCTGAAGGCCGCGCGCGCCGAGCTGAAGCGGGCTCAGGGCGAGCTCCGCAAGGCGTCGGACCGCGCCCAGAGCAGTGCGGCGGCGCTGAAGCACTGCCGCAAGCACCTGCTCTCTCTGCTCCGGGATCTGGCCTTCGATGAGCCTCAGGGCTGCCTCGAGCAGCCGGAGGACTTCGCCCGCCGTCTCGCCGACGCACAGCAGGCGCTGGCCGATCGCCTGCTGCGCATCGAGGCGCTGCAAGCTCGCCGCCGCGAGCTCACCGAGCTGCTGCCGGCGCTGGCCGCGCGGGCGGTCTTCCGCGAGAAGGCCTCGGCCTGCACCGCTCTCGTGCCGGGGGCCGAGCTTCCGCAGCAGGCCGACGAGCTCGCGGGCTGGCTGGAGCGGGCGGAGAGCCGTCTGAGCGCTTGGGATCAGGCGCAGGAGCAGCACCGCCAACTGCGGCACAATCTGCAACAGGGCGGCGAGCAACTGACCCGACTTCGCAGCGGCGAGCTGCGCGACGCCGCCGCAAACGCCGAGAAGAGCCGCAATGACGCCGAGAGCGCTCGGAATCAGTGGCAGCAGAGCTGCAGCCAGCGCCTCGAGCGCTGGGGCGAGGAGACGGCCGACAAGCAGCTGGCCGCCTGTGCCCTCACCTGCCAGAAGGCGGAGCAGCTCCGGGATGTCACCCGCGAGAAGCTGGAGTCGGCCAAGGCCAAGCTCGGCACCGTGCAACAGCGCATCGACGACCTCACGAAGCAGCAGCGGGAGGCCCGCGAGGAGCTCGGCGCGGCCGACGAGGCGCTGAAACATTTCCTCGCCGAGCAGCAGTTCGACAGCGAGGAGGCCTACGCCGGCGCCCTGCTCTCCGCCGAGCAACTGCGCGCCCTCCGCGGGCGCCAAACGCAGCTCGCGCGAGCTCTGGCCGAGGCCGAGGCTGAGCTTCGCACCCGCCGCGAGGCCCTCGACCCGCTGCGGGACCGCGCCAAGGAACCCGCACCCGACGCGCTGCGCGCCGAGCTCGCGAGCGCAGTCGAGGCGCTCGCGGAGGCGGAGACGCAGCAGAAGGAGCTGGGCAACCGGCTCTACCACGATGAGGAGCTCCGCCGCGACAACCGCGAGCTCGAGGCGCAGCGCCGCCGACTCATCGAGGAGCGCGAGCAGTGGCAGCTGCTCTACGACACGATGGGCGGCACGCGCGACGCCTTTCAGCGCTACGCGCAGAGCATCACCATGCGCCTGCTCGTGCAGCAAGCCAACGGCGTGCTGCGGCGCCTCAGCGACCGCTACACCCTCTCGGTTGACCCGGACGCGCCGCTGCGCCTGAGCATCCGCGACTGCTACCTCGACGACGAGCCGCGCCCCTGCGACAACCTCTCGGGCGGCGAGAGCTTTCTCGTGAGCCTCGCCCTCGCGCTCGGGCTCTCGCGCATGACGGGCAACACGCGCTTCGACACGCTCTTCCTCGACGAGGGCTTCGGCACGCTCGATGAGGAGAACCTCGACCGCGTGCTCGACAGCCTGCAAAAGCTCACGGCCGACGGCAAGATGGTCGGCATCATCACCCACGTCGACCGCCTGCGCGACCTGATTCCGACGGAGATCGCCGTCACCCCCACCTCGCAGCCCGGCTACTCCACCCTCAGCGGCCTGCCCGCCATCAGCGCAAAGCCACTCTACAGCTGAGCGCTCCCGCCGCCGCACCGCCGGAGCTCCCCGCTCCGCGGTGCGGCCACCGAGATTCCCGCATCGTTCCCGCAGCTCCCCACGCCTCTCTTCAACCCTCCCCCACGCCTCTCTTCAACCCTCCTCCTCAACTCGCTTCGTCCCCCCCATCCCCCTTCACCCCTCGCCATGACCGCACCCCAACGCATCTTTCTCGGCTGGCATCGCCCGGCCCTTGAACTCATTGCCGAACGCCTGCTGAACCTGCACCGGCAGGACGCCCGTGCCCTCCGCCGCCGCATCGTGATCGTCCCGACGCGCGAAAGCGGCCGACGCCTCCGCGAAGCCCTCGCCGCCGGGGCAGCGGGCGGGGCCCTGCTCAGCCCGCGCATCATGCAAATGCAGCAGCTGCTGCACCCCGCCGATCCCGCCGTCGCCGATACTCTGATGACCCAAGCCGCCTGGCAGGCCGAGCTGCAAGAGCCCGACATCGCCGAAGCCTTCAGCCTGCTCTGCCCCGAGAGCGCCGCAGCGGGAGATGAAGCGCCCGGCCGCGACTCCTGGCGCGTCAGCCTCGCCGAGCGCCTGCACAGCCTCAGCGACCTCCTCACCGGCGAGCTCATCGATCCGGCCCAAGTCGCCGCCCTGCTCCGCGGCGAGCCCGAGACTCTGCGGCGCCGCGAGCCCGAGGACGAACTCGCGCGCCGGCAGCTCAGCGAGCGCATCGCCGCCCTCAACCCCGAGGAGAAAGAGCGCTGGCAGCAGCTCGCCGACCTCACCGCCCGCGTCGAAGAGCGCCTGCACCGCTGGCATCGCCTCAGCGAGCGCGAAGGACTCTCCCGCAGCCTCCGCTCGCCCGAGCTTCCCCCGCGCACCGACGCCCTCATCCTCGCCTGCCTCCCGCAGATCGGCGCCGGCGAGCGAGCCCTGCTCGACCAGCTCGCGCGCAAGGGCCTCGCCATCGAGAGCTGGGTGCACGCGCCCGAGGAGGAGAGCGAGAGCTTCGACGCCTTCGGCCAGCCGACGGAAGCTTGGCTCAGCCGCATCGTGCCGCTGAATGACGCGCACATTCACGTCGTCACCGAAGAAACGGGCATGGCGGAAAAAGCCCTGCAACTGGCCTCCGGCAGCCCGTCGGAAGACATCCTGCTCGGCGTCTGCGACACCGACTTTCTGCCCGCGGTGAGCCTGCGCTTCGCCGAGCAGGGCTGGCCCCTCTACAACCCCGGCGGGCGCAGCACAGGCGGTCTGGAGCTCACCTCTCTGCCGCATCTGCTCGACTTGGCGCTGGAGGACAGCCACAGCTCCGCACCGCTGGAAAAGCTACTGCGCAACAGCGTACTTCAGCGCCTGCTGGGCGCCGGGCTCCCCGAGCTCACCAACCGCCTGCTCGACGAAATCATGCAGACCCAGCTCCCGGCCGTCGCCGACAGCCTACAGGGCTACGCCGAGCGCTACAGCCGTGAGGAGATCAGCCAAACCGCCGCCTCCGCCGAAGCGGGTGACCAGGACGCCCTCGGCGACACCGAAGCCGAGCGCAGCGCCTCGCCCCAAGCCCCCGCCGCCCGGCGCCCCTGGACGCAGCTCGCCGCCTACATACGCCGCGTCCGCGAGCTCGTCGAGCGACTGAGCCGCGCCGAGACCGCCGCCCCCGCCCTGCGGCAGCTCGCGGCCGCCCTCACCGGCATCAGCACCGGCAACGCCCCCTACAGCCGTCTGGCCGCCGCCATGGCTGAAGACATCGGCGAACTGGCCGCCGCCATGCAGGAGCACCCGCAGGAGATCGAGGTGCACACCGCCCTCCGCATCATCAGCGGGCGCCTCAACGCCGCCGCGCTGCAACAGGAGCAGCGCAGCGATGCCGCACTCGACGCCCTCGGATGGCTCGAACTGCCCTACGGCACGGGCTCGCAGCTCATTCTCACCGGCCTGCACGACGGCATCGTGCCCGAAGCCCTGCCCGACGATCCCTTTCTGCCCGACACCCTGCGCCGCCTGCTCGGCATGAGCCACCGCAGCCTGCGCCTCGCGCGCGACAGCTACCTGCTCCTCTCCCTGATCGCCTCGCACCGCCGCACCGACGTCATCGTCGCGCGCCTCAACCCGCGGCGAGACCCCGTGCACCCCTCCTCCCTGCTGCTGCGCTGCCCCTCCGAGCCGCCCGAGGCCCTCACCGACCGCATCGCCCACCTCTTCCGCCCCGCCGAAGCCTTCGCTGCCCCGCCCCTCTACGAGCTCGGCGCCTGGCGCTGGCACCACCCGAGCGATCAGCAGGAAGCCGGCTCCGCTTATACCGATACCTCCGCGCTCGCTACGGACATCTCCCCGACAAACAGCCCGGCAAGCATCAGCCCGGCAAATGACAGCCCGGCAAGCGGCACCGCCCCGACCGTACCCTCCCCCTCCACGCCCTCGACAGCCCCGACAGGCCCGACAGCCCCGGCCACCCCCGCAGATGCGACGGTCTCCGTTCTTGGCGGCAACACACTCATCAGCAGCTGCGGGCAAAACATCCCCATCGTCCGCCTCCCCCGGCTGGAGGGCTTCGGCGCCGACGCCGACACGGACAAGGCCCGCGCCGACGAGCTTCCGTGGCGCAGCCTGCTGCCCGACACCTGGCGGCCCGAGCCCATCACCCTGCTCGGCAGCAGCCTGAGCTCCCCCTGGGCACAGCCCGGCCACAGCTTCAGCCCGACGGACATCGACGCCTTCCTCAGGAGCCCGCTGCTCTTCTGGCTCAACAAACTGATGGGCATCAATGCCTACGACGTCTACGAAGAAGGCCTCAGCAGCATGACGCCGCTGACGCGCGGCAGCCTCCTGCATCGCGTCCTTGAAAGACTCATCGGGGACTACCGCTGCGACGACCCCGCGCTGAGTGCCGAAGAGATCTACCGCAGCGGAAAGCGCTATCTCGACGAGGAGATCCGGCAGCTCTTCGGCGACGAGCCCCCGCCCGCCGTACACCTCTTCACCGGCTTTGCCGAGGCCCACCTGCAGCAGTACGCCGAGATGCACCTGCGCGACCTGCGCGACGGCTGGAGCGTGGTCGCCTGCGAACAAAAAGTGCTCTGGCCGGTGGCCGAGGGCATCAGCTTCCGCATGACCGTCGACCGCGTCGACCGACACCGCGACGGGCGCTTCCGCGTCATCGACTACAAAACCGGCAGCAGCTACGCGAAAAAAGATCAATCGGAAGGGCTCTGCTCTCTCCCCGGCGGAGATGAACGCTACCGCCGACTCATGCCCTTCATCCCGACGAAAAGCGATGAGAAAGGCCCCGAAAAAGCCGTCATCAGCATCCAGCTTCCGCTCTACGCCGCCTGGGTCTCGGAACACTTCAGCGTGGCCCGCAGCGCCGTCGAAACCTGCTACGATGTGTTCACCCTCTCCGAAAAGGGCGTCGTCCGCATTCCCCAGCCGAGCGATACCGAGCCCGATGCCCCGAGGCGCACCCGCCTCATCATCGAAGCCGCCGTGGGCATGATGCGCGCCGGCGTCTGCCTCGTGTCGCAAGAGGACTACAGAGGCTCCCGCCCGTCGTCCCAAGATCCTCTCCTCCCCTTCATCGGCAACAGCAGCCTGCGCAGCCTCTTCGGCCTGCCGCTCCTGCCGCTCGCCCCGGCAGCAACGGACGGCGACAACCAGCAGGACGACTCTGTCGACTGAGAGCCTCGACCGCGTACCGCAGCCCCCTCCGCCGGAACCGTCCCCCGCCCTCGGACTCCGTCAACCGACTTTTCCCCACAACATTTTTTTCCCCCACAGAATCCCCCCTGCCTCCTCACCGCACCCCCGCTCCCCCAGGCCCCCGCAGCCAACGGAGCCCCAGCCCCCTCACCGCCATGACACCCTCCCCCTCCTCGGCTTCCCGCAGCGCCGCCGACACCGCGGCCGCCCACGCGCCAAGCAACCCTTCAACCCAGTCGGCCCCGCAGCCTCGCGAGCTCGTGCGCAGCGTCGTCATCGCCGCCTCCGCCGGCACGGGCAAGACCTATCAACTCTCCCTGCGCTTCATCGCCCTGATGGCGCTGGGCGTCCCCCCGCTTCAGATGATTGCGCTGACCTTCACCCGCAAGGCGGCCGGCGAATTCCTCGACCGCATCCTGCGCCGACTGGCCGAAGGCGCCGCCTCCGAGGAGGGAGCCGCCCGGCTGGCCGCCGACATCCGCCGCTGCTGGCAGGGCAACGCGGCGGAGGGAGTGCCGGCGCTCTGCCCGGGAGCCGATGAAGCGCGACACCCCCTCACGCGCGCCCGCTTCCGCGAGCTGCTGCTGCTCTTCATCGAGCGCTTCTCCGAGCAACACCTCACCACCATCGACAGCTTCTTCAACCGCCTCGTCGGCCTCAGCGGTCTCGAACTCGGCCTGAGGGGGAGCGTCGACATGATCAGCGACGCGAAACTCGAACGCGCCCGCACCGAGGCCATCCGCGACCTCATGGCCTTCATCAGCCTCAGCCGCGAAGGCGAAGAGCTCGGCGAGCAACTGCAGGACATCATCGACAGCAACGGCACTCCGCTGACCGAGGCCTTGAGCGGCCTCGTCAACAGCTTCGGCCAGCTCTACACCCATGCTCAAAATGTCGAGCTCTGGAAGAGTTGGGAAAACGCCTTCCGCATCCCCGACTACCGACATCTGCCCGAGCTCTGCGACGCCGATATAGACGCCGCCTGCGCCGAAGTCGAGGAGTTGGCTGCCCGAAGCCGTGACGACGCGAAGCTGATCGAAAAGGCGACCAAGATCTGCCTCAAGTACCTCGAATCGCTCCGCGAGGGCAAACTCCCCGACAAAGATCCCGGCTTCGGGCAAACCAAAATCAAGGAGCACACGCCCGACACCCGCCGCATGTGCGACATCGCCCTGCGGATGAAGCGCGAATTCCTCAAGCGCGTGCTCGGGCGCGCGCAGCGGAAAGGCCTCGCGCTGTATCAGCTGTTGGGCCTCTACAACGAGCTCTACACCAAGCGAGCCATCTCCCTCGGCCAGCTCAGCTTCAACGACAACGCCACCCTGGCCCGCCGGGCCCTCGCGGAAGGGGGCAGCGACGTGCCGACGCGCCTCGCCTTCCGCCTCGACGGCGAGCTCACCCACTGGCTGCTCGACGAATTTCAGGACACCTCGCACGAGCAATGGCAGGTGCTGAGCCTCCTGCTGGATGAAATCATCGCCGAGACCGGCAGCAACAGCGAGCACCTCGCCGAGCGCAGCCTCTTCATCGTCGGCGACATCAAGCAGGGCATCTACTCCTGGCGCGGCGCCTATGACAGGATCTTCAAGAATCTGCTCAGCCCCGGCGCCCCGCTCACCCGGATGAACATGAACAAGAGCTACCGCTCCTCGCAGGTCGTGCTCGACTTCGTCAACCGCGTCTTCGACTTCAGCGGCCCGGACGAGAAACACGTCAGCGCCCGCAAGCTCTCCGGCTACGTCTGCGTGAGCCGCTTCGGAGAGGAATCGACGGGCAAAAAAAAGGTTCCGAGAGGCGATGCCGCCGATGCCATCGCCGCCATCCTCCGAGATCTGCCCTTCAAGGAGCGCGAGATGAGCGTCTGCATTCTCCTCAACACAAACGATGACATCCGCGACCTCTCCGCGCGCCTGCGCCGCCTCTGCCCCGACCTGCCCATCCGCGCCGTGAACAAGATCCAAGTCACCACTGACTCTCCCGTCGGGCAGACGCTGCTGAGCTTTTTCCGCTGGCTCCAACACCCTCGGAATCCCCATCACGTCGCGATCGTGAAAAACTCGCCGCTCGCCCCGGCGCTCGACGGAGCCGAGGGAAGCTGGCAGAGCTGGAGGCGGCGGCTGGAACAGGCGGGCTACGCCGCCGTCATGGAGCGCCTGAGGCGCTGCCTCGAAGAGGCCCGCTGCGACGGGCACCCCGTGCTCAACGACTTCATGCGCCACCGCCTCAACATCTGGGTCAGTCAGGCGTATACCTTTGACCTCAGCGGAGGCACCCTCGACGACTGGATCGACACCATGAGCACCCTCGGGCTCAATGAAAACCCGCCAAAGAGCTGCATCCACCTCATGACGGTGAACACGAGCAAGGGGCTGGAGTACGACGTCGTCATCCTGCCGATGCTGGAAGTCCAAAAACACGCCAACAAAGTCTCGTACCTCTGCCGGACCGACGCTCAGGGCGACATCGCCGGCATCTTCACGCCCGTGGGGGAAAAAAAGATCAACGACCACGTCGACGAACTCCGGGGCGACTACGCAGCCAACGAGAGCGAAGCGGAGGAGCAGGAGAGCCACAAACTCTACGTCGCTCTGACGCGCGCGGCACGCGCCAACTACATCCTCATTCCCCGCATGGCGAAACCCGGCAAACAATACAACGGCAGCCGCATCCTCGACGCCATAGACACCGACGGAAGCGATGACGACTATGAGGAGGGCGACCCGCACTGGTACGATGAGCTGCCGCCGCGCGCCGAGGAGGAGAAAGCCGCAGCCGTTCCCCCCCAACTCGGGGCCGCCTCGCCGCGCCGGCGCCGCCGCAGCCCCTCCGAGTCCTGCACCGATGATGAGGAGATGCTCGCCGCAGGAGGCGGCGATGCCGAGGCAGGTGATGCGGAGGCCGGCGAGGCCGGGGATCGCGTCGGCACGGCGAGCACAAGCCCATCGGGAGCGGCTCCCCGCCGCTTCGGCCTGCCCTCACCCGAGCGTCGCGCCGCGGCCATGGCCTTCGGCACGGAGGTGCACGCCCTGCTCGAAACCGTCGAGTGGCTCGATGAGGACAACCCGCCCGCCTGGTACACCTCCCCGAAGACCCCGGCCGAAAAGCTCGCCTCTCGAGCCCTGCACGACGATGCCCTCCGGCGCTTCTTCGTACGCAGCGACGGCGCGGAGGCCTGCAATGAGCAGCCGCTGGAGGCCGTCACCGATCGCGAATGGACCTCCGCCGTCATCGACCGCCTGCTGCTCTACCCGGCCGAGCGCCGCGCCGAGATTCTCGACTACAAGACCACGCGCCGCCGCTGCGACCTCGGCACCCACTACCTGCCGCAGATGCAGGCCTACCGCCGCCTCGTCGCGCGCGCCACGGGCTTCGACGAGGCGCACATCGGCGTCACCCTCGTGCAGCTGAGCCTCGAGGGAGATCTGCAACTGCACCGCTACAGCGAAGAGGAGCTCCGCTGAGGCGCGAGCTCCTGCCGCCGCGCGGTCCCGCGCGACCCACGGCCCCCCGCGCCCCAAGCTGACACCCACCCTCAGTTAACGCATCCCCACACAAATCGTCCGGGCTCGCATCTCCGCCCCCCGACTCGACTCCGGCTCGCATCCCCGCCCGGCGCCCGCCCCCTACGTCTTGACAGAAGTCCCGTCCGGCTTCCGTCCGAAGCCCGAGGGCGGCCTCGGCGGAAGTCGGGAGTCTCGGCCTGCGGAACCGGCAGCGCAGCCCCCTGAAAATTCTCGCAGGGAGGGAACATTTCGGCTTGCAGTCACCCCGCCCCTGTGCTATATCTACAACATACCATCACCCCCACCATTCACATGAAAACAACCCTCCGCACCTCAGCCCGCCGCGGCTTCACGCTCATCGAGCTCATGGTGGTCATCGCCATCCTGATGTCGCTCATGGGCATTTCCGCCTTTGTCATCCTGCAGCACAAAGACGACGGTGAAATCACGAAATCCGTCAACAACATCAAGTCCCTCGGCCAGGAGCTCGAAAACTTCAAGACCGATCGCAAGAGCTACCCCTGCGATCGCACGGCTGACAAGCTGATGGAGGACAACGAGGGCGTCGACTTCGGCGATCTGACGGGCGACAGCGCCAACTGCTACCTCCGCCAGGTGCTGCTGAACAACTCCGGCGTCGATGAAAAGATCTTTTACGCCTTCAACGTCGACGGGCGCTTCACTGAGTCCGCCACCAATGAGAAGGCCAACGGCGAGGCCCTCGTCGAAGGCGAGAACGGCTTTGCGTACGTGATGCGCTATGACCCGGCCGACAAGACGAAGAAGCTGCCCGTGAAGGGCAAGGACGTGCTCCTCATCGCGTCGCTGGGCACCACCTCCCCCTGCTCTGGCGAGAAGATTCCCTTTGATGCCGCCTCCTACAAGGATAAGGCCGTCATCTACATGGCCGGTTCCGGCAGCGTCACGCAGCTGAACCTCAAGCTCGATGAGAACGATGAAAGCATCGGCTACCTCGAGGACAACACCGTGATCTTCGAGAAGAGCAAGCGCGGCAAGACGAAGTCGAACCTGCAGGACGTCGTCGTGCTGCCCCCGCTGTAATCAGCGCTCGATCCGCGGAGTTCATCCGCCCCGCCTTTCCCTCCGGCGCACCACCCCTCCTCGGGTGGTGCGCTTTTTTTGTGTAGACATCTCGCTGCGAACCTCCTCCCGCCGCAGGCGCCCTCCCCCCGTGTCAACGTGAATACGACGGACGGACTCGACGGACGCAAGCGCAAAACCTCAGGAGCGCCGCGGCACCGCAGGGCACACACCGCGTCGGGTTCCCGAAGCCCGCCGTCACGAAGCCGCTCGCCCGCCTCAAGGCCGCGGGGCACAAAAAAGGCCCGGCATCAGCCGGACCTGAGAGGGGAAGGCGGGAGCGGTGAGCGCCCGCGCGCCCTGCGTCAGCAGTAGCGCGCCAGGACGTAGGGCAGGATGCCGCCGGCGCGGAAATACTCCTTCTCGATGGGCGTGTCGAGGCGCACGATGAGGGGCAGCTCAAAGGCCGGCTCGCCGGCGGGCTTCACCACCAACGTCGCCGCCCCGCGCGGCTGCACGTCATTGCTCAGCCCCGTGATGGAGAAGGTCGCATCGCGCAGGTCGCGCACGCGATCGTAGTCGGCCGGGTTCGCGAAGTTGAGCGGCAGCACGCCCATGCCGATGAGGTTCGAGCGGTGTATGCGCTCAAAGCTCTTGGTGATGACGGCGCGCACGCCGAGCAGGTTCGTGCCCTTGGCCGCCCAGTCGCGGCTGGAGCCCATGCCGTAGTCCTCACCGCCGATGATGATGGTCGGCGTGCCGTCGGCCTTGTAGGCCATGCCGGCATCGTAGATGAAGGTCGGCGTGCCGCAGCAGCTCGCGATCTCCACATCAGGCTTGCGCACGCTGCGCGAGCCGAAATAGAGCGTGTAGCCGCCCTCGACGCCGGCTGTCAGCAGGTTCTTGATGCGCACGTTGGCGAAGGTGCCGCGCGCCATGACGAGGTCGTTGCCGCGGCGCGAGCCGAAGGTGTTGAAATCGCGGCGCTCCACGCCGTGCTCGGCGAGGAAGAGCCCCGCGGGGCCGGTGGGCTTGATGGCGCCGGCCGGCGAGATGTGGTCCGTCGTCACGCTGTCGCCGAAGATGCCGAGGGGGCGCGCGTCGATGATGTCGGCGATGTCACCCTTGCTGCCGTTGAAGCCGTCAAAGAAGGGCGGGCGATGGATGTAGGTGGAGGCGGGATTCCAGGCGAAGGTGGCGCCGCCGGGGGCCTTCACGCCGTCCCACTCCGGCACGTGGCCGCTGTAGCAGGCGGTGTAGTCCTCGGGCGTGCAGGCGCGGGCCTGAGCCGCGGCGATCTCCGCGCTCGACGGCCAGATGTCGCGCAGATAGACGGGGTGACCGTCGGCCGCCGTGCCGAGCGGCTCCTTCTCCATGTCGATATCGACGCGGCCGGCGAGCGCGAAGGCGATGACCAGCGGCGGCGACATGAGGAAGTTGGCCTTGACGTGGGCGTGGATGCGCGCCTCGAAGTTGCGGTTGCCGGAGAGCACGGAGCAGGAGACGAGGTTGTTGTCGATGACGGCTTTCTCGAGCTCGGCGTTGAGCGGGCCGGAGTTGCCGATGCAGGTGGTGCAGCCGTAGCCGACGATGGAGAAGCCGATGCGATCGAGCGCCCCCATGAGGTCGTTGTTGGCGAAGTAGCGCGCCGCGATGCGCGAGCCGGGAGCAATGCTCGTCTTGACGTAGGCGGGCACGCGCAGGCCGAGGGCGTCGGCCTTTTTGGCGAGCAGACCCGCGGCGAGCATGAGGCCGTCGTTGCTGGTGTTGGTGCAGCTGGTGATGGCCGCCACGAGGATGGAGCCGTCGCGCAGCGCGACGTCGTGCGTGGTGTCGGCGTCGGGGTTGCCGGCATCGCCCTTCATCGTGACGGGGACGGGCTCGAGGCGCTGCGGCGCGCCGTAGCTGCTCTCGCAGATCTGTGCGAAGGCGGATTTGAGCTCGCTGAGCGGGATGTGATCCTGCGGGCGCTTCGGGCCGGCGACGGCCGGCACGATGTCGCCCAGATCCAGCGTGAGCTCGATGCTGTAATCGATGTCGCCCTCGCGGGGCATGCCGAAGAGCCCCTGGGCGCGGTAATAGGCCTCGTAGGTGGCGACGTGCTCCTCGCTGCGGCCGGTGGCGCGCAGGTAGGCGGCGCTCGTCTCATCGATGGGGAAGAAGCCCATCGTCGCACCGTATTCGGGGGCCATGTTGGCGATGGTGGCGCGATCGGGCAGCGAGAGGCTTGCCGCGCCTTCGCCGTAAAACTCCACGAACTTGCCGACGACGCCCTGGCGGCGCAGCATCTGGGTGATGTGCAGGGCGAGATCCGTCGCGGTGACGCCCTCGCGCAGCTTGCCGCGGAGATTCACGCCGACGACCTCGGGAACGAGGAAGGTCACGGGCTGGCCGAGCATGCCGGCCTCGGCCTCGATGCCGCCCACGCCCCAGGCGACGATGCCCAGGCCGTTGATCATCGTGGTGTGCGAGTCGGTGCCGACGAGGGTATCTGGGTAATAGACGCTGCCCTGCTGCATGACGCCGCGGGCGAGGTGCTCGAGGTTGACCTGGTGGACGATGCCCGTTCCGGGCGGCACGACGGAGAAGGTCTTGAAGGCCTGCTGGCCCCACTTGAGGAACTCGTAGCGCTCGGTGTTGCGCTCGAACTCGCGCGTCAGGTTTTTCTGGCGCGCTTCGGGGAAGCCGGCCCAGTCGACCTGGACGGAGTGGTCGACGACGAGGTCGACGGGAACGAGCGGCTCCATCTTGGCGGGATCGGCGCCGAGGTCCTGCACGGCGGCGCGCATGGCGGCGAGGTCCACCAGCAGCGGCACGCCCGTGAGATCCTGGAGGATGATGCGCGCGACGGTGAAGGGGATTTCGTAGCTGCCGGGGGCCTTGGCGTTCCACGAGGCGAGGTTGGCTACATCCTGCTGCGTGACCTTGAGGCCGTCGCAGTTGCGCAGCAGGCTCTCCAGCACGATGCGCAGGGAGACGGGCATGCGGTTGATGCCGGGGAATCCTTGTTCCGCCAGAGCGGGCAGGGAGTAATACTGGCCGGCGGTGCCATTGCCGGTGATAAAATCGCGTTTCGTGCTGTTCATGTCAGAGGGTGAGTCCATTTGTTCGCGGGCTAGTATACTCCTCTGATCCGCGAAAGCAAGCTCAAAGTGCACCCCTGAATGCTCCTCTGTTTCACTGCGCTCACGCTGCCGAGGGAACCGCCGAGGGGCCTGGGCGAAGGAGGGAGGAGGACTTGGAGCCCTGCCCGCAAAAAAACCGCACACTCTGCGGGAGAGTGTGCGGCTGACCTTTAAGATGAGGGGTTCAACGAGGAATGCATCAGAAGCGGCAGCCCACACCGATGAGGATGCTGTGCTGACCGAAGGGCGCATCAGCATAGGTGCGGCTGAACTCGTAGCCGAGACGGCCATAGAGGCTCTCGCTGAAGTAGTAGCGGAAGCCGGCGCCAACGCCCCAGGTGAAGCCGCCGTCCGTATCACTGATACCGGCCCACTTGAAATGGGTCCAGGCGTAACCGGCCTTGGCGCCGAGGTAGAAGTCCAGCTCATCGGTCACGGAGATGTTCAGATCATATCCGATGGTGAGCGGCAGCATGAAAACATCCATATCAGCACCCCAAACATCCTCAGAGCCCCAGAGTCCGCTGACGCTGAGGTTGAAGTTGTGCGTGAAGGTGTCGTTGTGCTCGTTGAAAAGGTTGAAGGCCAAGCGCGGACCGTACATGTCCACGGAATCGGAACCATCACCCAAGGCAATAACGGCATCCAGAGAGTAGACGGGCTGGACGTCGTTGGCGGTCAGAGCTCCCGTCTGCTCGCTGGGCAGGACGTAGGGAGCAGCGGAAGCGGTGCCGGCAAGGGCAGCCAAGATAGTGGTAACTGAGATCAGTTTTTTCATAGACGCCTCCTCTATAGCACATCACTCGCACGAATGCAAGGCTAAAAATTCACAGAACTGCTTCAGAAGAGCTATTTGTTTATTTTTTTAAGGTTTCAGACAACCGTACTATTTCTGCAGATGAACTTTTTCCCGTGCGTCGCAGCGTTAACATTTTCGCTGAAATGAGGGGAAGAGAGGTCTGTCCTCCGGTTTCAAAGGCTCAGACGCCCTTGGCGTCGCTCCAGAGAGCGACGTGGAGGCGGTGTCCGTAGCGCACGCGGTGGCGGATGCAGAGCTCGGCGACAGCGGGGGCGGCGGCAGTGAGGGCTTCGCGGTCAGCAGCGCAGGGCATGAGGATGAGGCGCTGCTGCGGGAGCCGGAGCGCTTCGATGGCTGCCCAGTCGTTCTCGCTTTCAACAACAAACTTGAACCAGGCGTTGGGGAGGGCGGCGAAACGCTCGAGCACGTCGCGGCGCAGGGCGAGGTGGGCGTCATTGCCGGCGTGGTTGAGCTTGGGCGAGACGTTCCACTGGTTGATGCGATGCAGCAGGCAGGCTTCGGGGATGATGGTGCCGTTGGTTTCGACCTCGATGTAGAGCTCGCGGGGCAACCGCTCGAGCAGGTTTTGCAGGGCCGCCTGCTGGAGGAGGGGCTCGCCGCCGGTGATGACGAGCCCGGGGCTGCCGAAGGCGAGAATGCGCTCGGCGGCTTCGGCTTCGCTGATGGGGATGCCCTCACCCCACGAGTATTTGGTGTCGCACCAGCGGCAGCGCAGGTTGCAGCCGGCGAGGCGCAAAAAGACGGCGGGGCTGCCGATGCGGGGGCCTTCCCCTTGGAGGGAATAAAAGATCTCGGGGGCTGATTTCAGTCGTGCAAGGGTGAGCATGCTGTGGTAAGATGGGGCGGGGCCGTCGGGGCTCCGTCTCCCCCGCTTATAGCAGATGGCGCCGCCGGCGTCAAGCGCAGCGGCCGTCCCAACACCTTCCCGCACCGTCCTGCGGTCGCCGTCCGCTCCTCAGCTTCCCCGCTCCTTCAGTTTCTCCCCTCTCAGTTCTCCGACCATGAAAGCTTCACCCTCTGACTGCTGCTCTTCCGCGCCCGGCTCTGCTCCGCAAGCTTCGGGCACCCCCTGCCCGTCTGATCGCCTGCGCGTTCTCTTCGTCTGCCTCGGCAACATCTGCCGTTCACCGGCGGCTGAGGTGATCTGCAGGGCCGCGCTGGAGAAGGCGGGGCTGGCGGGCCGGGTGCAGGCGGACTCCTGCGGCACGGCGTCCTACCACGTGGGGCAGCGCCCTGACGCCCGCATGCGCGCGGCGCTGGATCGCGCGGGTTTCCGCGACGTCGGCCACCGCGCCCGCTGCTTCAGCCGCGCCGATTTTGCCCGCTTTGATCTGATTGTGCCGCAGGATGAGAGCAACCGGCAGGATCTGCTGGCGCTCGCGCGGAGCGAGGAGGAGCGCGCCCGCATCGTGCCGATGAGCGCTTTCTTCGCCGACGGCGAGGCCGAGACGGAGGTGCCGGATCCCTACTACGGCGGGCCCGAGGGCTTCGATGCGGTGGTGGCGCTGCTGGATCGCAGCATGCCGAAGCTGCTCGGCGAGCTGCGCCGCCGCCTCGGCCTGGCGTCTGCCGCGCCCGTTGCAGCGGAGGCGCCGGGAGAGCCCGAGGCATGAGAGCGCTTTTGAGGCATGAGGGGGCCTTTCTCTTTTAGCTTGCATCGGCCCGAGAGCTCGGGTAGAATCAACGGTAGAGTTCAGAAAGAATGCGATGATGATGAAGCTGCTTGCATTACTGACGGGAGCAACTGTGCTGCTGGGCGCCTCCGCCTGCCAGCAGCCGACGCTCGGCTCGTTGAGCCGCGAAGCGGTCGATGAGCTACTGCGGGCCGATACGCTGGCGATAACGCCGCGCTCGCCGGGCTGGCTTCTGGCCGAGGATGCGGTCTTCAAGCTCAGCGCGAAGGACGCGCAGAGCCTGCGCGAGCTGCTCGGCGGCGCGGAGCTCAATGAGGTGAAGGAGGAGTACTACCGCGAGCCCGAAACGAGCGCGCAGAGCGAGGCGAGGCACAGTTTCTGCCTCTACGCCAGCAACGCTCAGTGCATGGAGGGGCATGTCGGCCTCGGCAAGCTCGTGGTGATGGATGATCTCAAGCTTTCCGTTCAGCAGCAGCAGGATCTCTACAAGCTGCTGCGCCCCTATCTGCTGAAGCTTTACCCCGCGCTGCCCTGAGGGACGGAGGAGGGCACCGCGCTCCTCCGCCTCGCGCGGAGCCGGCGGCGGAACGCGCACTCTCCCTGTTTGTCTCATAGTTCCGTGCGATTCCCTGTTTTTTTCCTTGTTCTGATGATGAAAAAATCATTTCTGACGCCGGGGGCCTTGCTGTTGCAGGGCTCGATGGCCGCGGCTCTGCTGCTCTCCTCGGGCTGCGTATACTCGCATGACCCGGATCCGAATGTGTACCCGAAGCCGCCGGAGGGTTTCTTCGGCCGCCGCACGCAGGTGCCGCTGCGCGCGGAGAAGGCCGACGTGGCGGTGATTTTCGTGGGCGGTTTCGCGGGGCGCTACCTGACGCGCATGCGGGCGGTCTATGAGCGGATGCCCGTGCTGCCCGTGCCGGGCAAGCAGTACCGCGCCTTCTACGACTGGGACGGCGGCGACGGGATGCTCTTCCTCAACAATGTCAACAACATGGTCCGCGACGTGCAGACCTTCCTCGCCGTCAATCCGAAGGCCGATCTGATTTTCATCGGCCACAGCTACGGCGGCTCGGCCGTGATGGACGTGCTGCGACAGGTGACGAATCCCCACGGGCGCATCATCGTGGTGACGATTGACCCCGTCAGCCGCAAGACGCGCTCGCTGCCGCGGCAGAGGGCGCGCGGCATTGACTACTGGATCAACATCTACTGCGATGACGTGCGCGTGCCGATCGACTACGTGGTGAAGCTCGGCGGGGTCTGGAAGAATTGCCCGCAGGCCGACGAGAACATCCGCTTCCTCGGCACGGCGCGGGATGACAAGGGGGACCTCTACCGCCACACGCGCCCCGAGCCGCTCTTCTTTGAGCGCATGGACGATTGCCCCGAGACGCCCTACGAGCGCCTGCTGCGCGCCTGCGAGCGCCTGCAGATCGGCAAAAATGCCGCGGCAAACGGCGCGATGAACGGCTCGGCGAATGCCGCAGCGACCCCGTCACCTCGGCGATGAAGGCTCCCTGGCTGCAACTGGAGGAGGCCCAGCGCGAGCTCGGCGCGCTCACGCCGTCCATCCGCGGCACGGTGCACCCGCTGGCCGTGGTGGACGGGGTGCTGGAGCTCGGCGAGGGCTCGGTGGTGAAGGCCGGCTGCGTGATTGAGGGCCATGTGCGCATCGGCCGCAACTGCGTGATCGGGCCGCACGCGACGCTGCGCGGCTTCACCTCGGTGGGGGATGGCTGCCGCATCGGCCACGCGGTGGAGGTCAAGAGCAGTTTGCTGGGCCGGGGTGTTGCCGTCGCCCACCTCAGCTACGTCGGCGATTCGGTGATCGATGATGACGTCAACATCGGCGGCGGCTGCATTCTGAGCAATTTTCGGCACGATGCCGGCGAAATCCGCATGCCCTGGGACGGGCGTCTGCAGGCGACGGGCCGCTGCAAGCTGGGCTGTTTCATCGGCCGCGGGGCGCGCATCGGCTGCGGCTGCGTGATTCTGCCGGGGCGCGTGCTGCCGCCGGACTGCCGGACGGATCCCGGCAGCGTGATCCGCTGAACCGAGCCGCGCCGGCGCGAGGGCGCAGTCACGGGCGGACCCAGGCGCGCGCGAAGGAGCCGCGCCAAGCTGCGCTTGGGTCTCGGCGAGCGCGCGCGGATTGCGTTCCGCGGGCAGGGGCTCGGGGAAAGTCAGACCCCGACTCAGGGCGCTGTTCCCTACTCAGGGAGCCTGCACGGAGCGCTCGAGCATGAGGCGGAAGCCAATGGTCTCTCGCTTCTCGGTTGGCGGATGGGGGCTGCGGGACGAGGTGCTGAGCTGCCCGGGGCGGAAGGAGGTGTAGTCTCCGCCTCGCGTGACGCCGTAGTGGCGGAAGCCGAAGTCCTCCGGCCCGCCGTATTCGCCGCCCACCCACTCGGCCACATTGCCGTCGAGGTCGTGCAGGCCGAGGGCGTTGGGGGCAAAGGAGCCGACGGGGGAGGTGTGCGGGAAACCGTCGCGGTAGCCCGGGATGACGTTGTTGTTGTTGAGGTAGAGCAGAGCGCTCGTATCCGCGAAGTTGCCGGTTGAGCGGTGCGGCGGCCAGCGCAGGCCCCAGGGATAGGCCTGCGCCGCACGGCTACTGCCGCTCAGGTGGCGCTCGTAGGGCGTGCGGCCCTCCTCCTGAAGCAGCCCGGCGAGAGCGCTCCACTCTTCATCGTCAGGCAGGCGGTAGCTGTCCGCCTCCTCGATATAACCGGCGCTGCGCTCCTTGTGCGTGAGCCACCGGGCAAAGGCCTCGGCGTCTTCGCGCGAGACGTTGACGACGGGGTGGTGCTCGTTCTGCTCAAAGTCCGGCTCGGGCGGGGGCGTGCGCCCGGTGTCCGAGCAGAACGTGGCGTAATCCGAGACGCGCACCTCCGTGGCGCCGGCCATGAGATTGGCGCCGGCGGGCTGAAACTTCATGCCGAGGCTGTTGATCCACTCGCCGCCGAAAATCACCGAGTTGTTCTGCCGGAGCACGAGATTGAGGAAGAGGGCTCGCGGCGAGAGGCCACTGCGTCGCACGGTGGAGTAGCCCGGCATCCGCACCTCGAGGAAGTAGGGAGCGAGCGGCACCTGCATGTCGATCATCGGCGTCACGCCCAGCATGCGCCCGTTGAGCATCACGGTGGCGCCCGCCGGGTTGGTGTAGATGGTGATGGGCGTCTTCTGAATGAGCGCCGTGGAGAGGCGGTAGGCGCAGAGACCGTCGTCACCCATGGTGCGGGGCTCGGGGCGCGGGATGAGCAGGTGGTCGCGGCCGATCGTCCCCTCCTGCTCACAAAGGTGCGTCAGCCAGAGCGTGTAGGCGCTGATGCCCGTCTGCGAGGTGCGGATGAGGTCCGTGCCCGGCACCGCTTCGCAGGGAATGTTCGCCGCGGCGCCCTCGCTGCGCTGAAAGGCAGCAAAGAGGGCCGCCGTCACCGCCGTGGAAGCGCGGTGCGAGCCCGCGCCGTCGGGCATGTAGACGGTGCCCTGAGCGTCCTGCCAGGGCTTGCCGGGAACGGGCGGGCGGTAGGGCTTGAGCTCGGCACTGAGCGTCAGCACGCCGCCTGCGGGCACGGTGCCGGCGACGCGCGTGTCGGCATAGCCCTCTTTGCGCAGGTCGAAGCGAACGCTCTGCCCGGGCTCCATGCGCACGGGGCCGTAGGGCGTTTCATCCAGATAATTGCCGTCGGGGGTGTAGACGGAGGCACCGGAGGGCGTGCTGCTGATGAAGAGCTGGCCGACACTGCTGAGCGGCGAGCTTTCGGCAGCCGCGGAGGCCTCGCCCGAGGCTGCGACCGACGGGGACTGGGGAGTCGGCTGGCTTTCCCCCCGCAGCGCGCGCAGCGCCAGGCTCAGGCGTCGGCCGGCATCCTCGGGCGCCAGCGCGACGAGCAGCACCGGCACGGAAAGGACGAGCAGCGCCGCGCCCCAGAGCAGGGCGCGCTGCCACGCCGGCATCGGGCGCACGCGGCTGCCCTTGCGGCGGCGCCGCCGGGCTCCGTAGTCGTGCCGCAGCGACTCCAGCTTCTCGGCCAGCTGCTGGGCTGAGATGAGCGAGCCCTTGCCCACGTGGGCGTCCGCCGCCGCGCAGATGATGTTGTTGAAAGCCTGCCAGCGTCGGTGCGTGGCCCCGTCGGGCAGCTCGGTGGGCAGCTCGGGGAAGTCGAGGCGATCCTTGCCCGTTCCCAGCTCATAGAGCACCTTGGCCAGTGCATACACATCCGCGCGCGGCGTGCCCGGGCCATCGGGGGGGATGTAGCCCTCGGTGCCGACGAAGCTGCGCTGGCTGCTGGGCGCGACGAGCCCGGCATCGGCCAGCTTGGCGCGCCCGTTGACGAAGACGACGTTGGAGGGCTTCACGTCGCGGTGGGTGAGCTCCTCGCTGTGCAGGCCCTCGAGCGCGCGGGCGAGCTGGCAGCCCACCTCGATGACGAAATCGAGCGGCATCGGCCGGTGCCCGTAGAGCTGCATGTCGCGCAGCAGCGTGCGCGGCACGTACTCGGACGGCTCGATCTGAATGCCCGTGTAGGCGTCGTCCGCCAGCTCCATCACGTAAAAGTAATAGGGCTGAGCCCCCTCGTGGCGCCCGACGTGCAGGATGTGCACCAGCCCGGGGTTGCTGCGGGCGATCGGCTCGTAGTTCAGCACGCCTTCAAACTCGCGGACGAAGGTGCGCTCATCCTCGAAATCCTCGCGCCAGACGACCTTCACGGCGCGGTAGGCCCCCGTCACGGAGCGCGCGAGCCACACCTCGCCATAAGCGCCCTGCCCGATGAAGCGCAGGATCTCATGATCCGGCACCTCGGGGCGCACCCCTGCGCGGCGGCGCACGCGCGCCTGCGCCGGCTTGACGGCGCGGGAGTCGGGATTGACGGCTCTGGATGACGCATCGCTCATGAGACTCACCCAGTATATCCCAGGGCTTCGGCCTTGGCAAGGAGCAATCGCGTCTGCCCCTTCCGCGAGAAAATTGTCTTTTTTTGCAAATTTTGCTTGCATTGCTCCGCAATCCGTGGTTTAATTGCGCCGCACCCAGTCCAAAGCGCACGTGGCGGAATTGGTAGACGCGCTAGTTTCAGGTTCTAGTGAGTAACATCGTGAAGGTTCGAGTCCTTTCGTGCGTATCTGAGCGGAGCGAGCATCTGACATGCTCGCTCCGCTTTTTTATTCGTGATTGCGACGGCGCCATCTGTCGCGACGAAATGACAGAGTCGAATCAGGCCTCTGAATTCACTGCATCTGCGTGATGGTAAATCGTGGCAACGAAAACTCCGGGATCTCTCCTCTCTCTTTCGGAAGAAATGAGGCGGCAAAAGACTGTCACATCAGCGGTGGAACAGCTTGCCTCATCGGCGTAACAGCCAAGTAAATCACACAAAATACGAAGCAGAAGAGTCGCCCCGCTTCTCCCCTTTGAGCAGGCAGAGTTGAGAAAGGGGAGACACACATGCACCTTCACCGCAAAAATAATCCTTTTGAACTTTAGAGCTTGCCATGGCGTCTCAATAAGTGTATAGAATACACCAACGCCTCTGATTGCATATGAGAAAGACACGCACAAACTACACTCCCGAAGAGAAGTTGCAGATTATTCTGGACGTCATGACGCGAAAATCGAGCATCCAGAATCTCGCGAAAGAGAAAAACATCGCCCCGACGCTCATTTCCCTCTGGAAGAAGCAGGCAGAAGACGCCATCCTCGAGCGCTTCAAGTCGCGCACCCGCGGCCGCCGCCCGAAGGCCGCCGAAGAGACCGGCAAGACCCCTGAGATGCGCACGCTCCGCAATGAGGCTCGCAAAGCGCGCATCAAAGCCGCACACCTCGAAACCTCACTCAAGGACTGCAAGGCGAAGCTCGCCGCCACGCAGGATAAACTCGGCGAACTCGCCGGCGCGATGGGCTACAAGGTCGTGCGCAACACGAAGCGCAAGCGCAAGGCGTAAACACCCCTCCTCCTCAGCCGCAGCCCCTCACCCCATCCGCAGAAATTCTCGGAACCGCCGGCACTCCGGAGCCTACAAGCCGAAGCCATGCGGTCCCGGGCGGCTCGGCGGAGGCCCCGCCTTCGAGCGCCGGATGCATCCCCGTCTACGAGCGCCGGGCGCATCCCGCCTCCGACTGCCGGATGCGACGTGAGGAAGGGCAACGCTCGAGCCTGCCGAAGGCACACGCGAAAAAAATTCATCATCACACGCTTTTTTCTGAAAGAAACAGGGACCTTCCTGCGTACTTACTCTACAAGGCCCGGCGCACGGGCCTTCTCATCAGCACTCTTACACCATGAATATCACCCTCACACGCTGGAGCAAACGCTTGGGAGCTCTGGCTGCCGCCGCCGCTGCCGCCTTCACCACTCTGGTGACACCCGCTCAGGCAGAGCCTGACTACGGCCAAATCGGCAGACAGTTCTCTCTCGTCCTCCAGAACGCGCACTACTCGCGCCAGCGCTTCAACAACGCCCTCAACCAGAAGTTCCTCGACTGCTTCCTGCAGTCGCTCGACCCGCAGCACTTCATCTTCACCCGCGAGGACGCCGACCGCCTCTCCGAGAAATACGGGGCGAACTTCGGCGACTACCTGCTCACGGGCAAGACGACGGAGCTGGCGACGGATCTCTACGGGCTCTACCTGAAGCGCTCGCTGGAGTACATCGACACCATGGAGAAGATGGTGCGCGCCATCGACATGAACACCCTGCGCTTCGACAGCGACCGCACCATCCCGCGCAGCCGCCGCAAGCTGCCGCGCGCCGCGAACATGGATGAGCTGCGACAGGTCTGGAAGGACCAGCTTCAGGACATGATTCTCTCCGAGCGCATTCGCCGCGACAACATCTCGAAGCTCGCCGTGGAGAAAGGCGTCTCGGATCCCTTCAGCACCGAGTTGTCGATCACGGACAAGATTCTCGCCCGACTCAAGCGCCAGCGCGCGGAGATTCAGGAGGCGGATCTCGAGGACATGGTCTCGGCCGTGCTCAACGCCGTAGCCAACGTCTACGACCCCCACAGCAGTTACATGGGGGCCCGCGACGAGCAGCTCTTCAAGGACGCCATCAAGGCCTCCATCGTGGGCATCGGCGCCCGGCTGAAGGCCGATGACGACGGCTCGACCAAGATCGAGGGCATCGTCAAGGGCGGCCCTGCCGCCAAATGCGGCCAGCTCAAGCTCGGCGACCGCATCGTGGCCGTCGACAGCGAGAACAACGGCAACTGGACGGACATCATGTACATGAGCATCGACAAAGTCGTCGACCTGATCCGCGGCAAGCAGGGCAGCGTCGTCGGCCTGCGCGTCATCTCTGAGACGGGCGGCAGCGAGCGCGTCGTCACCGTCACGCGCGATGAGATCCCCATGTCCGAAGACCTCGCCAGCGCGCGCATCATCGACATGAAGGTGCCCGACGGCAAGGGCGGGGAGAAGGCCTATCGCCTGGGCATCCTCACGCTGCCGTCCTTCTACGTGGACATGGACGGCGACTCCGTGCACTGCGCGGCGGACGTCAAGAAGCTGCTCGGGCGCATGACGCGCGAGGGCGTGCAGGGCCTCATCGTCGACCTGCGCTTCAACGGCGGCGGCTCGCTGGATGAAGTGCGCAAGATGGTGGGCTTCTTCACGGGCGCGGGTCCCGTCGTGCAGATCAAGGACTCGCGCGGCCAGGTGCGCCGCGAGGCCGCCAGCAGCATGCCCATCTTCACCGGCGAGCTCATCGTGCTGACCAACAAGCTGAGCGCCTCGGCCTCGGAGATCTTCGCCGGCGCCATGACGGACTACGGCCGCGCCCTCATCGTGGGCGACGACTCCACCTTCGGCAAGGGCACCGTGCAGGTGCCGCGCGATCTGGCGGAATTCCTGCCCTATTTCTCCTCCACGGACGATGCGGGCATGATCAAGGTGACGACCAACCAATTTTACCGCGTCAACGGCGACTCGACGCAGCTGCGCGGCGTGAAGAGCGACATCATCCTGCCGCAGGCCACGGCCGCCCTCCAGCAGTGCGAGGCCGAGCTTGACTACGCCCTGCCCTTCGATCACATCAAGCGCGCCACGGGCTACGTGAAAGACCCGCACCTCGCGACCATCATCCCCGAGCTGAGCCGCCGCAGCGCCGCGCGCGTCGCCGCGGACAAGGACATGCAGTACGCTCAGGAGAGCATCGACCGCATCCGCAAGCGCATCAGCGACAACGTCGTCAGCCTCAACAAGGAGAAGCGCGTTGCGGAGAACGAGACGCTCATGGCGCGCAAGAAAGCCATCGACGCCGAGTGCAAGACGCGCTATGCCGCCATGGCTGAGGAGGACAAGAAGGCGCTCACCATCTATCGCCTCAACCTCGGCGACGTCAACGCCGCCACCCTGCCCCTCTCCACCGGGGAAGACAAGCAGAACTTCATGGATGAGGCCGCCGACCCCGAGGCCGAGCTGAGCGAAAGCCCGGAATACCCCTCGGGCCTCGACCCCGTGCTGCGCGAGAGCATGAACATCCTGAGCGACATGATCGACCTGAGCTGAGCTCAGCCCGAGCCGGCCTTCAGGCCTCCACAAGCCCGGCCCCGCCGCCTGCGGGAGCCGGGCTTGTTTCATCTCCGAGCCCTCTGCCCGACGTAAAGAGCCCCTGCCCGGCGGAAAGCACCACCTTCCGCACACCCGCCGCCGTTGCCCGAGACCCGTGACCCCGAGCTGCCGCGGCATCAGGCACGAATACAAAACGAGGGCTCCCAGAGCCCTGCAGGCGGACTCCGAGCCCGCGTTGCGCGCAGACTCCGCCCATTTCCCCAGCATGGCTCCGGAGCACCACCGAGAGACCTCTCGGAGCCCCCTCTGAACCGACCTCGGAAGAGCCATCAAAAACACCCCGGCTCAGATCACATCCGGGCGCAGCGCGTGGAGCAGCTCCAGCGTCCGCGGCCAAGACTCCGGGCAGTCATCGGACTCGGGGAAGAGGCGCCCGGCCGGAATCCGCGCGTAGCGCTCAGCCGCCTTCGGGTGCATCAGCTCGCGCAGCCCCACCGAAAAGATCGCCCCGAGGCGCAAAAACTCGCGCGCCATCTCGTGCGAACCGCCCCAGGCATGCAGCAGCACGCGGGGCAGCGCCCCCGCCCGCTCGCGCTCGCGCAGCAACTCCAGCAGGCGGCCCCAGGCCCCCGCCCCGTGCAAGTGAGCCATGCGGTCGTGGCGGAAAGCCGCCCCGAGCTCCACGCGCAGCAGCAACTCCTGCTGCTCCAGCGACGCGCGGAAGCGGTCCGTGCCGTCCAGCCCCACCTCGCCGACATCCGCCTGCGGGTAGCGCGTCAGCCACTCATCGAGATCAAAGGCCAGCTGCGCCGCATCGACACCCTCCACGCAGCGGGGGTGAATGCCGAAGCAGGGCGTCATCCCCGTCTGCTCCGCCACGCGGGGCCAGTCCTCGCGCGTCACCGAGCAGAGGTAGCCCCCTTGAGGCACCGCCTGATGCGTGTGATAATCCTTCATCGTCGTGTTCGTCATGGCCGTCTCCTTCATCTTCCTTCTCGTCATTCAACCGGGCACCATTCAGTTGGGCACCATCCAAAATCGGGCATCCTTCAACTGAGCAAACCGTGATCGCGGAAGCTGAAATAGGGCGGCGTGCCGTCGGACGAAGGCGAGCCGATGATCACGTGATCGCGCAGCGGAATCATCATCACGCGCGCACAGCTCTCAATCGCCGTCGTCAGCTCGCGATCCTGCCGGCTCGGCGACGGATTGCCCGACGGATGGTTGTGCGCAATGATAATCGAGGCCGCGCGATGCCGCACCGCATGCCCGAAAATATCGCGCGGATGCACCACCACGCGCGTCAGCGTTCCGCGGGCAATGTGCTCGCGGCGCAGCAGCAGACCGCGCGCATCCAGCATCAGCAGCTCCAAATTCTCCTGCGCCTCAAAGCGCAAATCCGGCGCGAGCAGCTCATACACCTCGCGCGGCGAGGTCAGCGGGCGGCGCTGTACCTCCTCGCGCACCGCGCGGCTGCCCAGCTCGAACACCGCCGCCAGCGTCGCCGCCTTTGCCGGGCCGATCCCCTTGCACAGCTGCATGAAATCCTGAGCCTCCATCATCCCCAGCGCCGCCAGCGAGCCCGCCTGCCGGCGCAGACGCGCCGCCAGCTCCAGCACATTGCAGCCCTGGAGCCCCGTGCGCAAAAAAATCGCAATCAGCTCATCGTCCGAAAGGCTCGCCCGCCCCTCGCGCAGCAGCTTCTCGCGCGGCAGCGCCTCCGAAGGCAAATCGAGCAAACGCCCCGAGCCGGAAGGCGGCTCGGCAGCAGCCCCCGGGTGAGCACCCGGCGCGGCAGTCCCCGCCTCCTCCCCCGCAGCCCCGCTGCGGACGGATTCCGCCCCCGCGGACTCGGATTGAGGAGCGCTCGCCCCGGCGGGATCATGCTCCAACTCATCGCGCGTCATCATCCCCCACACTTTACACCCGCCGGCGCCCCCCGTCAAGAAAACGCGAAACCATCCGATGGCCGAGCGTCGTCCGCACTCCGCATTCTCACAAAAAGCGTCAGCAAAGCCCTCGGCGCAAATTATTTGCTTGCCAAGCGCGCAGCGCGTTCGTAAAATACCTGCGGTGTATCGTGGCCACAGAATGCCGCGGTGCAAACACGCGCGCCACTTCCCCCGCGGGAGAGCGCGCAGCCGAAGAAGCAAACTGCCGGCTCCGGGCTTCTGAGGTGACGATCGGAGCCGGCGACACGAAGAGAAAGAACATCGAACATGAGTATTCATTCCGTTAGTTGCGCCGTCGGCGCGAGTCCCCTCATCATCGAGACCGGCAAAATTGCCCGCCTGGCCGATGGGGCCGTCACCGTTCGCTGCGGCGACACCACCGTCCTTGTGACCGTCGTCAGCGCCACGAAAATCAAAGAGGGCCAGACCTTCTTCCCCCTTTCCGTCGAGTACAAAGAGAAAGCTGCCGCCGCCGGCATGTTCCCGGGCGGCTACTTCAAGCGCGAGGGGCGCCCGACCGAGAAGGAAATTCTCACCTGCCGCATGACGGACCGCCCGCTGCGTCCCATGTTCCCCAAGGGCTACTTCTACGAGACCCAGGTCATCACCATCCTGCTGTCCGCCGACGGCGAGAACGAGCCTGACATCCTGAGCATCAACGGCGCCTCCGCCGCCTGCGTCATCTCCGACCTTCCCTTTGCCGAGCCCGTCGGCGCCGTGCGCGTCGGCCGCATCAACGGCGAGTTCGTCATCAACCCGACCAACTCGCAGCGTCTGGAGTCCGACCTCGACCTCGTCTACGCCGGCACCAAGGATCAAGTCATCATGATCGAAGGCTCCGCCAAGGAGCTGCCGGAAGAAGACTTCATCGCCGCCCTGCACGTCGCGCAGGAGAACGTCGCCAAGATCTGCGCCGCCCAGGAAGAGCTGCGCGCCGTCTGCGGCAAACCCAAGCGCGAGTACGAGCTCACGCTCGCCAAGCCCGAGCTGCTCGAGATCGGCTACCGCATCGCCGGCGACCGCATTGAGGAGGCCATCTACGCGCCCAACAAGATTCAGCGCCAGAAGCAGGTCGGCGCCCTGCGCGACGAAGTCGAGGCCGCCATCAAGGAAGCGCACCCCGAGGCCACCGACTTCGACGTCGAGCAGGTCTTCGAGTACATCCAGAAGAAAGCCTTCCGCATCTCCATCATGGAGCACGACAAGCGCGCCGACGGCCGCGCCATCAAGCAGCTGCGCCCGCTGACCGCCGAAGTCAACGTCCTGCCGCGCGTCGTGCACGGCTCCGCCCTCTTCGCCCGCGGCGAGACCATGTCCATGTGCCTTGCGACCCTCGCCCCCGTCGAAGAACGCCAGTACATGGACAACTACACCGGCTCCGTCAACGAGAAGCGCTTCATCCTGCACTACAACTTCCCGCCCTTCTCCGTGGGTGACACCGGCCGCTTCGGCGGGCAGAACCGCCGCGAAATCGGCCACGGCGCCCTCGCCGAGCGCTCCATCGCCCCCGTCGTTCCGAGCGAGGAAGAGTTCCCCTACGCCATCCGCGTCTCCTCCGAGATCATGGAGTCGAACGGCTCGACCTCCATGGCCAGCGTCTGCGCCGGCACGATGTCGATGCTGGCCGCCGGCGTGCCGCTCAAGCGCCCCGTCTCCGGCATCTCCGTCGGCCTCGTCACCGAGTTTGAGAACCCGGGCGACCGCGAGCCCAAGCGCTACAAGACCCTGCTGGACATCATCGGCTCCGAGGACTTTTACGGCGACATGGACTTCAAGCTCTGCGGCTCTGAAGTCGGCGTCACCGGCTACCAGCTCGACCTCAAGCTGCCCGGCATCCCGCTCTACATCCTCGAAGACGCCATTCACCTCGCCCGCAAGGGCCGCCTCGAGGTGCTCGACACGATGAACGCCTGCATCTCCGAGCCGCAGAAGATGAGTCCGAACGCCCCGCGCATCGAGAGCACCACCATCCCGCAGGATCGCATCGGCGAACTCATCGGGCCCGGCGGCAAGAACATCAAGGCCCTTCAGGCCGAGACCGGCACCGACATCAACATCGAGGAAGACGGCACCGTGCGCATCTACGGCAACCGTCAGGAAGGCGTCGAGCGCGCCCTCTACCTCATCGACCGCATGTTCAAGGAAATCGAAGTCGGCGAGACCTACGAGGGCAAGATCGTCTCCACCAAGGAGTTCGGCGCCTTCATGGAAGTGCTGCCCGGCAAGGACGGCCTCATCCACATCTCTGAGCTGGCCGAAGGCCGCACGCAGAAGACCGAGGACGTCGTCCACGTCGGCGACATCGTCACCGCCAAGTGCATCGGCATCGATGACAAGGGCCGCGTGAAGATGTCCATGCGCGCCGCCGCTCGCGACCGCAAGGCCCGCGAAGCCGCCGCCCGCCGCGAAGCCGGCGAGAGCGCGGAATAAGCGAGTCTCAGCGGCTGCAAACCGCAGCCTCACCACGGCCCCTGCCCGGCACTGCCCGAGCGGGGGCCGTCTCGCCTCTGAGCAGGAAAGAACGGCAGCGCCCCGCACGCCGAGACCGAGACGCCAAGCGACACCCGGCGCGCAAAAAAAATTGCCCGCTCTGCCCTTTTTTGATTGCCAAGCGAGCCATTCTAGTATAGAACTAATAGCGAACAGTTGCATTTCAACTTACACCATGTGGAAAATCATCATCATCTTCGCCGTGGTCTTCATCCTGGGCGGCTCTTGGATCTTCTACAAGAACCAGGAAGCCATGGTCATGAAGGGCGGCGAAGTCGAGACGGTGCTGACTCAGTATGACGACGTGATCAGCAGAGCCCGGGACATGAAGCGCGACGAAATCGTCCGCACCTACGCCACGCTGCGCGAGCGCCACTTCTCCACCCTGAGCGAACAGCTCGTCAATGAGAAGAACGGCCTCGACCGCGAGCGCGAGGAAACCGAGCAGGAGATCGCTGACACGCAGGAGAAGATCGACACCGCGGATCAGCAGTATCAGTCCCTGCAGGAAGAGCTGGCCAACTACACGCAACAGGCGGCCGAGCTCGTGGGGCTGGGTGCCTCGAACCTCGACTTCGACGTCATCACGCAGAAGATCTCCGACCTGCTGCGTGAAAACGACGAACTGCGCGCCAGCATCGACCGCGAGGATCGCACCATCGCCGATCTCACCTCGGAGAGCGAGCGCCTGAGCACGCAGATCAGCGAGCAGAAGAAACTCGCTCAGGATCGCCAGGCCCGCCTCTCGCCGCCTGATCTGGAATGCCGCGTGAGCTACGTTGACCCGAACTGGGGCTTCGTTCGCCTCGACGCCGGCATCAACAAGGGCATCGTCATCGGCTCGCGCCTCGCCATCATGCGCGGCGACGTGAAGATCTGTGAAATCAACGTCACGAACGTCGAAACCCGCGCTGCCGCCGGCGAAGTCGTCCGCTCCACACTGATGACCGCCGAGAGCGTCAAGCCCGGCGATCGCGTCATCTCCGTCCGCAACAACAACTAAGCCACAGCCACCCCTTTCGGTATGAAAATCTCTCATCTCATCATTGCCCTTCTGGTGCTGGCCGTCGGCTGTGCAGGCGTGTATTACTCACTCGAGCAGCAGAAAATCATGAAGCTGCTCATCGCCGCGCACGGCGGAGACTCGACCTCGAGCATCGGCGCCACCGGCCTTCGCAAGACCCTCAGCGACGTCGCCAGCGAGAGCGAGCCCATCTCCTCCGCCCGCAAGGAAGCCCTTGACCGCGCCGCGAAAGCTCTCGACAAAATGATCCTCGACCGCGAGCAGCGCAACCGCTCCAAGAGCGAGCTCGAGAACAAGAAGAGCGAGCTGGCCTCCAAGCAGGACGAACTCGCCGCCGCCGAGAAAAAAGTTCAGGAAATGAACGAGAAGATCACGGCGCTCTGCGAGAAGATCAAGACGCAGATCCCGGGCGACTGGGAAGACGCCAGCGGCCTCGTCGAGACCATGGAGAAGCTCAAGAACCTCGTGCAGGAACAGTCCGAAATCAACACCCAGCGCAAGGCCGAATACGCCGAGAAGCAGGTGCTGCGCACGGCGGCCATTGAAAAAGTCTCCGGCCAGATGGTCGACCTGAACAAGATCGCCGCCATCAACGAAGAGTTCTTCGATAACTACTGCAAGAACGACGACGAGTTCACCATCAGCGCCGTCAACACGAACTGGAAGTTCGTCGTCTTCCGCGTTCCCGAGAACAGCGGTCTGGTTGCCGGTGACACCACCCCCGTCATCGTCAAGCGCGACGGCGTCAAGATCGCCCGCCTGCGCATCGTCAACATCAGCGCCAACAACGTCGTCATCGCCGAGTATGACCCCGACTCCATGCCGGCCGGCGTGAGCCTCGAAGTCGGCGACCGCGTCTTCCGCGAGAAACCGCTCGGCAGCTGACGCAGATCGCGCAGCGCAGCCCCGTGCTGCACCCGTGCCGGCGCCGCTGAGTCCTGCATACGGAAGGGCTCAGCGGCGCTTCATCTCCGCCTCCCCGCGGAATCGAGCGCTTCGCTTTGCTCCTGCTCCCTTTTCCCCTTCCCTCTTCACCACACACCTCTCTCTTCACCCCACAACATCTTCACCACGCAACACCCTCACATGAAAAGCGCCTTCAGCCTCATCACCATCCTTGCCGCCGCCGTCCTGCTGCCCTCCTGCCAGCACAGCCTTCCCCCCGTGCCCCCGGGGCAGCGCCCCGCCGTCGGCCCCGATGAAGCGAACAAATCCCTCAAATCCTGGAACCGCGGCAGCCAGCACGAGAGCGACGCCCTGCTGCCCTTCAGCACCCCGCGCCGCTGAGTCCGGCACCCCACCGCCATGACGCGAGCCCAGCGCGCCGCCATCGTCTGCGAAGAACTGCAGCGGGCCTTCCCCCACCCGGAAGTCCCGCTGCATCACCGCGACGCCTTCACCCTGCTCGTCGCCGTCATGCTCTCGGCCCAGTGCACCGACGCGCGCGTCAACCTCGTCACCCCGGCCCTCTTCGCCGCGGCCCCGACCCCTGAAGCCATGGCCGCCATGAGCTGGCAGCAGGTGCGCGAATACATCGCCACCTGCGGGCTCACCGAGACCAAGGCCAAGCGCCTCGTCGCCACCGCGAAAATCCTCGTCGAGAAACACGGCGGACAAGTTCCCGACAGCTTTGAAGAGCTCGAAGCCCTGCCCGGCGTCGGCCACAAAACCGCCAGCGTCGTCATGAACCAGGCCTTCGGCCACCCCGCCTTCCCCGTCGACACGCACATCTACCGCCTCGCCCGCCGCTGGAAACTCAGCCGCGGCAACAGCGTCGAAGCCGTCGAAGCCGACCTCAAAAAAACCTTTGCGAAAAAACTCTGGGGCGAGCTCCACCTGCGCCTCGTCCTCTGGGGCCGGGCCTACTGCCCCGCGCGCGGCTGCAAGCCCCCCTGCTCCATCTGCTCGCGGCTCGGCATCGCCTGACCGCGCCCCATCCCGCGCCGCAACGACCTCGAGCCGCAACGACGCCCGCCACCGCGAACCCGCGCCCAACCTGAGCGCGCCATCTGAGCACCCAAGCCGACGCACGCAAGCCGGCGGCGGCAGACGGACGGCGCACGGTTGGGTGCCCGCTTGGGATTCGGTTGAGAGAGCGCCAATGGCGAGAGAGGACACTGCCGCGCCCTCCAGCAGCGCCCGACGGGCTCGCCCCCTACCTGATGGCACAAATTTTCATGATTAAGCTTGACCTTTGCGGCTAAAAGTAGTTTGATAGCTCGCCCACCACTCAAGCCATGCTCGTCTCACAGCTCAAGTCCAAAATTCATCGCGCCATGGTCACCCGAGGCGACGTCGAATACGAAGGCAGCATTGAAATTCCCCAGGATCTCGTCGAAGCCAGCGGCCTGTGGCCCGGCGAAAAAGTCCTCGTCGCCTCCGTCACCACGGGCAACCGCTTTGAAACCTACGTCCTCGTCGGTCCTCCCGGCACCGGGCAGATCATCATCAACGGCGGAGCGGCGCACCTCATCAAGCAGGGCGAGCGCGTCGTCATCATGAGCTTCGCACTCGACGACAAGCCCATCGTCCCCAAGCGCATCATCTGCAACGAACTCAACGAAATCATCGCCTGAACGAGGCCTGAAAGCTTTACAAACCGCTCATCATCCGCTACAATTCCGCCATGCTCCTCAACATCTCCGTCTACATCGTCTTCGCCTTCCTCCTCATCGACTGCGCCCTGCTGCTGCTCGTCGTGCTCATGCAGCGTCCGAAGCAGGAAGGCCTCGGCGCCGCCTTCGGCTCGCAGATGACGGATCAGGTCTTCGGCGCGCAGACCACGGACGTGCTCAAGAAAGCCACCGTTCTCTTCGGCAGCCTCTTCATGATTCTCTGCTTCACGCTCGGCGTCCTCATCAACGCCCAGCACGCCAAGAGCGAGACCCGACTCACAGGCAAGGAGAAGGTCGAAGAGGCCGTGGCGCCCGAGAGCACCGTCCCCGCTGCCCCCGCTCCGGCTGAGAGCACCGTTCCCGCAGCTCCCGCTGCCGAAACGCCGGCTGCTCCTGCCGCTCCCGCTGCCGAAACGCCGG
>ERZ772860.45-NODE-45-length-109165-cov-16.695546_pt1 | contig 109165 bp, 82 predicted proteins | sample MGYA00511342_ERZ772860 | MGnify/ENA primary metagenome ERZ772860 (study PRJEB29015, sample SAMEA2737665) | human gut metagenome | biome: human gut; feature: human-associated habitat; material: faeces | place: China | collected 2012 ... | reverse complement strand
GGAATCCGTCACCGTAGCGTCACCGCCGGCCAGCGTCACGTCACCCGTGACCGTGCTGCCCGCGGAAGCGCTGAGAGACGTACCGTCGATCGCGCCCGTCTGAGCGTTGCTCAGCGTCACATCACCGGCACCCGTGATAGCGCCCGTCACGGCGGAATCCGTCACCGTAGCGTCACCGCCGGCCAGCGTCACGTCACCCGTGACCGTGCTGCCCGCGGAAGCGCTGAGAGACGTACCGTCGATCGCGCCCGTCTGAGCGTTGCTCAGCGTCACATCACCGGCACCCGTGATAGCGCCCGTCACGGCGGAATCCGTCACCGTAGCGTCACCGCCGGCCAGCGTCACGTCACCGGAAACCGTCGAGGCATTCGTAGCCGTCAGGGATTCGCCGGTAACCGAGCCGGTCTGCGAGGCGTTGAGCGAGACCGAACCGTCCGCATCAACCGTACCGGTAGAGGAGACCTCCGTCAGCGAGACATTGCCGGAAGCATCGATGGAGCCGACAAGGCCCGCCGACATCGTCACATCAGCCGCACCGGTGATGTCACCGGCAACGTTCGTGTTGCTCAACTCGGCATTGCCGCCGTTGAGAGTCACGCTGCCCGTGATCTCCGAGTCCTTCGCCCCGAGGGAATCACCTGCGATAGCGCCCGTCTGAGCGTTGCTCAGCGTCACCTCGCCGGCACCCGTGATCGAGCCCGTCACAACGGTATCCGTCAGATTGGCCGCGCCGCCGGTCAGCGTCACGTCACCCGTCACGAACGAATCGTTGCGGCTCGTGAGCGAGTTCGCGTTGATCGAGCCCGTGTCGGCATCGTCGAGAACCACGCTGCCCTCAGCAGACACGCTGCCTCCGACCGTCGAGCCGATGAGCGTCGCCTCAGAAGCACCGCTGATGGAGCCCGTCACATCGGTATCCGTCAGGTTGGCCGCGCCGCCGGTCAGCGTCACGTTACCCGTCACGGTCGAACCGTTGATGCTCTCAAGCGAGTTCGCGTTGATCGAGCCCGTGTCGGCATCGTCGAGAACCACGCTGCCCTCAGCAGACACGCTGCCTCCGACCGTCGAGCCGATGAGCGTCGCCTCAGAAGCACCGCTGATGGAGCCCGTCACATCGGTATCCGTCAGGTTGGCCGCGCCGCCGGTCAGCGTCACGTTACCCGTCACGGTCGAACCGTTGATGCTCTCAAGCGAGTTCGCGTTGATCGAGCCCGTGTCGGCGTTGTCAAGCGTCACACTGTCCTCAACGGACACATCACCGGTCGACGTGTTCGTCAGCTCAACGCTCTTCGCGCCCGTCACGGTACCGGCCACCGTCGAATCACTGATGGAGAGCTCCGCATCGCCCACAAGCTCAACGTTGCCCGTCACCATCGACTGGTTCGTGATATCCAGGCTGCCGGCATTGGAGATGCTGCCGTGGATCGTCGAACCATCCATCGTCACACCCGTATTGCCATCGGCCATCGAGACATCGCCGTTCACCACGGCACCGTTGCTCATGTCGAGCGACGTCGCGCCGGAAACCGCGCCCGTGTCCGCATTGCTGAGGATCACATCACCGTTCGCCTCGATATTGCCGGCCTCGGAATCCGTCAGAGACACATCCGTGCCGCTGATCGTGCCCTCAACCGTCGAGCCGGTAACCGTCACGCCGGCTTCAGCATCGATCGAACCCGTAGCCGAGTTCTCCACCTTGGCCGTGCCGGAGGCCGTGATCGCGCCCGAAGTCGAGCCGCCCGTCACCGTCACATCCGTGCCGCTGATCGTGCCCTCAACCGTCGAGCCGTCAACCTTAGCCGTGCCGGAGGCCGTGATCGCGCCCGAAGCCGAGCCGCCCGTCACCGTCACATCCGTGCCGCTGATCGTGCCCTCAACCGTCGAGCCGGTAACCGTAGCCATGCCCTCAGCAGAGATATCGCCCTCAACCGTCGAATCCGTCACGGAAGCCGCGCCCGTCGTCGCCGTGATGGCGCCGGAGCTGGAGCCGTTCGTCAGCGTCACATCCGCGCCGCTGATCGTGCCGGCGTGCGAACCATTGAGGTCCACCAAGCCGTCCGTGCTGGTCACGTTGCCGACCGTGGCATTATCGAGGTCGACGAGACCGCCGGCCGAGATCGTGCCCTGAACCTCCGAACCATTCACCGTGACCGTATTTTCGGCCGTGATCGCGCCCGAAGCCGAGCCGCCCGTCACCGTCACATCCGTGCCGCTGATCGTGCCCTCAACCGTCGAGCCGGTAACCGTAGCCATGCCCTCAGCAGAGATATCGCCCTCAACCGTCGAATCCGTCACGGAAGCCGCGCCCGTCGTCGCCGTGATGGCGCCGGAGCTGGAGCCGTTCGTCAGCGTCACATCCGCGCCGCTGATCGTGCCGGCGTGCGAACCATTGAGGTCCACCGTGCCGTCCGTGCTGGTCACATTGCCGACCGTGGCATTGTCGAGGTCGACGAGACCGCCGGCCGAGATCGTGCCCTCAACCGTCGAGTTCTCAACCTTGGCCGAATCAACTGCGGTGATGGCGCCGGAGCTGGAGCCGTTCGTCAGCACCACATCCGCGCCGCTGATCGTGCCGGCGTGCGAACCATTGAGGTCCACCGTGCCGTCCGTGCTGGTCACGTTGCCGACCGTGGCATTATCGAGGTCGACGAGGCCGCCGGCGAGGATCGTGCCGTCAACCGTCGAGTTCTCAACCTTGGCCGAATCAACTGCGGTGATGGAGCCGGACGTCGAGCCGTTCATCACCTCAACCTTCACGCCGCCGATCGTACCCTCAACCGTCGAGTCGTCGACCGAAACCTTGCCTGTCGACGAGATCGCACCGGAGGAGGATTCCTGCTCGAGCGTCACATTCGCGCCGCTGATCGTGCCGGCGTGCGAGCCGGTCAGCTCAACGTCGCCTGTCGCGCTGATGTTGCCGTTGACAGTCGAGTCATCAACGTCCACCTTGCCGAGAGCATCGATGATGCTGCCGACGCTCGAACCGCCGGAGACCGTCACGTTCTCAGCGCCCGTGACATTGCCCTGAACGGTCGAAGACGTGATCGTCGCATTGCCGCTCGCCAGACCGAGATTACCCGTCACGAGCGAGTTGCCCATCACCTCAGCGCCGATGGCACCAATGATGTTGCCAAGCACCTGGGATCCATCCACGCTGACCTGGGGTTCACCCGAATCAGCGCCGGCGTTGACCTCAGCCATGGTGATGTCACCCGTCACGATGGAAGAGTTACTCACACCCAGCTGCGTTGCGCCGATGATAGCGCCGGCGTTCGCATGGTCGAGCGTCACGATGCCGTTCGCGCTGACGTCGCCGGAGGAAGCGTCCGTCAGAGACACATCCGTGCCGCTGATCGTGCCATTCACCGTCGAGTCTTCAACGCCCACCTTGCCCGTCGCCGTGATGGCGCCGGAGCTGGAACCGTTCGTCAGCGTCACATCCGTGCCGCCGATCGTGCCGGCGTGCGAACCGTTGAGGTCCACCGTGCCTTGGCTGGTTACGTTGCCGACCGTCGAATTGTCCATGTCAACCGATCCGGCCTTCACGATGTCGCCGGCCGTGGCATTATCGAGGTCGACGAGGCCGCCGGCCGTGATCGTGCCCTCGACCGTCGATGCGTCGACAGTAGCCGTGCCGGAGGCCGTAATCGCGCCGGAGCTCGAGCCGCCGCTCAGAGACACATCCGTGCCGCTGATCGTGCCGGCGTGCGAGCTGGAGGCGAGAACCACCGTGCCCTGGCTGGTCACGTTGCCGACCGTCGAATTGAGCATGTCAACCGATCCGGCCTTCACGATGTCGCCGGCCGTGGCATTATCGAGGTCGACGAGGCCGCCGGCCGTGATCGTGCCCTGAACCTCCGAACCATTCACCGTGACCGTATTTTCGGCGGTGACGGAGCCGGAAGTCGAGTTACCCGTCAGCTTCACATCCGTGCCGCTGATCGTGCCCTCAACCGTCGATGCGTCAACCTTAGCCTCGCCGGAGGCCGTGATCGCGCCAGTCTCCGAGCCGCCCGTCACCGTCACATTCGCGCCGCTGATCGTGCCGGAGTCAGCATTCGTCAGCTCGACATCGCCGGAGGTCGCAATGTTGCCGGTCGTCGAATCATCGATGTCGACCTTGCCGGACACTTCGCTGATGTTGCCCACCGTCGAACCGGCAGAGACTGTCACCGTCTCAGCGCCCGTGACATTACCCTGAACGGTCGAAGCCTTGATGGTGGCAGCTCCGCCCGCGAGATCGAGGTTACCCGTCACGAGCGAGGCATTCTCAACCTTCGCGCCGATGGCATCAATGATGCTGCCCTGCAGCGTGGCGTGATCCATCGTGACACCCGTGTTGGTCTTAGCCATGGTGAGATCACCGGTCACGGAAGCTCCGTTGCTCAGGCCAACCTTCGCAGCGTCGGCAATGCCGCCGTCCACCGTCGAAGCGTCAACCGTGACCTCGCCCGTCGCCTTGATGGCGCCGGAGCTCGAGCCGCCGCTCAGAGACACATCCGTGCCGCTGATCGTGCCGGCGTGCGAGCTGGAGGCGAGAACCACCGTGCCCTGGCTGGTCACGTTGCCGACCGTCGAATTGAGCATGTCAACCGATCCGGCCTTCACGATGTCGCCGGCCGTGGCATTATCGAGGTCGACGAGGCCGCCGGCCGTGATCGTGCCCTGAACCTCCGAACCATTCACCGTGACCGTATTTTCGGCGGTGACGGAGCCGGAAGTCGAGTTACCCGTCAGCTTCACATCCGTGCCGCTGATCGTGCCCTCAACCGTCGATGCGTCAACCGTAGCCTCGCCCGTCGCCGTGATGGCGCCGGAGCTCGAGCCGGCCTTGAGAGACACGCCAGCGCCGCTGATCGTGCCCGCCTTCGAAGCATCCAGAGAGACATCACCGGTGGCAACAATGTTGCCCGCCTTCGAGCCACTGCTCAGAGACACTCCATTGGCACCCGTGATATTGCCGGTTACCTCCGTCGCGCTCAGGATGGCATCGCCGCCCGTCAGCACCACATTGCCCGTCACCAGAGAGCCGTTGTAACTCTCCAGAGAAGCGGCCGAAATGGAACCCGTGTCCGCATCATCCAGCTTAACGTGGCCTTCAGCCGTCACATTACCGGTCGTCGCACCCGTGAGTTCCGCCGAAGCGGCACCCGTGATCGAGCCTTCGACCGTCGAATTCGTGACAATGGCTGCACCACCGCTGAGCTTCAGATCGCCCGTCACGAGCGAGGCATTCTCAAGCGTCGCGCCGACGGCACCGATGATGCTGCCCTGCAGCGTGGAGTGATCCATCGTGACACCCGTGTTGGTCTCAGCCATGGTGATGTCACCCGTCACGGTGGAGGCATCCGCCATCGACACGGATGCAGCGTCCTTGATCCAGCCGGTATCCGCATTGGTGAGAGACACCACGCCGGAAGCCGTGAGGTTGCCGACGGTGGCATTCGTCAGCGTCGCATTGGTTGCACCCGTGATCGAGCCCGTCACTTCAGCATCCTTCGTGCCATCTTCGGTACCGCTCACCGTGATGTTGCCGCCGCTGAGGGTGATCGAGCCCTCGACGCGAGAAGCATCTTTGATGAAGGATTCTCCGTTGCCCGTGAGGGTCACGTTGCCTACCACGGTCGAGGCGGAGATATCCATGCCCAGAGCTGTCAGGCCCTTGCCGGCCGTCAGTTCAGAGCCGTTGGAGGCGATGAGGTTACCCTTCTCAGCCGAGATCTTGCCGGTCGTGTAGATCGTGCCGTTGTCAGCCGTGATGTTGCCGTCCTCAGCCGTGATATCGCCGACGGCCTCAATCGTGCCGCCCTGGGTTGCCGCAATGGCGCCGCTCTCGGCGATGATATCTCCGGAGGTCGTCTTGATCGTGCCGCCATCGGACACGAGACCGTCGCCCGCGGTGATGTTGGCCGCCTGGATCAGCGAACCGTTGCTCGAAGTAATGGAGCCTGCCGTCTTCAGATCAAAGGTGACCAACAGCTTCGAGTTCTTGTCAACCGACAAATCCCCCGTCAGATCCGTCTTGCCGTCCACGCCCGTGATGGCCAGAACGGCATTATCCACGAGGGAGATCTCCTTGACACCGGCCAGTGTCACAACCGACATGGAGGAGTTGTCGATATTCAGGGTATTAACAATCACCAGGCCGGCATTGTAGGAAGCGCCGTTTGCCAACGTCAGCTCATTAATCTCCGTCGTGGTGGCATCCAGGGCCGAGTACTTGCCGTCAAGCGTCAGGTACTCAATATCCGCCTTGCCGAGGACCCTGAGCTGAGCACCGTTGACAAGCGCCAGCGAGTTAAGTGTGACGCTGTTAGCCCGGCTGGTGGTCACGTAGATCGTGCCATCGGCCGGCTGCTCCAGTTCCAGCGTCAGATCACCGCCGGAAATGCTGCCGGTCATCGTCAGCGCCGAGTTCACCAGCGTGAGCCCCTTGGCACTGTTGACGATGAGGTTCTCTGCCTTCCAGGTCTGATTGAAGGCTTTGTCACCTTCGCTGCGGACACCGTGGGTTTCGACGAGGGAGCCGACAACGATATCGTCATGCGCCTCGATGAGGGTGTAGGCATCATAGTTATTCAGCGAGCCGATGTAGACGCTGCTGATGTTCGACGAGATCGTGTTTCGCGTGCCGGAGACGGGACCATCGCCACCGACCGAAGACATCTCATCGATCACAATCGCGCCGTTGCCCGAGGCCTGCCCCATGACGGGATCCGTACCGGTCGCAATGGCCACCGTCGAACCCTGAGCATTGAATTCGCCGATGTGAATGGCAACATCGTCGGGGCTCAGGCCGGCACCGTAGGAGAGCACCGTCTGATTATTGCCCGTGACGCTGCCGATATCAATCGTTTCGCCCTTCACCTGGTTGGTGGTGCCGCCGAGCTGCTCGCTGATGATGACGTCACCGTCAACCGAGGTCAGCGAATGGCCCGTGCCACTGACATTACCCTCAACCGTGATATCACCCTGAGCGATCAGCGTGTTGCTGAAACTGCTGATATCGCCCTTGGTGGTGATCGTTGTGCCGGCCGTCAGCTTGTTTTGGCCGCCCGTGATGGCACCAGTCTCGATCGACTCGCCGGCCGTCAGCACATTGGCAATGCCGCTGATATCTCCGGTGCTGATCGTCGTGCCGGCCGTCAGCGTATTGTCGTTGCCCGCGATGGCACCATCGACGGTGATGCTACCGTTGGTCGCATCCTCGGCGGTAAGCACGTTGTTACTACCACCAATGCCGTTGCCGGCATCATCGGCGCCCACCGTGATCGAGTCGTTCCACGAGGTCAGGGTGTTACTGTTGCCCGAGATGGGGCCCGTCACAATGTCGAGCTTGGCGTTGAGGTCATTGAAGTGACCCGAGATGCCATCTTCGACCGTGATTGATCCTTCGGCAGAGGTCAGCTTGTTGCCGGTCTCCTCGTTGAGGCCGCCCGTGATGATGGAGCCGTGCACGGTGATGTCACCCGTAGCATCGAGGTCGTTGGCAGAGCCGTCGATGGAACCGTTCACCACGATGCTGTCTACTGCGTCGAGGTCGTTGCTGTCGCCCGTGATGGCACCCGTGGTAATGGCACCCTCCTCAGAGGTCAGCATGTTGCCATCGCCCGTGATGTCACCCGTCTCAATGTCGAGCTTGGCATCAAGGTCGTTGGCGGCGCCCGTGATGGCACCCGTCGTGATCGAGCCGGTTTCCGAGTCCAGCACGTTGCTGCCGCCCGTGATGGAGCCATCCACGGTGATGTCGCCATTGGCGTCGAGGATGTTGCTGTCGCCCACGATGGCATCCGTCGTGATCGTGCCTGTTTCCGAGTCCAGCATGTTGCTATCGCCCGTGATGGAGCCCGTCACAATGTTGAGCTTGGCATCAAGGTCGTTGCTGTCGCCATCGATGGCACCCGTCGTGATCGAGCCTTCCGTCGAGGTCAGCATGTTGCTATCGCCCGTGATGGAGCCCGTCACAATGTTGAGCTTGGCATCAAGGTCGTTGCTGTCGCCATCGATGGCACCCGTCGTGATCGAGCCTTCCGTCGAGGTCAGCATGTTGTCATCGCCCGTGATGGAGCCCGTCTCAATGTTGAGCTTGGCATCGAGGTCGTTGCTGTTGCCCTCAATGGCGCCCGTCACGGTGATCTTGCCATTCGTGGCCGAGAGCACGTTCGAAGAACCGACAATGCCCTCCTCACCGATGGCGATATCGCCCGTGAGCGCCGTCACTTTGTTTGCGGCCTCGTAAGCGGCCCCGTCCTTGGAGACAATGCCCCCTATGCTGACATCCACATCAGCGTTCAGCGTATTATCCTGCCCGCTGAGTACGCCCTCAATCGTAATGAGGCCGGAGTCGGCATCGGCAATGACATGGCCGTTTTCGTCCGCCGCTCCTGTGAGATAGGCATTGATGAGAGTGTTATCTGCATCAAAGTCACCCTTGACAGTCAGAGAAGCGATACCATCGCTCACTTCCGTCAGCGTGCCGAGGGACTGCTGAGCATCCGGGTAGAAGGTCAGAGTGCCACCTTTCTTGATGACCTGGGCCATCAGCTGGTCTCCTTGATTATCGCACACCGGGTTGCCATCTCCATCGACAACGCCGACAAGCTTGGGATCAAGCAAGTCTTGGTTGTCAGCGATAAACTCCGCCATGTCAACGGTCGTGACGCCCGTCGAGACAGACTCCTCACCGCTATACTCCGTTGCTTTGTTCAGGTAGGTGTCGGCAATCTCGACTTCCTGCCCGGCCACAACGGTGATTTCTTGCCCGTTGACCGTCACGGTACCGTCCTTCCTCGCAATGAAAACGTAGGTCTTGACGGTAGCGGTCGCAGGATCGCCCTTCGAGAAGCTGTATTCCGACGTGACGCGATTGACGGTTGTCTGGATGGTCGACTGGCCGTGAGGCTTCCGATCCGGGGCGCCGGTGGCCGAAGCGTTGGTGATTTCACCCACGAGCACGTGCGCGTTCGGCTCAACCTTGCTCTCGACGGTTGCGCCCTGCTCATCTTTAACCTGACCGAGCACGACGGTGCCGCCGTTGAGGCCGAGGCTGATGTTCTCTCCCTGGAGCTCAGGCGTTGTCAGCACGGAGTTGACGACGTTGATGTGACCGTTGGACGACTGCTCCAGCTGAGCGATGTAGCTATTCGTCTTCTGATCGTTGGCAGCACCCACAAAGCTCAGGGCGCCTTCCTTCGCAATGGTCAACGAACCGATGTGGGCATCGGACTTGAGGGTTGTTTCCGTGCCCTGCTCGGCATCGTAGGCGCCGGTGCCGGTGATGGAGGCATCGGCCAGCCAAGCCTCACCTTCAATGGTGGTCTTGCTGCCCGTTGTGTCCGAGCCGCCCTGATCGTAGTCTGCGATGGCGGCCGTCCCATTCACCGTCAGGGAGGAATCTCCGTCAACGACGACATGATCGAAGTATTCCGCATCAAGATCCATCATACCCTCGCTCTTGGCCTCCGTGCCAATGCCGGAAGCTGTGATCTCGGAGCCGTCGGTGATCTCCAGCTTAGTATCAGAGGAGTCATTGGCAGAGCCCTCAACTACGGAGCCAAGCGTACCCGTCGTGCTCGAGAGCGCAAAGGTGTTGCCGGATTTGATGTTCGTCTCCTTCGTGACCGCTACGGTACCGTTGCTGATGGAGGCCTTATTGTCTGCCAGTTCACCGAGTTTGAGGCTTGTCGCCGTCAGCGAGGCGTCCTTGCCGCTTTCTCCCTGCAAGCCGTCGAGGCTCAGCTCCGCACCCTTGTCGACGGTAATCTCACCGTCCACCTTCAGGTTGGTGTCACCGGTCACGGTGGTAGCGTGACCATCCTTCTGCCCCGAGATCTCGAGGTTGGGATCGCCGGTCTCGCTGGTCACGGTGAGATCGGTGCCGCTCACCTGCGAGCCGCTCGTGATGACAGAATCCTGGGCAACCGTCAGCACGTTGTCGCGCACGACCGTACCTCCATTCCCATCATCGACCTCACCCTTGCTCAGGACAGCGCCGTTCGTCGCCTCGAGCTTGCCCGTGGCGGTGATCGTGCTGGAAGTAAGGGTGGCCCCATCAACAATGATATCGCCGTTGACGTTGAGGGTGGAGTTGGAGAGAGAACCTCCGTTCTGAATCGTAAGACTGTCACCGTCGTTGCCGTTGCCGACTTCGCCGACGACACCTTCACCGTTCGCGACGTCCGTGACGGTGCTGTTGTCAATCGTCAGGCTGCCTTCGACATCCAAGCCGCCGAGATTATCCACTTTGCTGCCGTTCTGAACGGACATGTCCCCGTCCACATCCACGGTGCCGGTAACGTCCGTCAAGGAGCTGTTATCAAGAGACAGGTCGCCGCTGGCCTCTACGTTACCGCCGACGCCGGAGATGCTGCTGCCGTCGCTCACCGTGATATTGCCTTCCGTGGACCCTTCCCCACCGGCCGTGATACTGCCGTCGACGCCGGAGATGCTGCTGTCGCCTTCAAGAGACAGGTCGCCGCCGGCCTCAACGTTACCGCCGATGTCGGAGATGCTGCTGTCGTCGCTCACCGTGATATTGCCCGGGGCTACGATACTGCCCTCGTAATTCGTGAGCTTGCTGCCCGTTTCTACGGTGAGGTCGTTACCGATCGTGATCTCTTGAACTCCATTCACCACCGTGTTCTCCGTGAGGGTCAGGTCATGGCCGGCGGAGATCTCTGCTGCCTTTTCCGACTCGATGTTGCTCAGGGTAACATCGCCTTCTGTGGTACTTTCAGCCTCGACGATGGCACCTTCACCGACAGAACCGTTGGTGAGGGCAATCTCACCGCCCGTGGAGGTGACTTTTCCGTCAATCTGAGTGCCGGTCGCACCCTGGCTTATAATGTTCTTGATATCCCCCGTTGCCGTCAAGGTCGATTCACCGTTGACATTGAGGCCCACTGTAGAAACCTCGCCGTCGACCGTCGTCGCACTGTTCACAAGAGTCGTGGTGGTGACGTTCACGACGCTGCCCTCGATAGTGAGGTTGGCATTTGCCACGCCGAGCTCAGCCAGTCCGTCAACCGAGGCAATCTCGACCGTGACGTTGTCTTCCTTTCCTGCCGCCTCGACGAAGGCTCCCTGCGTGATCGCTCCTGCCTCGTTTTTCGTGGCCTCAGTGCGTTCCTTATTGCCGACGATGACGAGCGAACCCTTGCCACTTACGTCACCGAGCTCCACGGTGCGGGGGGTCTCGTTTTTGTAGACGTTGTTGTTCTCGACGTTCGCGATGTTGAGGGTGTCCTTCTCGCCGTCGGTCAGATTGTCGTTGCCGTTGAGGATGACGAGCTTGGTGCCGTCCCCGAGCTCGGTCTTCATCTCAGCCGGCGTATCCGTGCGACCTAAGATGTCGACGTCCTCAAGCACGACGTCGCTCCCGGCATTGTTCACCTTGATCGCGTCAGTCACAATTTTGACGTCTCCCTCGTAGGCCTGACCCACCAAGGAAGGATTCACGCCGGACTGAAGGCTGTTTTCAAAGACCATTTCGTCTGACGTAAATTCACTGCTGCCATCAATATAGCTGATGTACTTGTCCCCAGTGGGCGCATCAGCCTTGACGATGATGGAAGCCGTATCTTCTTTCTGCTCGGTCTCTTTGAAGTAAACCGTGCTAACGGGGGTAAATTCACCGGTCACGCTCACGGTGCCGTACTGGCCGCCTTGGTACACGAGCCTTTGGTTCTCCGAGCAGCTCTCGTCCAAGTAACCAACGCGCACCTTGGCGATCCCGCTGTCGTAACCCGTCAGATCGCCATACATCTCGTAGACCGTGTAGGTTGTCGCGGTGGCTGTATAAGTGTTTCCGGCCGTCTGGTTGTAACGCTGGTTGAGCGTGATATCGTTGGTGTCCCACCCAAATTCGTTGGAGGGAGCTACGTAGCCCGTGCCCGCGAAGGCCTTACCGTACAGCAGAGCCGGAACGGCGATGACTGCGGCCAGGAGGCTGGCACGAAGTTTTACAGGTAGATGCAGTTTCATATTCTGTTTTTCTTGATACGTGAAACGCGGATAGATTCCGCCTTGCGTCAGGCTAACGCAAAATTGGGCGTCAGTCAAACAAATTTTCAGAATTCTTCAATATTATCGCGTTTTTCGTAAAGATGCCTGATATTTCATTCTAAGAAATTTTCTGAATATTGTCGGTTATTTATCTTTTTTTACTTTGATGCTCTTCGTGTTATGTCTTATTTTAGTATGCATTCTCCCACAAGTTGCGGGGAAAGCAAAAAAACGAATATTTCGATGTGCGATGTTTATATCTACCAGTTCTCCTCACCGTTCCGGCACGAAAGACGGCGTATTTGTGAGAACTCCTCCTCCGTGATTCCCGATTGGGGAGCTTGTCAGCGATGATGTTTTTGTTAATTCCAGGTTTTCACGCTCGCGCCGGGTCTCGGATGAGAAGGGGGGGTGGGAGTCTCCGCGGCACCGGTGTGTCGCGTGTTCGCGGCGCTCAGTTTCGTTAGATTGCAAACAAAGGCGGCAGACTTCGCTGCCGGAGGGGCACGGAGGGGAGGATGCCGCCTCTCGGAGATGGCGGGGAGGCTGCGGCCAACACATCTACGGCTTGTCGCGGCCGGCCGTTGCGGTGGGGAGGGGAGGGGCCGGGCTTTCCCGGCGGGCCGCGCGGGAGAACAAGAAGAGCCGACTCGTTAGAGTCGGCTCTTCGCGGAGTGGAGCATAGCGGGTTCGAACCGCTGACCTCCTCAATGCCATTGAGGCGCTCTACCAACTGAGCTAATACCCCGTGACTTGCTGTCTGCGTCCTGCAGGAGGACGGCGGAATTATACGCGGCTTGAGATCGCGAGTCAAGACAAAAAGATGAATTTTTCGTTTTTTTTCTCGGGTGAGGGCAAGACGGCTCGAGCGAGGGGTAGCGGGGGAGCGACAGTTCAAGGTGAATGGGCTTCTTCCGCGGGCGCAGGGGGGCTTTGTTGGCGTTTTTTCAGGCCGGGGCGGAAAATTTCACTCGCCAGCCCGCGTGAGCTGTGGTACAGTGTGCACGTGCGCGACTCGGCTTGCCGGGTCTCGCCGCAGTATATTCAGCCATGAACGATCTCACCCAGCCTTTCAAACGTCTGCCCGTGGCCCTCATCGGCACGGGGTCATATGTCCCTGAACGCCGCCTTACGAACTCGGATCTCGAGAAGATGGTGGATACGTCCAATGAGTGGATTGTTGAGCGCACGGGCATTGAGGAGCGCCGCATTGCCGCGCCCGATGAGAAGACGAGCGATATGGCCACCAACGCCGCTCGCAAGGCGATGGAGGCGGCGGGGGTCAAGCCCGAGGAGATTGACCTCATCATTGTCGCGACGATTACGCCGGATACCTTCACGCCGTCGACGGCTTGCTATGTGCAGGCGAATATCGGGGCGGTGAATGCGGCGGCTTTCGATATTTCGGCGGCTTGCTCGGGTTTCCTCTACGCGCTCAAGACGGCGGTGCAGTATATCGGCTGCGGTCAGGCGCGTACGGCGCTGATTATCGCCAGTGAGAAGCTCAGCCACATTGTGAACTGGGAGGATCGCAGCACTTGCGTGCTGTTCGGCGACGGTGCGGGCGCGGCGGTGCTGCGCACGGGCACGGGGATTGAGGGCGACAGCGCGATTCTGGCGTCCGATATCGGTGCCGACGGCACGCTGACGGATATTCTGCTGGTGCCGGGCGGCGGCTCGGCGATTCCGACGACGGAGGAGAATATCCACGAGAAGCTTTACACGGTGGCCATGCGCGGCAATGAGCTTTTCCGCCACGCGGTGCAGCACATGAAGGATTCGGCGCTCTCGCTGATCAAGCGCACGGGCATTGATCCGAATGATATTGCGCTGGTGGTGCCGCATCAGGCGAATCTGCGCATCATCAATGCGGTGACGGCGCGCCTGGGTATTCCGCCCGAGAAGGTGTTTGTCAATCTTCAGAAGTACGGCAATACGTCGGGCGCGGCCTGCATTATCGCGCTGGATGAGGCGCTGCGTGCAGGTCGTGCCAAGAAGGGTGACATTGTGCTGATGGTGACTTTCGGCGCGGGTCTGACGTGGAGCTCGGCGGCTATCCGCATCTGAGGGCTCGGCTTCTCCCCTTCCCGCTTCTCTCTTTCTCATCCCCGCGGTGGCTTCGGCGCTGCGGGGATTTTTTCTCGCTTGACAAAGCGCTCTCGCTGCGTCAGACTGTGCCCAACATCAACCGTTTCATCTCACCATACTCTTATGGAAACATACAGCATGAAGAATCCGTTCCCGGCCACGGTGGTCGGGGTGCACCCTGTTACCAAGCCCGGCAGTGCGAAGGAGACGATCCACATTGATTATTCGCTCGAGGGCTCGGGCATGAGCTACACGACCGGCGATGCGCTGGGGGTGATTCCGCGCAATGATCCGGCGCTTGTGGATGCGCTGATCGCGGCGCTGGGTCTCGACCCGGCGGCGGAGGTGCCGCTGCCCGACGGCGGCACGGCGCCGCTGCGCGAGGCGCTGATCACGGCGTATGATATCACGACGCTGAAGAAGGGTGTGCTGACGAAGTGGAATGCGGTGGCCGGCAGTGAGAAGCTGGCGGCGGTGCTCGCGGACAAGGATGCGCTGAAGGATTTTGTCTGGGGCCGCGATCTGCTCGATCTCGCCTCCTGCCCGGACTGCCGCGCTCAGTTCCCGGATGCGGCGTCTTTCGTCGCGATTCTCGGCAAGCTTTCGCCGCGCCTTTACTCGATTGCCAGCAGCCCGGATGCGGTGCCGGGGCAGGTTTCTCTCTGCGTGGGCGCGGTGCGCTACACGAGCTATGACCGCGCCCGCAACGGTGTGTGCTCGACTTTCATGGCCGACCGCGTGCGCCCGGGTGACAAGGTGAAGGTCTTTGTGCACACGAACAAGAATTTCCGCCTGCCGGAGGATGGCGCGACGCCGATCATCATGGTGGGCCCGGGCACGGGTATCGCGCCCTTCCGCGCCTTCTGGCAGCAGCGCGTGGCGGATAAGGCGACGGGCCCGATGTGGCTCTTCTTCGGCAATCCGTACAAGGCGACGGATGGCTGCTATGAGGATGAGCTCGCGGAGCTGGTTGATGCCGGCAAGCTGAAGCTGTCGGTCGCGTGGAGCCGCGATCAGGCGCAGAAGGTTTATGTGCAGCACCTCATGGAGCAGTCCGGCGAGGAGATCTGGCAGTGGCTGGAGAAGGGCGCCGCGTTCTACATGTGCGGCGATGCCAACCGCATGGCCAAGGATGTGGAGAAGGAGCTGCTGGCCATCATCGAGAAGTTCGGCCATCGCAGCCCGGAGGAGGCGGCGGCTTACCTCGCCGATATGAAGGCGGCGAAGCGCTATCAGAAGGATGTTTACTGATGGGTGTTGCGGCTGCGGCGGCTCGGCTGCGGCGTGATGCTCTCATCCCGCGGGGGAGGTGCCTCAGGCCCTCCCCCGCCTTTGTTTTCTCGGGGCCGCGCGTCTCCGGCTCGCCTTCGCCCCTGCCCCTTGGGTTGAGGGCGGGCCGGGGCTCTTTTTCTGCCTCCGCCGAGGCGGTGCGCTCTCTCCCTGTTCGCTTCGTCAAACTTTTTTCGAATTATTTTAATTTAATGCTTGACTTCAGCGGCCCCTCATGAGAGAATCCTCCCGGAACAACCCAAATACATACCATGCTAGTAGGAAAACCCGCACCGCAGTTCACGGCCAATGCCGTGGTGAACGGAGAGATCGTGTCCGACTTCAGCCTCAGCCGCTATCTGGGCGAGAAATACGTGCTCTTTTTCTTCTACCCCAAGGATTTCACTTTTGTCTGCCCGACGGAGCTGATCGGCTTCCAGAATGCGCTCAGCGAGTTTGAGGCGCGCGATACGGTGGTGGTCGGCTGCTCGACGGATTCGGAGTTCAGCCACTGGGCCTGGGCCAATACGCCGCGCAACAAGGGCGGCATTCAGGGGGTGACTTACCCGCTGGTGGCCGATGTCAACAAGACGATTGCCGATGCCTTTGACGTGCTGGCCGGTGAGCGGACGCTGGGGCCGGACGGCAAGCTGGAGGTCACGGGTGAGATGATTGCGTATCGCGGTCTCTTCCTGATTGACAAGGAGGGTATCGTGCGCCACGCGCTGGTGAATGATATGCCGCTGGGTCGCTCGGTGGATGAGGCGATTCGCATTGTTGATGCGCTTCAGCACGTGGAGAAATACGGCGAGGTTTGCCCGCTGGGCTGGCACAAGGGTGAGGCGGCGATGACGCCGAGCCACGAGGGTGTGGCGGATTATCTCTCGCACTGAGTTCTCGCCCTGAGGCGAAGGGGGCTTTGCGGCCTCTAACTTTCGCCCTTTCATTTTTGTCGTGATAAACCCGGGGGAACTCGGGGGGCTCTGCCCCTCGGGTTCCCTTTTTGCGTGCCGGCGGGCCGAGCGCGGCCGGGCCCCTGCGCTTTCGGCGCGCGCGGGAGGGCAGCCGAAGGGGTTGAGGGGCAAATGTCTCGGCCAAGCGGCATGTGTCGCTCAAAAGGCTTGCCAAAGGACTTGCAGGAGTGTATGATGGCGCGCGTCATGACTGAATTGCCCAAGGCGTACGAACCGACGATCGTTGAAGAGAAGTGGCAGAAGGAATGGACGGAGCGCGGCTGTTTCCACGCTGATCCTCACTCTGCGAAACCGGCCTACAGTATTGTGATTCCGCCGCCTAACGTGACGGGCGTGCTGCACATGGGGCATGTGCTCAACAACACGATTCAGGATATTCTCGCGCGCCGCGCGCGTCAGGAGGGCAAGGAGGTGCTCTGGCTGCCGGGGACGGATCACGCCGGCATTGCGACGCAGGCTCGCGTCGAGAAGGAGCTGGCCAAGGAGAATCCGCCGCGCACGCGCTACGATGTGGGCCGCGAGGCTTTCGTGGAGATGGTCTGGCGCTGGAAGGAGAAGCACGGCGGCATTATTATTCGCCAGTTGAAGAAGCTGGGCTGCTCCTGCGACTGGGATCGCGAGCGCTTCACGATGGATGATGTGTTCGCGCCGGCGGTGGCTCGGGCTTTCACGGAGCTTTTCAAGGAGGGGCTGATTTACCGCGGTCGCCGCATGGTGAACTGGGATCCGGTGCTGCGCACGGCGCTCTCGGATGAGGAGGTGATCATGACGCCGACGAAGAGCAAGCTTTACACGGTGCGCTACAAGCTGGCGGACGGCAGCGGGCAGCTGCTCGTGGCGACGACGCGACCGGAGACGATTATGGCGGACGTGGCGGTGGCGGTGAATCCCGCGGATCCGCGCTTTGCGCCGCTGATCGGCAAAAAGGTGATTCGCCCGCTCTGCGAGGCGGAGATTCCGATCATTGCCGATGAGCATGTTGAGATTGACTTCGGCACGGGTGCGCTGAAGATTACGCCGGCGCACGATCGCACGGACTTTGAGGTGGGCATGAAGAATCACCTCGAGATTATCGACATTCTCACGCCCGATGGCCGCATCAACTGCCCCGGCTGCCCGGAGCTGCACGGGATGGATCGCTTTGCGGCGCGCGACAAGTCCGTTGAGCTTCTCGAGGCGAAGGGCCTGCTGGAGAAGGTGGAGGACTACGAGAACAACGTCGGCATCAGCCAGCGCTCCGATGTGCCGATTGAGCCGCGCCTGAGTATGCAGTGGTTCCTGAAGTATCCCTGCGTGAAGGAGGCGGCGGAGGCTGTGGAGAAGGGCGATATTGTCTTCCGCCCTGCGCACTGGGCCAAGACTTACGCGCACTGGCTGGAGGGGATTCAGGATTGGTGCATCAGCCGCCAGCTCTGGTGGGGGCACCGCATCCCCGTCTGGTATCGCCGCGAGAAGGCGGCGGAGCTGCGCGAGGCGGCGAAGCTGGATGAGGCGGATGCTGAGGCGGGCGATATTTACGTCGGCGCCGAGCCTCCGGCCGATCCCGAGAACTGGGTGCAGGATGAGGATGCGCTCGATACGTGGTTCAGCAGCTGGCTGTGGCCTTTCGCGACGATGGATGCGGAGTGCCGCGCGAAGTTTTACCCGACGACGGATCTGGTGACGGGGCCCGATATCATCTTTTTCTGGGTGGCCCGCATGATTATGGCCGGTTACCGCTTCGCGGGCGGCAAGCCGTTCAGCAATGTGTTCTTCACGTCGATTGTGCGCGATTTGCGCGGGCGCAAGATGAGCAAGAGTCTCGGCAACAGCCCGGATCCGCTCGATCTGATTGCGAAGTACGGCGCCGATGGTCTGCGCTTCGGCCTGATGCGCATTGCGCCGACGGGTACGGACGTGAAGTTCGACGAGAAGCAGATTGAGGAGGGCAAGAATTTCGCCAACAAGCTCTACAATGCAGCGCGCTTCCGCATGATGCAGGGGGCGGCTTCGACGGATCCGGCGCCGCGCTTCACGGCGGTGCACATCGATATTCTGGCCAAGCTCCGCGATCTGCATGCGACGGTGGCCGATGCGCTCGCGAAGTACGAGTTCAACACGTACACGCAGGCGCTCTACAGCTTCTTCTGGAATGAGTATTGCTCGCTCTTCCTGGAGGCGGTCAAGAATGATCTGCGCGAGGGCAGTGACCCGGCGGTGCGCAATGCGACGCTGCTGACGATGGATACGGTGCTGCGCCACTATCTGGCGCTGCTCGCGCCGATTATGCCGCACATTGCGGAGGAGCTCTGGCAGAGTCTCGGCTTTGCGGCTCGCCACGAGGGGCAGACGCTGATGCTCTCTCCCCTGCCCGATCCGGATACGCTGCTGGCCGGCTTGGATGATGCCGAGATTTCCCGCGCCCGCGCGACGGCGACGGCGCTCTACGAAGCGGCGAACCGCGCCCGCAACCTCAAGGCGGAGTACAATTTGGCGACGAACCGCAAGGTGCGCTTCTTCCTCAAGCCGACGATGCCGACGGATGCGGACTTGGCGGCCCGACTGGCGCTGCTGGCGGGCGCCCAGAGTGTGAGCTGCGATGCGGGCTATGAGGCGCCGAAGGGGACTCCGGCGACGCTGACGCCGCTCGGGGAGCTCTTCCTGCCGCTGGAGGGTCTCGTCGATGTCGATGCCGAGCGCAGCCGCATCACCAAGGAGCTCGAGAAGATTTCGAAGGAGATCGCGAAGAGTGAGGCGAAGCTCGGCAACCCGGGCTTTGTTGATCGCGCGCCGGCTCAAGTGGTGGATCAGGAGCGGGCGCGCCTCGACGAATGGAAGGCGAAGCGCGACCGCCTGACGACGATGCTGGCCGCGCTGAGCTGAACGCTGTATCTCCCGCCTCTTCACCCTGTCGCTCGTCCGTGGCGGGCGACGGGGTGCCCAACACTCCACCCGCTTTGCCCTTGTTTCGCCTCATCAGGCTGCAGGGTTCCCTAGATCTCTAATTCTAACAATACCTGTGAATACTACCCTTGACTCTCTCCACCTGAACCGCAGTGAGCAGAAGGCTCTGGAGCTCTGCGGCATCAACCGCCTTAGCCAGCTGGCGGCGGCTTCGCCCGAGCAGATCAGCCGCGATCTCGATGCGGCCGAGCGGCTTTTCCCGGATCAGCCGCTGCGTATCAGCCTGCAGCGTCTGACGGATATCTGCCGCGCGGCGCGGCAGGCTCTGGCTGAGGCGGACCCCGCGGGGCGCCCGATGCCGCCGGACGATGCGGTGCCGAAGGCGCCGGAACAGCCCGGGCATGCACAGACTCAGACAGCGACGACGCCTCAGGAGGCTCCGATTCCCTCGGCGCCTTCGGCGAAGACGTCGGAGCCGGCGGCGGAGGCGAAACCGACCGCACCGACTCAGCGCGTTCGCTCTTCGCGGCGCATGACGGGCGAGGAGTTTGCGCCGGCGCCAGCCTCTCATCGCCGGCACCGCACGGAGAAGGGGCTCGACAATTACCATGCGGCCCACCCCGTCGCACTTGTGCTTGCCTCGATCTTTCTGCTGCTGACGCTGCTCGGGGCGCTGCTGCTCGTCGTGGCGAGTGTCTACCTGATGATGGATGAGGAGCCGCCTCTGCCCGCGCTGGGGATTATCATCGGCTGCGCGGTGACGGGGATCGCGTATCTGCTCTGCCTGACGCGCTGCAAGTGCGTGATCTGCCGCGGCCGCATGTGCTCGGTGTTCAGCCACAAGCGCGGGCGCAACGCGCACTACATTCCGCTGCTCGGGCACACGATCCCGACGGCTTTTGCGATTCTCTTCACGCTCTCGACGGTCTGCCCGCACTGCAACACGAGGCAGAGCATCGTCGGTGGTTTCCGCCCCGCTTCCCGCTTTCACCACAACCAGCACTGACACATCATGAGCCTTCCGTTTCACACTCGCGTTCTCGCGAGCTCTTCACGCCCTGCTTCCGCCGTATTCTCGGCCCTTGCCGGGCTCCTGACTCTGACTGCCGCGCCCTGCTTCGCCGACGAGGCCAAGCCGCTTCCGCCCCTCCCGGATGAGGAGTTCGCGGACGATGAGGTTCCGTCCCGCCTTCCTGAGGCCCCGTGCGAGGAGCCGTCGAAGGCCTCGACTCCCTCTGAGGCGCTTCCGGCGAGCCATCAGGACTGTGCGCTGGCCGTCCTCAAGCTTCTCTCGGACACGGAGGTCTGCCTCAACGGCTGCCGCGATGCGGCCAGCGTGGAGGCGGCGATTCCCCGCTTCCGCGAACTCAGCGAGAGAGCCCACCGGATTGCCGCCGCGCAGCGCCAACTCACGGAGCCCACGTCTCAGGATCTCATCTCCATGAACCAGCACATGGAGCGCTTCAACCTGCTCTGGGGAGCTATCGGCGATCATATCCACCGCCTTGAGAAGGCCGGGCTCGTCAGCCACGAGCTGCGCGACATCCTCCACCTTGCTCCACCGCCTGCACCGGCGCCAGCGAAGCCGGCCGAAGACGCCACGCCCGATGAATCCGCCAAGGCTACCGAATCCACCGAGGCTCCGGCCGCGCCCTCCGCAGCCGGGCCAAGTGCGGAGCCGCCGTCCGAGTCTCCGAAGGCTCCCGGCACGCCGTCCGCCTGAGGGCGAGATGCATCATAACACAGGCGCTGAACTCCTGCGGCGCAGCATCAGAACGGTGCTGCGCCGCGCGCATGTGCGGGGGATTCGGCGAGTGCCTCAGGTTCGACTCATGCTGATCCGGCGAGCACCACTCTCCACCATCCCTGCTCCGCGAACTTTTTTCTCGCCGGGGCTACCACAAGATATAGGGGGTGGCAGCTCAAAGTGCTGCCACATGCTCCGCAGCGGGCCCGAAGCGACGCTCACGGGTGGTGCGAGGCGAAAAATTTTGGGCTTGAAAAAAATCAGTAACGGCTTAATATCGACCTGAACGTAGCTCTCTCCCCCCTTCCCTTCCGCCGATGAAAAACAGCTCCACATCACGCTCTCGCATGACAGAGGCCGAGGCTCAGGACCTCGCCGACTTCGTCATGTTTTCCCAGCGCCACTGCATCCTGCGACTCTCCCCCGTGCTCAGCGAGGGCAAGATTTCGTATCCGCAGTTCTTTCTGCTCGCGTATCTGGCGGAGGAGGAGTGCATCTCGATGAGCAACATTGCGCGCATGATGGGGCACTCGACGGCAGCCGCCACGGGCATGGTGGACAAGCTTCAGGACCTCGGCTACCTCAAGCGCAACACGGCGGCAGCCGACCGCCGCAAGATCATGGTGCGCATCACGCCCGAGGGCCGCGAGCTCATCGAGCGCATGCGCGGCAATATCGCCCGCGACCTCGCCGACCTCATGGCCGAGGACGAGCACGCCGAGCAACACCGCCGCGCCCGCCACAGCATTGCCCGCCACGCCGCGCGCCGCAGCGAGCGCGGCTGAAGGCGCCCTCACACGCCCGCCGCTCCGCACGGACTTTTTCCCTTTTCCGCACCGATTCCGACATCTTTTTCCCCTATCATCATGACGAACTATTCCCCCAGTTATCTCGAACGCTTCAATGCCGCTCCGAAAACCTTTGCCCGCTTCATCACCCGCGTGCCCGGGGTTGAGGTCTCCACGGATCGCCAGGCCGTCATCGACGCGCTCACGCCGACGCATGAACAGGTCATCCGCGAAGCCGGTGCGGATCCCAAGATGCTGCGCCGCGCCCAGCAGGTGCACGGCAACAAGGTCGCCCTCGTCGGCGACATCGGCTGCTCCTACCCCGTTGAAGGGGTCGACGGGCTCTTCTGCGGCGGCAAGGCCGACAGCTGCCTGGGCATCTACGTGGCGGATTGCGCCGCCGTCTGGGTCTACGACACGAAGTCCGGAGCCCGCGCTCTCGTGCACTCCGGCAAGCTCGGCACGCAGCAGAACATCGTCGGCGAGCTCTTCAAGGCGATGTACAAGATTCTCGGCGTCAAGGCGATGGATTGCATCGCGGCGATCTCGCCCTGCATCCGCCCGCCGCACTACGAGTACGACATCGCGACGACGATCAAACACCAGCTGGTCGAGGCCGGCGTGCTGCACGAAAACGTCATCGACAGCGGGCTGGACACGGCCTCCGACCTCAACACTTTTTACTCTTACCGCATGGAGAAGGGCAAGACGGGCCGCATGCTCGCGCTCTTCGGCCGCGTGCCGGACGAGGCCTGAGGCTTCCGCCACACCTTCCCTTGCTGCGGCTCTGCCCGCAGGATGCGTTCAGCAGGATGAGTGCCGCTTCCCCAGCCTTCGGTGCTTCAAACAACGCCGGGCCATCGGCCCCCGCGCCTTTCGCTGCTGAAGCTTCAGCAGCCGGAGCCTCGGCGGCTGCAGGCTCCTCGGGTGGGGCTGAACAGAAGGCGGCGCTGCGGCGCTGCGTGCTCGCCCGCCTGCGCTCGCTGGATCCCGATGAGCGGGCGCGGCGCTCCGCCGAGCTGAGGCAGGCTCTGAGCCCGCTGCTGGGCGTCCGAGAGACCCTACGCGTGGCGCTCTACGCAGCGCTACCGCACGAGGTTGACCTGCTGCCCCTGCTGCGCGAGCACCCGCAGCATGCGTACTACTTCCCGCGCTGCCTGCCGGGGCACCGCCTGAGTTTTCACCGCGTCATCGACCCGGAGAGCGACCTGAAGCCCGGTGCGCTCAACATCCCGACGCCGAGCGACGAACGCCCGGCCCTGGAGCCCGAGCTCTTCGACCTCGTCCTCGTGCCAGGCGTCGCCTTCAGCGAGGCCGGGGAGCGCCTGGGCTACGGCGGCGGCTACTACGACCGTTGGCTGCCGCAATGCCGGAGGGCCCGACTCGTCGCCGTCCTCTTCCGCGAACAGGTCGTCGGCAGCCTGCCGCGCGAGGCCCACGATCTGCTCATCCCCCGGCTCATCATCTGCTGACAGCCGCGGCAAGCGACCGGCAGCAGCCATGCCGAACCCCGCCGCCCGGGCTCGTGCGAGCCCGTTTCCTCCCTGCGAACTTCTCCCCCTCTCTCCCTCCCCCTTCCGCCTGACGCCCCGCCTCGGGCCCTTTCCCCAGACTTCTCTCTCTCCTCTCGCCGATCTTTCCGCTTCCGGCAGTCCCACCTTTCACCCTCTCTCTTCACCCTCTCTCACTCGCCCCCCCCCGACTCACCATGTTCAAACGCCTCATCGGCGGGCTCCTGCTCGCCCTCAGCCTCGCCCTTCCCTCCCTCGCCGCCGGCAACAAAGCTGCCGCGAAGTCCGATCGCCAAGAGAGCGCCCTCTTCATCGGCAACAGCTACACCTACGTCAACGACCTGCCGGGCATGCTGCGCGACCTGCTGCGAGCCGGCAAACACCCGATGAAGATCGACTCCTTCACCCGAGGCGCCACAGCCCTGAGCGCCTTTTACGAAGACGCCTCGCTGAGCGGCGGCAAGGACAAACTTCTCAACGGCGATTTCACCTGGGTCATCCTTCAGGATCAGAGCCAGACGCCCGCCATGCGCCCGGAGGCCACCCGCCGCTACGTCAAGCTCTGGAGCGAGCTGGCCCGCGAGCGCAAAACCAAGCCCGTGCTCTTCCTGACCTGGGCGCATGCGACGCCCCTGCAAGGCAAGCCCTCGCTCATCACGGACATGCAGGACAAGACCTCGCGCACCTACTGCCGCTGCGCGATTGAGAACGACATCGCCGTGGCGCCCGTCGGCGAGGCCTGGCGAGCATGGTACGCCAAACACCCGAACACGCCCCTGCACTGTCCGGATCTCTCGCACGCCAACGTCCTCGGCACCTACATGGCCGCCTGCGTCTTCTACACCACCCTCACGGGCGAATCGCCCGTCGGCCTGCCGGCCCCGCGCGGCGTCAGCCGCAAGCTCGCCAAGAGCCTCCAGAAAACCGCCTACGCGACGGCGCGCCGCTTCAGCCCGCAGAGCTGCATCGAGAGGCTTGACGGCGCCGCAGCCAAACGCCCCGACGCCGCGGCGGCGCGCGCCCTGCTCACCCCCGGCGTCACCGTCCGGCAGGTGCGCGAAGCCCTCGGCGCCCCCTCCTACGTCACCGAGCAGGGCGATGCCGTCGTCTACCAGTTCCAGCTTCGCAACGACGGCGAGCTCTGCCTCTACTGCCGAAACGGCAAGCCCTACAGCGCCACCATCCGCGACGGCTCCGCCGGCGGGGCGGACATCATCCCGCTCGAGAAGCCCTGAGGCTTGAGCACCCGCGCGCCTCGTCCCCGAGCCTCGCCCGCCGAGCCCTCCGCCGCTCGCACACCCGCCGAGCCCTCCGCCAGCCGCCGCGGGCAGGACGCACACGCCCATCGAAAATTCTCTCATGCCAGGATTCCGCCTTTTTCAAGGGGCGAGACTGTGATACAATCCCCCGCAAACATTATGGACACACCCCGTAACTACTACATCCCGACCGTCATTGAAAAGACGAGTCAGGGCGAGCGAGCCTACGACATCTATTCACGCCTGCTGCTCGACCGCGTCATCTTCATCGGCACCGAGATTGACGACACCGTCGCCAACTCCGTCATCGCCCAGCTGCTCTTCCTGCAGATGACCGACCCGAAGAAGGACATCCACATCTACATCAACTCGCCGGGCGGTTCGGTGACCGCCGGTCTGGCCATCTACGACACCATGCAGTTTGTCTCCTGCGACATCAACACCTACTGCATCGGCATCGCGGCCTCCATGGCCTCCGTGCTGCTGGCCGCCGGCACGAAGGGCAAGCGCTTCTGCCTGCCCAACTCGCATGTCATGATTCACCAGGTGCGCGGTGGCGCCCAGGGCACGGCCGCCGACGTCGAGCGCACCATCAAGTTCATGTTCAGCCTCGACAAGCGCCTCACCGGCATCCTCGCCCACCACACGGGCAAGGACTTCGACACCGTCAAGCGCGACCAGGACCGCGACAACTACATGACCGCCGAAGAGTCCCAAGCCTACGGCCTCGTCGACCGCATTCTGACCCACACGCCCAACCCAGAGAAAAAATAATGGCCAAAACCCCGAAAGTCTGTGACCTCTGCGGCGGCAGCGAGAGCGAAGGGCGACCGATGCTCTCCGTCGGCGGCGCCAACATCTGCTTTCAGTGCGTCGAGGGCCTGGCCTACCACATGTTCAAGTCAGACATGGGCGACATCGCCGCGGACCGCATCCTCGCCCTCGTGCGCGGCACGCACCCCGAGCTGCTGCCCGAAGAGCCCCACGATGACAGCCCCGTGCTCGAAGTCGAGACCAAGAAGCTCGACGAGCTGCCCACGCCCGAGCAGATGCACCGCATGCTCGACCAGTACGTCATCGGCCAGGAGCTCGCCAAGCGCACGCTCTGCGTCGCCGTCTACAACCACTACCTGCGGCTGCGCCAGCCCAAGACCGACGACGGCACGGAGATCGAGAAGAGCAACATCCTGCTCGCCGGCTCGACGGGCTCCGGCAAGACCCTGCTGGCCAAGACCCTCGCGCGCATCCTCGACGTGCCCTTCTGCATCGTTGACGCCACCACCCTCACCGAGGCCGGCTACGTCGGCGAAGACGTCGAGAACATCATCCTGCGCCTCCTTCAGGCGGCGGACATGAACGTCGCCAAGGCCGAGCGCGGCATCATCTATGTGGATGAAATCGACAAGATCGGCCGCAAGACGCAAAACGTCAGCATCACGCGCGACGTCTCCGGCGAAGGCGTCCAGCAGGCCCTGCTCAAGATCATCGAGGGCACGGAGTGCAACATTCCGCCCAAGGGCGGGCGCAAACACCCCAACGAGCAGTACATCCGCGTCAACACCGAGAACATCCTCTTCATCTGCGGCGGCGCCTTCGTCGGCCTCGAAGGCATCATCCGCAAGCGCCTCGGATCCTCCTCCATGGGCTTCGCCTCCATCATCGAGGGGCAGGACAGCAAGGAGTACACGGAAGAGGAAGTGCTCGCCAAGGCCATGCCCGAAGACTTTTTCCAGTTCGGCATGATTCCCGAGCTCATGGGCCGCCTGCCCATCTTTGCCCCGCTCACCACGCTGAGCGAAGACCAGCTCGTCGAGCTGCTCACCCAGCCCAAAAACGCGCTCGTCAAGCAGTACAGCAAGCTGCTGGGCATGAGCGGCGTGGCCCTCAGCGTCGAGCCCGAAGCCCTCAAGGCGATGGCGAAGCAGGCCATCGAGCGCGGCACGGGCGCGCGCGCCCTGCGCGGCATCTTCGAGCGCATCATGCTCGACGTCATGTACAAAGTGCCCAGCGACAAAAACATCGAGCGCGTCACCATCACGCAGGACGTCGTCTGCGGCAAGGCCAAGCCGCAGCTCACTATGCGCAGCACCGAGGCAGCCGCCACCGGCAAGCCCGCCGCCAAAGCCGGCAAGGCGTCCAGGAGCGCAGCCCGCGCGGCAGCCCAGGGTGCCGCCGCATCCGCTGCCGGAGCCACCGGAGAGTAAGCCATGCTTGTTCTCGGTATCGAATCCAGCTGCGACGAAACCGCCGCCGCCCTCATCGAAGCCTCCGGCGAGGGCAGCGGCGGCGCGCAGCTGCTCAGCTCCGTCATCTCCACCCAAATTCCCCTGCACCGACTCTACGGCGGCGTCATCCCCGAGCTCGCCTCGCGCAACCACTCCGCCAACATCCGCCCCGTCATCAGCGAGGCGCTGGAGAAAGCGGGGAAGAGCATCCGAGACGTCGACGTCTTCGCCAGCACCGCCGGGCCCGGCCTCGTCGCGGCCCTGCTCGTGGGCAACACCGCCGCCAAGGCGCTGGCTCTGGCCGCCGGCAAGCCCTTCGTCGCCGTCAATCACCTCGAGGGGCACATGCTCTCGCCCTTCATCACGCGACCCGAGGGGCTCGTGCCGCACCTCGGCCTCGTCGTCTCGGGCGGGCACACCCTGCTCATTGACGTGCAAGGCCCGGGCGACTACCGCCTCATCGGCCGCTCGCGCGACGATGCCGCCGGCGAAGCCTTCGACAAGGTGGCCAAGATGCTCGACCTGCCCTACCCCGGCGGGCCGGAGATCGACCGCCTCGCCGAGCGCGGCGACGCCTCGCGCTTCGACTTCCCGCGGCCCATGCTGCATGAGGACCACCTCGACTTCTCCTTCTCCGGGCTCAAGACCGCCGTCCTCTACACCCTGCCGAAGCTCACGCCGAGCGGCAACCCGCACGTCCTGCCCGAAGAGACGCTCTGCGACCTCTGCGCCGGCGTGCGGCAGGCCATCATCGACGTGCTGCTGCACAAGGCCATGAAGGCGCTCAAGCGCACGCGCCACCGCGTGCTGGCCATCTCCGGCGGCGTCTCCTGCAACAGAGCCCTGCGCGCCCAGGCCGCCGAGCGCTGTGAGAAAGCCCGCGTCGAGCTCATCCTGCCGCCCGCCAGCCTCACCACGGACAACGCCGCCATGATTGCCTACGCAGGCCTCCTGCGCGCCCGCGCCGGCAAATTCTCGCCGCTCGACACCCCCGTCGACCCGAATCTCAAACTCGCCGGCATGGCTGCCCGCAGCTGAGCCGCACCGCGCCGTCGGGAGCAGCCCCGCGAGCCGTCTCCACGGTCTCCGCGCGACGGAGGCGGAGGCTGCCGCCCCGGCGACGCCCGGGCGGCAAACAGCAAGGCGGCGGAGGCCCTGCCCCCTGTGGCGAGGGCGTCCTCAGCTCCCCCCCCTTCCACACCGCCTCCCTCCATCCGACTCCATCGCTCGCCCGCCTTTCACCCATCATCCCCGCCATGACGCTGCGCGAACACCTTGAAAGCATCCTGCCGGATCTCCTCCCCGTCCGCGAGGCCGACGCCATCAAAGGGCGCGAGCTCATCGCACGCGTGCGCGCCGTGCTCGGCGACGAATACTCGGATCACTCCCTGCGCTCGCAGTTCTCCTTCATGGCGCTCGACCCCGGCTCCTGCCTCGCCCGCATCCCCAACGGCCAGGGCTACTACCGCCGCAGCAGCGAAAGCCACCCCTCCCTGCACAGCCTCTTTGAAGGCGAAGACGAAGCCCACCGCGAAGGGGCCGACCCCCTCCACCGCCTCCTCGCCCTCGCCGTGAGGCTCTACGACACCGCCGGCCTCGGCGTCTTTCTCTACCCCGTCGAAGAGAGCGAAAGCTGGACCCACCCCGACCTCGTCGCCGTCCAGTGGCCCGCCGGCACCCTCGGCCCCGACGGCAGCTACCGCATGGAGCCCGGCACCGAGCAACGCGCCATCTACCGCGCCGTCTGCCTCGCGCGCACCGAAAGCGGCGAAGAAGCGCGGCGCGCCCTCATGCGCAGCCTCGCCTGCGGCCTCTGGGCCCACGAGAGCGAGCTCCTGCTGCTGCCCGGAAGCAACGGCGACAACGACGAGCTCCAGCGCCTCGGCACCCTCTACGGCATCGGCGTCACCCTGCTCGAAGCCGATGAAGCCGAGCTCGCCGACCTTCCCCGGGCCGACGAACTCTTCCGCGCCGATGCCGACGCCCTGCGGCCCCTGCTCAGCCGCCTGCCCCGCCGCAGCCTGAGCCTGCCGCGGCGGCGCGAGCAACCCGTCAACCCGCCCACCGCGCCCGAGCTTGGCGCCGTCCTCCACTGGGCCGAGCACTGCGTCGCCCGCCGCTGCGTCGAGCCCTACGAGCAACGCGTCGCCGCCAACTGAGTGGCCCCCGCCCCGGCGACGCCCCCGCCCGTTGATCGACCCTTTCCCTTCCCCCTCTCTCCACCCGACGCCACACGCCACCATGCCCCGCCCCGTCCGACACCCCCGCATCGGCAGCCTGCTCATCGGCCTGCTCCTCCTCGGGATCGGCCTCTACCTCTCCCTCATGGCCGTCGCCGAGATGCTGATGAACGCCGTCTACCTCCGCGAATCCACCGGCACGATCGCCGTCGTCGAAGACGTGCGCCAAAAACCCTTCGGGAGCATCGCAACCGCCTTCGATCACGGCTACATCACCTGGGGCAGCAGCATCGCCTACCAGCCCATCGTCTCCTTCACCCTCGCCGACGACAGCCGCGCCCGCATGCCCCTGCCCGACCTGAGCGACAGCGACTACAAGCGCGGCGAGAGCATCGAAGTGCGCGTCCCGCGCGACGACTGGCGCAAGAGCCGCGAATACCGCGCCCGCTTCTTCTGGGGAGCCCCCGCCCTCAGCCTGCTGCTCGGCCTCATCTGCGCCTGGTGCGGCAAAACCCAGCTGAGCATCCGCAGCCGTCGCCTGCGCGCCGAGCGCGGCACCCGCAACGGCAACCGACCTGCCGCGCAGAACCGTCCCACCCCCTCTCCCCGCTCCGCCGGAGCAACACCGCGCCCCGCGCAAGCGGCCTCCCGCCCCTCAGCACCCGCCCGTGAGCCGGAGCCCGCACGCAAAGCCCCCGCCGCACCGAGGCGCGTCGAACGAATCGCCGAAAGAGACGCCGAGAGCCCCGCCGAGAAAAGCGCCGAGCCGGCCCCGAAGCCCCGCCGCACGCGCAGCAGCTCCGGCAGCACGAAGAGCGAAAGCAAGAGCCGAGCCAAGGGCAGCAGCAAGAGCGGCAGCGCTAAAAGCGGCAGCAAAGGCAGCAACAAAGGCGGAGCCAAGAGCGGCACCTCCGGCGGCAGCGAGTCGGCGTCCAAAAGCTCCGGCGCGTCCGGAGACGTCCCCGCCAGGCGCCGCACCGGTCGACGCCGCAGCGGAGCCGACGACGGCCCGGAGCAAGAGCCCTGAGGCTCACCCCTGAAACTCAACCCGGAAGCGCGGGCTCGCACTGCCGCGCGGCTCAAGCCCCCGCCCCTCCGCAGCACCGAGCCGACCAGCGCGCCGAGGAAACCGCCCTGCGGCGCAAATTTGCCCCTTGCAGTCGCTCATTTGACTTCACAAGCGCGGCAAAGCGTGCTAGACTGCCGCCATGGCAAATAAACCCGTAGTTCTGATCATTCGCGACGGCTGGGGCCGCAACCCCAAGGGCCCGGAAGCCGCCAAGGAAACCGGCGACGCCACCGTACTCGCCAACACCCCCTTCACCGACAAGCTTCTGGCAACCTGTCCGCACTCCCTGCTCGGAGCCTCCGGTCAGGACGTCGGTCTTCCCGACGGCCAGATGGGCAACTCGGAAGTCGGCCACCTGAACCTCGGCGCCGGCCGCGTCGTCTACCAGGATCTCTGCCGCATCTCCAACGCCCTTGCGGACGGCAGCTTCGCCAAAAACCCCGTCATCACCGAGGCCTTCGGCAAGGCCAAGTCGAGCCGCCTGCACCTCATGGGCCTCGTCTCTGACGGCGGCGTGCACTCCCACATCGACCACCTCATCGGCATCATCAAGATTGCCGCCGCTGCCGGTGTGAAGGACATCATGATTCACGCCATCACCGACGGCCGCGACACCGACCCGAAGAGCGGTGCAGGCTTCCTCGAGAAGCTCCAGACCGTCGCCGACTCCTGCGGCGCCAAGATCGCCACCGTCATCGGCCGCTTCTACGCGATGGACCGCGACAAGCGCTGGGATCGCGTCAAGACCGCCTGGGACGCCATCGTGCTCGGCCGCGGCGAGCAGTGCACCTGCAGCCCCGCCGACTTCGCCCGCAAGAGCTATGAGGAAGGCGTCACCGACGAGTTCCTCAAGCCCGGCATCTTCTGCGAAGGCAACCAGCAGCGCATGCGCGACGGCGACGTCGTCTTCTTCTTCAACTTCCGTGCGGACCGCGCCCGCGAGCTCTCGCGCGCCATCCTCTACCCGGACTTCGACGGCTTCGATCGCGAAGTCACCCCCAAGGTGCACTACATCACCATGTCGGAGTACGAGGCCTGCTACCCCTCGCCCGTCGTCTTCGAGCAGGAGAAGCTCCACAACATCCTCGGCGAAGTCATCTCCAAGGCCGGCCTCAAGCAGCTGCGCATCGCCGAGACGGAGAAATACGCGCACGTCACCTTCTTCTTCAACGGCGGTGTGGAGACGCAGTTTGAGGGTGAGGACCGCATCCTCGTTCCCTCCCCGCGCGACGTCGCCACCTACGACCAGAAGCCGCAGATGAGCGTCGCCGAAGTCGCCGACAAGTTCGTGGACGCCATCGCGAAGTACGACATCGCGATCATGAACTTCGCCAACCCGGACATGGTGGGCCACACGGGCTACCTCCAGGCCGGCATCGCCGCCTGCGAGGCCGTCGACAAGGCCCTCGAGAAGTGCGTCACCAAGATCCGCGAACTGGGCGGCTGCTGCCTCATCTGCGCGGACCACGGCAACTGCGAGAACATGATCAACCCCGACGGCAGCCCCAACACGGCTCACACGACCAACCTCGTCGACCTCATCTACTGCGGCCCCGACCAGGATCAGGTGAAGATGAGCAACGGCATCCTCGCCGACATCTCGCCCACGCTGCTGAGCCTGCTCGGCGTGCCCCAGCCGGCGGAAATGACCGGCCACAGCCTTGTCACCAAGGCCTGAGGCTCGTCTCGAGAAATCTCTACAACAGGCGCGTGTCCCGCACGGGACACGCGCTTTTTTCCGCCATGCGGCCGACAGAGAAACGGCTGTCCAGGCTCCTCGGCAAAGCCTGCGAGAGCGATTGGTCGGCAGAGTCAAAGCCGCCCCACTCCCCGCAGAGGCAGCGTCAGAGCACGCTGAGAGAGCGCGCCACGTAGGCGGAAATGGACGCCATCAGCGCCTCCGTCTCCGCCGGTGCCATCTGCGAATCCTTCACCAGAATCGCCAGCACATAGCGGTGACCGTTCGCCAGGCGCACGAAGGCCACATCGTTATAGCCGATGAGCCCCCGCCCCGGCAACACGGGCCCCGTGCCGGTCTTGTGGCCCATGGCCTCAACCGGCATCCCCTTCAGCCCCGCGGCAATGCGATTCTGCCCGGTTTGGCAGCCCTCGAGCGCCTCAATCAAAAAGGCGCGAGACGGCTCGCAGAGCACCGAAGCGCTCACGAGACGCTCCATCAACTGCGCCGCACAACGCGGCGACATCGTGTTTTGCAGACAGCGCAGCGGCTTTTCGCCCATCTCGCGCTCCGTGAACACTATCGACTGCTCCGTCAGCCCCAGCCCGCGCAGATACTCCATCACCCCGCGCGGACTCACCACGCGCGCAAAGAGCAAATCCGTCGCATTGTTGTCGCTCTGCCGGAGCGCGTAGAGCAGCAAATCTCGCAGCGTCAGCTCCTCACTGCCCTTCGGATACGCCTCGCGCATCGGGCTCCAAGTATCCGTGGCCAACTCGCTCGCCGCAAAGGGCACCCGCTCATCGAGCGAACGTCCCTCACGCTCCAGGCGATCGAGCACCGCCATCGCCAGCGGCAACTTCACCACGCTCATCAGCGGATAATCTGGGCGATTGCCCAGCAGCAGCTCATCGCGCCCGTCCACCAGCAGTGCCACACCCACACGCGCGCGCTGCATCCCCGGCAAAGCCTCCAACTCAGCCCGCAGCTTCCCCAAGCGAGCCGACATCGAACGGTCTGCATTATCTGCATTAGACAGCTCGGATACCACCGGCGCCTCCTCTGCCTCAGAGATCACCGCCGTCGGCGCCGCAGCGCGGCCAGCAGCATCCTGCGCGCCCGAATCATCGCCCAGTGCCGGGCCCGTGAAGAGAGAAAGGGACAGCCCCGCCGCCAACATCAGCATATCTGCATTCATGCGTGCATTATAGCAGCACGCGGCTACAGGTCAAGCAAGAAAGACACACTCAGGCAAGCGCCCCTCGCCACTTCGCGCTCCCCGAACACACCCGCCGCGCGAACCAACTCCGAACCAACCACCTCCCGAACACGCCCGCCGTGCGAAAGCGAGCCGCGTCACCGAACGATCTACGCGCCGGTTGCCGAGCGGGTTGATCCGGCGAGCTTCCCGAACGTACTCGCCGAGCGGCGTCCAACACAAAGCCCCCTGCGGACGCATCCGCAGAGAGCTTTGAAAGCTTCGGTGTAAGCGACCGATCAGCGAGAGTAGAGCTCAACGATGAGCTGCACGTTCACGATCGGGGCAATCTCCTCCATGGAGGGGATGCGCTGCACCTTGCCCGTGAGCTTCGAGGCATCGACCTCGAGCCACTCCGGCGTCGTCGCGTTGGCGGCGAGCTCGACGAAGCGGTTGGCGAGAGCCTGAGAGCGGGCCTTGGCGGCGATCGTCACCACGTCGCCGGGCTTGCAGCAGTAGGAGGGAACATTCACCTTGCGGCCGTTGACCATCACGTGGCCGTGGCTGACCATCTGGCGGGCAGCGGCGCGCGTGTTGGCGAAGTTGAGGCGGTAGATGATGTTGTCAAGGCGGAGTTCGAGAAGCTGGAGAAGGATCTCGCCCGTCACGCCACGGCGACGGCTGGCCTCCTCATAATACTTGCGGAACTGGCCTTCGAGCACACCGTACATGAAGCGCAGCTTCTGCTTCTCGGCGAGCATGATGCCGTAATCGGACTTCTTCTTGCGGCCGGCGCGGGCGCCGTGCTGACCCGGGGGGAAGGGACGGCGGGCAAAAGCCTTGCTGGCACCGAAGAGCTCAACGCCGAAACGGCGGCTGATCTTGGCGGTAGGACCTGTGTAACGAGCCATAATTGTAAAAATCTTTCAGGTTGAATCAGTGAAACATCAGGCGCGGCGAGCCTTGGGAGGACGGCAGCCATTGTGGGGAATGGGCGTCACGTCAGCAATGGAGGAGATCTCCAGACCGATGGCCTGCACGGCACGAACGGCCGACTCACGACCCGAGCCCGGCCCCTTCACGCGAACCTCGACCTCCTTGAGGCCGTGGCCCATCGCCTGGCGGCAGGCATCCTGGCACACCACCTGGCCGGCATAAGCCGTGCTCTTGCGGCTGCCCTTGAAATTGAGCTTGCCGGCGGAGGACCAGCCGATCACGTTGCCCTTGAGGTCCGTCACGCTCACCACCGTGTTGTTGAAGGTGGAGGAGATGTGGACGATGCCGCGGGTCACGTTCTTGCTGCCCTTGGCCTTGAGAATCTTCACCTTCTCCTCGTCATCGGCGAGACCGAGCTCGGCAAAGATATCGCGGCGCTGCTCAGGCTTCTTCTGCTCGGCAGCGGGAGCGGCGGGGGCGGCGGGGGCGGCAGCCTCCGTGCTCTTCACTTCTTCCTTAATGGTTTCTTCAGCCATTTTCAGTATCATTCATTAAAGGTTAACTCAGGACTTCTTGGCGCCGACGGTCTTCTTGCGGCCCTTGCGAGTGCGGGCATTCGTGCGGGTGCGCTGACCGCGAACGGGCAGACCCTTGCGATGGCGGATGCCGCGCAGGCAGTTGATGCTGGTGAGACGCTTGAGAGCCAGCTGCTTCTCACGACGGAGGTCACCCTCGATGAGGATGTTGTTGCTGGTGATTGCCTGAACAATCTTCGTCAGCTGGGCGTCAGAAAGCGTACCCGTGCGGAGGTCGGGGGAAATGCCGGCCTGCTCGAGCACCTTCTTGGCGGTGGAGGGCCCGATGCCGTAGATGTAGCAAAGGGAGGCCTCAACACGCTTCTCATTGGGTATTTCGATACCGAAAAGACGAGCCATAATGGTATATCTGTGTTGAATCTCTGAATCGCGCCACCTCGCGGCAGCGCGATGGGCGTGGGGGAACTATACCCCCTTTCTGACAAGATGCAAGCAAAATTTCACCAAAATTACATCTTTGGATAATTTTGGGGTTTACCGCATCTCCCCCTTTCCTCTCGCCGCGCGCGAGTAGAGCTCAAAGCCGCGTGCAGGGTGTCACCGCTCAATCCGGCATGGGTGAGAGCTTGGGCGCCTCCTCAGAGATCGCAGGCCGCGCCGGCGTGGCGAAGATATCACTTGTCACACCGCCGCCTCCGGAGTACGGGGGAAGCGTCGCCGGCGTGTAGGTCTCCGGCGTCTGAATCTTCTCCAGCGGAATCACCACCTCATCTTCCTCAATGTAGCGGGCCCAGGGGTCCTTCTGCGTCCAGAGCAAGCCGAGCCAGAAGCTGGGCTTGGTCTCAATCTTCGTCGAAGCCACCTTGTAGCCGGGCTTCTGCACCACGATACCGAGATCCGACGACTGCTTCACCTCCGTGACCATCGGCGTCGTACCGGGGAGCACAGCGCCGTTGATGCGCACCGTCGCGCCGGGCGGCGTCGACTTGATGGTGAGCTCCTTGGGTCCGTAGCAGGAGCACAGGGCGAGAGTCGTGAGAGCCGTCAGCAGGAGGGGGCAGCGCGTCATGCCCCCACTTTAGCGCAGCCCGCACGCCCATGCAAGTGCAAAAAGAGAACTCCGCCCAACAGTCACCGCCCGCCGCTGCTGCGCGCAACAGCAAGCTTGATTCGGCGCGCAACCTGTGCTAGGATGGCAGCCGCGATGATCAGACAGCTTGCAGCAGAAGGCTTCACCGTATTTCCGCAGAGAGAAAGCTTCAGCTTCGTGCCCGGAATCAACGTCATCGTCGGCGGCAACGATTCGGGCAAGAGCCACCTCATGAAGCTCTGTTACGCCCTGAGCCGCTGGGGCAGCGGCAGCAGCCGGCGCGAGCTGCCCGAAGTCTGGGCCGAGGAGAAGCGCCTGCGCCAGATCCTGCTGCGCGTCTTCGGCACGCACGATCTGAGCGCCCTGACGGCCCGCAACCGCGGCAACGGCGAGGCGCGGATCCGCGCCTCGCTGGAGGGGCACCACGTCCCGCTCGGCACCGCCGACCTCGACTTCACCTTCACCGCCGGGCGCGAGGAGGAGGGCCTGCACATCACCCGCGCCCCGCAGCGCTACCTGAGCGAAAACGCCGTCTTCATCTCGCCGCGCGAAGTCCTCTCCATCTACCCCTGCTACATGCAGGCCGGCAAGCGCTACCCGGAGCTGCTCGATTCGGCGAGCTGGGAGCTGTGCAGCGCGCTGGAGGACGAGCCCGGCAGCGCACCGCTGCACGGAGCCCTGCGCCACGTGATGCAGAGCATCGAAAAACTGCTCTCGGGGCGCCTGCTGCGCATCAACGGCCGCTTCTACCTCCGGCGCGCCGGGCAGGAGCCGCTGGAGCTCAACCTCGTCGCCGAGGGCTTCAAGCGCATCGGCACCCTCGGGCTGCTGCTGGGCAACGGCACCGTGCGCCCGGGCACGGCCCTCTTCTGGGACGAGCCGGAGATGAACCTCAACACCAGCCACATGCCCGCCATCGTCGGCATGATGACGGGGCTCTGCCGCGCCGGCATCCAACTCATGATCACCACGCACAGCCTCTTCCTGCTGCGCGAGCTCGTCATCCAACTCGCCGAGCCGGGCAACCGCCACCTCACGCGGCGCTACATCGGCCTGCAGCCCCCCGCCAACAGCCGCGAGGGCGTGCGCTGCAGCTCCGGAGACCAACTCAGCGACATCTCCCCGCTGGAGAGCCTCGACGCCGAGAGCGAGCAGGCCGACCGCTACCTGAGCATGGGCATGGACGATCGCCCTTACTGAACAGCCCCACCCTTCCCGTCGCCTCTCCCCCGCAATTTTCCCTCCCGATTCCCGTGTTTCAAGCCGGCACCAGCTGTGTGGAAGGACTCTACCGCTTCAACTTTGAAGCCGGATACTACGTCTGTCGCTTCGAGTGCTCCCCCTTTTACTCGCACCACGCTCAGAACTTCTGCAACAGCTGCAAAGAGATGGACTTCGTCCTCTATCACCCCGGCAAAAAAGAGCTCTGGCTCATCGAGGTGAAAGACTACCGCTTCAACGCCCGCCCCAAAGTGCGCGAACTCGTTGAAAAACTCTGCCGCAAAGTGCGCGACTGCCTCTTTCTGCTGCGCACCGCCGCCCTCTGCGCGCCCGAGGAAACCCCGGCCGAGGGCATCAGCCTGCGCGAAATCGCGCGCATGAGCCTGCAAGCCCGCCACATCCGCATCGCCTTCACCATCGAGCTGGGCAGCACCGGCCTCTTCCCGCCCAAAGCCCTGCTCTCCACCATCCGAGACCTGCTCTACCGACAAATCCACTTCATCGACCCCAACATGCTCTGCCTGCCCATCACCGAATCGGGCGGGCACGGCCCCTGGACCATCACCCCCGCCGGCGGTGAACACTCCGCGCGCATCACCAAGCGGCTGGAGGAAGCCCGCCTCGCCCGCGAGCGCGAGAACGCCCGCAAGGCCGAGCGCGAGCAGAAGCGCTGGCGCGAAAAACAGCAGGAAAAGCGCCGCCGCCGCGCGCGGCACAGCGACATCCCCCTCTGGAAGCAGCGCGCCGACGAGCGCGCCAGCGGCCTCACCGGCACCCACGCCGACCGCCCCCGCCACCGGCGGCAAAACCGCAACCGCCCCCCCGCGGACACAGAGCAGACTTGACCCTTTCGCCCCTTTGCACTACAAACAGAAGACAGCACCATGACCCGGCTTCTCACTTGGTATGACACCACCCTGCGCGACGGCGCCCAAAGCGACGGCGTCGACTTCAGCGTCCGTGACAAACTCTCCATCGCCCGCCGCCTCGACGACCTGGGCATGGACTACATCGAGCTCGGCTGGCCCGGCGCCAACAAAGTCGACAGCGCCGCCTTTGAACAGGCGCGAGACCTGCAGCTCCGCAAGGCGCGCCTCGCCGCCTTCGGCAGCACGCACCGCGCCGGCCATCGCCCCGAGCAAGACGCCACCATGCAGGCCCTGGCCGCCTGCTGCGCCCCCGTCATCACCATCTTCGGCAAAAGCTGCCCGCAGCACGTCCGCATCGCCCTGGGCATCACCCGCGAAGAGAACCTCGCCCTCATTGCCGACTCCGTCGCCTGGCTCAAAGCGCGCAAGGAAGAGCTCATCTACGACGCCGAACACTTCTTCGACGGCTTCAAGCGCGACGCCGACTACGCCCTCGCCACCCTGCGAGCCGCGCACGAGAACGGCGCCGCCGTGCTGACCCTCTGCGACACCAACGGCGGCAGCATGCCCGAAGACATCAGCGCCATCATCGCGCGCGTGCGCCGCGAGCTCCCGCAGGCCCGCATCGGCATCCACGCCCACAACGACTGCGGCCTCGCCGTCGCCAACACCCTCGCCGCCGTCGCCGCCGGAGCCGAACTCATCCAAGGCACCATCAACGGCATCGGCGAGCGCTGCGGCAACGCAGACCTCTGCACCATCATCCCGAACCTCCTGCTCAAGAGCCCCGGCCACAGCAGCAGGCACATCGACGCCGCCGCCCTGCGCGGGCTCGCCCCCCTCTCCTACGCCGTCTGCGACATCGCCAACATCGCGCCCAACAAGTGGCAGCCCTTCGTCGGCAACGCCGCCTTCGCCCACAAAGGCGGCATCCACGTCAGCGCCGTCAACAAAAACTCCGAACTCTACGAACACATCAGCCCCGAGAGCATCGGCAACACCCGCCGCATCCTCATCAGCCAGCAGGGCGGCAAGAGCAACATCAGCGCGCTGGCCAAGCGCCTCGGCATCGACCTGCCCGCCGACAGCCCCGCCCTGGCCGAGCTGAGCTCCATCATCAAGGAAAACGCCTCGCGCGGCTACGACTACGCCGCCGCCGAAGCCAGCGCCGAGCTGCTGCTGCGGCGCCACCTCGGGCAAATCCCCGAGTATTTCTCCGTCAAGCGCTTCTACGTCATCAACTCCCACACGGAAAAAGACCCGGAAATGGCCATTGAAGCCTGCCTCAAGCTCGACGTCAACGGCCACACCACCCACGTCGCCGCCAGCGGCCTCGGCCCCGTCGACGCACTCGAGCGCGCCCTGCGCCGCGCCCTGCTGCCCTTCTACCCCGAGCTGGAGGGCCTCAACCTCATCGACTACAAAGTGCGCGTCCTTGCCGGGCTGGGCGAAGCCGGCTGCACCGTCGGCCCCGGCAGCGTCCGCGTGCTCATCGACTCGAGCGACGGCGGCTTCAGCCGCACCACCGTCGGCGTCTCGGCCGACCTCATCGAAGCCAGCTGGAACGCCCTGACGGACGCCTTCATCTACCACCTGCACCGCCACCGCGGAGCACCCGCAGCCGACCCTGCCGAGCCCGTCCAAGACCCTGCCGAGCCCTGACCAAGCCACCCCTCCCACCCATGAGCCCGAAAACCCTCATCGCCGCGGGCCTCGCAGCAGCCGCCCTCATCACCGGCGCCGTCCTCTGGCTCCTGCCCGGCGAAGACCCTCGCGCCCTCGCGCCCGGACACTGGCAGGAAGCCGGGCGCATTCTGCGCGCGCAGGTCGGCGCCGACGGCAACATCCGCTGGCAATTCGGCGGGCGCGAGGGCAAGCTGCAATACGAGTGGGAGGACACCGAGCACGAGCCCTACCGCCTCACCCTCATCCGCGGCAAGCGGCGCATCAGCGCCCTCCTGACCTTTGAGGACGACGACACCGCCATCCTCGAACCCGACATCCTCAGCGAACTCAGCCCGCGGCAGCGGCGCGAGCTCGCGCAGATGAACCGCGCCAACCGCCGCCCCGAGAACGAAATCCGCTTCCTCTTCCGCCGCCTCCGCGAGCCCGACAAGCGCTGACCCCACCGCATGGCCCCACGAGCGCCCCGCCGCGCCGCTTTTCTGCGAGGGGAAGCTCTTTTCTGATTGACAAAGCGCTTCAAATCTGCTTTAACCTGACAAGGCGCAAGGCTCACGCAGCACGACCGCTCGCCCCGTGCACCGCGCATCCGCTTACTACGATTCCCCCCCCCACCTGACAGATATGACCAAGTACGTATGCACCACCCTGATGGCCGCCGGCCTTCTCACCATGACCGCCGTCGCCCAGGATGAAGACACCGACCTCGACATCTTCTCTCTTGACGACAGCAGCGCCGAGAGCAGCTCAGCCGACAGCAGCGACGCCGCGAGCGACGACAGCGCCGACGCCTCCGACTCCGTCGACATCAGCCTCGGCGACGAGGAAGACAGCAACCTTGATGACAGCAGCAGCGAAGAGAGCAGCGACAGCAGCCTCGATGACAGCAGCGCGGACGACAGCGGCGACCTCTCCCTCGACAGCGACAGCAGCAGCGATGAGTCCGACAGCGATCTCGGCGACATCGGCAGCGACACCACGAGCGACGACAGCGACATCGAAGAAGCCACCCCCGTCTCCGAAGCCGGCGGCATCAACACGGCAACGACAACCGGCAGCGACAGCAAAGTCATCGCCAACCCCGACAAAACCTCCTGGCACTTCATCAGCCTCGGCGACAAATACGTCCTCGTCAAGTCAAACCTCGTCGGCCACGTCACGCCGCTCTCCACCGTTGTCGTCTACATCGGCTGGTCAGCTGACCGCAACAGCTCATGGGGCAAAGGCGAAACGCTCGCCAAGCACTCCCGCACCATCACCTCCTTCTACGTGCCCATTCGCGTGAGCAGCGTCAGCATCAGCGGCGGCAACATCAACCTGCACGGCAGCGATGACGCCGGCACCAAGACCGTCAAGGCCCCCTACCGCGAGCTCGACAACACCCTTGAAATCAAGCGGCCTGAGCTCTGAAGCCTCGACGGCCCCTTCCCTGCGCAACGGCGCAGCCCCCACTCGGGGGCTGCGCCGTTTGTCCGTCATCCCCCCACTCGGCCCTCGCCCCCGTGCGAGAAAAGCCCGAATCTCGAGCATTTGAAGCTTGCAGCACGCCGACAGCGCGTGTAAAATGAGAGACATGAGAAGACCCCCGATACCCGGACTCGTGCTGGCCGACGGCTGGCTCGCCCCCTACGAGCGCGAAATCAAAGCCCGCATGCGGCTCTTTGACAGCCAGATGGAGCGCATCTGCCGGAGCCGGGGCAGCCTGCTCAACTGCGCGGAAGGCTACAAGCGCCTCGGCTTCAACCGAGATGCCGCCACCGGCGAATGGATCTACCGCGAATGGGCCCCCGGCGCCCGCGAACTCTACCTCATCGGCGACTTCAACCACTGGGATCGCCGCGCCACCCCCATGCGTCGCAACCGCGAAGGCGTGTGGGAAGTGCGCCTGCCTGCCGACAGCCTCGCCCACGGCCAACACGTCAAAGTGCACGTCATCGGGGCGGACAACGAAGCCCATGACCGCATCCCCGCCTGGATCCGCTTCACCGAGCAAGACCCGCGCACCTACGACTACAGCGGCCTCATCTGGGAGCCGGAGCAACCCTACGTCTGGCAGCACAGCCGCTGGAGCCCCGCCGGCATCAAAGTCCCCTTCATCTACGAAGCCCACGTCGGCATGGCCGGCGAAGAAGAACGCATCCACAGCTACCGCGAATTTGCCGACCAAGTCCTGCCGCGCATCGCCGAGCTCGGCTACAACGTCGTGCAGCTCATGGCCATCCAAGAGCACCCCTACTACGGCAGCTTCGGCTACCACGTCTCCTCCTTCTTCGCCCCCAGCAACCGCTTCGGCACCCCCGAAGACCTCAAATACCTCATCGACACCGCCCACGGACTCGGCATCGCCGTGCTGCTCGACGTCGTCCACTCGCACGCCGTCAAAAACATCGCCGAAGGCCTCAACAACTTCGACGGCTCCGGCGGTCAGTACTTCAAAGCCGGCGAGCGCGACTCGCGCCACCCGGACTGGGACAGCTGCCTCTTCGACTACGGGCGCGCCGAAGTCATCGAATTCCTGCTCAGCAACCTGCGCTGGTGGCTCGAGGAATACCATTTCGACGGCTTCCGCTTCGACGGCGTCACCAGCATGCTCTACGTCCACCATGGGCACGAACCCTTCACTGACCTCGGCTGTTACTTCAACACCATGGTCAACCTCGACGCCGTCACCTACCTGCAGCTCGCCACCACCCTCATCCAGCAGGTGCGGCCCGGCGCCTTCGCCATCGCCGAAGACATGAGCGGTATGCCCGGCCTCTGCCGACCCGTCGACGAAGGCGGCTTCGGCTTCAGCCACCGCCTCGCCATGGGCCTTCCGGACTACTGGATCAAAATCCTCAAAGAGAAAAAAGACGAAGAATGGAGCGTCGGCGACATGTGGTACACCCTCATCAACCGCCGCTACGGCGAGCCGAACATCGCCTACGCCGAAAGCCACGACCAAGCCCTCGTCGGCGACAAAACCATCGCCTTCCGCCTGATGGACGCCGAGATGTACACCTGCATGAGCTGCAACACCCCCAGCCTCATCATCGACCGCGGCATCGCCCTGCACAAAATGATCCGCCTCGTCACCCTCGCCGCGGGCGGCGAAGGCTGGCTGAACTTCATGGGCAACGAATTCGGCCACCCGGAGTGGATCGACTTCCCGCGCGAAGGCAACGGCAACTCCTACAAATACTGCCGCCGCCAGTGGAGCCTCGTGGACAACGAACTGCTGCGCTACCGCTATCTCAACGCCTTCGATCGCGCCATGGTGCGCCTGGCCAAGGAGACCAACCTGCTGGCCACGCGCCCCGCGCGCCCGCTCAACATGGACGAAAACAACCAAGTCATGGCCTTTGAGCGCGGCGGCCTCATCTTCGTCTTCAACTGGAGCGGCCAGCGAGCCATCCCCGACTACCGCCTCCCCGCCCCCGCCCACGGCGAGTGGAAAGTCATCCTCGACTCCGACGACACGCGCTTCGGCGGCTACGGGCGGCAGGATCACAGCGTGCACCACTTCACCGACGGGCAGCAGTATCTCTCTCTCTACCTGCTGCCCCGCACCGTCCAGGTGCTCAGCCGGCACTACCCGGGCAGCCTCTTCTGAGCCCCGCGCCCAGAAGCCACGCCCGCGCCGCGGGGGGAGAGCACCTCTCCCCCCGCGGCTCACGTAAGCGCCCCAAGACAAGCCTCGACTCTGCCCGAACAGGATCGAGGCTCTCCTGTTTCATCGCAAGCCCCACCCCAACGGCACCTTCCGCGAGCCGCCGCAAGCGCGCTTTCGGCTTGCATTGCAGCGTCATCATGTTACAATGGCTGCAACATGAAAATTGCCGTCATCGGAAAAGGTGGCCGCGAGCAGGCGCTCGTGGAGACATTGGCTGCAAGCCCCTGCAAGCCTGAGCTTTACACATATCCCGGCAGCGACGCCATTCAGGAAACCGCCGCCAAGATCCCCGCAAACAGCTTCGACGAACTCATGCAGTGGATGGTCGACGCCCGCATCGACCTCTGCGTCGCGGGCGAAGAAAGCTACCTCGTCAAGGGAGAAGGCCTCGCCAACCGCTGCGCCGCCCTCGGCATCCCCTGCTGGGGGCCGACGAAACAGAGCGCCCAGCTCGAAGCGAGCAAAGAGTTCGCCAAGGACTTCCTCATGCGCCACCACATCCCCACCGGCATGGCCAAGGCCGTGGCCGACTATGATCAGGCCATCGCAGCCATCGGCGGCCGCTACCCCACGGTGCTGAAGTTCGACGGCCTGGCCGCCGGCAAGGGCGTCGCCGTCTGCATGACCGAGGCCGAGGCGGAGAGCTTCCTGCGCGAAGTCTTCATCGACAAGCGCTTCGGCGAAGGCCGCCTGCTCGTCGAGGAGTTCCTGACGGGCCCGGAGATCTCCATCTTCGGCGCCATCTGCGATGACAAATACCTTATTCTTTGCCCGGCGCGCGACTACAAGCGCCTGCAGGACGGCGACCTCGGCCCGAACACCGGCGGCATGGGCGCCGTCGCCTCGCGGCAGCTCGCCTCCCCCGAGCTCATGCGCACGATTGAAGAAACCATCGTGGCGCCGACGGTGCGCGGCCTGCGCGAGGACGGCCTTCCCTACCGCGGCTTCCTCTACTTCGGCCTGATGCTCACGCCGCAGGGACCGAAGGTGATCGAGTACAACTGCCGCTTCGGCGACCCGGAGTGCGAAGCCGTGATGCCCCTGCTGCGCGGCGATCTGGCCAACTTCTGCCTCAGCGGAGCGAAGGGCGAGTTCAAACCCGAGCTCATCAGCTTTGACGAAGGCTGGAGCGTCTGCTGCATCCTCGCCTCAGCCGGCTACCCGGCCTCCTCGCACTCCGGCGACCTCATCCGAGGTCTGGAGAACTGCAAGGCCCGCGTCTTCCACTGCGGCACGCGCAAAACCCCCGAAGGATGGGTGACCGCCGGCGGTCGCGTGCTGGCCATCGTGGCGGGCGGCGCCACGCTCGACGAAGCGCGCACGAAGGCGCATGCCGAGGCCGCGAAAGTCGACTTTGACGGCTCGCAGCGCCGCTCGGACATCGCCTACCGCAACATGTGAGCCCCACCGGCTCCACCTTCAGAGCAACGCTGACAACAATACCCTTATGGCCATGAATTTATCGGAAGAGGCTTCTGAGTTTCTGACTCAGATTTTGGACACGCCGGCCCCGACCGGCATGGAGATGGACGCCCAGCGCATCTGGGCCTCCTACATCGCACCGTTCACCGATGAGCAGCACTGCGACGCCTACGGCTCGACCTGGGCGCTGCTGCGCGCCGAAGCAGCCGATGCTCCGACGCTCATGCTCGATGCGCACGCCGACGAAATCGGCTTCTCTATCCGCTACATCGAGGAGAACGGCTTTGCGCGCGTCGAGCGCCTCGGCGGCTCCGACGTCGCCATCGCCCGCGGGCGCCGCATTCGCTTTCAGGGGACGGACGGCGAAGTCATCGGCATCACCGGCAACACCGCCATCCACATCCGCGACGACGGCGACAAAGTGCCCAAGGTGTGGGATCTCTACGTCGACTTCGGCTGCGACTCCCGCGAAGAAGTCGAAGCGCTCGGCCTGCGCGTGGGAGACCGCGGCGTCTACTGCGACGGCCCGCTGATGCTCAACAACGGCAAGCGCCTCGTGTGCCGCGCGCTCGACGACCGCCTCTGCGGCTTCATCACGGCCGAAGTCGCCCGCGCCCTCAAGGAGCGCGGCATCAAGCCGGCCTGGAACATCGTCTTCGCCAACACCGTGCAGGAGGAAGTCGGCTGCATCGGCGCCGGCATGCTCACCTACCGCATTCGCCCCGATGCCGCCATCTGCCTCGACGTCACGCACGGAACGGACTCGCCCGGGCTCGACAAGGGACGCTACGGCGACGTGCGCCTCGGCAAAGGCCCCTGCCTCTGCTTCGGCCCGGCCTGCCACCCGAACCTCAACGGAAGGCTCGAGCTGATCTCCTCCGAGAAGGGCATCCCGATGCAGCGCGAAACCTCGGGCCGCACAACGGGCACCAACACGGACCAGATCTTCCGCTCGCGCATGGGCGTTCCCGCCACCAACCTCTCCATGCCGCTGCGCTACATGCACAGCCCGGTTGAGACGGCCGACCTCGATGACGTGCAGTCCTGCATCGAGCTGCTCGTGGCCTTCATCGCCTCGCTCACGCCGGAGGACAACTTCTGCCACAAACTCTGACGAGCTGCCGCGGCGCCCCCGTTTCCGGGAGGCTCCGCCCCGCATCTCCCGCGACCCCTGCCCCCGCGCGGCGGCAGGGGTCGCTTGCCTTTCCCCGCCGCACCGCGCGGAGTTTCTGATTGTCAGCCGCGCCGCAAACTGGTACAATCAGAGCATATGGAGCAGCCCCCGTTCCCCGCCATCCCCACCAACGACAGCCCGGCGCCGGCGACACCCACAACATCGCTGGATGCGTCAGCCGCGCCGCCCTCGCAGCCATCCGCCTCCGCCCCCCTTCCCCCGATGTCCCCTGCCGCCCCCCGAGTTTCTCAAGCTGAGGCAGCGCCTGTAACTGAAGACCAAACCGAGGGGAAAGCAACACCTGAGGCCGGGGCGACACCGAAGCCTCAGGCAGTCTCAACCGACGGCGCGACAGGAGGCGAAGCGCCCGACATACCGCTGGCCACCGGCTCGCTCTCGGAGATCCTGGCGGCCATGAGCAGCGAGGCTACTCCTCTGGAGGAAGAGTCCTCCTCCGCCGAATCGGCGGCAGACACAGAGGCGGAGAAGGCAGAAGAGGCCCCGTCCGAGAAGGCTGCGCCGAGCCGCCCCTACCCCGACATCCTCCTCCAGCCCCTGCCGCGGCAGGATCCGCTGCGCTTCAAGTGGCACCTCGGCCACGGCCTGCCGAGCGTCGCACAACTCTCGGACGACGAAGGCGATGCTCTGGCGGAGGCGAGCGAAGCGGCGGATGCAGCTCCCCAGCCGGGCTTCCTGCGCCTCTACGGCCTGCTCAACTCGGGTGAACCCTGGGAGGCGCGGCTGAACTTCGCGGAGCTGGAGAAAGCCCGCGACGGCATCTACATCGGCCGAGACCCCTCCGTCTGCCGCATCGTCATCCCCGAAGAGAGCGTCTCGCGCCGACATGCGAAACTCGAGCTCGCACCCAAGGGCTTGGTCATCACGGATCAGGGCTCGCGCAACGGCGTCTACGTCAACGGTCAGCAGCTGGCAATCTACGAGAATCGGACGCCCATCAACGACGGTGACACCCTCAGCCTCGGCGATGCCTCGCTGCGCGTTGAAATCAACACCTGAGCAGACCTCCCCGCCATCAGGGCTCCCGGCCTCCCCGGCTCTCTCACCTCTGGACCATGAACGGATTTTATTACCTGAACGATCAAAACAAGACGCAGGGGCCTGTCTCCCTGAATGATCTCATCTCCCTCATGGTGGCCGGCCGCATTCAGCCCTCCACCCTGGTTGCACGCTGCGGCGATGCAGCTTGGATACCGCTCTCGTCCATCATCGCCGCAAACGCCGGATACCACGACGCCATGGGCCTCTGGGATATCTTCAAGCTGACGATGACAGATCACTATGCCAAGTTCAGCGGAAGAGCCTCGCGCCGCGAGTTTTGGATGTTTCAGCTGGGGCAAATTCTGTTTGGGCTTGTGTTTTATTGCGCGCTCGTCATGATGTCCATAGCCCTCCCGATCATCATCGACGATTCGCTGATGATCGTCGCGCCGGTCGTCTCCTACCTGTACCCTCTGGCCATCCTGATTCCGAATCTGGGGATCTTTGTACGCCGACTCCACGACACAGGGCGCAGCGGCTGGATGATCCTGCTCGGTCTCATTCCCTTTGTCGGCCCGATCGTCCTCTTTATTTTCACGCTTCTGGACAGCCAGCCCGGCACCAACGCCTACGGGCCCTCGCTGAAGTATCCGGACGGGAGGATCGCTGCTCGGTGATGCCTCGCGGCACGTCGGCTCAATGACGGAGACGCAGTCCGCCAGAACGGGAATCCTCCTACCTCGGCAGAGAGACAAGCCAGAGGAGGCTCTCGGTCTCGGGAGTGGCCGACTTCAAGCGGAATCGCAAAATTGTTGCGATTCCGCTTGACGCAGCTTCTCGCACTTGATACGATGACGTCTCACGAAGAGCAACAACTCCTCATCTCTCCCAACACGCAACCCACTGGACCATGAACGAATTTTACTATCTGGACGATCAAAACGAAACGCAGGGGCCTGTCTCCCTGAATGATCTCATCTCTCTCATGGTGGCCGGCCGCATTCAGTCCACCACCTTGGTTGCACGCAGCGGCGATGCAGCTTGGCTGCCGCTCACGACCGTCATCGCCGCCTCAAACGGCGCCGGGGTTCCCCCCACCACCGTCATTGCCGCAAACGGCGGATACCACGACGGCATGGGACTCTGGGATATCTTCAAGCTGACAATGACGAAGAATTTTGCCGAGTTCAGCGGTCGGGCCACGCGCCGCGAGTATTGGATGTTTCAGTTGGCGGGAATTCTGTTTTCGTTTGTGTTTAGTTTTGCAGTCGTCATTTTGTCCGGAGTCCTCTCTCTCATCGACGAATCTCTGGTAATTGTCGCGATGTTCCTCTCCTACCTGTACCCTCTGGCCATCCTGATTCCGAGTCTGGGGATCCTTGTACGCCGACTCCACGACACAGGGCGCAGCGGCTGGATGATCCTGCTCGGTCTCATTCCCTTTGTCGGCCCGATCGTCCTCTTTATTTTCACGCTTCTGGACAGCCAGCCCGGCACCAACGCCTACGGGCCCTCGCTGAAGTATCCGAACTACTGAGCCGTTACTCGGTGCTTCTTCACCTCCCCCGTCGCTCAGCCGGCTTGCCTGCCGTCTGAAACTCGGGGAAAAGAGTTCCTTTGACCTCCCTCGGCCTTCGGGCTGAGGGAGGTCGGCTTTTTTGCACGCCTCAACAAGCCTCGTGTTTCCCCGGCTCCGGTGCGATCTACGGAGAGAGCCTGAGGCTCGATGATTTCCCGCCGGAGGCAGTTCGCTCGCGCTGATTGAGCCCGATCAACGCAAAAAAAGGGAGACCCGTCGGGGTCTCCCTGTTGACAAGGTACGGCAGGTGCAGCGCCTGCATCCGGCTCAACCGTGGGGCTTGACGACGGCAATCTTGCCGGAGCGGGTGAGCATGTCCACGTCGTAGTCCTCCATGAGGTTGAGGAAGCGCGCGAGGCGGAACTCACCGCCCGAGATCTCGATGGTGAGCGTGGCGCGGGTGGCGTCGAGCACCTTGGCGCCGAAGATGTTGCAGAGCTCGAGGATCTCCTGCTTTTTCTCGCCGAAGCGCACGCGCATCAGCACGATCTCACGGTAGACGGTGGGCACGTATCGGAAGTCCGTGACCTCTACCACGTTGACCAGCTTGCTGAGTTGCTTGATCACCTGGTCGAGCTTTTCGCGGTGCTCGTTGACGTCGATCGTCATGCGGGAGAAGCGGGGATCTTCGCAGGGAGCGACGTTGAGCGAATGGATATTGTACCCACGGCCTGAGAAGAGGCCAGCCACGCGAGAAAGCACGCCAAACTTGTTTTCCACAAGGACGGATATCGTGTGCGTATGCTTGGAGTTCGGCAGTATGTTTTCCATGGCGCGGCCATTGTACCCGAAATGCCCCGACGCGTCAAGACTGTAACCGGCAGGCCGGATGAATGAGATCCCATCTTCGGGCTTTCGGGGGGGGGCTCGCCCCGAGTGAGCTCCGCTTGTGTGAACTACGCCTGAAGGATCTCCTCGTGTCGGAGGGCCGAAGGAGGCCGAGGCCGCCGCAAGCGTCTGAGGCAAGGAGCGGAGTCAACGTGCGGGCAAGGGAAGGAGGAGGCGGGTAAGAGCCTCTGCGCCGCGTTTCGACGGCACCGTGCCAGCCTCAGGACAGAAACAGCTGTAAAAGAGTGCGGAAAAGGGCTTGACACGGAGGGCCGTGCAGTGATAGCATCACCGGGCTGTATTCCGACGCCCTCTTTCATTCATCTTCAAGCATGAAATCAATACCGACCCTGTTGCTCGCCGCGCTAGCGGCGGTGCTGAGCTCCTGCCAATCCAAAATTGACGATCTGGCTTCGCACGTGGAGCCCTACGCGTTCGGCCGCAAGACGACGGTGCGCTCGGTGGACGAGTCCGTCCGCGAGGGCAGTTGGGATATGCCGCCGGGACTGACGGGCCAGAAGCTCATTGTCATTGATACGGAGCTTCAGCAGGCGAAGTTTTACGTGGGCAACCGCCTCGTGGGCTGGTCGACGATTTCGTCCGGCAAGGCGGGGCACGGCACGCCCAAGGGCCAGTTCACGATTCTGGACAAGGATATCGATCACCGCTCCTCCTCCTATGGCAGCATTGTCGACGCCAACGGCAATACGCTGGTGGAAAGCTGGGAGCGCGGCATGCCCGTCCCGGCGGGCGGTCGCTACAAGGGGGCTGAGATGAACTTCGGCATGCAGATTACCCGCGGCGGTATCTGGATGCACGAGGGCTTTGTGACCTCGGCTCCGGAGAGTCACGGCTGCATCCGCATGCCGCGTGAAATGGCCAAGCTCTTCTACGAGAACACTCCCGTCGGCACGCCCGTCATCATCAAGTAAGAGCGGAGGGCTGGTTCCGGGTCGGCCGGTTGCGGTCTCTCTCCTTCCTCTGCCTGTGTTTCCCTCGCTCGCCCCTTTCGTCACGGTTTCACTTTTTTCCCGATTTACGCTATGAACAAAGTACCATTTCTGTTAGAAATCTGCATGGCGTTGCTTCCTTTGTCCGGGCTGAACTCCTGCACCAGCCTGCCGAAGGAGCCGGCAGCCGCGCCGCTGACCGCCTATCAGCAGTTTGTGCTCAAGAGCGAGAAATACCCCAAGACGATGGAGTATTATGAGGATACGGCTCTGATGGCGAAGGTCACGGCGAAGTGCCCGATCTACGTCTGCCTCGACCAGCAGCGCGGGCGCCTCTATGTCGACGGGCAGGTGGCTGCCGACTGGCCCGTTTCGACGGGTATTCCCGGTCGCGCGACGCCGACGGGGAAGTTCAAGGTGATTCTCAAGAAGCGCGACCACAGCTCGAACCGCTACGGCAAGATGTATGATGCGGAGGGCAAGGTGACGGATCGCGATGCGGATGCGTTCAATGATGAGGTGCCGGAGGGCGGGAAGTTCGTGGGGGCTTCGATGCCCTATTGGCAGCGCCTCACGAAGGATGGTGTGGGGATGCACACGGGTGTGGTGAAGGCCGGGCGCCGGCTTTCGCACGGCTGCATCCGCACGCCGAATTATATGGCGCGCCGCCTGTTCGAGATTACGGAGACACATGTGACGCCGGTGACGGTGACGCAGGCGCCGGAGGCTTGCTACCCGGCGCTCGCTCAGCTCAAGGAGAAGGCGGAGCGCCAGGCGCAGCAGAAGGCGGCAAAGGAGGCCGCGGAGCAGAAGGCCCGGAAGGAGGGCCGCGCGGTGGTCTCTCGCCGCGAGAGCTGAGTTTCGTTGAAGAGCGGGCCGGGCCCGAGGCTTCATCGGCCGGGGGGCTTCGCGTCGGGGCGTTCGGCCCGAGCTGATGCCGCGGGGCGGCGACTTCCGACGGGCCGGATGTTGGCGACGCTGCGGGCAAATCTCCCTTGCAGCGGCGGGATTCATCTGCTAGAATGGGGCCTATGGACGCTTCGGGCATCACGATCATCAACCGCTACACGGGCGAGCGAGAACAGGAGAAGGTTGTCGGCGAGCGAGCGGTTCGCTGGATCTACGGCACGGCTCTGGGTCGCGTCAGTCTTCACGCTTTGTTCAAGCGGGCTATTTTTTCGCGCCTCCTCGGGCATGTTCAGGACAGTCCGCGCAGCGCGCGCGGCCTCGCGGCCTTTGTGGCGGAGTACGGCATCAATATGCAGGAGGCTGAGCGGCCTGTGGAGGACTACGCGAGCTTCAATGATTTTTTCACGCGCCGCCTCAAGCCGGGGGCGCGTCCCATCTGCCCGGCGCCGCATCTGGCGCTGCCCTCGGACGGGCGCCACAGTGCCTGGCAGGATGCGGCGCAGTTGCAGGGCGGCTACATCAAGGGCCAGGCCTTTGATTTGCCGGCTCTGCTGGATGATCCCGAGCTGGCGGAGCGCTACCGCCACGGGGGGCTGCTGATTTCGCGCCTCGCGCCGGTTGATTATCACCGCTTTCACTTCACGGCGGGCGGGGTTCCCGAGGCTCCGGTTGTGCTGGGCGGGGCGCTGGCGAGTGTTTCTCCCTATTGCCTGCGACAGCAGCTGTCTTGGCTCTGGACGAACAAGCGCGAGCTGACGCTGCTGCACACCCGCAGTCTCGGCACGATTGTGAGCATTGCCGTGGGCGCGACGGGTGTCGGTGCGATCCGCCAGACCTATCACCCGGATCGCCCGGTGCGCAAGGGGGATGAGCAGGGCTATTTCGCCTTCGGCGGCTCGACGGTCATTACGCTCTTTGAGCCGGGTCGCGTGGTGTTTGACGCCGACCTGCTGGCCCATACGGCGGAGGGTTACGAGACCTACGCGCTTCAGGGGGATTCGCTGGGCGTCAGCGCGCAGGGTGCCTGCGAGGATCTGCTCTGAGCGCCTGCGGATGGGGTGTTGCCGCGCGCCGCAGGGATCGATGTGCTTTCTCGTCTCCCGCCGCGGCGGCTTTCAGAGCGGCTTTCACGGAGCGGCTTTCACGGAGAGGAGTCCGGCGGGAATCCGGCGAGGGGTCCGGCGAGGGGTCCGGCGAGGGGTCCGGCGGGGGCGCGGCGGGAGCCGGGCGGACTCGAAGAGGCGGAAGAGCCCGCGCTTCGGGCGTATGGCGGATGAAAGGGGGAGCAGAGGCTGCAAAGCCTGCCACGGCGCGGGGGAAAGCCTGCTTTTTGCTTGCACCCGCGGGGGACTGCGTGCTATGATGAGCAGCGCATGAAAGTGATCACCATTTACGGCAGCAAGAGCGACCTTCCCTTCATGGAGCCCGCACGCGTCTACTTCCAGGAGAACAACGTCGAGAACGAGGAGGTGGTGTACTCCGCCCATCGCGATCTTCCGGCGCTGCTGGATTATCTCAAGAAGCTTGACGATGAGGGTACGAAGGCGGTTCTGCTCTGCGTTGCCGGCCTCTCGGCCGCTCTGCCGGGCGTCGTTGTGATGAACACGCAGCTGCCCGTGATCGGCGTTCCCGTTCCCTGCGGTCCGCTCAACGGTATTGACGCGCTGCTGGCGATCTCTCAGCTTCCCGGCGGCGTTCCCGCGACGACGGTGGGCCTGCACAAGAAGACGCCGCTCAATGCGGCTATGGCGGCTCATCGCATCATTCGCCTCGCCGAGTGAGCTCGGTTCGCGATCTCGTTTCACCCACCTCAAGCACAAGCATGACCACGATCGGACAGCCTGCCCTTGAAGAAGCCATCAACGCCTGGGCGGATTACCTGCTGCGCTATGCGGAGCAGGTGCCGCCGGGCCGGCTGGCCATCGTCGGCCTCATCCGCCGAGGCGACGTGCTGGCGCGGCGCTTGGCGGACAAGCTAGAGGCGGCGGGGCAGCACGCGCTCTTCGGCGCGCTGGATATCTCGCTCTACCGCGATGACCTCAGCATGATGGATCGCAAGCCGGCGCTGCATTCCTCTTACCTGCCCTTCAGCACGGATGATCTGCATCTCGTGCTCGTGGACGATGTCATCAACACCGGCCGCAGTATCCGCGCCGCGCTCAATGCCGTCTTTGAGTACGGGCGCCCGGCTGAGGTGAAGCTGCACTGCCTCGTTGATCGGGGCGGTCGCGAGGTCCCGATTCACCCGGACTATGCCGCCTTCCGCCTGAATCTGCCGGCAGATGCCGAGGTCTCCGTGCATCTGGACCAGCCCGACGGCTCTGAATCCATCACCTACTGACTGCACCATGAACCCGAGAAAAGATTTGCTCACCATCGCTTCGCTGAACGATGAGGATATCAGCACCATCCTCGACAGCGCTCGGGCGATGAAGGATATCTTCACGAAGAGTGTGAAGAAAGTGCCGGCGCTGAAAGGCAAGTCGGTGCTGACGCTCTTCTACGAGCCGAGCACGCGCACGCGTTCCTCCTTCGAGGTGGCGGCGCACCGCCTCTCGGCTGACGTCACGACCTTCACCGTCTCGACCTCTTCCGTCGTGAAGGGAGAGAGCGTGCACGACACGATCGACACGCTCATGAGCATGAAGATGGATTACATCATCGTGCGCCACAAAAACAGCGGCATTCCGAATGTGATTGCCCGCCACTGCAAGGCTTCGGTCATCAATGCGGGCGACGGCGCGCACGCGCACCCGAGCCAGGCTTTCCTCGATGCCTTCACGATTCGCGAGAAGTACGGCTGCGTGGCCGGCAAGCGCGTTGTGATCATCGGCGATATTCTGCACAGCCGCGTGGCGCGCTCGACGAGCACGATTCTGCGCCGCCTCGGTGCGGAGGTGGCCTACATGGGGCCGGGCCCGCTGGTTCCCGAGGAGCGCTTCACGGGTATTCCGCGCTTCACGAACTGGGAGGACACCTTTGAGTGGAAGCCCGATGTCATTTACCTGCTGCGCGTGCAGAACGAGCGCATCGATACGCCCTTTTTCCCGGCGGGGGATTACCACCAGGCCTACGGCGTCACCGAGGAGCGCCTGCGCCGCATTGATGACCTCGATCTTTCGATCATGCACCCCGGCCCCGTCAACCGCGGGGTCGAGATCTGCGATGCGGCCATGGACTACCACAACACTCTCATCTGCAATCAGGTTGAGAACGGCATCGCCGTTCGCATGAGCATTCTCTACCACCTCACCCCCCGGACTCAGAACCATGAATAAGCTTTACATCCGCAACGCAACGGACATCCACGGCCGCCAGGTCGACTGCAGCATGGGGCGCAGCCACGGGGATGTCACCGTGGCCCCGGCCGGCAGCCTCAACATTCCGCAGGGGGCGACGCGCATCATTGATGCGAGCGGCAAGATTCTGCTGCCCGCTTTCTTCGATCTGCACGCCACGATCGAGATTCCCGGGCGCAGCAAGCGCGAGAGCGTGAGCCGCGCGGGTCAGGCGGCGCTCAACGGCGGCGTCTGGGGCATGCTCGTGATGCCGTCGCCGGGCTTCATGTTTGACAATTACGCGACGCTGGACAGCTTCAATGACGCGGTATCTCAGCGCTCGGCGACGGAGATGTATGCCGCGGGCTGCATCTCGGTGGGCATGGAGGGGCTGCAACAGGCCCCGTACAACACGATGGCTGCGCGCGGTGTGAGTATTCTGACGGATGCGGGCCGCATGCCGGCCAGTCTGCTGATGCTGCACCGGGCAATGAAGTATGCCGGTGAGCTGGGCATGGTGTTCGCTATCCGCGGCGACGTGCCCGAGCTTTCGCGCAATACGTGGATGAACACGGGGGCGACCTCGTACCGCCTCGGTCTGCACGGCACGCCGGCCTGCGCGGAGGAGATCGGCATTGAGACGCTGCTGCGCCTCGCCGCTGATGCGGGCGCCCGCGTGCACGTTCAGACGGTGAGCACGGCGGAGGGTGCGGATATCATCCGCCGCGCGAAGGCCCGCGGGGTGAAGGTGACGGCTGAGGTGGCGCTCCACCACCTGCTCTACACGGATGAATGCGTCGGCGACTATGATACGAATTTCAAGACGCTGCCGCCGCTGCGCACGCAGCGCGATGTCGATGCGCTCATCGCTGCGGTCAAGGACGGCACCATCGACTGCATCGTTTCGGATCACCGCCCCTGCACGCCTTTCTCGAAGAAGCAGGACTTCATCTCCGCCCCGCAGGGCATGGTGAGTCTCGACACCTTCCTGCCGACCCTTTACACGAAGCTCATTCGCCCCGGCAAGCTCAGCTGGGAGGAGGTGGTGCGGGCCTGCAGTGAGAATCCCTTCCGCATCGCGGATCCGCGCGATCCGGAGATGGACACCGAGTTGCAGCCGCCGCTCATGCTCTTCGATCCGGAGGCCTCCTTTACCGTCAGCGAGACTCATCTGAGCTGCGGCACGCTCAACACGCCGCTGCTCGGCAGCACCCTCTGCGGTGCGGTCACGCTGCCCCTCCAATAATCTCCCTCATGATTATTTACATTGTCAGCGATGGCAAGCGAGGTCATCTCTCGCAGACGCAGGGGCTGGCGCAGGCGCTCATTCGCTGCGCGCGTCAGCGGCGGCCCGACCTCGAGCACAGTTGCCACGAGGTCAGCATCGTCGGCAAAAGCTGGCTGAGCAAGCTGCTCTACAAGGGGCGCGATCTCGACCTGCCGCGGCCCAACCTCATTCTCTGCGCCGGGCACGGGACGCACCTCGCCGCCCTGAGCCTCGCGCGGCACCTGCGCTGCCTCTGCATGGTGTGCATGCGCCCGAGCCTGCCGCTGCGCCTCTTTGATCTCTGCATCATGCCGCGGCACGACCTGCGCCCCGGCGAGGGCGACGGCGGGCGCATCTTCTCGACCATCGGCGCTATCAACTCCATTCGCCCCCACCCCGAGATTGAGAAGCGCGAGAAGCTCATCCTCATCGGCGGCCCGAGCCGCGAGTTTGATTGGGATGCCGAGACCGTGCTCAACCAGCTCGCGACCATCACGCGGCACAGCTCGAGCCCCATGGTGCTGACGACTTCGCGCCGCACGCCCTCGGACTTCGTGCAGGACGTCACCACCACCTGCCCGAGCATCCGCGTGGAGCCCGTGGAGACAACGGGCCCGACGTGGGTTGCGGATCACCTCGCCTGCGCGCGCGAGGTCTGGGTCACGCAGGACAGCGTCTCCATGGTCTACGAGGCTCTCTCGAGCGGCGCCCCGGTGGGCCTCATCGAGATGCCGCGCAAGCGCGAGTACCGCAAGGGCAAAAAGAAGGCCTCGCGCGTCGGCCGCGGGCTCGATATGCTCGTGGGCGACGGCTGTGTGCGCCGCTTCACGGAGTGGGCGCAGGATCACGTGCTGCCCCAGCCCAAGGAGGTGCTCAACGAGGCGGAGCGGGCAGCCAACTACATTCTGGATCACTTCCCGAAGCTGCTGCCATGAAGATCATGCACCTGCTGCCGTCCCTGAGCTCCGGCGGAGTCGAGCAAGTCGTGCTCGAGCTCTGCCAGGGTCTCTGCGCGCGCGGTGAAGACTGCATCGTCGTATCGGCCGGCGGCAGCATGGTTCCGCTCATCGAGCAGGCCGGGGCGCGCCACATCACCCGCCCCATCGGCCGCAAGAGCCTCAGCACCCTCTTTCAGATCCGCCCGCTGCGCCGCCTGCTGCGCGAAGAGAAACCCGACATTCTGCACCTGCACTCGCGCGTGCCCGCCTGGGTCGGCTACCTCGCGTGGCGCGGCATGGAGCTGGGCGAACGCCCGGGCCTCGTCACCACCTTTCACGGCTTTCACAGCGTCAACGCCTATTCCGCCGTCATGGCGAAGGGGGAGCGCGTCATCGCGGTCTCGCGCTGCATGAAAGAGCACATCCTGCGCCACTACCCGAAGACCCCCGCCGAGCGCATCGCCGTCATCCCCAACTCCGTCGACACCGAGCAGAACTACCCGGGCTACCGCCCGAGCGAGGAGTGGATGCGACGCTGGCGCGAGCAGTACCCCGAGCTTGAGGGGCAGTACACCCTCTGCCTGCCCGGCCGCATCACCCGCATCAAAGGTGCGCTGCACCTCGTGCCCATTCTGCGCGAGCTGCGCAGCCGCGGCATCCCGGCGCACGCCGTCATCGTCGGCGAGACCAAAAAGGGCAAGGAGGCTTTCCGCCGCGAGGCCGAAGAGGCCTTTGCGAGCGCCGGGCTCAGCAAGGCCGTCACCTGGACCGGCCACCGCCGCGACCTGCGCGACGTGCTCTGCGCCTGCGACGTCACCCTCTCGCTGACCCTGCAACCGGAGTCCTTCGGCAAGACGACGCTGGACGCCCTGGCCCTCGGCCGTCCCGTCGCCGGCTACGAGCACGGCGGCGTCGGGGAGCAGCTCGACGTCTTTTTGCCCGAGGGGCGCGTCAAAACCGGAGATCCCGCCGCCATGGCCGAGAAACTCGCCGCGTGGTACCACAACCCGCCCGTTCCCCTCAGCCCCGTGCCCCAGCCCTACCGCCGGCAGGACATGATCGAGAGCCACCTGAGCCTCTACAGGCAACTGATCAGCGCGACATGAAGGTTCTGCACCTCAACCCCAGCCTTCGCCCCGGCGGCATCACCGGGCAGGCCGCGGACCTCGCGCGCGGCCTGCAGGCCGGCGGCGTCAAAAACATCGTCATGGGGCCGGCCAGCGAACTCATCGGCGCGCTCGACGCCGCGCGCGTCCGCCACATCACCTGCCGCACCGGCGGCTGGCTCAAGCTCATCGGCGCCGTGCGGAAAGTGCGCTCCGTCATCCGCACAACCGCGCCCGACGTCCTGCAAACCTACACGCCGGAGGCCGCCCTCATCGCCCGCCTCGCCTGCCGCCGGCTCGACCGGCGCCACCACCCGGCCATCGTCAGCGTCATCACCGGCTTCCTGAATACGCGCTGGCAGCACTGGGCCCTCGGCGGGAGCTCCGCCGTCGTCTTCAGCTCGCGCTACCTGCGCAAAGTCATGACCGAGCGCGGCTACATCCCGCGGGGAGCCGCCGTCTGGGTCATCCCGACCGGGGCCGATGAGAGCCTCTGCTACCCGGGCTACTCCCCCTCCGCCGACTGGCTGGAGCAATGGCACCTCACCCGCCCGCGCGGCGAGCACCGCTACACCTTCTGCGTCCCCTGCCCCATCTCCCCGCTGCACGGGCTGGAGGATCTGGAGCCCATCATGAGCACCCTGCTCAACAACGGGCACTCGCCGCTCGCCTATATCGTCGGAGACTCCGGCAAAGCCGACCCCGACTACATCGAAAGCCTGCGCAGCCACTTTGCCGATGCCCACCTCGACGAGCGCATCATCTGGCTCGGGCACCGCCCCGACCTGCGCGACATCATCTGCGCCTGCGACGTCACCCTCTACCTCTCGCGCCGGCCCGAGAGCTACAACCGCCCGATTCTCGAGGCCCTCGCCCTCGGCCGCCCCGTCGCCGGCTATGATCACGGCGCCGTCGGCGAACTGCTCGAGGCCTTTCTGCCCGAGGGCAAGGTCGCCCCGGGAGACGCGCGCGCCATGGCCGACGTTCTGCTGCAATGGCGCACCTACCGCCCGAGCATGCCCGGGCAAATTCCCGCCCCCTACCGGCTCAGCGACACCGTTGCCTCCTACCGCAAGCTCTACGACGAGCTCGCCTGAGCGCCGGCTTTAACCCCGCCGCCGCGCGGGATTTTCAGGCACCGCCGCGCCGCTGGCGCAGTATCGCATTGACAAGAGGCCCATCTTGGGGCACAATGCGCCGCACTCAATTTTTCATGATTACATTCACCAACATGACGGGGGCCGCCGAAATCGGCGCCAACAGCTATCTGCTCGACATGGACGGTGTTCGCATCGTGCTGGATGCCGGCATGCACCCGAAAAAAGACGGACGCGACGCCATGCCTGACTACAGCCTCATCGGCGCCGCCGACCCCGACGTCATCTTCGTCACCCACGCCCACCTCGACCACATCGGCACCCTGCCCGTCCTGCAGGACGCGCACCCCGCCGCCGAAGTCATCATGACCGCCGGCACCGCCGAAGTCGGGGAGGCCATGCTGCACAACTCCGTCAACGTCATGACCTCCAAGCGTCTGGAGGAGGGCATCACCGAGTACCCCTTCTTCACGCACCACGAGCTGGAGCGCGCCGCGCGCAGCTGGATGACCCGCCCCTACAACGAGCCCTTCCGCACCGGGCGCGGCGGCAAGGTGCTGGCCACCCTGCACGACGCCGGGCACATCCTCGGCTCCTGCGGCGTCGAGCTCGAGAGCGAGAGCGGCACCACCCTCTTCTACACCGGCGACGTGCAGTTTGAAAACCAGACCCTCATCGCCGGCGCCGACTTCCCGCAGAAAGGCGTCGACATCCTGCTCATGGAGTGCACCCACGGCAGCACCCAGCGCCGCAACGACTACACCCGCGAGGGCGAAATGCGGCGCTTTGCCACCGCCATCCGCGAAACGCTCGAGCAGGGAGGCGCCGTGCTCATCCCCGTCTTTGCCCTCGGCAAGAGTCAGGAGCTGCTCTGTGAGATCGACCGCTTCAAGCGCGAGGGTCTCATCCCCGACGTCCCCGTCTACTTCGGCGGACTGAGCTCCAAAATCACCCTCATCTACGACCGCATGGCCGACAGCACCCCGCGACTCAAACCCGGCTACCGCCTGCGCGACAACGTCGAGACCCACGGCCTGCCCAAGCAGGGCAAGGCCCCGCTCATCGCCTCGCCCGGCAACATCTACCTCGTCTCCAGCGGCATGATGAGCGAGCACACCGTCTCCAACATGCTGGCCTCGCAAGTGCTGCCGCACCCCAACGACGCCATCCTCTTCGTCGGCTACAGCGACCCCGACTCGCCCGCCGGCAAGATCAAAGCCACCGCCCACGGAGACCTCGTCAAGCTGCGCGAGCAAGATGGCCAGGCTCTCCCCCTGCGCTGCCGCATCGAGAACTTCGACTTCTCCGGCCACGCCACGCGCGACGCCCTCATCGACTACGCCGTCGCCCTCGCCCCGCGCACCATCCTGCTCGTGCACGGCGACGCCGAGGCCCTCGCGCAAACGCAGAAAACCCTGCAGGAGCGCCTGCCCCAGTCGCAGATCTTCATTCCCCAGCCCGGCAAAAGCTACCGGCTCGACTGAGGCCCTCCGGCCTCCATCGCCCGTTCGGCTCCCGGCCTCACCGCGCTGCCCCATGCCGCCGCTCCCAGCGGAGGCCATGGGGCAGCCTCGTTTTTGGGGGACTCCATCTTGAGCCCCACAGCGCCTCACCGGGCCCTCGGGCGCGCAGCCGAGTCCCCGGGCCACTGCGGCAAGATCGACACAAAGCGCATCAGCACTTGAATCGCGCGCGCCATCTGCTAAGATGATCGCACCACACAAATCACCATGATCACCTGGAACGTAGCGCTCGGACTGCTCGTCATCGCCTTCTTTCTGCCCTTCATCTTCCTGCACTCCCGCCTGGAGAGCATGCGCCGACACGCGCGCAACGACCACGCCGAAATCGAACACCTGCGCCACCTGCTGCGCGAACTCGAGCAACACGTCGCTCAAGACAAATCCCTTTTCCTCGAAGCCCTCGGCGTCCCCTTCCTGCTGCTGCGGCGCTCGGGCCGCCTCGTCATGGCCAACCGCGCCGCCGGCGACCTGCTCGACATCGACGAAACGCGCAACATCAACATGCTGCACGTCGTGACGGACCCTGAAATCCTTCAGCTCATCCGCGACGCCACGCAGACCGACCGCCCCATGAGCGCCTCCGTGCAAATCAGCACCGGCGGCGAGCAGCGCTACTACCGCGTCCTCGCCACCCCCCTGCGCAACGAAGAGCGCCACGTCGGCGTCGTCTTCCACGACGTCACGGAAGAGCAGCGCACCCAAGTCATTCGCCGCGACTTCGTCGCCAACGCCTCCCACGAACTGCGCACCCCGCTGACCATCGTGCGCGGCTACCTCGAAACCCTCCTCGAGGAGCCCGAAACCGCCGCAGACACCGCCCTGAGAACGCGAGCCCTGCGCGTCATGCAGAAACACACCGACCGCCTCGTGCGCCTCGTCGAAGACATGCTCACCGTCTCGCGGCTCGAGAACCCGCAGTCCTACCTCAAATCCGAAGACTTCGACCTCGCCGACGTCGCCGAAGAAACCCGCCAGCGCCTCGAATCGCTGATCGAAACGCAGAAAGCCGAGCTGAGCATCGACATCACTCCCCGGCCGCTGCACCTGCGCGGCGACAAATTCTACTGGGCGCAAATCCTCTTCAACCTTCTCGAAAACGCCCTCAAAAACAACCCCGCCCCCGGCCTCAAACTCCGACTGCACGCCGAGCAGAGCCCCGACGGCCACACCCTCATCCGCATCGACGACAACGGCATCGGCATCGACGCCGAATCCCTCCCCTACATCTTCAACCGCTTCTTCCGCGCCGACAAAACCGGCAAAGTCAAAGGCACCGGCCTCGGCCTCTCCATCGTCAAACACGCCGTCGAAGCCCACGGCGGCAGCATCCGCGCCGAAAGCCGCCCCGGCATCCTCACCCGCTTCGAAATCCAACTCCCCCCGCCCGCCGACAGCGCCCCCGACGAGGAGAGAGACCCGGCCTGAGCGGCCCCCTTGGCGCCCGGCGAGGCGCCTTCCGGCGGGGCAGACTCCCCTGAGGCGAAGCGGAGAACGAGCCTCCCCGCGGCGGCGAAATCGCCGAAAACCGAGCCGTCTCCGCCCGAGATTTTAGGCTTGAAATTTGCGCGTTTCAGGTGTACCCTCTGGTACCGCCCGCGCGGTTAAACCCTCATTTAACACATGGAAACGATGAAAATTGAACGCGCCCTGCTGTCCGTCTCGGACAAGACCGGGCTCGACAGGTTCGCCCGGGGCCTCGTTGCCCAGAATGTTCAGCTGATCTCCACCGGAGGCACCTGCAAATACCTCAAGGAGCTGGGGCTGCCTGTAACCGAGATCTCCGACTACACCGGAGCTCCCGAGCTCTTCGACGGCCGCGTCAAGACGCTTCACCCCAAGGTTCACGGCGGCCTGCTGCAGCGCCGCGATCTGGAAGAGCATCGCCGCCAGGCTCAGGAAAACAACATCCCGACCATCGACCTCGTCTGCGTCAACCTCTACCCCTTTGAGGAAACCATCGCCAAGGAAGGCGTCACCCTCGCCGAAGCCATCGAGAAGATCGACATCGGCGGCCCCTCCATGCTGCGCTCGGCGGCCAAGAACTACGCCTCCGTCACCGTCGTGAGCGACCCGGCCGACTACGACACCGTGCTCGAGGAAATGGAGAACCACCAGGGCAACACCACGCTCAAGACCCGCGAGAAGCTCGCCGTCAAGGTCTTCATGCGCACCTCGGCCTACGACACCGCCATCTCGAACTACCTCGGCCACCGCTCCGAAGACAGCATCAAGAACAACCTCACTCTCTCGCTGCCCTTCTGCCAGACCCTGCGCTACGGCGACAACCCCCACCAGCCGAGCGTCCTCTACGGGAGCTTCGACAAGATCTTCACCCAGCTTCAGGGCAAGGAGCTCTCCTACACCAACGTGCTCGACCTCGACGCCGCGGCCTCGCTCATCATGAACTTCCGCCGCCCGACCGTCGGCATCCTCAAGCACACCAACCCCTGCGGCGTCGGCCAGGACGACGAAGACCTCGTCGAAGCCTGGAAGCGCGCCTACCAGACGGACACGCAGGCCCCCTTCGGCGGCGTCATCGTCATGAACCGCCCGATGACCGAAGCGCTCGCCCGCATCGTCGGCGCCATCTTCACGGACGTCATCATCGCGCCGGACTACGAGCCCGAGGCCCGCGCCATCCTGCAGAAAAAGAAGAACTGCCGCATCATGCGCCTCAACATGGACGCCTGGCTGGAGTTCTGCAAGCAGCCCATGATCCGCACCGCCCCCGGCGGCGTCATGACGATGAAGCGCGACGACCAGCCCCTCGGCCTCGATGACCTCGAGAGCAAGGTCGTCACCAAGCGCGTACCCACCGCCGACGAGCTCGAAGCCATGCGCTTCGCCTGGCGCGTCTGCAAGCAGGTGCACTCCAACGCCATCGTCTTCACCGACAAGGACGGCACCCTCGGCATCGGCGCCGGCCAGATGAGCCGCGTCGACTCCGCCAAGATCGCCGTGTGGAAGGCCGGTCAGGCCGGCCTCGACCTCAAGGGCAGCGTCATCGCCTCCGACGGCCTCTTCCCCTTCGCCGACGGCCTCCAGACCGCCATCGACGCCGGCGCCACCGCCTGCATCCAGCCCGGCGGCTCCATCCGCGACCAGGAAGTCATCGACGCCGCCAACGCGGCCGGCATCGCCATGGTCTTCACCGGCGTGCGCCACTTCCTGCACTGATCCGCAGGGAGCGCACAGCCTCCCCATCACCCGACCCCCGGGGCGCCAACGCCCCGGGGGCAACCATTTCTGACCAACACCCACCCCATCCATTTCCCATGTTACTCGGAGTCAACATCGATCACGTCGCCACCCTTCGCCAGGCCCGCTACGCCGGCATGCCTGACGCCCCCCACGCAGAACCCTCCGTCCTCGCCGCCGCCCGAGCCGCCCTCGAAGGCGGGGCCGACTCCATCACCCTGCACGTCCGCGAAGACCGCCGCCACATGCAAGACGCCGACGCCTTCGCCGTGCGCCGAGAAATCCCCCTGCCCCTCAACCTCGAAATGGGCGCCACCGAAGCCATGCTCGACGTCGCCCTGCGCCTGCGCCCGGACTACGTCTGCCTCGTCCCCGAGCGTCGTCAGGAAGTCACCACCGAAGGCGGGCTCGACGTCATCGGCCACGCCGACCTGCTGCGCCGCCTCGTCGCCGCCCTTCAGGGCAACGGCACCCGCGTCAGCATGTTCATCGACCCCGAGCCCGAGCAGGTGGAAGCCAGCGCCGAAGTCGGAGCCCCCATGGTCGAGCTGCACACCGGGCGCTTCGCCAACAACTTCGGCGACGCGAGGGCGCGCGAAACCGAGCGCCTCATCGCCGCCGCCGAGCGCGGCCACAGCCTCGGCCTCGAAGTGCACGCCGGCCACGGCATCCAGCTCGGCAACCTCACCGAGCTCAGCCGCGTCCCGCACCTCAGCGAGCTCAACATCGGCCACACCATCATCGCGCGCTCCATCTTCATCGGCCTCACCGCCGCCGTCCGCGAAATGAAGGAAGCCATCGCCGCCCTCAACTGGTAAAAAGCGCCCATCCGGCGCAAAAACAGCAGAGCGGCAGCCCCCCTCCCTCGAGCCACCCCGGCACAAGCCGGAGTGGCTCGTCGTCTCTCGCACCATCCCGCCTGCCGCCCCCTCCACATCCCTCCGCGCGCATCCCCTCACGCACCCGAGCACATCCCCCGCGCACCGGCCCAAAGCCTCCTTTCGCCCAGTGCAAAACAGCGAGAAAATTCCCCATCTCGGAGAAGTTTGTGATTTACTTCAGGGTAGAAATATGCTAGCCTTCACCTGCTATGGACTTAGAGCAACGCGAAATCAGTGTCGAAACCATCACTCCCTATTTCGAGGAGTATTTCGGACACAAACCCACCGTCGTGGCCGCCTCTCCCGGCCGTGTGAACCTCATCGGCGAGCACACGGACTACAACAACGGCTTTGTACTGCCGATGGCCCTCAACAACATCAACGTCGTGGCCGTGGCCCCCTCACCCACGGGCAAGCACCGCTGGATCGGCTCACTGGGAGACACCTTGATTGAAATCGACCCCGCCGACGCCGACAAACCCGGAGAACCCTTCTGGAGCAACTACGTGCGCGGCGTCATCTGCATGCTCGAGCGCCGCGGCATCAAAGTACCCGCGGTCGACATGCTCATCGACTCGAACGTGCCGCGCGGCGGCGGCCTCTCCTCCAGCGCCGCTTTTGAAGTCGCCACCTGCACCGCCCTGGCGGCCCTCTGCGACGCCGATGTCAGCCCGACCGAGCGCGCCCTCATCGGCCAAGCCACCGAGCACGAATTCGTCAACGTTCCCTGCGGCATCATGGACCAGTTCATCTCCGCCAACGGCCGCAAGGACCACGCCCTCATGCTCGACTGCAAGGACCTCTCCTACAAGCTCATCCCGATGACGGACCCGAACGTCAGCGTCCTCGTCATCGACTCGGCCGTCAAGCACTCCCTGGCCGACGGTGGCTACGCCGCCCGCCGCAAGAACTGCGAAGACGCCTGCGCTATCCTCGGCGTCCCCTCCCTGCGCGAAGCCACCCTCGAAATGCTCGAAGCCAAGAAAGCCGAGCTCGGCGACCTCTGCTACCGCCGCGCCCGCCACGTCATCGGCGAAAACCTGCGCGTCGCCGCCTTTGCCGACGCCGTGGAGAAGGGAGACTGGGAAGCCGCCGGCGTCGCCATGCGCGGCTCGCACGCCTCCCTCAAAGATGACTTCGAAGTCTCCTGCGCCGAAGTTGACAAACTCGTCAGCCTCGCCGACACCATCCCCTCGGCGGCCTCCGTCTACGGCGCCCGCATGACCGGCGGCGGCTTCGGCGGATGCATCGTCGCCCTCGTCAAGAGCGCCGACGTCGAGCAAGTCGCCCACGAAATGCTCGAAGCCTACCGCCAGGAACTCGGCATCGAAACCACCTACCTCGTCACCCGCCCGGGCGAAGGCGCCCGCGTGCTCTACAAGGCCTGAATCCAACGCCACCACTTATGAAGCAACTATTTGCAACTCTGAGCGCCCTGGCGCTCCTGGGCGCGGGCGCCGTCGCGCAAGACAGCCCCGCCGTTCAGCCGAATACCCCCCCGGCCGCCGTCGCAACGGCGCCGGATCCCGCAGCTGCACCCGCCCCGGCCGCCACCCCGGCAACCGCAGAGCCCACCCCGGCCCCCGCTGCCCCCGCAGCGGCCCCGGCAACGGACGGCGGCAGCTCCGTCGCCGCCATCATGAAGAGCGACAAGCCGGCCGCCGACGTCGTCCAGCGCGCCATGGAAGACAAAAAAGCCGCCAACGACCCCGTTGAAGAAGACGTCGAAGTCCTCCCGGTCTGGGAGATGATCGTCTTCTGCATCGTCGTCATCGGCGTCATCGGCCTCGGCATCTGGAAGTCCGGTGCAGGCGAGAAAAAGAGCGATGAAGGCGAAAACAAGGAAGGCGGGGCAGCCGACTACTTCCTCGCCGGCCGCGGCCTGAGCTGGTGGCTCGTGGGCTTCTCCCTGCTCGCCGCCAACATCTCCACCGAGCAGTTCGTCGGCATGAGCGGACAAGCAGCCGACTGGCTGGGCATCGCCATCGCCGGCTATGAATGGCTGGCCGCCATCGTGCTCGTCATCGTCGCCTTCACCTTCCTGCCGATGCTGCTCAAGCGCGGCGTCTTCACCATCCCGCAGTTCCTGGAAGAGCGCTTCAACGGCGTTGCCCGAGTGACAATGGCCATCGCCAACCTGCTCATCCTCGTCGGCGTGCCCACCGCCGCCGTCATCTACGCCGGCTCGACCGTCGTCTCCGTCTACTTTGACCTCCCCGTGACCGCAGGCTGCATCATCATCGCCGTCTGCGCCACCGTCTACGTCTACGTCGGCGGCCTGAAAGCCTGCGCCTGGACAGACCTCATCTGGGGCGCCGGCCTGCTCGTCGGCGGCGGCGTCGTCGCCTACTTCGCCATCTCGGCCCTCGGCAGCATGGATCCGTATGCAGCCAGCAGCGCCGGCATGATTGACTCCGCCTCCATCTCCGCAACCAACCTCGTCAACGGAGACGTCGCCGGCGCCATGCAAAGCACCGGCAACACCCTCGCCGACGGTGCGGCGCGCCTCTGGACACTCAACGACGGCGACGCCACCTCTGCCGTCAACGGCATCGCCGGCAAGCTGCACATGATGCGCCCGGCCAATGACCCGACCATGCCCTGGACGGTCTACCTGCTCGGCCTCTGGATCCCCAACTTCTTCTACTGGGGCCTCAACCAGTACATCATGCAGCGCACCCTGGCCTCCAAGAGCCTTGAAGAAGGCCAGCTCGGCGTCGTCTTCGCCGCCTTCCTCAAGCTGCTGGTGCCCTTCGTCGTCATCGTACCGGGCATCCTCGCCTACAACCTCTTCCGCGACGACCTCAAGACCATCGCGGACGAACGTTCGGACAAGATCATCCAGACCGTGGCTGAGCAGAGCAGCGAGAGCGGCAAGCTGCCCATCTACAAGATCAGCGCCACGCGACTCATCCGTGCGGATGTCGAACTTGACGCCCTCAAACTCATCGCGCAGAACGCCGACAACGCCGGCGCCACGACCGAGCAGAAGGCGCGCCTGATCACCGCCGCCGAGAACCTGCACATGATTCCCGCCGCGGAAACCGAGAAGCGCGCTGCTGCGGCCGACGCCGTTCTCAAGATCGATGAAGAGATCACCAAGCAGGCCTGCCAGAACACCGACAAGTACAGCGTCACCACCGCCCTCGTCGGCTATCACTACGACTCGGCCTTCGCCACGCTGCTCAAGCGCCTGCTGCCCAACACCGGCTGGGCCTGGTTCGTCCTCGCGGCCCTCTTCGGCGCCGTCGTGAGCTCGTTGGCCTCGATGTTCAACTCGGCCTCCACACTCTTCACGATGGACATTTACGGCAAGGCCAAGGAGCTGACGGGCAAGCCGGCCTCCTCCGCCCAGCTCGTCTCCGTGGGTCGCTGGTCCGTGCTGGTGCTCGCCCTCATCGCCACCGTCATCGCCCCCTACCTGGATAACCCCGCCTTCGGCGGCATCTTCACCTTCATTCAGGAGTTCCAAGGCTTCCTGAGCCCGGGTGTGCTGGCCGTCTTCATCTTCGGCTTCTTCGTGCCGAAGTGCCCGCGCATCTTCGGCTGGCTGGGCATCGCCTTGGGTGCTGCTGTCTACGGCACGCTCAAGCTCATCCCCATCCCCGAGGATAACGAGACCATGAAGCTGCTCTTCGGTTCCTTCCTGAACCGCATGGCCATCTCCTTCGTGATCATCTGCCTCGTCGGTGTCATCCTGACGCTGATCAACCACCTGCGCGGCGGCGAAGCCGTCATCCTGCAGGACAAGGGCATCATCGAGATGAAGACGTCTGCGCGTGCGAAGATCTTCGGCGCCATCGTCATCGCCATCACCATCGCGCTCTACATCATCTTCTGGTAAAGCCCTCCGGGCTCACCCGACAAATGGCGCGCCCCGCATCCGACCTCGGATGCGGGGCGCTTTGCGTCTCCGCAGGCCGCCCGAATCAGGCGGGAGGAGCGCGCCTTTCCCGAAGGCTCGTCCATTCCTCAAAGCCCCCTCCCCCTCCTGCGCTCATCACCGCCACCCCTTCCGGCCACCCCTTCCGGCCACCCCTTCCGCCCGACCGCGCCGCTCACCGCATCCTGCGCGCTCAAATGCACTCCGACTCCCCGCATCACCCCCTCCGGGCTCTCCTCCCGCCCCCTCAGCCCAACCCGCAACGACACCCCGACCATCGGCCACCCACCTTCCACCTCACACGGTCCGATGGTCACGCGAGGCACGCCGCGCCAGCCCCGCGAACTCGCCAACTCCAAACACTCCGTCGAGCCAAACGCCGGCGCAGCCAACGAGCGCCCGATCCCCGCGCCACCTGCGGGGCAACATCGGCAGCCAACTCAAGGGCAAAGTTCGTTCTCAAAACAAAGTTCACCCGCAAAACAGCCGGCACGCCGCAGGCAAAAACGCAACAAAAAACCCTGCACGCAACGTGCAGGGTCATCAACGCCGGCCGCGATCAGCTCAGAGCACCGAGCTGCAGCAGCGGGCGCCGCGCAGGGGGGCAGGCTCTTCAGCCGAGGCGGAAGGTAATGCGAGCCTTGCTCATATCGTAGGGCGACACCTCGATTCGCACGCGGTCGCCGACCACGAGGCGAATGAAGCGCTTGCGCATCTTGCCGGAAATGTGCGCGAGGAACTCATGGCCGTTGGCCACCTTCACGCGGAACATCGTCCCGGCGAGCACGGCAGAGACCACGCCCTCCATCTCAATCTCACCCTCACCGTCGTCATCAGCCTTCTTCTGCTTGATGGGAGCGGGGGATGAAGCCGGGCGAGCACCCCCGCGGGCATTGCCGCCGCGGGGACCGTTGTTGCGCTGCGGCGCCTTGCCGCCGCGATTATTGGGGGGATTTGCCATGTTGAATGAATAAAGTAACCGTTGCGCCCGGCGAACGCGCGCGCGGGCGCTGGTAGTTTAATCTCCGCGCGGCACCTTGGCAAGCGCTTTTTCCCCTTCCTGTGGCGGAAAAGCAAAAAAAATACCCGAAATCATAAAATGGCATTGACAAAAGACTCATTCAAGGGTAGAGTATCCGCCCCGAACTAAGAGGTTCAGAGGCGAAAGCCTCAACCGGAAAACAACAACGAACATGAAAACCTTCTCTGCCAAAGCTCAGGACATCGAGCGTAAATGGTATGTGATCGACGCCGCCGACAAGGTGCTCGGTCAGGTCGCGGTGGAAGCAGCCAACCTGCTTCGCGGTAAAAACAAGACGATCTTCACCCCGCACGTCGACTGCGGTGACTACGTCATCATCGTCAATGCAGACAAAGTCGTGCTCACGGGTAACAAGGAGCGCGCCAAGATCTACACTCGTTACACGGGCTATGTTGGCAACCAGGTTGTGACCACCCCCGCCAAGCTTCGCAAGACGCACCCCGAGATGATCCTCGAGCGTGCCGTGCTCGGCATGGTGCCCCACACCCGTCAGGGCCGCGCCCAGGCCGTTCGCCTCAAGGTCTACACCGGCGCTGAGCATCCGCACACCGCTCAGAATCCCGAAGCCGTCACGATCGCCTAACCCTTTTCAACGCCATGAGTTCCGTTACTCCCTACAATGCCACCGGCCGCCGCAAGGAGGCAGTCGCTCATGCTTGGCTCACCCCCGTTGAGGAGGGTCAGACCGGCAAGATCACCATCAACCGCCGCGGTTTCGAGGAGTACCTCGTGACCGACGCTCTGCAGAACGTCGTCCTGCAGCCCTTCTACGCCACCAACACGATCAAGAAGTACGATGTGCGTCTCGTGACCAAGGGCGGCGGCATCCACGGGCAGACGGGCGCCATGAGCCTGGCCATCGCCCGCGCCCTCGTGATGATCGACGAGGAGTTCCGCACCGCTCTGCGCGAGCAGGGCCTGCTGACTCGTGACTCCCGCATGAAGGAGCGCAAGAAGGCCGGTCGCCCCGGTGCCCGCAAGCGCTTCCAGTTCAGCAAGCGCTGATTCTGGTCTCCCTACGAGCCTCTTATGGGCCGAGCACCCCAGTGGTGCCCGGCCCATTGGCGTATACGGGGGAAGAGTCCCGCGGCACCCTCCTGCCCTCCTGCCCGCCAACTCTTCGGCTCTGCAACGACGCAGCCGTTAGTTGCAGATGCACTGCGGACGCCGCGTGCTTTCAGCCTTGCACAACAGGGCCCGTCGCTGTATAATGCCGCCCGCCTATGTCAAGCTCCTTCGGACACATCTTTCGCATCAGCACCTGGGGTGAATCGCACGGCGTCGGCGTCGGCGTCGTCATCGACGGCTGCCCGGCGGGCGTCAGCCTCAGCCTCGACGAAATTCAGGCCGCCCTCGATCGCCGCCGCCCGGGGCAAAGCGACATCGTCACCCCGCGCCACGAAGAGGATCGCGCTGAAATTCTCAGCGGCCTGCTTGACGGCCGCACCCTCGGCACCCCCATCGCCATCTCGGTGCGCAACAAAGACCACCGCTCCTCGGCCTACGATGAGATGCAGCACAGCTACCGCCCCTCGCATGCGGATTACTGCTACGATGCCAAATACGGCCTGCGCGCCTGGGCCGGCGGGGGCCGCGCCAGCGCGCGCGAAACCATCGGTCGCGTAGCCGCCGGAGCCGTCGCCCGCGCCGTCGTGCGCCACCTCTGCCCGCAGCTCAGCGTCATCGCCTGGGTGCAGCAGGTGCACGGCATCACCTGCCCCGCCCGCCCCGAAGAGGTCACCGCCGAAGGCGTGGAGAGCAACATCGTGCGCACGGCCGACGCGGCAACCGCCGAGCGCATGGCCGCCGCCATCCGCGAAGCCCGCTCCGCCGGCGATTCCCTCGGCGGCATTGTCGCCTGCACCATCCGCAACTGCCCCGCCGGCCTCGGCGACCCCGTCTTCGACAAGCTGGAAGCCACCCTCGCCCACGCCATGATGAGCATCCCGGCCTGCAAGGGCTTCGATGTCGGCAGCGGCTTTGACGCCCCGCGCTACAAGGGAAGCGAACACAACGACGCCTACTACATGGAGGGCGATCGCGTGCGCACCCGCACCAACCGCTCCGGCGGCATCCAAGGCGGCATCAGCAACGGCGAGGATATCAACATGCGCCTCGCCTTCAAACCGACGGCCACCCTCATGATCGAACAGGCCACCGTCAACGACGCGCACGAGGAGGTCACCCTGCGCGGCAAAGGGCGCCATGACCCCTGCGTGCTGCCGCGCGCCGTGCCCGTCGTCGAGGCCATGGCCTGGCTCGTCATCTGCGACCACCTGCTGCAACAGCGCTGCTGCCGCATCTGAGGAGAGCGAATCTGCGGGCGACTCCCGTCGAGGTAGGCGACACCATCGGAGTCCGCTTTTGATGCACGTAGGCGGATGCCTCCATCCGCGTGCCATCCACTCGTCGCCTGTTCGTCAACTGCACATCAACTGCACATCAACTGCGCGAGAGTCCGCGCCCCAGGCGCATACAAAGCCGCTCTTGCATGGCGCTCTCCTCGACTCTCGGAATGCACCCCAGTGAATCCTGCGCCTGAGACCAACACCCATGGGGCTCGATTCACCGCGATCTGACGTACACCGTGACCCACCTGCACGGTGCCTGGATTGCCTGAGCAAGGCAGCACAACGCTAGCCAACGCACAGTCACAGCGCCCCGCACCGCCCCCTCAACCGGGAGGAGAGCACGGAGGCGACGCGAAAAAGCAACACACGGAGGCGACGCGCACAGGCTCAGCACAAGATGCCTCGCCAAGGAGCAACGCGAGCGGAGACAACGAGAGCGGAGACAACGAGAGTGGACGAGGTCCGCCCGAGCTGCCGCCCCCGGCCTCACAGGGCTCACAGGGAAATACGGCTCAGCGGCTCAAGCTCTGCATCACGCGGTAGTTGTAATAGGCCAGCCAGCCGAAGAGCAGCAAATTCCACACGGACTGCGTGTACCAGCCCAGCAGTACGGCCACCACGCCCGCGGACACCACCCCAATGCGCGCAGCCGTCAGCGGGCTGCGGGTGAGCAGGGCGCACACGTGCCCGCCGTCCAGCGGCACCGCCGGCACGAGGTTGAGCACGCACCAAAAGAGGCCGACCATGTTGGTGAGCACGTAAAACATCAGCACCGACGTCTGCATCGTCTCCAAACGCATCATCCCCTCCGGAGTGACGAGGGAGCCGAAGAGCGCACTGCCCCAGTCCATCGGCAAAGCCCCGACGCCCACGACGGCGAGCGCCGTGCCGAGGCTGCCCAGCTGCGCGCCCAGAATCACCAGGCAGACGAGTCCGGGGACCAGCGTCGCCAGCGGCCCGGCCAGCGACATGAGGATGGCCAGCCCGCGCGAGGGCGGCGCCACATCCGTCTGCGTCACGCCCCCGAGCCAGGCGATCTCAATCACCGGACGCGCGCCGTAGCCGAGCTTGGCCACCAGCGCATGCCCCAACTCGTGGCAGAGCAGGCAGAGCAAGCCCGCCACCACGAAGAGCAGCATCATCGAAAGATCCGCAGCCCCCTGCGCCGTCAGACCGCCGCCGAGCACCAGCAGCACGATGAAAACCGAGGGGTGAATCGACACGGGAATCCCGAAGAGGCGAAAATGCAGCGTCCAGTTATTCATACCGACGTAGAAACTAGCCCAGCAGCTCTTGACAATCAAGCCAATCCTGCGTCTTCAGCGCTTTTTTGACATAAAAATTCACTTTCTTGCAAAAAAAGCTTGCAAGACCGCCCCAACTCCTGTATAATGCCCCCGCACCCCGGCAGCGGGGAGCAACAAAAAGCAAGCCTTCAGGCAAGCCCATTCCGGCGTAGCTCAGCGGCAGAGCGGGTGACTGTTAATCACTAGGTCGTTGGTTCGAACCCAACCGCCGGAGCTTGAAACCCTCAGAGGATTCCTCTGAGGGTTTTTTGTGTTGAAAGCGAGCCCTGCGCGCCGTCGCCGAGCGGCGGATTCTTCGCGGGGAAGAGGGCGGCGAGCGGAGAGCGCGTCCGCCCGAGAGCGCATTTATGACGGAAAGCCCGCCTTTTTTTCTTGCCATGATAGGCCGCAGTGCTATCATAAAAGCATGGAGCCAACGAAGCGGTGCCGCCGTGCGGCGTCAGCTTCCGCTCCCGACACTCCGACGTCTAACTCAACTCTCTTCATGCAACAACAAACCTCCGCCAGCGAACCCATCGTCCCGCGCCAATATCGGCTTCCCTTCATTCTGCTCGTCACCTGCTTTGCCCTCTGGGGCATCGTCAATGCCATGGCGGAGGTTCTCGTCAAGGCCTTTAACAGCGTCTTCCCCGAGCTGACGGAGATGGGCACCATCATGTCCGTCTCCTCCCACTACGGCGCCTACGCCGTGCTCGCCATCCCCGCCTCGCTGCTCATCAAAAAATACAGCTACAAGGCCGGCGTGCTGCTCGGCTTGGGCGTCTTCTTCTTCGGCGTGCTGGGCTATGTGCCGGCCGCCATCTTCCACAGCTACGGCATCTGCCTCGGCTCCATCTTCGTCTACGCCAGCGGCTGCTCCATTCTCGAGACGACCTGCAATCCCTTCGTGCTCTCCATGGGCTCTCAGGAGACGGCCGTGCGTCGCCTCAACTTCGCGCAGCAGTTCAACCCCGTCGGCAGTCTCATCGGCCTGCTGGTCGCCACCTACGTCATCTTCGACAACATGGTGCAGGTGCGCCCGGGCGATGTGCTGAGCGATGAGCAGCTCAGCCAGAATCTCATCTGGCTCGTCACCCCCTACGTCGTGCTGGCCGTCGTCGTTCTGTTGCTCTGGTTCGCCTTCGTCTTCACCAAGACCCCCAACGCCAGCGCTCCCGGCGAAGAGGGCGACAGCGGAGAGGCCCGCCCCTTCGGCGCCTCGCTGCGCAGCCTGCTGGCCCGCCCGCGCTACCGCTGGGGCGTGCTCACTCAGTTTTTCTACGTCGGTCTTCAGACGATGGCTTGGGTCTACGTCCTGCACTACGGTGACAAGGTCATGGGCTATGATGACAAAACGGCCATGTATTTCTACATTGCCGCGATGTGCTGCTTCATCGTGATGCGCTTCGTCTGCACGGCGCTGATGAAGAAGTTCAACCCCGCCTCGATGATGGCGCTCATGGCCGTCATCGGCCTTCTGCTCTGCATGGGGGCCGTGTACCTGCCCGGCATCGTCGGCCTGCTCTGTGTCGTGGCCATCTCGGGCTGCCTCTCCCTGATGTTCCCGACCATCTACGGCATCGCCCTGCGCAACCTCGGGTCCGACTCCAAGCTCGGCGCCGCGGGCCTCGTAATGGCCATTCTCGGCGGTGCGGCCATTCCGCCCGTCTTCGCCTACTGCCTGGAGAACGAGAGCCTCAGCGCGCTGACCTTCGGGCTTTACGGCGGAGAGGAGGCTGCGCTGCGCTCCAGCTACTACGTCCTCGCCATCTGCCTCGTGATTGTGCTCGCCTACGCTCTGCGCTTCCGCAATGCTCACAACACGCAGGACTGACCTCTGCCGCCGGCGGCGCCCCCGGCAGAGACGGAACGCCGCCTGATTCCCTTCCCTATACCCATTCGACATTCTCATGAAAACCACACTCCCGACCATCGGTATTCGCCCGACGATTGACGGCCGCCGCCTCGGTGTCCGCGAATCGCTCGAGGATCAGACCATGAATATGGCCAAGGCAGCCGCCGCGCTGATTGAGGCCAACATCCGCCACGCTTCCGGCGAGCCCGTGAAGTGCATCATCGCTGACAGCTGCATCGGCGGCCCCGCTGAGGCTGCTGCCTGCGCCGACAAGTTCAAGGCGAACAACGTCGGCGTCTCCCTCGCCGTCACGCCCTGCTGGTGCTACGGCAGCGAGACCTTCGACATGGATCCCTGCACCCCCAAGGCCATCTGGGGCTTCAACGGTACGGAGCGCCCCGGCGCCGTCTACCTCGCCGCGGCTCTCGCCGGCTTGAATCAGAAGGGCCTGCCGGCCTTCTCCATCTACGGCAAGGACGTGCAGGACGCCGATGACACGAGCATTCCGGCCGACGTGGCCGAGAAGATTCTGCGCTTCTGCCGCGCGGGTCTCGCCGTCGCTACCATGCGCGGCAAGGGCTACCTCTCCATCGGCGGCTGCGCCATGGGCATCGCCGGCTCCATCGTCGACCAGTCCTTCTGGGAGAAATACCTCGGCATCCGCGTGCAGGCCGTCGACATGACGGAGGTGCGCCGCCGCATGGATCAGAAGATCTACGACGAGGAGGAGTACAAGATTGCCATGCAGTGGGCCGATGCTCACTTCAAGTTTGCGGAGGATCGCAACCGCCCGGATCTCAAGCTCGACGAGGAGGGCCGCCGCCGCACCTTCAAGGAGAGCGTGCTCATGGCGATGATTTTCCGCGACATGATGCAGGGCAATCCCAAGCTCAAGGAGATCGACCGCGAGGAAGAGGGCCTGGGCTATCAGGCCATCGTCGGCGGCTTCCAGGGCCAGCGCCACTGGACGGACATCTACCCGAACGGCGATATCGCCGAGACGCTCCTCAACTCCAGCTTTGACTGGAACGGCCCGCGCGCTCCGATGCCCTTCGCGACGGAGAATGACTCGCTCAACGGCGCCTGCCTGCTCTTCGGCTATCTGCTCACGGGCCAGGCGAACGTCTTTGCCGACGTGCGCACCTACTGGAGCCCCGAGGCCGTCAAGCGCGTCACGGGCTACACGCTCGAAGGTCAGGCGGCCAACGGCATCATCCACCTCATCAACTCGGGCTCGGCCGCTCTCGACGGCTGCATGGCCTGCACGGATGCGGAGGGTCGTCCCATGATGAAGAAGCACTGGGACGTCACACAGCAGGATGCCGACAAGATGATCAGCCAGGCCGTCTGGTGCCCGGCCAACCGCGAGTACTTCCGCGGCGGCGGCTACTCGGTGCGCTACCTCTCCAAGGGCGGTGCCCCCGTCACGCTCATGCGCCTCAACATCGTGAAGGGCCTCGGCCCCGTGCTCATCGTTGCCGAGGGCTGGACGGTCGAGCTGCCGGCCGAGGTGCACAAGACGCTCGATGAGCGCACGGACCCGGGTTGGCCGACGACTTGGTTTGCTCCGCGCCTGACGGGCAAGGGCGCCTTCACCAGCGTCTACAACGTCATGGCGAACATGGGGGCCAACCACGGCGCCTTCACCTACGGCCACATCGGTGCCGACCTCCTCACCATGGCCTCGATGCTGCGCATCCCGGTCTACGCCCACAACGTGCCGGATGAGCAGGTCTATCGCCCGTCGGCCTGGGGCCTGCACGGCACGACGGATCTCGAGGGCGCCGACTTCCGCGCCTGCGCGAACTTCGGCCCGCTGTACGGCAAGTACTGATGCCGCCGCGCGAGGTCTGAATCCTCCGAGCTCCCCGGGGAGAGCAGCTTTCGCTCCCCGGGGAGCCTTCCGACTCAGAGCGCGCCGAGCGGCACCCGACGCACGCGCCCAGTGCACGAGTTGACCGCACCCGCTGCTCCGCAAGGCACCGCCTCGCTTCCTGAGCCTTTTTCCCCTTTTATCCCCCTTCCCCACTCACTTCCCCATGTATATCCTCTGTCTGGACTGCGGCGCGACGAATGTGCGCGCCATGGTCGTTGACGAACGCGGCCGCATTGTCGGCAAGGCGTCGCAGCCCAACGCCACCCTGCCCGGCTCCGAAAACCCGGACTTTCACGTCTGGGATGCCGAGCGCATCTTCCGACAGCTCTGCGACTGCGCCGTGCGCGCGCTCGAGGGCTGCGACAGGAGCCTCGTCCGCGCCGTCACCATCACCACCTTCGGCGTCGACGGCGCCCTCGTTGACGAGCAGGGGCAGCTTCTCTACCCCGTCATCTCGTGGAAGTGCCCGCGCACGGGGGACGTCATGCGCCACATCGACCGCTACCTGACACAGCAGGAGCTCAACCGCATCAGCGGCGTCGGCGCCTTTGCCTTCAACACCCTTTACAAACTCATCTGGCTGCGAGAAAACCGCCCCGAGCTCCTCGACCGAGCCGCTGCCTGGCTCTTCATCTCGGACATCTTCGCGCATCGCCTCACCGGCAAAATGGCCACCGACCGCACCATGGCGGGCACCTCGCAGATGACGGATCTCGCCACCGGTGACTTCTCCGAGCGCATTCTCGGCGCCGTCGGTCTGCGCCGCGAGCTCTTCCCGCGCCTCGTGAACGCCGGAGAGGTGATCGGCGAGGTTCTGCCGGCGGCAGCCAAGGCCATGGGTCTGCCCGAGCTGGCGGGTCTGCCGGTGATCTCGGCCGGGCACGATACGCAGTTTGCGATCTTCGGCTCCGGCGCGGCGGAGAATCAGCCGGTTCTCTCCTCGGGCACTTGGGAGATTCTCATGGTGCGCAGCGCCCGCGCGGAGCTGAGTCCCGAGGACTATGCCGACGGCGCCACGGCGGAGTACGACGCCCGCCCCGGCCTCTTCAACCCCGGCCTGCAGTGGGTGGGCTCGGGCATCATCGAGTGGGTCAAATCCACCTGTTACCAAGGCGCGAACTACGACACGATGGATGCCGAGGCCGCGGCGATTGCTCCCGGCAGCGACGGCGTGACCCTCGTGCCGGACTTCCTCGCCTCGGGCGATCGCAAGGGCTCGATCAACGGCCTTGTGCTCGGCCGCACGCGCGGGCACATCTACCGCGCGGCGATGGAGGCGCTCAGCTACCGCCTGCGCTCGCGCCTGCGCCGCCTCGAATCCGTAGGCGCTTTCAAGGCCGAGAGCCTGCTGCTGGTGGGCGGTGCGGCGCGCAACAAGGTGTGGACGCAGATGCGAGCCGACATCCTGCAGCTGCCCGTGCGCGTTTCGGAGGTCGAGGAGAGCACCGTGCTCGGCGCCGCGATGTTTGCGCTGGCCGGCGCCGGCATCTACTCCGGCCCCGAGGAGGCCCGCGAGGCCTTCGGCATCAGCTACAAAACCTATAATCCCGGGCCCCAGTGCGACGACTACGCGAAGCTGGCGGGTTCCGGACTCTGAACTTCACTTCTCACCTGATACACACTATGGCACAAGACAACGACTGGTTCATCACCCCCCCGCTTCCCGATAAAATCTTCCCGTGGGAGAAATACAATCCCGTCACGCGCGAGGAGGTCGCGGACTTTTTCAACGCGCCGGAGGTGCGCGTCATCAAGCAGCGCATGGTTGACATCGGCCGCCGCCTCTGGCAGCGCGAGTTCGTCGACGGCAACGGCGGCAACATCTCGGTGCGCGTGGCGCAGAATCTGCTGCTCTGCTCTCCGACGCTCTGCTCCAAGGGCTTCATGACGGAGGAGGATATCTGCCTCGTCGACATGAACGCGCGGCAGAAGGCGGGCTACCGCCCCGCCACCAGCGAGGTGAAGACGCACATCGCCATGATGAAGGCCTCGGGCGTCAACTCCTGCATTCACGCGCATCCGGCGCACTGCAACGCCTTCCTCTTTGCCGGGCAGGTTCCCCCGTCGGGCATCAATCCCGAGGCGGATATCTTCCTCGGCCACATTCCGCTGGCGCCCTACGGCACGCCCGGTTCCGTCGAGACGGCTCAGGCGGTTGCCGAGGCCTCCAAGCAGTCCACCGTGGTCTTCATGGAGAATCACGGCGTGATCACGGGCGGTCGCCACGTGGAGGAGGCTGAATGGTTCATGGAGAATGCCGACGCCTATTGCCGCATGATTCTGCTGGCCGGTCTGCACAAGGCCCCGCTCAATCAGGTCGGCCCCGAGGGCGTCGCGGACTTCCTCGCCATCCGCAAGTCCATCGGTTACTCCGTACCCGAGGGCCAGCCCCTCTACAACACGGAGACCTACGCCGGCTACAAGCTCGGCAAGACGGGCAAATAAGGGCTCGGCGCGAAAGGTCCCGGTTCGTCCGGAGGGTTTTCGTCACCGCCGTGCATCACGCCCTCGCGTCTCATCACCGTTCATCACTGACCCCGCAGTCGCTCCGGCTGCGGGGTCTTTGCGCCCGGAGAGCTCCTTGAACGCCACGGGGGCTCGTTGGGTGCCAGGAGGCTTGCATGGGGGGCGCATGCAGGGGGCTGCCCACGCTCAGACACGGTCCACGCTCAAACCTGCCCAGCTCAGCCGCTGCCCGCGCTCCGATTCCCGATGCGCCCCCTCTCCCCCCTTCTGACGCATTGCGCGACAAAGCGACCGCCTTCGGGACGGAGCCCCGAAGGCGGTCGCAGAGGCGTTCGGTCACGCGCGCTCTCTGACATTCACAGATGCCGCGCGTTGCCGACTCACTTGCTCACGTTGAAGCGGAATTCGATCACGTCGCCGTCCTGCACGACGTAATCTTTGCCCTCGATGCGCAGCTTCGCCTGCTCCTTGGCCTTGGCCAGCGAGCCACAGGCCACGAGGTCCTCATACGCCACCACCTGGGCCGCGATGAAGCCGCGCTCGAAATCCGTGTGAATCACGCCGGCGGCCTGAGGGGCCTTGGCTCCGGCGGGAATCGTCCACGCCTTCGTCTCCTTCACCCCCGTCGTGATGTAGGTGCGCAGCCCGAGAAGTCTGTAGACCGCCTTGATGAGGTCGCTCACGCCGGAGTCCGACGCGCCGAGGTCCTTGAGGAACTCGCGAGCCTCGGCGGGATCGAGCTCGCTGAGCTCCTCCTCGATGCGCGCGGAGATCACCACGGCTTCAGCGTTGTGATGCTCGGCCACGTAGCGGCGCACCGCCGAGACGTAGGGGTGGGCATCGGGGTTGGCAATCGCCTCGGCGAGCTCATCTTCGCTCACGTTGCAGGCGAAGATGCTCTTTTTGTTCGAGAGCAGGAAAAAGCTCTTGAGCAGCTTGCGCTCGTCATCGCTGAGCTCCAGCGTGATGGCGGGCTTGCCGGCGTCGAGGTGCGGGATGAGCTTCTCGATGAGGGCGATCTCCTCCTTCGCTTCCTTGTCGCCGCCGCGGGCCTTCTTGATGCGGCTGTCGCGGCGCTTCTCCATCGCGGCGAGGTCGGCGAGGATGAGCTCATCGTTGATGATCTCGATGTCGCGGACGGGATCCACAGAGCCGAGTTCGTGGATGATGTCGTCGTTCTCAAAGCAGCGCACCACCTGCACGATTGCATCCGTCTCGCGGATGTTGGAGAGGAACTTGTTGCCCAGGCCCGCGCCCTCGGCCGCACCCTTGACGAGGCCGGCGATGTCGACGAACTCGATGGCGGCCGGCACAATGCGCTCGCTCTTGCTCATCTCGGCCAGCACCGCGAGGCGCTCATCGGGCACCTCGACCATGCCGACGTTCGGATCAATGGTGCAGAAGGGATAATTGGCCGCCTCGGCCTTGCGGGAGCGCGTCACCGCGTTGAAAAGAGTCGACTTGCCGACGTTCGGAAGTCCTACGATACCTGCCTGTAACATAACGCGCGCATTATACACGACGCAGGCCGCCGGGTAAAGTCTGAAGTATGCCGAGCCCCGGCCTCCGCAGCGGGCCGCTCAGGCGGCTCCGCGACTCTCTCCCGGGCACGGCAAGGTGCGCCTCCCACAGTTTCGCTTGCCAGCGGGGGCAAAAGGGAGTACAATCGCGCGGCCGTCGGTGCCGCGCGCGCCGCCTCCGCCGGTCTTTCTCCCCACAGCAACTCTGCACCAGAATACCATTGTGACCATGGACTTCCGCACCTACCTCCGCAAATACCCCGACGCCAACGGCTACTACGGCCGCTTCGGCGGAGCCTACCTGCCGCCCGAGCTCGAACCGGCCTTCAAGGAGATTACCGAGGCCTACAACAGCATCTGCCACAGCGCTCAGTTCATCAGCGAGCTGCGCCGCATCCGCAAACAGTTTCAGGGCCGCCCGACGCCCGTCTATCACTGCGAGCGCCTCTCGCGCCTCAACGGCGGCGCGCAGATTTATCTGAAGCGCGAGGATCTCAACCACACCGGCGCCCACAAGCTCAATCACTGCATGGGCGAAGGTCTGCTGGCCAAATACATGGGCAAGAAAAAGATCATCGCTGAGACCGGCGCCGGCCAGCACGGCGTCGCCCTCGCCACGGCTGCGGCCTACTTCGGCCTCGAGTGCGAGGTGCACATGGGCGAGGTTGATATCGCCAAGCAGGCGCCCAACGTCACGCGCATGAAGATGCTCGGCGCCAAGGTCGTCTGCGTCAAGCACGGTCTGCGCACCCTCAAGGAGGCGGTCGACAGCGCCTTCGAGGCCTACATGCGCGACTACAAGACGGCCATCTACTGCATCGGTTCCGTCGTGGGCCCGCATCCCTTCCCGATGATGGTGCGCGACTTCCAGATGGTCGTGGGCTTCGAGGCCCGCGAGCAGTTCCTCGAGATGACGGGCATCCTGCCCGACATCGTCTGCGCCTGCGTGGGCGGCGGTTCGAACGCCATGGGCATGTTCCCGGCCTTCCTCGATGACCCGGTGGACATCTACGGCGTGGAGCCGATGGGTCGCGGCCCGAAGCCGGGCGACAACGCGGCTTCGATGAGCTTCGGCAGCGAGGGTGTCATGCACGGCTTCAACAGCATGATGCTCAAGGACGCTGACGGCAACCCCGGCCCCGTCTACTCCGTGGCCTCGGGTCTCGATTACCCGGCCGTCGGCCCGGAGCACGCCTTCCTGCGCGAAATCGGCCGCGTGAAGTACGACAGCGCGACGGATGAGGAGGCGATCGATGCCTTCTTCAAGCTCTCGCGCTACGAGGGCATCATTCCCGCGCTGGAGAGCGCCCACGCCATCGGCTTTGCCATGCGCAAGGCTCGCGAGATGCGCACGGGTGCCATTCTCGTCAACTGCTCGGGACGCGGCGACAAGGACGTCGACTACGTGGCCGAGAACTACGGCTACGGCGAGGATCACTGCTTCTGAGGTCCGAGAAGCGAGTCCGAGACGACGTGACTCCTCTCGGCGTCTCCTTTGAGACTCCCTCATGCGACTTTCCGCCGCGCCGCTCCCCCGCCCCGGGGAGCGGCGCTTTTTTTGCGGGAAGAGCGGACGCGTCGGGGAGAGCCGGCAGGGGGGCCGTCTCGCACGCGGAGGGCGTGCCGGCGGCTCTGCGCCCCGGCCCGGGCGTCGGAGCCGGGCTCAGGCGAACTGGCTGTTGTAGAGCTCGGCATAGGCCCCGCCGGCGCGCAGGAGCTGCTCGTGGGTGCCGTGCTCGATGATGTCGCCGTTCTGCATGTGCAGGATGAGGTCGGCGTCGATGATAGTGGAGAGGCGGTGCGCGATCACGAAGCTGGTGCGGCCCTGCATCAGGCGGCGCATGGCGCGCCCGATTTCCATTTCCGTCCGCGTGTCGACGCTGGACGTGGCTTCATCGAGGATGAGGATGGCGGGGTCGCAGAGAAAGACGCGGGCGATGGTGAGCAGCTGGCGCTGGCCGACGGAGAGGTTTTCCGCATCGTTGCTCAGCTTGGTCTCGTAGCCCTGCGGCAGGGTGTGCACGAAGTAGTCGACGCGCGCGGCGCGGGCTGCAGCGATGATTTGCTCACGCGTGGCTTCGGGTCGCCCGTAGGCGATGTTGTCGGCGATGCTGCCTTCATAGAGCCAGGTGTCCTGCAGCACCATGCCGAATTGCCGCCGGAGCTGGGCACGCGTGAGCTCGGTGACGGGCACGCCGTCGAGCAAAATGCTGCCGCCGTTGACTTCGTAAAAGCGCATGAGCAGGTTGATGAGGGTTGTCTTGCCTGCTCCGGTGGTGCCGACGACGGCGACTTTCTGCCCGGGGCGGACGTCGAAGCTGATGTCGTGCATCAGGAGGCGGTCGGGGCTGTAGCCGAAGCGCACGTGGCGGAAGCTGACGGCGCCTCGGGCGCGAGGCAGCGGGGCGGAGTCTGCGGACTCGGGGCTCATCTCCTCCTCGTCCAGCAGGGCGTAGACGCGCTCCAGCGAGGCGAAGGAGGATTGCATGGCGTTGACCATGTAGGCGAGCTCGGTGAGGGGCTCTCCGGCCTGATAAACGTACTGAAAAAAGGCTTGGAAGGCGCCGACGCTCAGGCGCCCCTGCGTCAGCATGAGGCAGCCGCAGGCGGCGATGCCGATTTGCCCCGCGCGGTTGATGAATCGGATGGCGGGGTTGACGGCGAAGATGAGGAAGTCGGCTCGCCGGGCGGCGTCCGCCAAGTCGCGCGTAGCGCGGTGCAGCTCGGCGGAGCTCTCCTGTTCTCGGTTGAAGGCTTTGATGACGCGGCGCCCGGTGTAATACTCCTCGGCGAGGGTGGTGACGCGGCTGACGCACTCCTGCCGCCGCAGAGCTGTGCGCAGGGTGCGGGCGGAGATGAGGCGCGTGACGAGCAGGGAGAGCCCCATGAAGGCGAGGAAGATGAGGGTGAGCTGCCAGCTGAGCCGCAGCATCATGGCGAGCGAGCCGATGATCAGCCCGCAGGAGGTGAAGAGCTTGAGGGTGCCGGTCTGAAAGGCCTCCGACATCTTGTCGAGGTCATTGGTGACGCGGCTGAGGATTTCGCCGGGCTGCCGGCGGTCAAAGAAGGCGAGGGGCAGGCGGTTGAGTTTGCCGGCAATTTCGCTGCGCAGTCGGAAGCTGAGCCGCTCGGCAAAGCTGGCCATGAGGAAGGATTGCAGGAAGTAAAAGCCTCCGGCGGCGAGGTAGAGGAGGAGCAGGAGGACGAGCTCGCGTCCGCCGCTGCCCCAGCTCACGCTCCAGCTCTGCCCGGCGGCGCGAGCTTCGCGGATGCGGGTCCAGAGCAGGTCGACGACGTCGGCGCTGTAGAGGGGGGCGGCGATGGCGAAGACGGTGTAGCAGGCGACGGAGAGCAGCACGAGGGCGAGGCGTGGATACTGGTTGCTCACGGAGCCGCAGAGGCGGCGCAGGGTGCGGCGCAGGTCGGCGGGGCGGTCGAGGCCATAGTCGTCACCGCTCTCTGCGGCGGCGAGATCGGCCGTCTCCTCTGCGGCGCTCGAGTCTGACGCCTCCCTCGGCGCTGCCGCGGCACCGGCGTTGTTCGCCTGCCCTGCGTTGCGCGCATGACCTGCGTTATTCACATGCCCTGTGTTGTTCGTTTCGCCCTTGTTCGTCGTGCTCATGGGTAAACCCTCCTCTCTCTTTTTCGTTGCGATGCTCGCCCTGCGTCACGCTGTTTATCTCTCGCGCTTCATCTGGGAGTGCACGATGTCGCGGTAGACGGGGCAGTGGTCGATGAGCTCCTGATGGCGCCCGCAGCCGACCACGCGGCCGTCCTCCAGCACGATGATGCAATCAGCGTGGGCGATGGTGCTGACGCGCTGCGCGATCACCAGCAGGGCGGACTGTTGCAGGGCTCGGCTCAGGCCGCGGCGCAGGGCGGCATCGGTGCGGAAGTCGAGGGCGGAGAAGCTGTCGTCGAAGAGGTAGAGGTCTGCGGGCTTGATGAGCGCCCGCGCGATGCAGAGGCGCTGCTTCTGCCCGCCCGAGAAGTTGCTGCCGCCGCGGGCGACGCGCGTGTGCAGGCCGTCGGGCAGCTCATCGACGAAGTGGGCTTGGGCGAGGTGCAGCGCGGCGCGCATCTGCTCTTCGGTGGCGTCGGGGCAGCCGTAGCGAAGGTTGTCGGCGATGGATCCTGAGAAGAGCCAGGCTCTCTGCGGCACGTCGGCGATGCGGGCGCGCAGGTCGGCCTGCCGGAGGCGGCGAATGTCCGTTCCGTGGAGGGTGACGCAGCCCTGCGTGGGGTCGAGCAGGCGCAGCATCAGCTTGGCGACGGTCGATTTGCCGCAGCCGGTGCTGCCGATGATGGCGGTTGTTTGCCCGCGCCGGCAGCTGAGGTTGATGTCGTGCAGGGTGTCCTCATCGGCGTCGGGGTAGCGGAAGCTCACCGAGCGGAGGCTCATCACGGGCGGCTCCTCCGGCGATTCCGCGGCCGTTTCTCCGACCGTTTCCGATGCTGCTTCCGTTGCCAATTCCGCCGATACTGCAAGCGATGGAGTCGGCGATGCCGGCGCCGACGATATCCGAGCCGCCGAAGCGCACGATGATGGGCTCCAAGCCGCCGCCTCGAGGCGTCTTTCCGCATCTGCCGGAGCCGCAGATTCGGAGCGATGCTCGGCGACGGGGGCCTTGCCGTCCGCAGTCTGCGACCCGGGACGCGTGAGCTCGGGATCTGCGGCGGATTCCACAGAGGAGGATTCCTCAATGGAGGCTCTCGCAGCCTCGGTGCCCGCGGCGCCCGAGTGTTGCGTCTCAGGGGGCGGGCCGCCCACCTCGGGATCGCTGATGCCGGAGCGTCGGTCGAGGACTTCGCGCAGGCGCCCGAGGCAGACGCCGGCACGCGGCAGCATGACCAACACCATCTGAGCCATCATCAGGAAAAAGAGGATGAGGACGGCGTACTGGCTGACGGCGGCGATGTCGCCGATCTCCATGGCGCCGGAGCCCGTGCGCTCACCGCAGAGCCAGAGGATGGCGACCAGCATGATGTTGATGAGTAGCAGCGCGGTGCTCTCCATGCCGGCGAAGAGGCGATTGACGCGCACGGCGGTGCCGCGGTAATCGCGAAAGACTTGCTCCAGCCGCGCCTCTTCGCTGTCCTCTTTGTTGAAGGCGCGGATCACGCGGACGCCGGTGACGGCTTCGCGCACGACGGTGTTCATGCGATCCAGCAGGCTCTGCAGGCGGGTGAAGCAGGGGGCGGCCCGCCGCAGTACGAAGAGCATGAGAGGCATCAGCACGAGAGTCATGCCGAGCATCAGCCAGCCCATGGCGGCGTCGAGGTAAAAGGAGAGGCCGATGCAGAGCAGGCAGACGGCCGGCACGGGCAGCACCATGAGCACGAGCATGACGAAGGCCTGCTGCACAACGTTGACGTCGCTGAGGGTGCGGGTGATGAGGGTGCTCGTACCGAAACGCTCCATGTCGCTATCCGAGAAGGCGAGGGTGTGGTCATAGAGGCGGTCGCGCAGGTAGCGCCCCAGTTCGGCGGCGAGGGCGGCGGTGAGGTAGCTGCCGGCGAGGGCGCCGAGGCCCGCGAGCAGGGAGGCCAGCGCCATTCGACTGCCGGCGAGGAGGATGGCGCTGAGGTTTGTGCCGGCGAGTCCGCTGTTGATGAGCGTGGCCGTCATGGTGGGGATCATGAGGCCGGCGCCCACCTCCAGCAGCATGAGCAGCACGAGCAGGAGCAGCTTGCCGCGACGGCGGCGCAAAAAGTCGGACACGATGTTCACGGCTCCTCCTTTCGGGGCGCCTTACTTCGTGCGGAGGCGCGGCGCAGCGAGCTCTCCACGGCTGAGGTGATGCGGCGGGTCAGCGCGATGTAGAGCTCGAGCTCATCGGGGTTGAGTTGCCCGAGGGCTTCCTCTTCGGCGCGGCGCAGGGCGTCAACCTGCCCGCGGCAGAAACGGCGCCCGTCGGGGGTGAGATGAAGGGTCTTGCTGTTGCCGCTGCCGGGCTGCTTTTTCAGGTGCAGGTAACCGAGCTCGGTCAGGCGCCGCACGGCGGAGTTGACGCTTTGTGGGGCGAGGTGCCAGTGGGCGGCGATGCGGTTCTGGGTCTGCCCCTCGCCGTCGATGCGCAGGGTGCAGAGAATCAGGAAGGCGGTGTCGGAGAGCCCGCTGAGGGCGGCGTAGGCGCGCCAGATGCTGTCCTGATGGTGAAAATCGGCGTCCAGGGCGCGCCAGGCCTCTCGTGCGGTCATGCTCATGCTCGGGTTCTCCTCTCGGCTTTGGGTTGGGCGTCGGGATATGCGGGATGCCCTGACTCCGGCAGTTTTACACGAGTGGGGAAAAGAGTCAAGCTGAAAATCCGAATTCAGATTCCCGAGTTCCCGAGCCGAGTTCCCGAGAGCTGCGAGAACCGCAAGGTCTGTCGAGCAGAGTCCGGCCCTCGGACTCAGCTCACCTCATGCTCGCCGCAGAGGATGTCGAGCATGGCCTGAATGTCCGTGCAGCGGCGCAGGGCGTACTCCTGCTCGGGGGTGAAGTCGGCGTAGCAGAAGGCGAGGTATTTTTTCATGCGGTTGCAGTGAGCCGCAGGGCTGCGGCGGGCGGACAGCTCGCGCTCGGTCTCCTCCGCGAGGATGCGGAAGTAACGGCGCCGCTCGTCGGGGCCTGGCTCGGGTCCTCCCCTCAGGAGGCGGAAGAGGTAGGGGCAGCGCACGGCGCCGCGGCCGATGGCGAGCCCGGCCGGCGACACTCCCGACAGCCAGCGGCGGGCCTGCTTGGCGCTCTGCACGTCGCCGTTGCCGAGCACGGGGCAGGCGAGCTGCTGCGCGGCACGGCGGATGGCGCCTTCATCGGGGACGCCGGCGTAGAGCTGGCGCCGCGTGCGCCCGTGGATGATGACGAAGTCCGGCCGGGCCTCGTCCAGCAGCTCCAGCAGGCGCGGGAACTCGCTCTCGGCATTCTCCCAGCCGAGGCGGCACTTGACGCTGAATTGGCCGGCGGGCAGCAGGTCGCGCAGGGAGAGGAGGATGCGACGCAGTTTCTCGGGGGTTCGCAGCAGGGCGGCGCCGGCGCCGTGGCGGTTGACGAGGGGGGAGGGGCAGCCGACGTTGAGGTTGATGCCGGCCACGGGCAGGCGCAGCAGGGCGGCGGCGTCTCGCAGCAGGGGGTCGACTTCGCTGCCCGCGAGTTGGGCGACGACGGGGACGCCGGTCTCGTTGAGCAGGATGCAGCGCTCGTTGGCCTCGGCCATGGCGCAGGTGGTGGCGGTGCTGCGGAAGTAGGGGGTGATGAACAGGTCCGGCAGCGAACCCACGCGTGCGAGGGTTCGCATGAAGGCCAGGTCGGTCACATCCTGCATCGGGGCGAGCACCAAAGTCATGCCCCATGCTAGCATGCCCGCCCGCGTCTGACAAGCCGCGAGCCGCGCCGGCTGCGGCAGGCGCCCGACGTCAGGCCGCAAAAGGGGGTTTACAAGAGACGCTCGGCGTGATACAAAACTCCGCATGAAAGCAGCGGAGAAAACGAACGTCATGCGCCTGCTGGAGCAGAAAAAGATTCCCTTTCGCAGCTACACCTACGAGAGCGAGCAGGCGATTACCGGGCTGGAGGTGGCCGAACGGCTCGGCCAGAATCCCGAGCAGGTTTTCAAGACTCTCGTGACGACGGGCAAGAGCGGCACGCACTACGTCTTCGTCATTCCCGTCGGCGCCGGGCTCGATCTGCGCAAGGCGGCGAAGGCGGTCGGCGAGAAGTCGCTGGAGATGCTCAAGCAGAAGGATCTGCTCCCGCTCACCGGCTACGTGCACGGCGGCTGCTCGCCCATCGGCATGAAAAAAGCCTTCCGCACCGTCATCGACGCCTCCGTGCAGCAGTTCGAGAGCCTGATCTTTTCCGGCGGGCGCATCGGTCTGCAGGTGGAGCTCAGTCTGGCCGATCTTGCTCGGGTGGTGCGCTTCGAGACGGCGGATGTCACCACGGATCTGATTCACCGCTGAGCCGCAACGCGGAATCTTTTCTGCGTTGCCCCCGCTGAAGGCTCGGCCGAGGCAGATGGAGTCCGGGGCGGCTCGGGAGAGCCCCTCGAGCCGGGTGGCGCAAGGGCTGAGGCGTGCGTCCGATGCTCTCGGGCGACCGATTCCAGCGCCTTGTGTGCCTCATCGGAGGCCCGTTCGGGGACTTTCTGGCAAACAGGTGGACTCTCATAAATGATTCCGCAGTCCGCTGATGGTCAGGTCGGGCGGGGATCAAGAGCCAACATATATTCAACCGCGAGGGTGCCGAGTCTGTCATGACATCAGGAAGACATCTTGCTTTCACGATAAAACATGGTACACTACAGGGCGAACATCAACTATGAATACACAGGACATCAATGAGCAAATCATCCGGAGCTCGGCCTGGGTCAACGCCGTCAGGATGGAGATGGCCAAGGTGGTGGTGGGCCAGCAGGAGCTGATTAACCGCCTGCTGCTGAGCCTGCTCTGCAAGGGGCACGTCTTGCTGGAGGGCGTTCCCGGCTTGGCGAAGACTCTTTCCGTCAAGGCGCTGGCGGGCACGATGCACGCGGCGTTCTCGCGCATTCAGTTCACTCCCGATCTGCTGCCGGCGGACTTGCTGGGCACGATGATTTACAACCCGGAGGAGCGGCAGTTCACGGCGAAAAAGGGTCCTGTGTTCTCCAACCTCATTCTGGCGGACGAAATCAACCGCGCGCCGGCCAAGGTGCAGAGTGCTCTGCTGGAGGCCATGCAGGAGCGCCAGGTCACGCTGGGCGAGACGAGCTACCGCCTGCCCAATCCCTTCCTGGTGCTCGCGACGCAGAACCCCATCGAGCAGGAGGGCACGTATCAGCTGCCCGAGGCGCAGTTGGACCGCTTCCTCTTCAAGGTGATCGTGAGCTATCCTTCCCGCGAGGAGGAGCTGCGCGTGCTCGAGATGATGAGCAGCACCTCCGCAGCGCCGACGACGCAGCCGGTCTTCACCGTCGAAGAGCTCGATGAGTCGCGCCGCCTGATGGATCAGATCTTCATCGACCCGGCCGTCGAGGGCTATATCGTCGACCTTGTGCGTGCGACGCGCGAGCCCGAGCGCGTGGATCGCGAGCTCGACGGCATGGTGCGGGCGGGTGCGTCTCCCCGAGCCACCATCAACATCGCTCTCGCGGCGAAGGCGCTGGCCTTCACGCGGCAGCGCGGCTACGTGACGCCGCAGGATGTGAAGGATCTCGCGCACGACATTCTGCGCCACCGCATTCTGCTCTCCTACGAGGCAGAGGCGGCCAACGTGACGAGCGACATGGTGATCGACCGCATTCTGGCCAAGGTTCCGGTTCCCTGAGGTTCCGCGCTCGGCGGCAACCGCATGCTCGAGCTCTCAGGGGCACGGGTGGGCCATTCTCCGAGCGGAGCTCCCGGCGCGGCAACCTCCTGCGGGCTGCTGCCGGCGATGGGGCTCCGAGGCGTTCCCGGCCCTCGGGACGGCTCTCTTCGGATGCACTCCTGCGCTTGCCCGACAGCCGGGCGGCATTGCCTCCGGCGAACGGGCCGCGCGGCAGCCCCCCCGACGGCAGCAGGAGCCGCAGGCTTCGCGAAGGGCGAGCATGCGGAAGCGAATCCCGTCGGGGCTCTCAGGTCTGCTGGCACCCGCGCCTCGGCCCGTCAGGCCCCGTCCCGAATCGGGCGCAGACGACGGAAAAAGCTCCGATCCCGCGCTTTTCCCCGTCCGTCTCGAGGAGCTCCTCGGCAACGGTGGTCCAAAGCCATTCCGATCCGGCCCGGCGGCGGGCCCACAGAGCCGCAAGCGTCATGCGGGGGACGTCCCCGCGCTCTCACATTCCCTTGCATCCCATGGACAAGACACAGGAAATCATGCAGAAGGTGCGCCGCATCGAGATGAAGGCGCGCAAGCTCGCGACGGCAACCTTTGCGGGGCAGTATCGCTCGAGCTTCCGCGGCCAGGGTCTCGACTTCGACGACTTCCGCGAGTATGCTCCCGGCGATGAGCCCCGCTTCATCGACTGGAAGGTGACGGCGCGCACGGGCACGCCCTACGTCCGCAAGTTTCACGAGGAGCGCGAGCAGGCGCTGCTGCTGGCGGTCGACGCGAGCGGCTCCATGGGCTATGCCTCGGCCGGCGTGCACGAAACGAAGCTGGAGTACGCGGCGCTCATCGCGGCCGTTCTGGCCTACAGCGCGGCGCAGAACGGCGACAAGGTCGGGCTGCTGCGCTTCGGTCATCGCCCGCACTTCTACCTGCCCCCGGCCAAGGGCATGCGCCAGTGTCTGCGCATCGTGCGCGAGATCATCTCGGCTCCGGCGGAGGGTCAGGACGACAGTATCGCGGCCGTGGCGGACGAGATTCTCGTCACGCGACGCAAGCGCGCCATGGTTTTCCTCATCAGCGACTTTCTGACTCAGCCGGACAAAAAGGCCATCGGCAAGCTCAACTTCCGCCACGAGCTCATCCCCGTGCGCGTGAACGACCCGGCGGAGCTGCAACTGCCCGAGGCCGGGCGCGTCTGCCTGCGCGACCCCGAGAGCGGGGCCATGTACACGGCCAACCTGAGCCCGGCCCTGCGCGCCGAACACCGCCGTGCGATGGAGGAGCACCGCCGCGAGTGGGGCCGCGTCTTCACACAGCTGGGCATCGACAGCCTCGATCTGCTCACCACGCAGGAGTTCATTCCCCCGCTGCGCCAGCTCTTCAACCGCCGCAGCCGACTCTTCGCCCGCTGACGAGCGAGCCCGTTCGCAAAACCTCCTTTCCCACCCCGTCCGCATCACCCATGCCCGCACCCCTGCCCACAGCCGCACCCGACATCACCGAGCTCATTCCGACGCTCGAGGCTGACCTGCCCAGCGAAACCTTCATGGTGGATCACTTCTGGCGCAACGTCGGCATCGGGTTGGGCCTCGCCGTTCTGCTGGCCGCCGTCGCACTCTTTTTCGTCTGGAGGAGCCGCCGGCGCCGAGCCCTGCAAGCGCCCGTCAGCGCCGAACAGAGGGCTCTGGAAGCCCTCGACGCCCTGCGGAGCCGCAAGCTGCCGCTGCACGACTTCAGCCTCGAGCTCTCGCTGCTGCTGCGCGAATACGTGACGGGCGAGACGCAGGATCCGGCACTCTTCGAGACGCACGAGGAGTTCAGCCGTCGCTTTGACGCGCTCGCCACCGTGCCGCCGAACTTCCGCCGCGAGCTCAGCGCTCTGCTCAGCGAGCTGGCCGCCCTCAAGTACGCCCCGCCCGCAGAGGGCGAGCAGGCCGACGAGCGCATGATCGAGCGAGCACGCGCTCTCATCACGGGCATCGCCCTCGCGCAGCGCGAAGCCCGTGCCGTGCAGGCCGACCAAGCCACCCTTCACCTTCACCCCGCGGAGAGCCGCTCCGAAACATCCTCCGAGAATCGCCCATGATCCCCTTCCCCCTCGTCATCGCCGCTGCCGCCCCGCCCGAGAGCTCGCGCGAGTTCGCCTTCGCCCACCCGGGGCTGCTCTTTCTGCTGCTGCTGATCCCGGCGCTTCTGCTGCTGCGGCGCCGCAGCGGCAGCGCCGCCTGCGTCATGCACCCGAGCATCCGCTTCATCGCCCCCCTGCTCAGCCGCCCCGCCACCCTCGCCGGGCGCATCGGCCCTGTCTGCGCCTCGCTCGCCGCGGCGAGCATCATCGTTGCGCTCGCACGGCCGCAGTGGGTCAACCACTACGAAGAGCAGAAAGTGAGCGGCATTGACATCATGATTGCCTGCGACCTCTCAGGCTCCATGGCCGAGAGAGACATGCTCTTCACCGGGCAGGATGAGAGCGGGCGGCGCGTGCGGCGCACCGTCGACCGCCTGACCGCCGCCAAGTTCGTCATGAACAACTTCATCGACGGGCGCCCCAATGACCGCATCGGCCTCGTCGCCTTCGCCGGCAAGGCGAAGCAGTGCAGCCCCCTCACGCTCGACCACACGATCGTGCGCTACATCATCGAGCAGTTTTACCTCGTTCAGGACATGGGCTTCGGGCGCTACAGGCCCGGCTACATCAGTGAAGACGGCACTGCTATCGGCACCGCCATCGCCAGCGCGGCCCTGCGCCTCAATGAGCGCACCGAGACCAAGTCCAAGGTCATCATCCTCGTCACGGACGGCGTGAGCAACCGCGGCTCCATCACCCCGCAGGACGCCGCTCGGCAGGCCGCTGAGCTGGGCATCAAGATTTTCCCCATCGCCATCGGGCGCGATGAGCGGCTCTCAGCCTACACGGCCAAGGTCGACAGCATCGATGAAGAGACCCTGCGCGAGATCGCCCGCATCACCGGAGGCCGCTATTACCGCGCCAGCAGCGGCACCGAACTCCAAAAAGCCTTCGCCAGCATCGACAGTCTGGAGAAGACCGACGCGAAGCGCCGCAGCGTCATCCACTACGACGAGCTCTTTGTCTACCCCATGGCGCTCGCCGCCCTGCTCATCGCGCTGGGCACCGCCCTGCGCCTCGCGCGGCCCCTGCCCGCTCCCTGAGTTCATCCGCACGCTTTCCGCAGCTCTCGGCGATCCCCGCCACCTCCCCTCTTTCTCCCCCGTTTCCGACATCATATGAGCTTCCTCTACCCCTACGTGCTTCTGGCGCTCGCGCTGCCTCTGCTGCTCGCCGCGCTGGGTTTCGTCGCCCACCACCGCCGCAACCGCGACTGGCGCAAACTCGTCTCGGCCGAGCATGAGGCCGAGCTGGTGAGGCGCCGCGCCCCCTGGCGCAGCCTGCTGCCGCCGATGCTGGGACTTCTGGCGCTCGCCGGCTGCATCATCGCCGCGGCACGCCCCATCAACGGCTACAGCGACAGCGGAATGAGTGTCTCGGGGCGCAACCTCCTCATCGCCCTCGACCTCTCGCGCTCCATGGAGACGCGGGACGTCACCCCATCGCGACTTGAAGAAGCCCGCGCCGCGGCCTACGAGCTCATCGACGCGCTGCCGAACGACAAGATCGGCCTCATTCTCTTTGCCGGGCAGGCGGATCTCATCGTGCCGCTGACCTATGACCACACCGCCCTGCGCGACACCCTCGCGCAGGTGAACCGCGACTGGGCCGGCTACGGCGGCACGAACTTCGGCTCCGTTCTCAAATGCGCCATGAGCACCTTTGAGCGCAACGCACCCGGGTCGAGCAACGCCCTCGTCATCCTCAGCGACGGCGAGGACACCGTGAGCAACACCGAGGGCCTCGCGGAAGAGGCCCGCAAGCAGCGCATGCTCGTCATCACCGTCGGCATCGGCACACCACAGGGCGACACCATCCCCGACCCGAGTGCCGACGACGGGCTCTACACCGATGCGCAGGGCAAACACGTCATCAGCAAACTCAATGCCGAATCCCTGCAGCGCTTCGCGGAAGCTACGGGCGGCAGCTTCTTCCTGATGAACAACGGTGCGAACCTCACGGACTTCGCGCGCCAGGCCGTCGCCAAAATCGACACGCATGAAGAGACCACAGCCTCGGGCAAGACGCCGCGCGATCTCTTCGCCTACGTTGCGGCCGCCTCTCTCCTTCTGCTCATCGCCTCCATCATCACCGGCACCGACTGGCGCCGGGCGCGGGGCATGCGCAGCCTCAGCAGCTTCGGAGCAGCACTGCTCCTCCTGCTCGGCGGGGCTGCCGGCAACGCCGACGCCGCCCCCGATGAAGGGTCCGTGAAGGCCTTCCGGCGAGGGCTGGAGCTGCAGAGCGAGAAGCCGGAGGAAGCGCGGCAGGCTTTTTCGGAGGCTCTGCTGGACGAGGATCCGGCGATGCAGGCGGCGGCCACCTACCAGCTTTCACAGATGGACGCGCGAGGCGTGCTGGATCACCTGCGCCGCCTCTACGGCGAACAAACGGATGATCAGGCGGAAGAGGGCATCGCCCCTGCGGACAAGCCGAAGCCATCGCAGCCGACGCCGGAGGATCTGCGCGGCATCATCGACGATCTGCGTGCCCCCATGGACGGCTACCGCCAGGCGCTCAAGGATGATCCCGAACTGACGGAGGCCGGGACGAACGTCGCCAAGCTCGAAACCCTCGTCCGCAACCTCGAAGCGGAGATCAAGCGCCTCGAACAGCAGCAACAGCAACAGCAGCAACAGCAACAGCAGCAACAGCAACAGCAGCAACAGCAGAATCAGCAGCAACAGCAGAATCAGCAGGGCCAGCAGAACCAACAGGATCAGCAGAATCAGCAAAGCCAGCAGGACAAACAAGATCAGCAGAACCAGCAAGGACAGCAGGACAAACAGGATCAGCAGAATCAGCAAGGACAGCAGGACAAACAGGATCAGCAGAACCAGCAAGGACAGCAGGACAAACAGGATCAACAGAACCAGCAAGGCCAGCAGGACAAACAAGATCAGCAAAACCAGCAGGGCCAACAGGATCAGCAAGGCCAGCAGGATCAACAGGATCAACAAAACCAGCAGGGTCAGCAGAACCAGCAAGATCAGCAGAACGACCCGTCCCGCTCCGACGACAGCCAGGCCGAAGAGCAAGCCGACAAAGAGCAGAAAGCCCGTCAGCGCCAGCAACAACAGCAAAAGCAGCAGGAGAGCAAGGATGAGATAGGACGCCCGAACGACGCAGCTCCGGAGACTGAGCAGGAGCGCAAGGCCCGCGAGCAGGACAAGAAAAAGAAGCGCGCCGCCGGCATCCTGCAAATGCACACCGATGAAGAGAGCGGCTCCCCGATTCCGCACCTCGACGCCGCTGCACGTCCCCCGCTGAAGGATTACTGATCAGAACACCGACCGCCAACACCTCTTTCCCCACCACGACATGAGAACCATCATCGCCTTCCTCACCGCCATCCTCACCCTCTTGAGCCCGCAGCTCTCGGCCGAGCTCGCAGCCATGTGGTCCACCGGCGTCGCCGTTCCCGGCGAGCAGGTGCGCCTCTACCTGCTCCTCAGCTCCGCGACGCGCGAGCCGATTCAACTGACGCGGCGGCTGAGCATCCCCAACGCCTCCGTCGGGCAGCCCTCGACGCAGCTGCGCACCTTCCAGTACAACAACCAAGTCGCCTCCTTCACCATCATCGCCTTCCCCGTCACCCCCGATCGCGACGGCAACATCACCCCGGGTGAAATCGAAGTGCGCTACCGCAACGGGAACACGGAAAAAGTCAGCGTGCCGCCCCTGCCCGTGAGGCCGACGAGCGACATTCGGTGGATGAGCCAGAAAATCCCCGGCGGAGGCCTTCCGCTGGTCGGCGGCGGCGTTTACGACACCGTTGAATACGGCTGCCTCTGGTACGTGCCCGAGGGCGAAGGCTACGTGGACCAGCCCGTCCGCGCCCAGCTGAAACTCTTCCTGCCCCTCACGCCCGCGCAATTCGTCTCTCCCTACCCGCCGCAGATGCAGTCCGTCGGCGTGCGCATCGCCAACGTCGACTTTTACGGCCGCGGCAGTCTGCTGGGCAACCTCGACACCAACCTCGGGCTCGGCCAAGCCTTCGCCCGCGGCAAAGACTGGTTCACCATGAACTTTCAGGGAGAGTTCACCCCCACGCAGGAGGGGCAGCTCGACATCGTCGGCAAGACGAGCATCTGCGTCATGCGCGGCATGGGCGAGATGGAGATTCCGCTCGCCTCGCTGAAGATCAGTGCCCTGCCGCTGCCTCCCGGCGCGCCCTCCAACTTCGCCGACCTCGTCGGCAGCTACCGCATCAGCAGCAAGACGGACGCCACCTCGCTGGCCATGCACGAGCCCGTGGAGGTTGAGATCGCCGTCTCCGGGAGCACGAACATCGCCCACATCGAATGCCCCGAGCCCGATGACCCCGCCTCGTGGAAGCTCATGCCCGCCACGCGCCGGGTGGTGACGGACGCCAACGGGCAGGTGACCGGCGTCGTCTTCACCCGCTACATGCGCCCCGTCGCTGAAGTCAGCGGCATCCCCTCCTTCTCCTTCAGCTACTTTGACCCCGCCGGGCAGGAGTACAAAACGGCCGCCAGCGCCCCCATTCCCCTGCCCTGGCGCCAGACGGACAACGCCGCCAGCGGCCTCGTGGTGCAGAACACGGAGCCGCCGCCCGCCGGTGAGGTTCCCGTTGCCGAGATGACGGACATTTACGGCTTCATCCCTGAGGGAAGTCTGCGCGTACTCAGCCTGCCGCGATGGATCTGGTACCTGCTCTACCTGCCCGCGCTCGGCGTGCTGGCCTACCTCGGTCTGCGCGAGATGAAGGAACGCCTCCGCGCCAGGGCCTCGCACCGCCTCCGCGAGCGCGAGCTGCACGCCCTGCTCGACGAGAGCAAGAGTGCTGACTTCCTGCGCAGCGTCGGTAGCTTCATCGAGAGCCGCGTGCCGGCGGATCGCATGACCCCGGAGCTCAAGAGCATTCTCGCGCGGCGCGACGAGCAGGCCTTCCGACCCGATGCCGGCGATGAAAGCATCAGCGCGCAGGAGAAGCGGCACATCGTCAAACTCATCCGCAAGGCTCTCAGCGGCGTCGCCGCCCTCGCTCTGGCGCTCTGCCTCGGCTTCGGCAGCGGCGCGGAAGCCGCCGATGCAATGAGCCCCGCCGGCGAGGCCGCCCTCCCGGCAACCGCAGCGTCTGCTCCGTCTGCCCCGGACGCCTCAGCCACGCCGGCAAGCAGCAGCGCAACCGCCTCCCCGGAGGAGGCGCAGAAGGCCTACGAAGGCGGCCAGTTCAGCAAGGCCGCCGAGATGCTGCGCAGCCTGCTTGAAAAGCCGTCCGACGCGGGGCAATGCCCCGACGAGGCCCTGCTCTACTACAACCTCGGCAACTGCGAGTACCGCCTCAACCACCCCGGCGAGGCAGCCCTCGCCTACGCCCGAGCGCTGCAAATCGACCTCGGTCTGAAGGAGGCGGAGATGAACCTCGCCTTCGTCCAGCGCAAGCAGGGCGCCGTGCTGCCCCAGCGCAGCACGGGCGACGAGGTCTTCACCTACCTCAACCGCTCCCAGCTCTTCGTGGCCACCGTCGTCTGCACCGCGGCGCTGCTCTTCTGCATTGCCCTGTTGCTGCTGCCCGGCAAGCGGCCCCGCCCCTGGCGCAACTTCTGCACCGGGCTCTTCCTGCTGCTGAGCCTGCTCTGCCTCGCGGACTGGGTCTATTACGGCACCCGCGAGACGCCCGACTTTGTCGCCGCGCCGCCGGAGGGCCTCGCCTACGTCACCAGCGACAGCCGCATGCTCAGCGCGGCTTCGGACTCCGCCCCCGCCGTGATGCGCCTGCCGGCCTCCACGCCCCTGCTGATTCTCGCCGAGCGCGGCCTGTGGAGCTACACTGAAGCGGCCACCGGAGCCCGCGGCTGGGTGCCGACGGCAGACCTCGCCCCCCTCAACCCGGACGGCGGCAGCCCGCGCACACCCATGTCCCTGCGCTTCTGATTTTCCCGCCGCCGTGCGGAGCCTCAGCTGCTCCGCACGGCGTCGCTGTTTTCTGAGCCTCCGCTTCCCCCCCCTCTCCGGCGCTCTCCGCTCTCCCCTCTGACTCCGCTTCACCCGGCACTCCCATCAGCGCAGCCCCCATCGGCCCACTTGCCCGACGAACGAGGCGAAGAGCCGGAGCAAAGCTGACGCAGCCGCGGATCTCCCGAAAACTCAACGGCAGATGAATCCCTCCTGAAAGCACCGCGATAGCCCTGAATCGACCTCTCCCGATCCCCATGCCCCCCGCCTCCCCAGCCGAAACCTCTCCAGCCCGGCCAGCCCCGGCATTCGGGGCCGACTCCTCCGCACCTTCCGAGTCACCCGCTGCAACCGCTGAGTCCCCAACGGCGCCCCCTTCCGCTCCCGCGGCACCCTCCACCGAGTCCCCGACCACGTCGAAAAGCGAGCCCTGCCCCGCGCCCAATTCTCCGCAGCACGAAGCCACCTCGCCGCCTGTGAGCCAAGCAGCCGCCGGGCATCCGCTGCTGCGCGCTCTGCACCGCCTGCTGCTCGGCCTCGCTCTGCTCTGGCTCCTCGGCTTGGCCGTCTTTCAGCCCCTCAGCCTCTGGGTCACCCTTCCCCTGCTCGTCCTGACGGCCCTGCTGCGCCGCAAGTGCCCCCTGCCGTGGCGCTTTCTGCTGTGGCTGCCCGTCATCGGCGGCATCGTCTTCTTCAAGCTCCTGCCGCCGCCCCAGCCGGCGCAGTGGCAGGGCCCTTGGGAGCGCGACCCTGAGCCGACCATCAGCGGAGACATCCTCACCGTCGGCAACCTGCGTGACTTCCGCTACCGCAGCCCCGATGACTACGACAGCCGTTACCGCAGTGCCCGCTATGACCTCCGACAGCTCTGCGGCGTGGATTTTGCCCCCTGCCACTGGGACGGCCACGAATTTTTCTGCCACACGATGCTCGTCTTCAACTTCAGCGACGGGCAGCACCTCGTCGTCTCGCCCGAGACGCGGCTGCCCGAAGGCGAGGCGCAGAACGGGCTGGCGGGGCTCTACAAGCGCTACGGCATCCTCTACGTCTTCGGCAGCGAGGATGACATCCTCGCCCTGCGCACGAACTACCGCCACGAAGATCTCTACCTCTACCCTCTGAACGTCACGCCGACGCAAGCGCGACGCCTGCTGGAACACATCGTCGCCATCGCGCAGCAGAGCAGCGCCCGCCACGAAGCCTACAACACCGTCACCGACAACTGTTCGACCGCCATCGTCACCCTCTTCCGGCCGCTCAGCGACGTCATCCCCCTTCAGTACCGCCTCCTGCCCGTCAACAACGGGCGCATCGCCGAACTGCTCTACCGCTTCGGCGGCCTGATCACCCGGCCCGGGGAAAGCTGGGAGCAACTGCGGCAGCGCAGCTATGCCGGCTACGACATCACCCCCGGTCCCGGACACGGCTACTCGGAGGCTCTCCGAAAGCGCGTCGGCCTGCTCCCTGCGCCCTGCGGCAGCCCGGAGGGCTCCGAACAGCCGGCCCCCTCCGCCACCCCAGCACCCGCTCCCGGCCACCCCTCCGCCTCGGTTCCGACTGAGCCCTCGGCGCGACCTTTCGTGCTGCCCGACGTGCAGCCCACCAAGCAGTCCTCAGCGCAACCCGCAGCGTTGCCGGCCGAGCAACCCGTTGCGCAGCCCGCAGCTCAGTCTGCAACGCAGACCACAGCGCAGCCCGGAGCTCCGACTGAAGAGACCGCAGCCTGAGCAAACGCGGCGCACAACCGCCGTCACCGAAGCCCCGCCCCCCCGTGTCGCCGGGCGAAAGGTGAGCCGAGCACGGGCAAGGGAGAGCCTCAGCATGCAGCCCTGCGGCGGAAGAGGCGCACGGAAAACAGTTGCCTTTTGCCGCATTTGCTGTATACTCCCCGCGCATGCTCACCATCAAGAATCTGACCAAGGCCCACGCCGGCCGCACCCTCTTCTACGAGACCGAACTCGTCGTCAACTGGGGCGAGCGCATCGCCCTCGTCGGCCCGAACGGCGCCGGCAAATCCACCCTCTTTCGCATGATTCTCGGCGAGGACAGCCCCGACGAGGGCCAGATCGTGATGGATGACTACGCCGTCGTCGGCTACCTGCCGCAGGAGGCCGGCGACCCCTCCGACCGCAGCATCCTCGAAATCGCCATGAGCGTCACGCCCGAGATGGGCGAGGCCATTCGCACCATGCGCGAATGCGAGGTGAAGGGAGATAACAGCAGCGACACCTTTGCCCGCGCCACGGACGTCTTCATCGCCAACAACGGCTACCAGCTCGAGCCCAAGGCCAAAAAGATCCTCAAGGGTTTGGCTTTCCGCGATGAGGACTTCAACCGCCCGGCGCGCGAGATGAGTGGCGGCTGGGTCATGCGCGCCCACCTCGCCCAGCTTCTCGTGGCCGAGCCCGATCTGCTGATGCTCGACGAGCCGACCAACCACCTCGACCTCATGAGCCTTCTGTGGTTGCAGCGCTACCTCAAGAATTACCCGGGCGCCATCTTCATGATTTCGCACGATCGTGACTTCATGGACGAGCTTGTGGAGACGGTTTACGACATCGAGGACGCCGAGCTCGTCCGCTACTCGGGCAATTACACGCGCTTTCTGGAGCTCAAGGAGCAGCGCTATGAGCTGCGCCTCGCCGCCTGGCGCAACCAACAGCGCGAAATCGCGCACTTCGAGTCCTTCATCGAGCGCTTCCGTTCCGTCGCGTCGAAGGCGGCTCAGGTGCAGAGCCGCATCAAGCAGCTGGAGAAGATGCGCCGCATCGAGAAGCCGAGACAGGCGCGCAAAGTCTTCAAGTTCATCTTTCCGCAGCCGCCGCGCAGCATGCAGCGCGTGCTCGAGCTCGAGAAAGTCGGCCAGAGCTACGGCGAGCGCCGCATTTACAAAAACCTCGACCTGCTCATCGAGCGCGGCGATCGCATCGTGCTCGTCGGCCCGAACGGCGCCGGCAAATCCACCCTGCTCAAGATTCTCGCCGGCGTCGTGCCCATCGACGAGGGCAAGCGCATCGTCGGCACCACCACGCGCATCGGCTATTTCTCGCAGATGCGCTCGGAAAACCTCACGCCGAACTTCACCGTGCTGGAGGAGATCATGAAGGCTGATGCCGAACTCCGTGAGGAGGAGGCGCGCGCCGTGCTCGGCTCCTTCATGTTCCGCCGGCAGGATGTGGACAAGCGCGTCGAGGTGCTCTCCGGCGGTGAAAAGTCGCGCCTCAGTCTCGTGAAGTTCCTCGTCAACCCGCCGAACCTCCTGCTGATGGATGAGCCGACCACGCACTTGGATCTCATGAGCGTTGAGGCGCTCTGCCAGGCGCTCAAAAACTACGCCGGCACCCTCGTCTTCATCTCGCACGACGTCCACTTCATCCGCTCGCTGGCCGAGAAAACCCTGCACATCAACCACGGCACCGTCACGCCCTACGCCGGAGGCTACGACTACTACCTTGAAAAATCCGGCATTCTCGACGACCAGAACGCCATGGATATCTGAGGCTCGGGCGCCGGAGCCGGGCCCCGAAAGGCGGCACTGGGCGGGCACTGCCCCGTGTGGCGCATTCTCGGCGGCGGCCTGAGTCAGCGCCGCCGACGCGTGCTCAATGGCGATGCGTGCTCCATGTACGCAGCGCTCAGTCGCACTGAGGCGGGTATTCCGGCCGAGGCGACGCCTCACGCCCCGGCATCGGGCGGCGGCACCAGCTCGGCGAGGCCGGCCCGGGTGAAAATCTCGCGCAGCTGCTCGATGGGGCGCTGCGGCCAGAACTTGTTGGCCACGGGGCTCGCGGGGCTGGGATGCAGCAGCGTGCCGAGCGTGAAACTGCGCCCGGGCAGCTCGGCCGCCGCGCTCTCCAGCTGCTTGAGCGCGTAGGCGCCCACGCCGATGAGGCAGCGGGGTTGCAGGATCTCGATGAGGCGCACCAGATGGCGCCGGCAGGCCGCATCGATCTGTGCCGCCTGCTCGCGCGGCAGCTGGGCGGGCGTGATGTTCGCCCCCGTCTCACTCATCCAGATGAGCGGGCAGTAGTTGGCGACGTAGGCGTGCGCGAAGAAGTGCTCGGCCGTGCCGTAGAGCTGCGCGAAGAGCCCCCAGAGGCGACGCCCGCTGACTTCGGAGCGCGGGCAGGCGAAGCCCTGAATGGGGCGCTTCGGGTGCATGTGCGGGGGCTGGCCGATGAGGGCCATGAGGCCCATCCACTGCGTCACCGCCGCCACCTCGCCGAAGGGAACCCCCGTCTGCGCCATCCCGAAGGGGCCGGGGTTCATCCCGAGATACAGCACGTCCTTGCGGCCGCCGCCGAAGGCGCGAATGTAGGCCTCGTGCCCCGCGCGGGCGTACTCCAAGGGATTGTAGGTGAAGGCCACGGGCGGGCCGAAGCTGAGCTCCTCCATATCGCGGCTCAGCTCGCGCGCCGCCTCGATGAGGTCATCCGTCTGCATGCCCGGATTGTATCACAGCTCGCCCGGCGCGGCAACAATATCGGCTTGAAAAAGGGTGCAATTTCGAGTAGAATCGCCGCGTGAACGTCATCGCGATAGCAAACCAGAAAGGCGGCGTCGGCAAGACGACCACCGCCGTCAATCTCTCAGCGGCGCTGGCCGCCAAGGGCAAACGTGTTCTGCTCATCGACATGGACTCGCAGGCCAACGCCAGCTCAGCCCTCGGCATCGAAGCCAGCAGTGAGCAGAGCCTCTACCCCGCCCTCATCGGCGAGTGTCTGTTGGAGGATCTCATCATCCCCACCAAGCGGCGCAACCTCTCGCTCGTGCCGGCGCACATGGATCTCTCCGGCGTCGAGGTCGAGCTGACGGCCGAGGGCAACCACCTGACTTGCATGCGCGATGCAATGGTGGGTCTGCGCGAGCGCGGTGACTACGACTTCGTCTTTCTCGACACGCCCCCCTCGCTCGGCGTGCTGATGACGGCTTCTCTCTGCGCCTGCGACGAGGTGCTGACGCCGATGCAGTGCGAGTTCCTCAGCCTCGACGGTCTCTCCAAGATCATCTACGTCATCGAGCAGATCCGCGAGAGCGGGGCCAACCCCGATATTCGCCACGAGGGCGTTCTCATGACGATGTTCAACAACACCAACCTCGCCAACCAAGTCATCGCTCAGGTGCGCGAGAACCTGCCGGAGCAGCTGTACAAGACGGTGATCCCGCGCTCCGTCCGCGTCGCGGAGGCGCCGAGCTTCGGCAAGACGATCATGGAGCACGACCGCTACGGCACGGCGTCGCTGGCCTATCAGAATGCCGCCAAGGAATTCTTGAGCCGCCACAGCCTCTGAAGATTCTCGGCACTCCTCCCTCGGACGTCCCCGTCCGAGAGCTCTGCGGGAGGATGCCCCGCGAAGGAGCCCCGCGTGAGCCGCAGGCCGTAATGTGCGGCGCGGAACGGAGCTTGAATCGGAACGGAGCATGGCGGTACGGTGCCGCGTGAACGAAAAAGCCGCGCAGCGGTCGACACGCCGGAAGCGAAGACCGAGTACCCGTCATCCCGCCTCCCCGAGCTTTTCGAGCTACCGCAGATCCCCGGCACCCAGAGGGCAGAGACGTTCGGCGGCGTCCATCCTCGCCGAAGCCCGGCTCAGCTCGCGCGAGGCGAGACCCCGCAGCCTGAACCCTTGCATCACAACGAAGAACGTCGCGCGATGTTGGATTGGATTTTCCCCATCACCTGTGAGCTCTGCGGCGAGAGCAGTCCCCTGCCCCTCTGCGAGTCCTGCATGCGCCGGCTGCCGACGGTGCCGCGCCCGATCTGCCTCTACTGCGGCGCGCCGACGGACGGCGGCTGCGAAGACGCCTGGCACTGCTCACACTGCCGCGCGCAGCCTCGCAGCTATGACTTTGCGCGCTCGGCTCTGGTGCCGGACGACCATGTGACGAAGCTCCTGCACGATTTCAAGTATCACGGGGCCCTCTACCTCTCCGCAGCCTTCGGCGAACTGCTCAACCGCCTGTGGGAAGAGACGCCGGAGTTGACGGAGTACGACGACTGGGTTCTCGTGCCCGTTCCGGCCAGCGACGAGCACCTCTACCGCCGCGGCTACAACCAGGCGGCCGAGCTGGCCATGCGCTTGGCCTCCCGCCGCCACCTGCGCCTCCTCGAGCTGCTGGAACGCCGCCGCACGGCCGTCTCCAGCCAAACGCGGCTCGCCGCCTCGGAGCGCCGTCGCAACGCCCTCCAAGCCTACCACCTCAAACGGCGCCTGCCGCGCGTGATCCCGCCGCACCTGCTGCTCATCGACGACGTCTACACCACGGGCTCCACGGCACGCGCCTGTGCCCAAGCCCTGCACAAACTGCCCGGCGTGCAGCGCGTCGGGGTGCTCACCCTCGTGCGCATCCGCCGCCGCGCCGCCTCGCTCTGAGCGGGCTCGCGCCTCCTCGGCTCCGTAGCCCAAAGCCCCGCGGACGCATCATCCGCCGAGGCCACACCCACCAGTCCCGACACACACTAGTCCCTCATCGGCCCACCGGAAGGGTCGCCCCCCGGGCAGGCTCCACCACTCCGACCACCGCCGAGACTATTGCCGCCGGAAGGTGTGTCGGCGGAAGGGGCGCCGCCGTGAGAGGCGTCGCCCGGGTGCAGTCGCCCGCGGGGGTGAAAGCGGCGGTGCAGCTGCTCGAGCCGCTTTTGCTCCACGTGCGTGTAAATCTGCGTTGTCGCGAGGTCCGAGTGGCCGAGCATATCCTGAATCACGCGGAGATCGGCCCCGTTCTCCAGCAAATGCGTGGCGAAGGAGTGGCGCATGATGTGGGGGAAGACGCGCTCCGTCAGCCCGGCGGCAGCGGCGCGGCTGCGGATGATCTGGCGCACGCGCTCCCGTGTGAGCTGCGTGCCGCGGCACGAGAGAAAGAGCGTCTCCGCGCGGCGCACCTCGCGGAGCAACATCGGGCGCGCCGCCTCGAGATAGCGGCGCAGCGCCTTGGCCGCAACCCCGCCCATCGGCACGTAGCGCAGCTTTGAGCCCTTGCCCTCCACGCGGATAAAGCCCGACTCCCAGTCCAACTGATCCGCGCGCAAATGCACCAGCTCCGAGACGCGAAGCCCGCTGCCGTAGAGCATCTCCAGCATCGCCCGATCGCGCGCCCCGAAGGGCAACTCCCGCGGATCGACGGATTCGAGCAGGCGCTGCACCTCCGGCGCCGAGAGCGTCTCTGGCACATGCTGCGTCGCCCGTCCCCCGTGCAGCAGCGCGGCCGGATCCGTCGGCAGCACCTTGCGCGCGGCCAGGTAGCGGAAAAAGATCCGCAGATGCACCATCGCCACGCGGCACGAGGAATCCGCCAGCCCCTCGCGCCGCAGCGCCGCGCCGTACGCGCTGAAGCTCTCGGGGCTCAGCTCCTCAAGCTCCAGCCCCTGCTGCTCCATCCAGCGGGCAAAATGGTGCAGGCTCTGCCGGATCGACGTGCGATAATTCGCGCTCAGGCGCCTCTCCGCCGCCAGATACAGCAGGAAGCGCTCCGTCAATCCGAGCATGGAGGGCGCCGCAGCCATCACTGCAGCTCACCGCCGCCGGCAGGCTCCGGCAGCGGCTCATAATCGTCCCCGCCCGCCTTCTGCCCCGAGCCGGAGGGTTGAGGCAGCGCCTCGCCGCCCTCCTGCCCCTGCAGCATCTCCTGACGGCGGCGCTCAAACTCCGCGCCGCGCTCGGACTGCTTGTTCGTCAGGATTACCGAGCGGCCCGTCGTGCTCGTCTGCAAGCGGTGCGTCTCATCAAGCTGCACGGGCACCGAGCCGTCCTGCGGCAGAGCCGCCGCCCCGCCGAGCAAATCGATGGGCGAGTTGGACACCAGCGTCACGGGATTCTCGAGATCACTCTCGCGCACATAGCCGCGCTCCCCATCCTGCGTCTCGACGAAGTAATAGGTGCCCTCGCAGGCGATGACCTTGACGCTGGGCGTCTTCACCAGCCGGCCGTCGGCCGCCTCGTTGCGATCCGGATTGTGGTCGAGCAAAAACACCTTGCCCTCCAGAACCGGCGCCTCGGCATCCGTCGGGTACTTGCCCTCCTTGAGGATCTTGGCGCGCATCGCTGCACGCGCCTCCGCCGTGCCGGGAGGATCCAGGGGCGAATCGGGCTTCAGGTACTCGGGGAGATAGGCCTTGTTGTCATTCGAGTTGCAGGCCGCGAGGCCGAGCGCCAGGGAGAGAATCAAAAAATGTCGAACTTTCATGGCCTCATTTTACCACATCCGCCTCTTGAATCAAGTCGCAAGCTCCGCTTCCTCACCCCTACACCTTCAGTGAGCCGAGCTCTTTATCAAACGACGACCGCCCCCGGCCAGCCCAGCTCACACCCCGAACGGCGCCTCTGGCCCCTGCGGGCATCCGCCCTACCGAACGCAGCTTCGTCGACATCTCCGTCCGCCGCACGCCTCAGGGCGGCACCGGTCGGCACAGGGGGGCTCAAACACACAGGCTCCCCGCCTCAACACACCAACGCTCCGGCCCAACGCCTCAGCGCCGCAAGCTCAACTCATCAGCGCCTCGCGGTTCACGAAAAACACCGCACCGAGCACGCAGAGGAAAGCCCAGAGGTAATCCCACTTCCACTGCTCGCCCATGAAAAAAATCATGAAGGGCACGAAAACGCCCAGCGACACCGTCTCCTGAATCACCTTGAGCTGGGCAAGACTCAGCCCCTCCATGCGCCCCACGTTGTTGGCCGGCACCATGAAGCAGTATTCGAAAAAGGCGACGCCCCAGCACATCAGCACCAGCTTCCACCACGGGAGAGCCACCGCTTCGCCCGGACGGCGGAGGAAGCCGTACCAGGCATAGGTCATGAACGAATTACTGCAAATGAGCAAAAAGACCGTCAGACAAACGCGTAACATGGGGGTAAGGCAAAGGTGCGGCGCATGATACCCCTCCGCAGCCGCCGCGTCAACCTTAATCCCTCACCGTCCGCGAGAAAGCTCCGAAGCGCCCCCGCGCGCTCAAGTTCCGCCGGGGACCTCACCCCGGGCATCCTCGGGTGCAGGCTCTTCAGGCTGACGGCATGGCGCAGTTCCAAGTCACGCCGGGACTCATGCTCCTACGCGGCGCTTGGTCTCGGCATCATCACGAGAGGCGGGACGCACCACCTCAACGACGCCGACCGCCGATCGCCACCGCGCTCCGCCGATCTCCGACGATCACGGGACTCAGCCGGCACAGGAGCCCCCGATCATCGCTCCGTCGGCAGAGGGCTCTGCGCCGGGCGCGCCGGCTGCTGAGCCCCGGGGCGCCGCACGGGCCAATCCACCCCCACGGGGCCGATGTAGAAGCGGCTCCGCCCCTGTTCATCGGGCTTGTGCACCAACACATTCATCTTGAGCGCGTCCATGCCCAGCAAGCCGGGATCCGCCTCTGCCGGCAGCAACTGGGGGCTGAAATTCCACGTGCGGACATCGGGCGTGAGTTGCAGCGCGCCCTGCCGCCCGACACCCGCGCGAATCGTGCGGGGGCCGTTGACATCGGCAATCTTCACATCCTCCATGTGCTCGGCCCCGGGCGCCCACTGCTCGGGCAGCAGCGTCGTCACCGAACTGCCCGTATCCAGCAGCAAGGGGAACGATTTCTCCCCGCTCTGCACCGTCACGAACAAGCGCCCCGCCTCGTCGCGCCTCCCCTCCAGCGGCACAAAGGGCGACATATCGCGGAAGGCCCCCCAAGTGAAGCGCTCCGCCCGGAAATCCATGATAAAGGACAGGCGGCTCATCGCATCCATCCCGAGGATACCCGCCAGCGGCTTGCTCTGCATGGCGTTGACGCCGCTCAAATCCATCACCACCAGCATCATTCCGCGAAAGCTCGTGTCTCCGGCCTGCAGATCGCCAACGATGATACCCGGCTTCTCATCCGCATTGCCCGTGATCTGCATCTTCGACGTATCGACATACTCCGCCTTGAGCACCTCGTCGACAAACTTCCGATCCAGCACCGTATGCGTCGCCCCCGTATCCATCATCAGGCGCGCCGGCACGCCGTTGACGAGGCAGGTCACAATGATCTGACCGCACAGCGGGTCGCGATACATCTCGCCCAAGCGCAGGGCCTTCTCTGAAAGGGCCTCCGCACTCCCGGCTCCCGCCGAAGCGGCCCCGGAGGCAGCGGCGGACGGCTTTCCGCCCTGGCCGGAGGCGTCCTCGGCAGACGCTGCGGCACAGGGGGTGAAAATCCCTGCAAACAGCAGCCCGAACCCCAGCAGTCTCGCGACTGCCCCGCGAAGAGAGAGAGAAGTCTTCATCGCAGCTATTTTGGACGACCAAAGCTCTCTCTGTCAATGATATTTCATGTCACAAAAAAATTAACTTTAGCTCACTTTCTCCTTGCGCGGCCGCAGCAATCAGGATAAAATGCGCTTCATGAGGACGCTCTTTCTGTTGACGCTGGCTTCGGCACTCCCGCTCTACGCCTTTGACTCACCACCGCCCATTCCCTCCGGCGATGTTGAGTATCAGGACGTGAGCTACGATTCGAACGCCTACCTGTACGACGACGGCGCCTATGCGACGACCTACGATCCCGCCGCAGCCGCTGCGCCCATCCAGCCCGTGCCCACCTACAGCAAGAACGGCTACGTCAAGCTCAACCTCTACCAGTCGCAGTACCAAGTGCGCGGCATGGGCGTCACGGACGGCATGAGCAAGTACGGCTACTCCTCGCTGAGCGCCTCCTACACCTTCCCGAACCGCAACCTCTTCAACCTCGGTCTCGAGCATCGCATCTTCGGCGAGGTCGGCTTTGTCTGGGATCACAGCTGCCCTCTCGGCCGCACGCCCGTCGTCCACTTGGGCTACGGTATCGCCAAGGAGCTGATCCCGAATCTCAAGCTTGAGCTCGCCTACAACTTCCGCCACGGCGGTCTCGAAGGCTACATGGCCCGCTTCTACGACGGCAGCTCACACCGCTTTACGCAGGATCTCACACTGAGTCTCACCTACAACGATTTCCAGCGCGGCTTCTTCGGCCACGCCCTGGCCGGCCTCAGCTTCCAGGGGCTCAACGGCAGCTTCTACGACCTCGAAGCCGGCTACCGCTTCACCGACATCGTCAACACCGGCTCCTTCGGCCTTGACTTGGAGCTCTCGGCGGGCATGTCCATGTCGCTGAGCTACTGGGGCTCGGGTGTCGAAGGCATCGACGCCTACCGCGTGAGGGCCACCCTGCTGCCCTTCTCCCACGGAGGGCGCATCGGACGCGACGGCACCTTCAGCTTCAATCCCTGGGTGCAGCTCTCCTGGTCCGGCGATAACGCCGGCAAGATTGACCGCATCACGCACACGGGTCCGGTAGATCACATGCAGCTCTGCATCGGCATTGATTGCTGCGTGAGCTTCTGATGATAAAAAAAGCTTGTCAGGGGGGATTCTTTCCTGTAGAATCCCCCCGTTCCGCCGGTTTAGCTCAGTGGTAGAGCTCCCGATTTGTAATCGGATGGTCGTCAGTTCGAATCTGACAACCGGCTCTCAACCCCCGCTCTTCTCGTGAGGTGCGGGGGTTTTATTTGGGTCAAGCGCAAAGTGTGTGGAAACCGCCCGTTGAGCCACCTAGAGTACCGCC
>ERZ772860.42-NODE-42-length-112160-cov-16.434610_pt1 | contig 112160 bp, 81 predicted proteins | sample MGYA00511342_ERZ772860 | MGnify/ENA primary metagenome ERZ772860 (study PRJEB29015, sample SAMEA2737665) | human gut metagenome | biome: human gut; feature: human-associated habitat; material: faeces | place: China | collected 2012 ... | reverse complement strand
TAAACCCTTTGTAACGGGTGTTACAAAGACAAGCAAGGCTGAACTGCTACTTTTTGCCGCACTAAGCCTCAGCAGATTTGAAACAGACCCTCTATACGAAGCCGGATTCGCCGCTTGACGCCGCAGCCGAGTTGGTGTAGCATACGCTCATGGTAAAATGCAAGATGACGTATCGCGGCGGGCTGCACTGTGAGTTGCAGCATGAGCCGTCCGGCGCAACGGTGTTCACGGATGCTCCTGTCGACAATCACGGCAAGGGCGAGTCGTTTTCCCCGACGGATCTGATGTGCTCGGCCATGGCCGGGTGCATGGCGACGATCATGGGTATTTACGCCGAGCAGAACGGGCTCGACCTCCGAGGCCTCGAGATTGAGGTGAGCAAGGTGATGAGCGCCAATCCCCGCCGCATTGCCCGCATCGAGACGGAGATCCGCGTACCGCTGCCCGAGGATACGCCGCACCGCCAGGCTCTGATCGATTGCGCTCTGGGCAGCCCGGCCATGCGCAGCCTGCACCCGGACATCGAGGTGCCCATCACGTGGAAGTGGCTCGGCTGAGGCAGCTCATGAACCGACGCACGTACATTTACCTGATGGTGCCGGCCGTGATGCTGCTCAATGCCGGCCCAACCATCAGCAGCTTCTGCGGAGCGAGCGCTGCGCTCATCATCGGCGCCGTGTTGGCGCTCGCTCTGTGGACGCTGGTTTGGCTGCGCCTCTACGGCATGGGCGGACGTGCCCTGCGCCCGGAATTCGCCATCCTCGCCGTCGTGCCTCAGGTGGTGTTTTACGTTCTCAACTCGCTGGGGTCGGAATACGCCGAGCCCTACCTCGGCGCTCCCTATCAGACCTTTTACCTCTTGCTCTGGCTGGCCGGGCTCTGGGTCTGCCTCGCCAGCTTGGCTCCAGCGCCCAAGGAAGAGCCCCAGCCGCTCGGGCGCGATGCCGTGCGGCTTGTGGTCAGCGCCTTCCTCATTTTTTCCGCGCTCTCCGGCTGGTCCTACTGCACGGCCCTGCTCTTTCCCTCATTGCTCAACAGCTAAATAACGCATACACACATCGATGAAACTCATTCTGCCTCTTTCCCTGCTTTCGCTGCTGGCGCTGTCGTCCTGTGAGACGACGCAGATGGATGTCAGCACCGGCAACGCCCGCGTGAGCTACATGCACCGCGGCGCTCCCGCGCCGGCCCCGGCTCCCGCAGCTCAGGCTCCGCGTCCCGCCGCCGCACCGGTGAAGCCCGCACCGGCTGTTCCCGCGTCTCCGACGCGACAGAATCAGCCGGAGCTCACGCCGCCGCCCGCGCCTGTGAAGGCCGCCGTGAAGCCGGCACCTGCAACGCCCGCCCCGCAACCCAAGGTGACGAAACCCACTCCGCCGCAGCCTAAGACTTCCCCCACGCGGCAGAATCAGCCGGAGCTGACACCGCCGCCCGCCAAGCCCGCCTATTCCGGGCGCTATGCGACCATTCACTCCTCCTCGGGGCAAACGACGGCACCGCAGCAGAAGAGCACGCGCAAGCGTGTGCTCATGCCCGGTCAGAACCGCGGGCTCAAGACCCGCTGAACAGCTCGCCAGCTTTTCGCACGGCATGCCGAAGCAGCGCTTAGATGTGCTCCTCGTCTCTCGCGGTCTCGTGGACTCGCGGGAGCAGGCTCAGCGCCTGATTCTCGCCGGTGAGGTGCTCGTGCGCCGACAACCGGTTACGAAGCCCGGCACGAAGGTCGACGAGGAGTGGCCGCTGGAGGTGAAGAACCGCCCCCGCTATGTGAGCCGCGGCGGCCTGAAGCTGGAGGGGGCGCTCAAGGCCTTCCCCGTGAAGGCCGAGGGTAAGGTCTGTCTCGATATCGGCTCGTCGACGGGCGGTTTCACGGACTGCCTACTGCAACACGGCGCCCTGCGCGTGCATGCCGTGGATGTGGGCACGAATCAGCTGGTGTGGAAGCTGCGCAGCGATCCGCGCGTCATCGTCCGGGAGCAGTTCAACGCGCGCTACATGACGCCTGAGGATCTGGGCGAAAAAGTGCAGCTCATCGTCAGCGATGTGTCCTTCATTTCGCTGACGAAGATTCTGCCGGCAGCCTACGGCTGCCTCGCCGAGGGCGGCGACTTGCTGGTGCTCATCAAGCCTCAGTTTGAGTTGCAGCCCGAGGATATCGGACCCGGCGGCATTGTGCGCGACCCGGAACTTCACCGGCGTGCGGTCGATAAAATCCACGACTTTGTGGTCAACGAGCTGCACCGCGAATGGATGGGGCTGGCCGATTCGCCGATCAAGGGCATGGAGGGCAACAAGGAGTTTCTGGCTTGGCTGCGCTGAGCCCCCCCCTGCTCCGCCCTCATCTGTAACCATTATAGGTGCTCGCTCGAGGGAGGAGTTTTCTGAGGTTGCGACGCGCCCTGCGTTCACGCTCGGCCGTGCTCCCCTGCCCTGAATTCCCGTCTCGGGCATGAACCAGAGGCTCCTTGACCAAGCTGAAGCCGGGTGATCATTCTGCCGGAGCGGGCTGTCGCGGTGAGGCCGTAGGCGGCAACGCAGAGAGAAAGGCGGAACACCTATCCTCCGGGCTCCTCACTCCGGCGCAAGCCGAAGGGTTACGCCGCCTCAGGGGGCGATTCAGATGCCCAACACGGCCTGCGAGTCGATATCCTCCTGCCCATGGATGAGCTCGGCCGCAATTTCCATGCCGGCGAATTCCTCAATCTGGCGCCGGTTGGTGAGGGCGGCGGTGTCCCAGTCCTGTTGCAGGTGATTGAGCACCATGGCTCGGCACTCGAGGCCGCGTGCGCGGATGCCCCTGAGCGTCATAAGCGCGTGGTTGACGGCCCCTAGCTTGTTGCCGATGACGAGGATCACGGGCAGCTTTAAGGCTGCGGCAAAGTCCGCCATGGTGAAGCCGGGCGCAATGGGAACCTCCCAGCCCCCTGCCCCCTCGACGAGGATGGGGCCGTAGCTCTCGCGCAGCCGCTCGTAGCCGCTGAGGAGCTCCTTCGGGCTGATGGTTCGGTTCTCGAGCGTCGCGGCAATATAGGGCGATGTGGCGGCGCGCAGGTAGAGCGGGTTGATGAGCTCGAGGCTGACGGAGGGATCCGTCGCATCGCGCATGGCGCGGGCATCGCCCCGATCACCGCAGGCGATGGCCTTGTAGCCCATAGCCGGAAGACCGCGCCTCCGCAGGTCGCGCAGAAGGGCGGTCGTAACGTAGGTTTTGCCGATTTCCGTATCCGTGCCGGTGATGAAAAAGTCGCTCATGATAGTCTGTTCTGAAGGGATAGTCTGCGCTGAGATGATGAAAAGGTGCTCCGATCAGTTGGGGATGGACATCAGGATCTCATCATCGCCGGGCTCGGCCACCTCCTTTTTCACATAGAGGGTATCGGCGACAATCCAGACGATGACGGCGAGCAGCAGGCACACGAGCTTCGCCTTCCACTCAAAGGTCAGAAATTTCTTGATTTTCGATATCGTCAGCATGATAGTAGAGCAGTTTGGAGAGGCGATCGGCCAGCAGATCGACGGAGATGTCCTGCTGCACCTTCTGTCCGTAAAAGAGGGTAATGCGCCCCTTCTCTTCGGAGACGACGACCACGACGGCGTCCGACTTCTCGGCAATGCCCATGGCCGCGCGGTGACGCAGCCCCATGGAGGCGTCAACGGGATTGCGCTCGCTCACGGGCAAAATGGCCCCGGCGGAGGCCACGCGCTCGCGCTTGATGATGACGGCTCCGTCGTGCAGGGGTGAGCCGGTGTAAAAGATGGTTTCGACGAGCGCCGGGGTGAAGATGGCATCGACGGGAGTACCCTGATCATAGTGCTCGATGTCATCAAGGCGGTTGGTGCGGCAGAAGACGAGGAGAGCGCCGATGCGGCGGCTCGCCATGTAGGTGACGGCTTCGCGCACGTTTTGCAGAAATTCCGCGCTGTGGGGATCCGAATGAGACCACATGCGCCCGGCGAGAATCTTGTGCGAGCATTTGGCCAGAACCGAGCGGATCTCAGGTTGAAAGAGAACGACGAGAATCAGGCCCGGGCCGGCGAAGATGACGGTGACCAAGTGATCCAGCACGCCGGCCCCCATGAGTTTGAGCAGCAGTGACCCAAGGACGACAAGGACAATCAGCCCGATGAAGATGGTGGCGGAAGGCGAATCGCGGTAAGCTCGGTAGACCTGATAAAAGATGAAGGCCAGCACGAGAACCTCGAATGCGGCACGGATGATCTCGAGCACGCTCATGCGTCTATTGTACTCCGTAGCTTCTCTGAAGGCAAGCCATAATTGGCCTCGGCAGCCGTATCGCTGGGGGCCCGCGGGAGGAGCCCCGCCATCGTGTTGTTCAGGGCTGCTCTCCTGTTTCTGCAGCCTCTGCTGCATCCTCAATCTCGGCTCCGGCGTCGCCGACTCCACTGTCGCGGCCCGAGGCTTCGGCCGATGCGTCGTTGTAAAGCGCTGCGGCATGACCTCCCGCCCCGGAGTTGCCCGCGCCAGAGCTTTCGACAGCGGACGCCTTGGGCGCATCTTCAGCCGGGCGCCCAGCCCGGTGCTGCCAGGCGTACCAGACGCCGAGGACGATGGCGATGAAGGTGAGCAGGATGAAGGCGATCTTTTGCCAGAGGGGGCTGCTGGGCATGGTGTCCACCTCGGGCACGATGAGGGCCGCCGTGACGTTGTCCGAGTAGCCCTCAGCGCAGTCTGCGGCCTCGTGCACCCAGCGCCTGAGGACGTCGCCGCTGTCGATGTCGAAGCCGTAGGTTTCATCCTGCTGCCAGCGCTCGGGCGGCAACTGGTTCCAGAGACCGTCGCAGCACAGCATGAAGACTTGGTGATAGTGGGATCGGAGGTGGCGGTAGTGAACTTCGACGGGCTCGGCGGCGCCGAGGGCTTGGAGCAGGTGGTTCTGGCAGGGATGGTGCCAGGCCTGCTCTTCGGTGATTTCTCCGGCATCGACCATGGCGCGCACTTCGGAGTCATCGCGGGTGAGGCAACTCCAGCCCTCTTCCTCCGTCCACGTGTAGGCGCGGCAGTCGCCGATGTGGAGGATGTAGACGTCCTGACGGTGCTGGTAATAAAAGACCATGGCAGCACGGCCGTTGCCCTCGCGCCCCTCTTGACGGGCCTCGCGGTAGACAGCGCTGTTCGTCTCCTGCATGAAGGCGGAGAAGTGTGCTTCGGCTTTCTCGGGCTTCAGCCCGTGGCGCAGGCAGCGATCCCAGAAGCTCAGTGCGCAGTCCACGGCGACGCGCGAGGCGAGAGCTCCGGCAACATGACCGCCGGCGCCGTCGGCGATGACGACCATGGCGGTGTCACCTTCGCAGCAGTAGCCGCAGCAATCCTGCTGGTCTTCGCGGTTGCCGCGGCGAGAGGAGACATAGATTTCCCGCCGGGCGCCATGGTTGCCTGTGTCGAGACCGGCGCGCCCCTGAGGTCGATAGTCCGCCAGCGCGCAGGGAAAGGCTCCCTTCGGCGAAAGTTCGCGCAGGTCTTCGCACAACAGGGGCAGCAGTTCGACGGCCGACAATTCGACGTGCGCGGCGAGGGCGAAGGTGAGACAGGTAAGGGCGTCCTGAGCCGGGTGCTGCGTCAGCAGCAGGAGTCGATCTCCGGGCAGAAGCTGCTGCCGACGGCGGGTGAGGATGCGGCAGCCACCGGCGCGGTAGCCGCAGAGGCATGCCTTGCCCGTGCATTCCCACGTCAGGAGACCGTTGCGCAGGGTCACGGCGACGGCGGAGGCATGGTCGGGTAGGTTGGCGCGCGTGAGGGCATCGGCCGGCTCGCAGCCGTGGTGAAGCTGCTCCTCGACGACCTGCCCGAGGACCTCCGCGGCGTGGCGCCGCGCGCCGGGCAGCGCAAGAGCGAGCGCCGTCAGGCTGCCGTCGCCGTTCAGGCAGCAAGCACTGTAGACGGAGTTCTCAGGTAGCTCAATGGAGCCGATGCTTGCACAGAAGAGAGGAGATGAGGCGCTCATGGGAGGCTGGGGGGAAGGAGAATGGGGACGGAGAGGTTGCTGCGGAGGAAACGACAGGCGGACAGGAGCAAGCGGCCGTCCGCTACGAAGGGGGAGGACGGAAGAACCGGAGTGCCTGCGGGGCATCGGCAAGCGCGGCTCTCCGCCTCCTCTGCTGTCGGACATGTGTATTCTACACCTTCTGCGGGAAAAATCACTCTCTTTTTTTCAACAGGCAACAAAATCCGCCGGCGCCGAAGCCGTGCATGGGCAGCAGGCGGTAGGCGGGAAAGTCACAGAGGGCGCTGCGGAAGGCGTTCAGGGAGGGGATGTCGATAGCTTCCCAGCCGGGGATGCGGCGCAGGACGTAGGCCATGACCTTTTCGTTTTCGTCGGGGTCGTAGGTGCAGGTGGTGTAGAGAATATGCCCGCCGGGGCTCACGAGGCCCGCCGCTGCGAGCAGGATGCCTTTCTGTCGCTTGGCGTTGCCGTTGACGGCGGAGGGGCCGAGACAGCCGGGGTTGGCGATGCCCTTGGCCAGAAGCGATTGGCCGCTACACGGGGCATCGATGAGCAGGAGGTCGAAGCGCTCGTCGCGGTCCCGCCACTGGTCGGGCCGAAGCCCGGTGACGGTGACGCAGCCCAGCCCGCACTGTTCGAGATTTTGGCGCAGGATGCCGCGGCGCGAGGGGCTAACTTCGTTGGCTGTGTGCTCAAGGGGCGTCTGGGTGTCTGCGTCGGTATCGCGACTCGGGATCTCGCCGCATTCAGCGCTTTCCTCCGAGAACTTCACGGTCTCGGCTCTTTCTGCGCATGAGGTCGGAGGGCCGGAGAGTGCGGAGGTGGCGATGGCATCGCGACGGGAGCTCTCCTCCGCTTCACCCCTCGGGAGGGCGTCTCGGAAGCGCGCGCAGAGCAGCATGGTCTTGCCGCCGGGAGCCGCGCAGAGATCGAGGCTTCTCCTCGGGCGGGGGACGCAACTGAGCGCGGCGGATTCCCAGCAGGAGGAGAGGTCGAGGATGTAGAAGAGGCCCCTCCTGTAGTCTTCGCAGGCGGCAGGGCGAACGTCGGCGCGGGGAATCAGGACGCGCGGCGGCAGCCAAGGAGCGCCAGAGCTGTCTTCGCAGGGAAAGGGCGGGCGGTAATCGTCTCCGGCAAGGGGGGTGAGCACGATGGCGCGGCGCGAGCAGTTGCCGCTGCGCAGAGCGGCGATGAAGGCCGCGCTCTGCTCGGGGCTGAGGCCGAGGCGAGCGCAGAGGCGCGCTTCGGCTTTCGCGGGGGCTGCGGCGTCAGGCGAGTTTTTCATGCCCGGGAGTGAGTGAAGAGAACGCGATGGGGGAGACGAGCTCAAGGAGGATCGGCGGGGGAGGGATGAGTTCGTGGATGAAGCTCTCCTCAGAGTCCCGCCGCGTTGAGAGCGAGGCGCGCGGCCCCGATGAGTCCGGCTTCGTTGCCGAAATGGGCGGGCAGAATGCGCAGCTGCTCGTAGTGACTGGGGTAGAGCTGAGAGCGCAGGTAGCGCCGCAGCGGGGCAAAGAGCAGTTCGCCGGCCTTGGCGACGCCTCCGCCGATGATGAAGGCCTCAGGGTTGAGCACGTAGTGGCAGTTCATGAGGGTGCAGGCGAGTTTGCAGGCAAAGTCATCCCAGATGCGCTGCGCGATGGGGCATCCCGCGAGGGCTTCGCGTTCGAGAGCGAGGGGACTGCACTCATCGATGCTGCGCTCGCGGCCGTCCGCTGCGTAGGCCATCTGGGCGGAGGCGGCCATTTCTCGGTTGCCGATGTAGTCTTCCACGGCGCCGCGGTTGCCGTAGTGACCGACGCGGCCGCGGTAGTCGATGCTCATTTGGCCAATTTCTCCGGCGGCTCCGAGGTGCCCGCGCAGGAGCTGACCGTTGACGATGACGCCGCTGCCGACGCCGGTGCCCAAGGTGAGGCAGACGAGATCGCTCATGCCCTGGCCGGCCCCGAGTTGCCACTCGGCAAAGGCCATGCAGTTGGCGTCGTTGTCGACGGCGGCGGGCAGCCCCGTCAGTTCGCTGAGGCGATCGCGCGCCATGATGTCGTGCCAGCCCGGCACGTTGGTCAGCGAGTCGACGCGACCGGCGCGGTAGTCGACGAAGCCGGGCAGCCCCATGCCGACGGCGCAAGCGCTCGGGCAGAGCTCCCGCAGCTCGCGAACGCGCGCGGCGACGGCTTCGAGGATGGCCTCGGGGGAGGCGTACTCCGCCGTGGGCAGAGGATCGGCTTTGTGCAGGATGTTTGCGCCCTGCACGACGGCGAATTTGATGGAGGTGCCGCCCATGTCAACGCCGATGGACGGGGGGAGGGGTGCGTGAGTTGTCGTCATGAGACCGTGTGTTGGGGGATGTGAAAACGAAGGTTGTGGTATTGTTGGAGAAGACGCATCGGGGCTTCGCGAAGCCGTGCGGCGCGGTGGGGGCTCGCTACCGAGCTTGGAATTTGCGGTCGAGTTCGCTGAGAGAAAAGGGAACGAGGGTGGGTCTGCCGGTAGGGGTGCAGTAGGGAATCTCGCAGCGCAGCAGGTCGACGAGCAGAGGCATGGGCTGGCCGATCCAGATGTCCATGTCTTCCTGCATGGCATACTGGTGTGCGAGCTGTGTGGCGAAGGGCTCGAAGGGGTTGCGGCTGCGGCGCGTGCGCCCTTCTCCGCGTGCGTACCAGGCAATGAGTTCGTCGATGAAGGCCTCCGTATCGTCGAGCGGCAGCAGGGCGGGAATGGCCTCAACGCGCAGGGTCCTCTGGCCGAAGAGGCTGACGATGAAGCCCGAGCGCTCGAAATGAGGAAGGAGTTGCTGCACGACGCCCCAGTCTCGGGCATCGGGCTCCAGCATGATGGGGTGCAGCAGGCGCTGCGAGGTGAGCGGTCGGCGGTGCGATTCCAGCAGGCGCTCAAAGATGATGCGCTCGCGCGCGGCCGTCGGGCTCATGAGGACGAGGCCCTCGGTGTTCTCATAGAGCAGGTAGCGGCCGTGCAGACAGCCGATGTAGCGGAAGCGCGGCAGCACGTCCGACGCATACGAGGCGCCCATCGGGAGAGCCGAGAAAGAGCCTGGGTCAGAGGGAAAGGAAGATGAGGTGTCACGCACCCTGCCCTCGCGGCTGTCGCTGCCGTACCCATCGTGGCGCGCCGCGCCGGCGACTCCGGGAGCTGAAGCTGCGCTTCGCGGCTCAAACGAGCGCGGGCTGCACGGAGTCGCTCCCCCTGCTGCCGCAGCGGACTGAGCCTCCCCGGCCGAGACGCTCGGGGTGGCGGAGTCGGCCGACGGGGTTCCGAGGCCCTGACCCCCTGCTCCGCCCCGGCCTTGGAGCGACGGCATGCGATCCCGCGCATCCCCGCCTGCCGCCGACTGTTGAGAGCCGACCCCGCGGCCCGAGTCGGCGGTGAAGACTTCGCTCGGGGTGAGTGCAGCACTCCCGCCGGGCTGCAGGGGCAGATGCTGCTGACGAGGCTGAATGAGGGATTGCAGGACGAGGCGCGTGGTGAGCGTGGGGGAGTTTCCCGAGGATGTCCCGGTAGCGGCTGTGTCGATGCGCGGAGACAGAGTCGGCCCCGTGGGCAGCCGCGTCGCCGAACTTGCCCCCGGCGGGGTGTTGAGCGCCATTTCACCCCGTGCTTGGGCAGCCAGCGTCGAGCCGACGGCCCCGAGCACGGCCAGCGTGATGTCGGAGGGGCGGCGGAAGCGCACCTCGCGCTTGGCCGGGTGCACGTTGACGTCGACAAGCCCGGGGTCAACCTCAAGGTAGAGAAAGAGGGAGGGGTGCAGTCCCGTGGGGAAACCGCCGTATCCGTCTCGAATGGCGCGCGTGATGATTTTGTCTTCGATTGGCCTGCCGTTGAGGAAGATGTACTGCATTCGGCGGTTGCGCCGCGCCTCGCTCAGGGGCATCAGGTAGCCGCTGACGCGCACGCCGGGGCCCTGATACGGCTGCATGGGGATGAGGCGCTCGGCCTGCTCTCTCCCGATGAAGCCAGCGATGCGCTGCCGAAGGTCTCCGGTGGCGGGGAGGTCGAGGCTCAGCGCGCCGTCCTTCACCAGCACGAAGCGCAGCTGCGGGTAGGCGAGAGCGTGCAGCCGCAGCTGGTGCTCAATGTGGCCGGCCTCCGTCTCCTCACTTTTGAGGAATTTGCGGCGCACGGGGGTGTTGTAGAAGAGGTCGCTGATGCTGATCTCCGTACCGGGGGCACAGCCGGTGCTGCTGATCTCCGGCTCGGCGCCGCCGTCGCTGCGCACTTCAATGCCCTCGATATCCTCGGCTCGGCGCGTGCGGAGCAGGAGTCGAGAGACCGAAGCGATGCTCGGCAGAGCTTCCCCGCGGAAGCCGAGCTGGTGAATATCGAAGAGATCCTCCGCGCAACGCAGCTTGCTGGTGGCGTGCCGCCGCAGGCAGAGCTCCGCGTCGATTCGACTCATGCCGCAGCCGTCATCCGTCACCTTGATGAGCGCGATGCCTCCGCGGCGGATCTCCACGCGGATGCAGCGAGCCCCGGCATCAATGCTGTTCTCCACCAGCTCCTTGAGCACGGAAGAGGGGCGCTCCACCACTTCGCCCGCCGCGACCTGGCTGGCGAGCACGTCATCCATCTGGTGAATCTTCTGTTCGGGGGGCTGCTCCATCGCTGCAACGGCCTCACTCTACCACGGGTGCGGCGCTGCGTCAATCTCACATTATCCCGCGGTGGCGCCCGAGAACACCCGCGACTGCGCTCATGAGCACCACCGCCGAGGCCTCCGATGGGGGCATTCCCTCAGCCTGACGCCGCCGACCGAGCCCACCGGAACCGCAAGACAGAACACCCCGGACCCGAGAGGGGAAAGCCGACGAGCACGCACCGGCCCGATGCTCGGGTTTTGCTCACCTGCGCGGCATCTCCACACCCTCGGCCTACACCCCGGGTTGCGTTCGACATCCGCTGCCGTGTTCAGGGGTGCAGAAAAGGGGAAATGACACAGAAAGACGCGTCTTGTGCTCGCCTTCGCCGCCGGCCTCGTGTATAATGTCGCGCGTGAAGAAATGCCAAATTTGCGGCAAGCCCGCCACCATGTTCCTGACGCAAATCGTCAACGGGCAGGTTACCGAGCTAGCCTTCTGTGAGGAGTGTGCTCGGGCCAAGGGTTTGTTTGACCCCCAAGCACTGACCTTCGCGGAGAAATTCTTCCCCGAGAAGTTCAAGGAGCGCATCAACAACCTCGTGCGCGAGCTGGGAGAAGGCGCAGGCACCGCCCGTCAGAAACCTGCCCCCCTGCCCCCTTCCGCCAACCTGCTCACGGAGTGCCCCGTCTGCCACTTCACGCTCGAAAATTATCGACGCACCGAGCGCCTCGGCTGCCCGGACTGCTACCGCGTCTTCGCCCAAGAGCTCTTTGCCGATCCCTCCGTCGAGATGCCGGCCGATGAGCCCTCCGTCGGCGAAAAGAGCAGCGACGGAGCCTCTCCGGCGCTGACGCGCAAGCAACTGGAAGCCGAGCTCGCCCGCGCGGTCGAACGCGAGGACTACGAAACGGCAGCCCGCCTCCGCGACCAACTCAACAATCTTCGCTGATGACATTCCCCGCCCCCTCCACCTCTTCGCATCCCTGCTTCGAGCGCTCCCGAGACAACATCCCCGCTTGGCTCTCGCGGCTCGACAAGGATGACGATATGTGCCTCGGCTCGGTGGTGCGCCTCGTGCGCAACCTGCCCGACAGCCCCTTCCCAGGATGGAGCACGGAGAACTCGCGCCGCGAGGTCTTCGAACGTCTGGCCGGCACCCTCTGCGAAATCGACGAGCTCGGCATCTCTGATGTCTCCGAGTTCACCGAGATGTGCGATCTGAGCTTTCGCGAGCGCCGCATCATGCTGGAGCGCAAGATCATCACCCCCTGCATGGCCGCCCGGCAAAAGGGCTGCTACGTCGCCGTGAACCGCCAGGCAACCGTCTGCGTGATGATCAACGAAGAAGAGCACCTCGTCATCCACTTCATGGGCCGCGGATCACTCGCCGCCCGCAACTGCAAGAGAGCCGCAGCCGTGGCCTCGGCTCTGGACGCCCGCTTCAGCTTCGCCAAGCAGGAGAAGCTGGGCTACCTCGTGAGCAATCCGCAGGAGGTCGGCGACGGCATGCAGTTTTACCAAATCCTGCATCTGCCGGCGCTGGCGCTCTCCGGCATGATTGAACCGAGCAGCCGCGCCGCGGAAAAACTGCAGTGCACCCTCACGCCTCTCTTTGCCCGCGATGCGAATGACGGAGAGGACGACGCCCATTGCTTCCTGCTCTGCGCGTCGCCTGCCCCGCTCGGCACCTTTGCCCAGCAGGCACAGGCCATTCTCGGCCTCAGCCATGAGCTCGAGCGCCGCGAGCTGCAGATGCGCTACAAGCTGACCCAGCGGGTGGACTCGCCCCTCGTGGACCAGATCTGCCGCAGCTACGCGATTCTCAGCTACGCGCACCTCTTGAGCTACAAGGAAATGAAGATGCACATCTCCATCATGCTCCTCGCGTTGAGCATCGGCATCATCACGGCCTACGATCCTCGCTCCACGCAACAGGCCAAGAATCATATCGCGGCCGACCTGTGCCGGCTTTCGCCCGGCTGCATCGGGCATTCGGGCCGCGACGACGTCGGCGAAGGCAGCAGCGAAGCGCCCGAAAGCAACAATCAAACGGATTCTGAAGAGGAGGATCTGCACGAGGTCCCCGAAGAGGCCGTGCGTGCGGTCTGTATACGCGCCACACTCGGGCACCCGCCTCTCATCATTTCACCCATCTATTCTTTCTGATATCATCCATGAATAACTTCTCACCCCGAGCTCAGCAAATCCTCGGCAACGCGCGCGCCGAAGCAGCGCGCCTGCACCACCAGTACATCGGCACCGAGCACGTTCTGCTCGGTATGCTCCGGCTGGGGCAAGGCGTCGCCATCGCCGTGCTGGAGAAGCTCGGCGTCAATCTCGCCGAGCTTGCCTCACGGCTGGAAAGCAGCCTCGTCCCCGGCACCTCCGGCGAGCCCGAAAATGCCCTGCCCTTCACCCCGCGCGTGCGCAAACTGCTGGTGACCGCCGGTACGGAAGCCGCCAAGCTTCAACACGGCTACGTCGGCAGTGAGCACCTGCTGCTCGCCATGCTCAGCGACACGGACGGCCTTGCCCTGCACGCCCTCAACGACTCCGGCGTCACCTACCGCGAAGCCCTGCGTGCCGTTACGGAAACACTGGCGACGCAGTACGACAACAGCGACGCCTCCGACGACGGCAAGGACGGTTCCGCGCCCTACGACGACGATCACGGCGAGGAGCGCCCCGATGACGAAGAGGAAGACGCCAACGCCTTCCTGCACGCCTCGTCGGGCTCCCGCTCCCGCGGCGGCAACGGCGAGCGCAGCCGCACGCCGGCGCTTCAGGCCTTCGGCCGCGACCTCACCGAGCGCGCGCGCAAGGGCGAGCTCGATCCCGTCATCGGCCGCAAGGCCGAGATGGAGCGCGTCATCCAGATCCTCTGCCGCCGCACCAAAAACAACCCCGTGCTGCTCGGCGAGGCCGGCGTCGGCAAGACAGCCATCGTCGAAGGCCTCGCTCAGCAGATTGTCAGCGGCGAAGTGCCGGAGTTCCTGCTCGGCAAAAAGCTCATCTCGCTGGATCTGGCGCTGATGGTGGCCGGCACCAAGTATCGCGGCCAGTTTGAGGAGCGACTCAAGGCCGTGATGGACGAGATTCGACGCGAGAAAAACATCATTCTGTTCATCGACGAGATGCACACGCTCATCGGCGCCGGCTCCGCCGAGGGAACGATGGATGCCTCGAACATCATCAAACCTGCCCTCTCCCGCGGCGAGCTTCAGGCCATCGGCGCGACCACGCTCAACGAGTACCGCAAGCACATCGAGAAGGACGCCGCCTTCGAGCGTCGCTTCCAGCAGGTGCAGGTGGGCGAGCCCTCCGTGGAGGACACGATCCGCATCCTGCGCGGCGTCGCCCCGCGCTATGAAGAGCACCACCACGTGCACTACACGCCCAAGGCCCTCGAAGCGGCCGCGGCCCTCTCCAAGCGCTATCTGACCGGGCGCTTCCTGCCCGACAAGGCCATCGACCTCATGGACGAAGCCGGCTCCCGCCTCTGCGTCGCGCGCATGACGCGCCCCGAAGACATCAAGGCCTCCGAGCACGAGTGCCGCGAGCTGGAGAAAGAGAAGGCCGAAGCCGTCGCGTCGCAGGACTTCGAGCAGGCCGCCCGCCTTCGCGACCGCATCGCCGAGCTTCACACGCAGCTCAAGCTGCGCGTGGATGACTGGCACCGCAGCATGAACAGCTCCTACATCGACGTCGATGAAGAGGACATCATGACGGTCATCTCGAAGTGGACGGGCATCCCCCTGTCCCGCATGGAGGAGAAAGAGGCGGAGAAGCTCCTGCGCATGGAGGACGAGCTCAAGAGCAAAGTCATCGGTCAGGATATCGCCTGCTCGGCCATCGCGCGCGCCCTGCGACGCAGCCGAGCGGACATCAAGGACCCGCGCCGCCCGATCGGCTCCTTCCTCTTCATGGGGCCGACGGGCGTCGGCAAGACCTATCTCGCCCGCAACCTCGCTGAAATCATGTTCGGCACGTCCGACGCCCTCATCCAAGTCGACATGAGCGAGTACATGGAGAAGTTCAGCACGAGCCGACTGATCGGCTCGCCTCCCGGCTACGTCGGGCACGACGAGGGCGGCCAGCTCACGGAGCAAGTGCGCCGCCGCCCCTACGCCGTCATCCTCTTTGACGAGGTTGAAAAGGCCCACCCGGATGTGATGAACCTGCTGCTGCAGGTGCTGGAGGAAGGCTGCATGACGGACTCCCTCGGCCGCAAGGTCAGCTTCAGCAACACCATCATCATCCTCACCTCCAACGTCGGCGCCAGCCTCGCCGCGCGACAGGGGACGATGGGCTTCGGCGCCATGAGCTCGGAGACGGCGGACTACGAGACGATGAAGGAGCGCATCACGGAGGCAGCCAAGCAGCACTTCCGCCCCGAATTCATCAACCGCTTCGACGAGCTGATCGTCTTCCGCATGCTGGAACGCGCGGACCTCGAAAAGATCGTGCGTCTCGAGGCCCAAAAGCTCATCGACCGCCTGGCTCACAAGCAGATCGACCTCAAGCTCTCACCCGAAGTCGTCAGCATGCTGGTGGACAAAGGCTATGACCCGCAGTACGGCGCGCGCCCGATGCGCCGCGCCATCGAGCGCCTGCTCGAAGACCCGATTGCCGAGGCCATCCTGCGCGGCGACCTGAGCGCCGGGCACCACTCGCGCGCCATCCGCCCGGAGGGCACGGAGGAAATCGCCTTCCGCGAAGAGCCACCGATGCCCCCCGAGCAGGCCCCTGAGCCACCCGTAGAGCCAAACTGCGGCGAAAGCCCGGAGACGCCCGACGCAACGGCCTCACCCGAGAGCAACCCGTGCACGGAAACATCTGCCGGCTCAGTCGCCCCTGCCCCCGCGGTCGAAACTGCCGCTTCAGCCGCTTCTGCTGCATCTGCCTCAACGGCAGAGACGGCCGGTGAGGACGCCCATCCTGAAGACGACGGAGTCGACACCAACGACCACAAGGGCTCCCTGCCCGACGACAGCGCGCCTGTGCAGAACTCAGCAGCTCTTGGAATGGCCGAGCCCGGCAGCGAAGCCCCGTCTGACGAGGGCGTGCTGCGCCTCAGCTCGGCCCCGGAGGAGAAGCCGCGCACAACGCGCCGCCGCCGCAAGAGCGAGGCCTCGGGCGACCGCCCCAAAACGCCCCGCAAGCGCAAGGGCGGTGACAACACTCAGCCCGGCACCGACTCCCCCGAGCGCCAGGATTGAGCCCGACGGATGCTTCCGGCTGGGGCGGCGCTGAGTTCATCCCCGGCAAAGCCCCGTGCCACCCCTCCCCCGCTTTCCACTCGACCGGCCAGCGATTCCCCCGCAGGCCGGTCGAACTGTCTTTCCGCATCGTCCACCCACGATCCGTGAATCCGCGTACATGGGTCTGATCGCCACCTCTCAGTAGGGAAAAACCGATCTCCCGCGAAACTTGTTGGATGATGCAATGTGACGCACACTACCCCGCGGTGAAGCAAAAAAAACGCCGGTGCATCAGCACCGGCGTAGACAGCCGAAACGGCATACGCGCAGGAGAGCTCTCCCTGAAAGCAGCCGGAGCAGATTTTCTCCGCCCCCTCTTTACTCTTCGTCGCCTTCGAGGATGTCATCCTGAGCGTCAAACTCCTCGGACTCGGTATCGAAGTTCTCGTCCTCGTATTTCTTGAATTTCTTGACGCGCTGAGCGGCCGGAAGCGGCGTGAGCACCATGGTGACGGTGTTGCCTGCCAGCTTGGCAGGCTGGTCAACCTTGCCCATGGTCTTCATGTCTTCGACGACTTTGGCCATGACTTCGAGCCCGAGCTCTTTATGGGCGTTTTCACGGTTGCGGAAGCGCAGCTGGAAGCGCACCTTGTGCCCGTGGTCGAGGAACTGCTCCGTGCGCCCCATCTTGACGTTGTAGTCGTTGACATCCGTGCCGACGCGCAGCTTGATCTCCTTCATGCGCGTGGCCTTGGCTTTATTGCTCTTCTGGAGCTTTGCCTGCTGGTACTTGAACTTGCCGTAGTCAATAAGGCGGCAGACGGGCGGATCGGCGTTGGGCGCAATCTCGACAAGATCCAAGCCGATTTCCTTGGCTTTGGAGAGAGCGTCACGCGTGGGCATCACGCCCAGCTGGTCTCCATTGGCGGTGACGACGCGCACGCGGGGTGCGCGGATGCGGTCGTTGACGCGGATGGACGGGGTCTTGCCGTTGTGATCGCGGCGGTTCCGACCGTGGTTATTGTTGTTTTTCTGCGGGGTAGGCACGTGTGTTGTGTTGTTGGGTCTGTCTTGCTCCCCGGCGGCTGCGCTGTCACGCGCTGCCGGGGTGAGAGGAGTGCACGTCAGTTTTGCGAGGCTGACTCGGGCTGCTGCGGAGCCATGGCCGGAGCAATGAGTCGTTTTTCAATTTCCTGCACGATGTTGCTGACAAAGTCGTCGACGCTCATGGTACCGATGACGTCGAGGTCGCGGTGGCGCACGGAGACAAGGCCTTGCTCTGCCTCGCGGTGGCCGACGACGAGCATGTAGGGAACGCGGTCGAGACGGGCGTTGCGGATCTTGGCCCCGATCTTGTCGGGATCGGCATCGAGCTTGACACGCACGCCGCGATTGGCCAACTTGTCATAGACCTCGCGGGCGAAGTCCGCCACCTTATCCGAAATGGGCAGCACGCGCACCTGCTCGGGGGCAAGCCAAGTCGGGAACTTGCCGGCGAAGTGCTCGATGAGCAAGCCGGTGAAGCGCTCCATGGAGCCGAAGGGCGCGCGGTGAATCATGACGGGACGATGCGGCTTGTTGTCGGCGCCGGTGTAGGTGAGCTCGAAGCGCTCGGGCAGGTTGTAGTCCACCTGCACGGTGCCCAGCTGCCAGTCGCGGCCGATGACGTCGCGCACGATGAAGTCAATCTTGGGGCCGTAGAAGGCAGCCTCATTCTCGGCTTCGGTGAACTCAAAACCGTTCTCCTGGAGCACCTCGCGGAGAGCCTGCTCGGAGAGCTGCCAGTTCTCGAGGCTGCCGACGTACTTCGGATCCTTGAACTCCTTGTCGCGCAGCGAGAGGCGCACGCGGTAGTCGTTCATCTGGAGCGTGCCGAGGATGTGCTTGACGATGCCGATGCACTGCTGCACCTCTTGCTTGATCTGATCGGGGCGGCAGAAGATGTGAGCATCATCCTGCGTGAAGCCGCGCACACGCGTCATGCCGCCCAGCTCGCCGCTCTGCTCCCAGCGGTAGACGGTGCCGAACTCGGCCAGACGCACGGGCAGATCGCGGTAGGAGTGCGGGTCGCTGGCGTAGATGCGGATGTGGTGCGGGCAGTTCATGGGCTTGAGCATGAAGCCGCTGATGGTCTTGGAGTCCAGCGCGTTGAAAAGATCCGCGCAACTGGCATTCTCGTCGCGCAGCTTGCGGAAGTCGTCCGGATCGGGAATCGGCGGGAACTGGCTCTCCTTGTAGTGATCCCAGTGGCCGCTGGTCATGTAGAGATCGAGCTTGCCGATGTTGGGCGTGTAGACCTGCGAATAGCCGATGCGGTCGAGCTCTTCGGTGATGAAGTCCTGAAGCTCGCGGCGGATGATAGCGCCCTTGGGCTTCCAGAGGATGAGGCCCTGCCCAACCATCTCGTCGATGGTGAAGAGGCCCATCTCTCGACCGAGCTTGCGGTGGTCGCGCTTGCGCGCTTCCTCGAGGCGAGCGAGGTGCTCGTCAAGCTGCGTGCGGTTCGGGAAGCAGGTGCCGTAGACGCGCTGAAGACGCGGGCCGCTGGCGTCGCCCTGATAGTAGGCCGAGGCGACGCTCATGATCTTGAAAGCCTTGCAGTTGCCGGTACGCGCGACGTGGGGGCCGGCGCAGAGGTCTGTGAAGTCGCCGTTGCGGTAGATGGAGATCTCTTCATCCTCCGGGATGCGGTTGAGCAGGTCGACCTTGTATTTCGAGGGGACGCTGCGCGGGCCGACGGAGCCGAGTTCACCGCGCTGCGCCATGTCCATGGCCTCCGCGCGGGTGACTGTCGTTCGAACGAAGGGCTGGTTTTCCTTGACGACCTTCTTCATCTCTTCTTCAATGAGGGCAAACTCATCGGATGAGATATTATGGTCGAGCTCGATATCGTAGTAGAACCCGTTTTCCACGGCGGGCCCTGCCGCCAGCTGAGCCTCCGGCCAGAGTCTGCAGATGGCCGTGGCGCACACGTGGGCGCAGGAGTGCCTGAGGCGCTCCAAGTCACTGGCCTGATTGCGTTCTTCCAGAGTCTTTCGTTCTTTACTTTCAGACATAAGTTGCTTGGTGAGCCCCTACTATCCTATCTTTTCCGCGAGAATTCAAGCTTAATCAGCATTTCACGCCAAAAAGAGTCACTTTTTGCCACTTTTTTTGCAGCGGTATCCGGGTAGGCCATGCAGGCGGGCTCGTCGGTGAGTCCTCCACGCATTGAGGCGGAGCTTGAGGCGGCGGCAAGGGCTCATCAGACGATGAAAAATGCCGCTGAGTCCTTGCAATGGCGAGGGATGCCCGGTACGTCGATCCTCCGGAACGGAGCGGTGCGAAGTGTCGATATCGGAACCCATGTCTTGCTGGCGGAAGAGGACAGGCCAAGCAACGCAGGAGGCAACGCCGGCGAGGATTTGCATCCAGTCGCGGCAGAAGTTGTCAATGGCCCGATAGCGGGCGACCCAAGCCCATACATTGCTCTCATCGGGCAGATGAGACAGCAAGCGGCGGCAGACGTCGTCGCTCACGATGTAGGAGTGACAGGCCAGCACCCCCTCAACTTCCCAGAGCTCGCCGTGCGGCGTGCGTTCCAGCAGTCGACCGCGCGGAGCTGCCCCGTGATAGCCGAGGTAGAGATAGGCGTTATCGGGCGTGCGGCGGAGCATCTCCGGGAGATCGGGGAGGAGGGCTGTTGAGCTCAGCTCAATATCATCTTCGCAGATGAGGGCGCGCTTCCACCCGTTCTGCAAAACAGCCTCCATGGCGCGGCGGTGCGACAGAGCACAGCCTGCGACTCCCGCCCAAGAGCTGGCGCGAGCCCCTGTGCTCTCCCTGAACCACGGGGGAACTCCGTAGCCCGGAAGGTCGGTCCCCCTCACTGCGGCTATGCGGTGCAGCTTCTCCGGGGGGAAGATTGGCCCGAGCTGTGTCTGAAAGGCGTCCCAGCGGTCCGTGCGCGCATCGAGATTGATGACGAGCACAGCGTCAAGCCCTCCCCAGCAGGCCGCCGGGAAGCTTCGTGTGTCGTTCTGGGCATCTATACGGGGCATCGTCGCAGGGGAAAAAGGCAGGATGGAGGGAATGGGGCGTCAGGCGGGAATTATTCGAGGCTACCGTTAAGGCGCCCGTAGTCATCGTCCATGCGCTCAATATCGTCTTCACTGAGCAGGGAACCGTGTTGAAGCTCCATCACGACGGCCGGTACGGCGCCCTCATTCGCAATGCGGTGAATCGTTCCGGCCGGGATGTCGACGCTCTGCCCGGTGCAGAGACATAGTTCCTTCTGCCCGACGAGCACGAAGACTTCCCCGTCGGCGACGACCCAGTGCTCGGCACGGTGCCGATGGCGCTGTAGAGAGAGGCGCTTCCCCGGCAAAACTTCAATGCGCTTGAGCACGGAGTGGGGAAAGACCTCGAGGACGCGCCATGATCCCCATGGGCGCTGAGAGAAGTCCCCGGCCTGATATTGGTAGCTGTTGTCCATGAATTACTTGTTAATCTGCTTCCTGATCGATGTGGTGGATCGGACCGGTAGAGAGCCGTGCGGCGTGCGCGTACTGACGACGTAGCGAATGCCTTTGGACTCGACAAAAGCTCTTTTCTCGTCGCTGGTTCCGTCGGCATTGACGAAAAAGATGTCCGGCTTCACTTCGTCAAGCAGAGGGGCGAAATCGAGGATCTTTCCGGTATCGGGGCCGATGTAGACCTTGGTGACGTAGCGGATGGCTTCGAGAATATATTTACGCTCCTGCTCACTGTAGAGCGTAGGGCGATTCTTGAGCGCCATCACGGTGGCGTCCGAGCCGATCGAGACGTAGACGTCTCCGTAGGAAGCGGCCTCTTCCAGAAAGGCAATGTGCCCGCTGTGCAGCACGTCGAAACAGCCGGAAACAAATACTTTTGGCATAAGGGAAATTACTTGATCACGCCCCGCTCGCGGAGTCTGTTGAGATATTTGGGTTCCCAGGGTACGGGCTCGTCTTTACCGAAAGTCCGACAGTACGGCTCGATGGGATAGAGGTCAAGGCAGCTCTCGAGAGCGGCTTCGCGAGCCTCCGGCGTCTCAAAGAGATAGAGGGCATAGCCGCCGTGACCGCCGCCGCAGTACTTCATCGCGAGGCTGTCGCCGATTTCGGGCAAAGGCGCCATACCTTCGTCCAGCTGCAGGTGATAGCTCATCTGCACGGCAACGGCCAGTGTAGTGATGTCCTGCTGCATAACCCCCATGCGTGCGACGCGCCCGGCGCGGGCAATGCGCATGAAGTTGCGATTCAGCGAAGCGAGTCCCGGCGTGTTGTGATGCACGCGCGTATCGTAGACGGCCATGCGGCCGCGGAGGAAGTCTCCGGTGTTCTTGAATTCGAGCACCGGATAATCTCCGGACTTCCAGACGCAGGCCCCCGTCTCCGCAATCACGGCCGGATCCTGCCAGCCAACGCCGAGGCCGAGCTCCGATCGCACGGGATCCCAGCCGTTGAGAACGCTCCAACCGCCGCTGCCGCCCAGACCGGCTCCTTGGCGGTAGAGCCACTCCTTGAGGGAGACGGTGGGCGAAATGGCGCAGTTGACGATGTACTCCCCCGGTATGGCGTAGGCGGGCACGTCAAGCCAGCCGCCGGCGAAATCCACTCGGAGTGGCGCATGCGTGGGCGCCTTGATGCGATCGAGCACCTCGCTGCTGGTGGTGGGCTTCCCCGCCGGCAAGCGCTTTTCCAGCACGACGAATTCGGCACCGCAGTCCCCGCAGAGGGCCCGCTTGGCGTCGGTGTAGAGATCGTCCGTCGTAACGGCGAGCACCTGAGCCCCCGAGGCCCGGAAGGCCGATTCAAAGCAGAGCGCCTCGTTATCATCGGTGGAGAGGACGACCTCATCGACCACATTGAGGGCATTCAGCACAGCCAATTTATCGGAGTCCGCCAGAGCAGACTTGCGGCCAAACAGCTTCCAGAGCAAGTCGGCCGGAGGGAAGGAAACGATGAGGTAGTCGCCCAGCGACCGGGCATCCTCAAAGAAACAGATGTGCCCGGCGTGCAAGAGGTTGAAGGCTCCGGAGACAAAGACTTTTTTCATTTTCAATAAACAAACAGCTAGGCGGAGAGTCTGCGTTGCTCAGCGCTCGAGACCCAACCAGCGGTAAAATCGGTTGCCGATCGTGCGGCGTGGATGCGTGATTGCGGAAAAAACGCCCTGAGACTTCCGGCTCAACATATATTCGGACATCTTCGGCAACATCATCAGCGCGAGCTGAGTGAGCAGAATCTTGCCCAAAGACGAACCGGGTGAGAGTAGCGCCAAGGGAAACTTCTTCACCTCGCTGTATCCTTTCGCGACAGCCAGAAGACCGCCGGCACAGGCGGTCGCCGCAGCGGCCGTCTTCAGCGGGGACTTGATGGAGTCGGCCACGTTGCGTAACTGTGTCTGTGCGGAGCTCGCAGCCTCAAGGGCCGCCAAGCGCGACGAGGCAAGGCGCATCAGCAGTTCGTCTTTTCCTTGATGAGAAGTTTCAGACATTTCCAGTCATTTTGAAGTTCGCGGCGTGTTTCCGGTGCCAAAGGTGCGGATTTCAGCCGCAGAGCCATGGTGAGAAAGACCAGAGAAAGAAGGAGGTGGAAGGCCAGAGGCAGCAACAGCGCCGGCAGATATCCCCAGAGCGAGGCCAGCCAGCAGCAGAGCAACACCCAGCAGAGGGCATAAGCGGGAACGGCGCAGCAAATAGCCAGCGCAAAAAGCACGACGCGACGTCGCTGCACACAGAGGTACTCGCTAAGCTCAAGCGATAGGAGACCGAACAGAGCCCCCGCATGAATGCGGAGCTGGTCAACAACTTCGCCAACATCATGGCCCAGGGCATCCCGGCGCTGGCGCCACAGCGCCAACGCTCCCCCCGTGCATAGTTTAGACAAGATTCCCATGTGTGCAACGCGCGTTGGATGTGCGATCGGAAACCACTCAGCGGCTGCCGCGGCCGAGCAGGAGCCCGAGGATCAGGCCGACACCCAGAGCCCCAAGCACGGAGGACGTCGGGTTTTTGCGCACGTAGTGCTCACCGGCCTCATGCAGATCGCGAGCCTTCGAGCAGGTCACCGACCAGCCATCGTTAATCTGGCGGCGGGCGTTCTTCGTGTATTCGCACACGTCGTCCAGCCTTGAGCCTGCCGCGCGGCGGATGCGCTGATACTGCTCCATGGCGAAGCGACGGGCAGCCGCAAGGCGATTGCTCGAGTCGGCTCCGGTAACGGGCTCAACAGCAGGGACCTCATTCTCGATCGTTTTTTCGTTGGTATCCATAAGAGTGATTCTGGGTTCGGACAGCCGTCGGGCGCCCGCACGGCAGCTGCCTCTTGGCACATTAAAGCACATTCCGCAACGGAACGCAAGCACGCAAGGCGGCTGCCTGACGTTTTTTCTCCAACCGTTCGTCCGGGCTTTGATCTGGTCGGGCCTCATCCGACACGCCATCAAGAGCCATATGCACGCAGGCCCAACCTTGCACGCCATGTCGCACCCAAGTCCACACCCAAGTCCACACCCATATCGCGGGAACGCTCGGGTCGAGTGCGCCCTCTCGCGTTCCTCCGATAGCCTGAAGTGCATTCGGCAAGGTGACGTAACAGAAAATGATGCTTGCCTTCGGAACTCGAAGAAGGTAACATCATGGCGTATCACGCCATCACTTTCTCTTTCTTCAACCTATCCACATTCCCGAAGCCACGCGCTCGGAATCCTCCGATGAGCCAAGATCTCCCCACCATTCGCCTCTGCACTGCAGATGTTCCTTCCGACGCGCGCGACCCTCACAGCTTTTTGCCGGATCTCGATCAGGTTTGCAAGCCCGTGATTGACGAGCGTAACCCGCAGCTCATTATCTACTCCTGCTTTTCCCGCAACTTCCGCCGCCTCCCCGAAACGGCGAGGCGCCTCTTCATCTGCCTTGAAAACGTGCACCCCAATTTCAATGAGTGCGACTACGCCATTGCCTGTCAGCCCATGACGTTCGGGGATCGCTACCTGCGCGTCGCTCCTTGGGAATACGGGTTCAATCTGGAGGGAATCAACGAACGTGCTCCCTTTCTCGCCGAGCCCAAGACCCGCTTCTGCAACTTCATCTACTCGAACAACAAGGCTCGCTATATCGGCACCCAAGAGCGCCTCAACTTCTGCCGCGCTCTCATGAATTACAAACAGGTGGACTGCCCGGGACGCGTCCTTCACAACATGGAAGCCCCGGAGTTGGATGGTCGCTACACCGACTCGCGATCCGCGAGCAAAATGGCCTTCATCCGCTCCTACAAGTTCACCATCGCCTGGGAAAACACTTACGGTGAAGGTTACTGCACCGAGAAGCTGATCGAGCCCCTGATGGCCGGCTCCGTCCCCATCTACAAGGGTAGCCTCCCGGAATGCATCAATCCGAAATCCGTCATCAACGTTGACGACTTTGCCGACACGGCTTCCCTCATTGACTACATCCGCTACTTGGATGAAAACGATGAGGCCTACCGCGCCATTCTGGCTGAAAAGCCCCTGCTTGACGGCTACAAGCTCAACTGGCGCGAGCGCGTGTGCGACTTCCTGCGCCACATCATCGAGCACATCGACGAGCCTCGCTGTCGAGCCCCCTTCCGTCGCGACACCGAGTGGCTCATGCTCAAGGAGGCCGGTTTCCTCGGACGTGCCGGCATGGCCGTGACTCAGGCCCTGAGGCGGCTGGGCAAGCGAAAGGGCTGAGCGTCCGCGACGACTTCTCCGTTTCCGTTCCTCTTTTCGCATCGCTTCTTCACCTCTTCCCTCCCTGCGTCATACTGCCATCAGCGGCGTCTCGGGACAACACCCTTCACCCACGATTCAACTCAACCACTCACCATGAACATACGCTTAAGCCTCATCCTCCTCGCTCTGCTTTCAGCCAACGGCAATGCCGCGTGCACAGAGCCGGAGCTCCCGGTCATCGTCCGCAACGATTCCATGTCCGTCTCCCTCTTCAGCGAACTGGCGGATCAGCAGACGGGCAACATGGCCTTCTCGCCGAGTTCGCTGGCCGAGGTGCTGCACCTGCTGGAGCAGGGAGCTGCCGGCGAGACGCTGGCGAAGCTCCGCGAGCATCCCATGGGCTCGCTTCGTGTGCGACATGCCATCAAACCGCTCTCGGCCAATGCCCTCTTCGTCGCTGAAGACGTCAAGCTGAAGCGCGACTTTCCGCAGGTTCTGCGCGTCCCTTTTGCCTCGGCTCCCGCTGAAGCCGCGGCCGTCATCAACGACTGGTGCGACGAGCACACCAAGGGCACCATTCCCGGCCTGATCTCGGAGAGCTCTTTGCCGAGCTCCACGCGCATGGTGGCGGCCAACGCTCTCTACCTGAAGGAGCGCTGGCTGCATCCCTTTCCAGAGGGGCAGACGCGGCCTCACCCCTTTACCCGGGCAGACGGCAGCAAGGTGACGGCCTCCATGATGCAAGCGGATGCGACTCTGGCCGTGGCCGAGGGCAGTGACTGGCAGGCCGTGGCCCTGCCCTACGCCGCGCAGCTCGATGGGGAACCGACCTGCATGGTGGCCATCCTGCCCCGAGGCTCAGCCCGCGACTTTGCTGCGCGACTGACGCCGCAGAAGTGGGAGAGCATCCGCGCCGCTCTGGCTGCCGCCCGGCCTGAAACCACGCGAGTGCTCCTCCCGGACTTCGAGCTTCGCACGCCGGCCTTCAGCCTGCGCCCGGCGCTGGAGAGAGCCGGCCTGTCGGACATCTTCGCGAGTCGGGCCAATTGGACAGGCTTCAGCGATGAGCCCATGGAACTGGCGGACATCGTGCAGAGCTGCTATGTTCGCGTTGACGAAGAGGGCACGGAGGCCTCTGCAGCCAGCGCAGGGGTGATCGTGGAAAGCGAAAGCATGCCGGAGGAGCCGAAACGTGAGCTCCGCTTTGACCGCCCCTTCCTCTGGGTGATCACGGGCTTGCACAGCTCGGCCGCTCCGTACTTTATGGGCCTTGTGCAGGATCCCACGGCGCCGCAAGCGGAACGTCCGTAAACGAAGTGACGGGCCGAAGGGAGGTTCGCCCGAAGGCAAGCACGGAGAGGCCCGAGCCGGCGCGGCAAGCGCTCGCACGGTGGCACACGCTCACAAGGAGAGCTCTCTGACCCGGCGCCGCTCAGGGTTTCTTCGCCGAGCTCTTTTTGGCAGTCGAGTCCGTGGCACCGGCGGCGCGGAGAATCTGCTCGCAGTCCTCACGGCCGAAGAGCTCGGCAGATTTCAGCGCAGTCGAAGGGCCGGACGACATCGACGTGGGGTGTGTCCTCGTTCTCGCGTTGACATAGGCTCCTTGCGCGATGAGCGCGCGCAGCACGTCGGCATACCCCACCGCCGCTGCACCGTACAGCGGCGTCCTTCCCGAGCGATTCACGGCGTTCACGTCCGCCCCCGCCGCCGCGAGCAGGCGCACAACCTCGACGGACTGCGCTACGGCGGAGGGGTCGCTCGGTTTTGCCCCCTGCTCGGCTGCAGCTCGAGCCTCGGCGCCGTCGGGTTCAACCACGCACACGCAGCCGCGCGCCGCCACCCAGTGCATCGGCGTGGCGCCCAAAGCATCCTTCGCCTCGGCGTCAGCTCCGGCAGCCAGCAACAGGCGCACGAGCTCCGCATGCCCGCCGGCAGCCGCGCGGTGCAGCGGAGTCTCGCGCAGCAGGCGATCCCGAGCCTGAACATCAGCCCCGGCGGCCAACAGGCGCCGCGCGGCCTCGGCATCACCCGTTCGAGCCACCTCCAGCAGACGCTCGGAAAGCGTGAGCTGCGGAGCTGCGGGCACTGCCGCGAGTGCATCGCCCGCCGCAAAGCTGAGGCCTCGCATAGTTTCACCACCCGGTTCGCGAATCCCCGTGAGCATCAGGGCGACCCCGTTGCCCTCGGCGCTCGCCCGCTTCACGCGTTCGACGTTCGCCGCCGAGAAAAAGCGTCGTTCCTGCTCCTCATCGGCAAAGCTAAGCTTCGCCGTGAAACAGACGGGGCTGAGCTCTTCACTTCCGGCTTCTTCGCTGCTGCGGTGCGTTAAAAGCGTCACCGTGTGAGCCTGAGGCTCGATATCGGTTACAGGATAGGTGAAGGCGTCGGGACTCCCGCTGCTCTTGACGTATTTCTGCATCGGGACGCCGTGCAGCGCGCTCTCGGACGGCGAGCCGTCGAAATCCGATGCGTCCAGCTGCCGGCGCTTCTCCGTCTCGGCGTAGTCGAGCACCCCCTCCACTTCAGCATTCAGCCGGTAAAAGGGAGGCATGACAAACCAGTTGCTCACGCGAAGCCGCGGGCGATTCCATGCATCGGTTCCCGTCTCGAAGTGCCCGCTGAAGCAGACGGCAGGTGGTGCGAAGTATTGATCAGCAAAGTCGGGGTTCTGGGCCTGCCACTTCACTCTGAAACTGAGCTCGCAATAGTTCATCTCATCGCGAGGATCCACGAACGCGATACTCACGCAGCGCAGCGCATCTCCGCACCACACCCAGGCCCGTGGCTCGGCCCCTCCGGCGCCATCGTGCCACATGACGGGGTAGAGGTGCTCAACCGTCTGCATTTCCGGCTCCTCATCCTCAGCATGCCGGACGGAAGAGGACGAGGACGGAGAGGCCGCTCGCAAAGCAGCCGTCGACGCAAGTACCGGCTCAGAGCCTCCCCCGGCGATAACGCAGGGTGCGAGCATAGCGGCGGTTGTCAGGAGTCCGAACGAGAAAGTCGAGAGGGTGTGAGCTGAGTTCATGGGGAGCGTTAGGGGGTGTTACAATGGTTGAGGGTTAAATGATAGCTGAGAGTTGAAGTAAGCCGCCTGCGTTCAAGTGCAACGAGGCCGAACGCGTTTCTCCGGATGAAATCCTACACGTTTTTTTCGTTAAGTCGAGCAAAAAACAATCCGCTTCGGGGTTGTGCGGCTACGCCCAAGCGAGCAGTGGTGTACGCACGGCATGCCGGACTCCCGCATCTCTCTGTGGAGAACTCGAAACGGCTGGCGGAAAAGACAACAGGCAGGGGGGGGCGGCGAGTGAACTTCGTCATCTCGGATGCCTTTTGGAGAAGGGGAGGAATGATTGCCCGCTCGTCCTTGATGAGGCCAATTGCGCGACGGAGCCCGGGGGAGGGCGCACTTTTTCCTTCCATCGAGTCAGAAATGCTCTATAATGGTCAGCGCAGCACAGCACCTATGCCTCACTCGGAAAACAGAAAACGCAATCAGCCGGGGTTTTTCCGCTCCCTCCGGCAGCGCCTGTTTTCCCGTCGCCGGGTGAGCGATGGAGACGAAGAGGTGCTGCGGGAGTCCATGTTCCCTCATCCCGATGACGAGGACGAGGAGGCCGTGGCGCGCATACGCCCGCGCCGCGGGTTGCTCTCCGGGCTCTGGTTTCGCTTCAACGTGCTGTCCACCGTCGCGCTACTGCTCTTTCTGGGCTTCACGGCGCTGCTGTACTACATCCTGCTCCAGCTCTGGATTCCGCGGGACATGAGCACCATTCCCGGCTATCGCGATCAGACGCCGACGGCCGATCTGCGCGAAAAGCTCCGCCGAGCCGAGGGCACGGAGGTGTCCTTCACCGAGGAGGAGGTCAATCGCTATCTCTCGCAGACCTGCCGTGTGCGCCAGACCGGCATTTTCTCTCTGCTGGCTCATGCCGAGGGTGTGGCGTTCGTCTTTCACGACGGTTACGCCGAAATCATTGTCGACCGCTCGCTGAGCGCCAATCTGCATCAGACCTCAAGCCTCGATCTGCATTTTACCCGCGAGACGGAACACGGGCTCCCGGTGCTCAAGACGCATTTCAACGGCAAGGTGCCTCTGACGAACAAGGTACCGCGCGGCGGGCAAATCGGGGCGGCCGATGTACCCGAGCGCTGCGTGCAGATGCTCCGCTATGCCCTCGATTCTCTCTTAGCCTGTTATCCCGATATTATCGGTATGATTCAGGAGAATAATTATCTGCCGGTGTTCACCCCGGGCAGAGTAACGCTTGTTCCTTTAACCCCCGACAACAACACACCATGAAAAAGAGCCTGCTCCACGCTGCGATCCTCGTGCTGAGCCCCCTGCTGCTCAGCTCCTGCTTCATCCAAGCCGTCGTCGATACCTTCGTGCGCGACGAGTATCCGGGTCAACAGCCGCCCAGTGTCATCCGCGATGTCAACGGTAAGCCTGCCCCCGGCGCCCAGTGGCGCAAGATTGACACCAGCGATTTGCCGCCCTCCAACGCCCTGCGTCAGGAGTCGACCGGGCGCGCGGCGGACGGCCTGCCCTACGGCATCTCGACGGGCTACAGCAACATTGTGATCTCGCCGTATTACCCGAACTACCCGCTGGACTACACCGGAGTTGAGCCGGGCTCGAAGGTCTGGGACCCGTACACGCGCAAGGCTTTCTACATCAGTCGCACCTACACCTTCAACTGATGGCATGAGCGCCGCCTCTCCCGCTCCCTCTAAACTCCGCTTCTCGGACCGCCTCAGCGCGTGGCTCTGCCGCGCGCTCTGCGCGGTCATGAAGCGCGTACACGTTCGCTCCATTGCCCGCTTCGGCCGTGGCATCGGCTACGTCGTCTGGCTCGCGGCGCCATCGCGCAGACGCATCGTGGCGCGAAACCTACGCATCGTCTGCGACCCGATGCTGCGGGGGGCGGAGCTGAGCCGCATGGTTCGGGCCAACATCGTGCGCACCACGATGAATTTGGCCTGTTCCGTCAAGACGGGGCTGATGAATGAGCGCGAGTTTGCGGAGTCCATCAGCATAGAGGGAGCTGAGTTTTTTGAGCAGTCCGGGATGAACGGGCACACCGTTATCTCCTGCATTCCCCATGCCGGTAACTGGGAGATTCTCGCACGCATCCGCCCCCGCTTCAAGCGGGTGGAGCACTTCGGCTCGATGTACCGCCGCCTGAGCAATCCTCTGCTCGAGAAGATGGTGTACGACGCGCGCACGGGCTATGGCTGCGAGATGTTCAGCAAGGAGGACGGCCTGCGCGCCGTGCTCAAGCTGGCGCGCAATGGAGGCTTGCTCGGGGTGCTCAGCGACCAATTCACTCAAGAGGGCCTCTTTCTGCCCTACTTCGGCAAGGTCACGGGAGTGACTCCCCTGCCCGCCCTGCTCTACAGGCGCTGCCGAGGCAAGGGCAAGCTGATCTCCGTCTTTTCCCGCAACATCGCCCTCGGTAAGTGGCAGGCCGTGCTGGATCGCGAAATCAAGTTGCCCGAAGGCTGCGATGATGAGGCCGCCATCACGCTTGAAATCAACCGGGCCTTGGAGCTCTGCCAAAGAGAGAATATTCTGGACGGTTTCTGGATGCACCATCGTTGGAAGGCCACGCGGTGTTTTGCTCCGGCCCAGTCGGAGGAGGCTCTCCGCCTCGCTCAGGAGAACTACCGCCTGCCCTTCCGCATCATTGTCTGTCTTCCCGAGCAAGCTGAGGAGGCGCTGGCGGTGCTGCCGATGCTGCGGGAGCTCAAGCACTCGCGCGGCGATGCGCAGGTGATTCTCATCAGCACGGAAGAGCAGAAAGGCTTCTGGGAACAGCAGCGCGACTGCGTGGATCGCATCGTCACCGGCGATGGCGCGGAGTCCGCCGGTGCTCAGCTTGAAGCGGACGATCTCTATCGTGACGGCCCCTACGATTATCTCTTCATGTTCAGCGGGAGCGTCTCGATCTTCAAGAGTCTGAAACGCCACTTCCCCCTCTACATCAGCGGATTCCGTGACAATCCCCTCTCCGCGAAGTTCCGCACGCGCTTTCCACGTCTGCCCTGGGGTCCTCTGCCCTGTATGGAAGAGGATTACCTGCGCCTGCTGGAGAAGCAGCACGATTTGAAGGTGAATCGCGCACGGGCTCTTGCTCCCATCGCCACGGCGGCAGAAGCGCGCGGCCCTCGCTGCTACATTGCGCCCTTCTCGGGCCTCGGAGAGGCCGATCGCTGGCCGGAGGCGCGCTGGGAGGAGCTCGTTGAGCGCCTCGATGCGTCCGTTACGCTTCTGGCTCTGGAGCGTGACGAAACGGAAGCCCGAGCCATGGCCTCACGGCTGGGTATCAGCTGCCGCATCTGCCCCTTCAGCGAGTTGACGAAGGCGCTCTCCCCCGCTGATCACCTCTATGCCGTCGACGGCGCCATCGCCCAGGTAGCGGCGCTCATGGGGGTGAAGGGGCGCGTGATCATGGCCAGCCGACTGGGGTCCCGCGTGTATCGGCCCGACGCCTCCCTGCGCCCGATTTTCCGCCACAAGCCCTGCCACCCCTGCGGGCGCGAAAACTGTGACCGCAGGGAACACTGCACGGACGACATCTCGGCTGAGGATCTGCTCGGGCGCTGAGCGTGCCTAGCGAGAGCACTCGGACATCCGGCGCAAGGTTCTGCTCTGCAAGCCGACATCAGCAAGACACAGAACCACACCGCAGAAAGGGCACGGTGGCTGGCGCGCCGGTTTGCGCGCCGGACTCGATTAACGCGCGCCGCTTTTCGGCGAGCGAGGCGTCACGCTTCGTTGCTCGGCAGCAAAAAGATCATGCGCTCGATGCCGTGACGCGTGACTTCATTCCAGAGCGCCTTCTCCATGGAGGAGCTGCGCTGTCGCCGCTCCTCCTCGCTCATGGCCTCGACCGCTGAACGCCCCATGGTCTCTTCGAGGCTCTGCTGGGCCGCGCGCAGCACGAGCTCCTCCCAGAACACAGAATCGCGGTATTCATCGAGGAGATCCGAGAAATAGGCCTCATCGACGTAGTTGCGGCGAAAATACCAGTAGCCGCAGTCCGGGTTCATCTCCATGTCCGGAGCAATGGAAGGCACCCCGCGAGCGGCCTTGAGCAAGTCGACGCAAAGACGCTGCCATGCGTTCGTCTTGGCTGAGGGCATATCCTGCATCACCTGACCGAGCAGGGCGAGCACCGCGGCGCTCATCTCGGCCAAGTTCCGCATCTCCTCTTCTGTCAGCTCTATGTTAACTTTGCTCATCGTGCTTGCAATCCGGGGTAGCGCTCGTGGTTGTCAGTTGGGGGCGGTATGAGAAAGGGGGAAAGGGCTCTGGAAAGCACCACACACGGGCTGATGCGGGGCAGCGTGGTGCGCTCTCAGATGAGGCCGAGCTCCATGCGGGCCTCCTCGCTCATCATGTCCTGATTCCACGGGGGATCCCAGACGAATTCAACATCCACGGACTTCACGCCCTCCAGAGCAGCAATGTTCATCTCGGCCTCGGCCATCAGGTGAGGCCCCATGCCGCAGCCGGGAGCCGTGAGGGTCATCTGCACGTTCACGTGACTGCCGCCCTCCTGCTGGGGAATAACCTCGACACCGTAGACGAGGCCGAGGTTGACGATATCAACGGGAATCTCAGGGTCGTAAATGTTGCCCAGCACCTTCCAGACGCGTTCCTCGAGCGTTAAATTCTCATCGGAGCTCTCCTTCCCTTCAGTGGGCGGGATGATGCCGGCCCGCGCGGCCTCTTCACGCGTAATGCGCACGAGCCCGAGATCCGACGCCGCGGTGATCGTGTTACCGAGCATCTGCGTGATGTAAATGCGGGAACCCTCCGGCAGGATCACGGCATTGCCCGCCGGAATCTGAATGGCTGCAACTTCAGCCTCGGTGATGACTTCCTGATTCAACATGTGGCGCAGAGATTATGGCAGAAAACGGCGGCAATTCAAGGCTAAACTCTGCCCTGCACCGCTCCATGCGCAACTTCGGCAAACAGATGAAGCGTATCGGATCGGCCATGTGGTCGAGCAACAAGGAACAAAGCTGCACCTCACACATGCATCCGAGCACCTTCGGGAATCATCGACCCCCCAGGCGACGTGAAGCTGTCTCACCCCGCAAGCCGAGGGCTCCACTCTGCTGTGTAGCGCACAAGATATTGCGCGCGAGCGTTGCGCTGCTCTGGAGTAGGCGTGGGCAGCAGACATCTGCGCGGGTGGCGCTTGATTCCCCGTCGGCGGGCACCATCGCGCGGCCGCCGGGGAATCAATGAGAGCCGCGGCCTCAGCGCGTGAGCTGGCGGCAAGCCTTGACGGTGTTGGCCATCAGCATGGCAATCGTCATGGGGCCGACGCCGCCGGGAACGGGCGTGATCGCCGAGCAGAGATCACGCACGTTTTCAAAGTCAACATCGCCCACAATGCGGTAGCCCTTCGGCGTCGAGGCATCGGGAACGCGGTTGATGCCCACGTCGAGAACGACGGCACCGGGCTTGATGAAATCAGCCGTCACCATCTTCGGGCGACCCACGGCTGCGACGATGATGTCAGCGGAGCGGCAGATCTCGGCGAGGTTGGAGGTGCGCGAGTGAGCAATCGTCACCGTAGCGTTTGCCTTCTTGCTGACGAGCAGGTTGGCCATGGGCTTGCCGACAATCATGCTGCGACCGATGACGACGGCGTGCTTGCCGGCCGTCTCGATACCGTAGGCCTTGAGCAGCTCCATGCAGCCCAACGGTGTGCAGGGGACGAAGCCCTCGTCTTCCTCAAGCACCAGCTTGGCCACATTGACGGGATGGAAGCCGTCGACGTCCTTGCGCGGATCGATGGTCAGCACGACAGCCTCCTCATCGATGTGTTTCGGGGGTGGGCTCTGCACGAGGATGCCGTGGATGCGGTCATCCTCGTTGAGGCGGCGAATCAGGGCGACGAGCTCCTCCTGCGTCGTCTCGGTGGGCAGCGTCCATTTCTGGGAGTAGATGCCCAGTTCAGCGCAGGCCTTCACCTTGGAGCCCACGTAGACCTGAGAGGCCGGATCTTCGCCGACGAGGACAACGGCGAGGCCGGGGGTGCGGCCCTGAGCGGTGAGCTCTGCTACTTCAGTCTTGAGCCCCGCGCGGATGCGCTGCGAGACTTCCTTTCCGTTGATGAGTGTAGTCATGATCGTGTTTCTTCTGAGTCGTTGGAGTGAAACGGGCGCACGTTCTGCTGCTTGCGCAGCTCGGCAAAGCTCGGGAAGTCGGGAGCCCCGCCGGTGAGCGCCTCTTCGAGGAGAGCGCAGTAGCGCTTCTGCTCGGCATCATCGAGCTCACGCGGCACGCGGATCGGCTTCCCCCAGTGAAGCTCGACGCGGGAAAAGGGCTTCGGGATGATGAAGCCGTCCCATGCGCTGTTGATGCGCCAGCAGTGCGGAATCTCGATGCGAACGGGGATGATCGGCAGCCCGCTCATGGCAGCCGCCCTGATGACGCCCGGGTGGCACTTGTAGCGCGGACCCTTGGGCCCATCGGGCGTGATGCACATGCAGTAGCCGGCCTTGAGCTCGGAGAGCAGATCCATGAAGCCGGCGACGCCGCGTCGATTGCTGGAGCCGCGCACGGCTCGCATACCGTAATCCTCCGCCACCGTGGCGAGCATGGCGCCGTCCTTGCTCGCGCTCGTCAGCATGCTCATCGTGATGCTGCCGCGGACGACGTATTTGTAAAAGTGACAGGGAACGAAGGTGCGGTTGTGCCAGAGGGCGATGATGACCTGCTTTTTACCCATGTCCGGGTCGCCGTCGTTGACCATGCGCTTGCGCAGGGTGCAGCAGATGCCCCAGATGGCCAGCCAGAGCAGATGCCCCAGCGGGCGCGACCACCACTTGGAACGCAGTTCGCTCGCCATGCCGCTCAGATACCGAAGAGGTTGCCGGAGCCGCCGGACGCAGGCGAAGACGTCATGTCACCACCTCCCCAGACGGGGTCATTCCAAGGCTGGGAGCTTCCCGACGAGCCTTCACCCGCCCCGCTTCCGGCGGGAAGAGACGGACGGGAAGCACCATTCGGGCTCGCGTCGGGAGTGGCGCCCTGCGTTGCACCGGGAGTCTGTGAGGATGAGGGCGCGGCGGGCGTGTTGCCGCTGCCGGAGTCCTGCTTGCCGGACTTCGCGTCAGAGCTGTCCAGCGAGCTTCGGATCCAAGCATCGATGCGATCCTCCTCATCACGGGCAATGCGCGTGCGCTCGGCGCGTTCCGCTACCTTGGAGGCGTTGAGCTCGCTTGCATTGTCATCCGGATCATTCGCCCAGCCGGAGAGCTTGGTATTGAGCCAGCACCACGAGCCGACCTGCTGGTAAACGGGATCGGGGCGTCCGTCGGTGTACTCGCGGTTGGTGAGGCCTTCGGGGATGCCGTAGTCGAAGGTGCCGGAGAGCGCATTCGCGCCATCGACAAAGACATCGGCTCGGATGTTGATTTTATCCGCCTCCGTCATCTCGCCGTCGCGAATGTAGAGGGCATAGCCGCCGTCCTTGCGCTCGACGCTCAGGCGACCGCTGCTGATTTTGATCGGGAGGTAATCGCCGCGACGATCGGTCTGAACGTGCTCACAGATGACGCTGAGGGCCGGCATGCGCGTGATGGTGATGTCCGCCACGGGGAAAACTCCGGAGAAGACGGGGCGCTCACTGCGCAGCGGCAGCTGCACCCTCAGGCCGCTCGGGCCGCCGTCGGCCGGGCGCACGACCATGGCCGTCAGCACGGAGGAGAAGCGCGACTCCGTGAACTCCGCCAGCGGAATGCGGCGCGCCCTCACGTTGAAGGGTCCTTCAAGGCTGCTACCGGCGGTGATGCTGCCGTCAAAGGCCAGCGTGCAATCCTCTTTATCGCTCGTTCCCTCCGGGCGGGTGAGCAGGTCGAAGGTTTCGATGCCGTCGGCACTGATCAGGCAGGTGCCCTCCACCAGCTGAAGGTTGCTCCACCCGCGCATGCGCAGCGTGCCGCGGCGAAGCGTCACCGAGTTAATGCTGCGGCTCTTGCGGGGGTAATACAGGTAACCTTGCACGCCGGAGAGAGCCAACAGCTCCTTACCCCCGGCGGAGGTCACTGCCAGATTGAGATCGCCGCAGGAAACGTTTTTGACCTCCCAGAGCTCTTCGCCTTGGTGAAGGGGCATTTGAAGGGTCGGGATATCGCCGTTGACCGTGACGGAGGCGCTGCCGATGGTGATGTCATTGCAGCAGGGCTTGCCGACAAAGAAGCTCTTGGCCGCGAGCTGCCCCTTGATCTTGCGCAGCTCGATACGCTTGAGCAGCGAGTCGGCCGGGAACTCGGCGACGAGGCGCTCGATGTGCATCTCCGTCCCCTTGATGGTAGCTCCCTCACAGATCAAGTTCTCAGCCCCCCAAGCCTCTTTGAGAGCAGCCGTGCGATCGGTCAGATAGGCTTCGCCGGACATGGTGCTCATGCGGTACGCAAAATAGCCACCGCCGCAGAGCGCCAGCAGGACGATCACCAGCACGACCACGACGGCGGCCTTCAGGCTGCGTCGCCGCTTGTCGCGCTTGCTGAGCATGACTCGCTTCTTCTTCGTCACGCGAATGACCTTGGTGCCGTCTTCGCGCACGATCACTTCGCGCGACTTCTCCTTGCCGGGAGCATCTTCATTGAGCTTCCGGATGATGCTGCGCACTTGGGACTGCGGGTCTTCACCCTCCGACTCTGCGTACTTGTCGTTCTGATCGCTCATGATTCGTCGTCAAGAGAAAAGTTGAGTTTCTCATCGGGCTTCTTGCCCGTCTGGAAGTCGCGCCCCGTCGGATCAACGATGTCCACCTTTGCAAAATAGAGCACAGCCTTGCGCGAGCGGGATTTACCCTGCGAGCGGAAGAGGCGACCGACGAGCGGCAAGTCACCGAGCACGGGAACCTTGTCCTCGTACTCCACCGTGCGCGCCTCTTTGAGCCCGCCGAGCACCAGCACCGAGCCGGAAGCGACGGTGACCTTCGTGTTCATTCGGTAGCGCTTAATCATCGGCTGGAGAATTTCGTTGTCCGTGAGGCGCACCATTTTCACCTCATTGTTCTCCCAGAGAGCCACGTCGATGGGCTGGCCCCAGTTGACGAAGCCCTCAAACTCGTTGAGCGTTGAGGTCAGCGAGAGGGTCACGGCGCTGGCGTCGGCATTAATCTCGGCGTTGTGCACCTGAATGATCGTGCCGAAGCCGTTCATCTCATCATCCGTCATACCGAAGCGCGTGAAATCCGTCGGGTGCGCGGGTGTGGCAGCCAGAGCCTGACCATTATTATTATTATTATTATTATTGTTATTATTGTTGCCGAAATTGATATTGACGGTCTCAATTTCCGGCGGCTCGTACCCAGAGGGGAAGAAGACCTCGCGGACGCAGCCGAAGGTGATTTGTTCATCGCGATCCGGCTGGAAAACGATCTGCGGGCGCTGGAGCATGTCGACGCCCTTCTTCTGAGCCAAGCCCCGCATCAACACGGTGACGTCCGCGGTGTTCCAGATGCCGCGCAGGCCGAAGATGCCGGGAGACTTGCTCGTTTCGCGCGGGGTATATTCATTGACGGACCCGGTGCTGATGAGGCGGTCGAGGTTGCCGGCCGACAAGACACTCGATCCGGAGCGAAGTCCGTCCGTCACGTGAGGGGCGCCGGAGTCTCCGATCCCGACTTGGGCATCGAAGCCGCCGGTGACAGCCTGCTGAGCTGCGCCACCGGCTCCGTAGACGGCATCACCGAAGCGCGCGTTGAACATCCATTCAAAGCCGAGGTCATCGAGCTGCTCTTCGGAGACCTGCACCATGATGACGCTGAGCACGACCACGCGGTGCTCGCTGAGCGGCACGTTGAGCAGCTCCGCAATTTGCTCCATGTTGTGGGCGGTGTTGCGCACGTGCATGATGCGCTCCGAGGGGATGTAGCGCACGTGGGAGCCCTCGGGGAAGGAGATTCCCATCCCCTCCAGCGAAGCCTTGGCATTGACGCGACCGACGCTCACGGAGGAGAATCCCCCGTCTTCATCCTCCTCTTCGGCCGTCGATTCACTATCGAAGAAGTGAGGAGGCACGATGAAAGTGCGGTCAATCATCGGTCCGAAGTCCTTGCCGGAGTAGGTGAGCACAAGGCCCTTATCGTCGAAATAGTACGAGATGCCCAGCTGGTTGACGAGGATGTCGAGCAGACCGGTGATGGAGATCTGGCTCAGGTTGAGCGTGACGGTCTTGGACTGAATATCCTTGTAGCCCCGAGAGTCAACCGTGCCGAAGTACGGGATGACGTTGATGTGGCGCCGCGAGGCGTCCTGATTCTGAGCCTCGTCGCGCTGAATCTCGGCGCGCAGCAGGTCGACGACATCGTTGATGGTGGCGTCTTCGAGGATGACCTGCGGAAGGATGATGCCCGAGAGACGCTGCTCGAATTCGCCGGCGTCGGCCGGACCGGCATCGCGCTGCTGCTCGGCCAGCTCACGCAGGCGGCGCGAGGCCTCGTCCATCGGCTCAAAGTAGAGATCTGACGGAGGCGTCGTGTCGTAAAGAGCATCGACATCAGCGAGCGCCTTGGCGCGGAAAGCGTCGCGCGCGGATGTGCTATAGGACGCGCGGCGGTTGTGACAGCGCTCGATGCCGCGCCGAGCCGCTTGGTTGTATTTGTCGATGCGCAGGACGTTCTGATACGTGGCGATCGCCTGGTCATACAGGCCGAGCCCGTATTGCCCCTCGGCCAACGTCAGCAGGCGCTGCACTTCGTGCACATTGCCGACGTGCTCCGGCGTGAGGGCCGGGTTCGTGCGCACGGGGTCATTCGTGTAGACGAGTTCCTGCTTGGCGCGCTTGTTGTTCGGGGCGAGCTCGATGGCTTCCAGCAGGAATTCGCGGGCCTCGTCCGTGCGCCCCACCTTGCGATAGTCCATCGCCTTGGCGATGAGAGCATCGGACAGGCTCTCCTTGATGAAGGTGACCTGTTTCTCCGAAGCCGGAGCTTTGGGTATGACGGTCAGCGCGTTGCGATACAGATCGACGGCATCGGAGTATTTTTTCTCGGAGTAGGCCTGCCTCGCCTGCTGCAGCAGCAACATGGCATCCTTCACGGCTGCCTGCCGCCGGGCCTTCTGCTGCTGCGCAATGGCTGCATCATCGCCGGTGTCGCTCTGAGCAAAGGCAAAAGGAGCTGCCGAAAGAGTGCCGACAGCGAGAGAGGACAGGAGAAACGCTCGGGAAAACGGTCTCATCATGGTAAGTGACTTCATACTACCAAAGGAGGCACGTGAAGTCACTCTCAAAGTTTACTTTTCTGAAAAAAAGAGCTCTCCCCACCGAGGAAGGCGTCCGTCGCGGACACCTGTTTCCGTCGGGGAGGAGAGTTCTCGCCGAAGCTGCGGCGCCCCTGCGGGCTCAGAACGAGCCTCGCGGACGTCAGGAGTTCGGCGAATCGGGCAGGAAGCCCTTGATCTTGCCGATGCGCGTGGGGTGACGCAGCTTGCGCAGGGCCTTGGCCTCGATCTGGCGGATGCGCTCGCGCGTGACGTTGAACTGGCGGCCGACTTCTTCGAGCGTGCGGGGATTGCCGTCGGCAAGGCCGAAGCGCTGCTCGATGACGGCGCGCTCGCGCTCGTTGAGCGTCTTGAGCACGCCCGTGAGCTTGTTGCGCAGGGACGAGAAGGCCGCCCCTTCCATCGGGTTTTCGGCGCTCTTGTCCTCGAGGAAGTCACCGAAGGAGGTGTCATCCGAATCGCCTACAGGCTGCTGCATCGAGATGGGCTGCTGCGCCATCTTGAGGACGCTGCGGACGCGTTCGACAGCCATGCCGGACTCGGCGGAAATCTCTTCAGGCGTCGGCTCGCGGCCGAAGTCCTGCACGAGCTTCTTCTGCACGCGCATGAGCTTGTTGATCGTCTCAATCATGTGCACCGGGATGCGAATCGTGCGCGCCTGATCGGCAATGGAGCGGGTGATGGCCTGACGAATCCACCACGTGGCGTAGGTGGAGAACTTGTAGCCGCGGCGGTACTCGAACTTCTCCACCGCCTTCATCAGCCCCATGTTGCCCTCCTGAATCAGGTCGAGGAAAGCGAGGCCGCGGTTGGTGTATTTTTTGGCGATGGAGATGACGAGGCGCAGGTTGGCTTCAATCATTTCCTGCTTCGCGACCTGAGCCTCCTTCATGCTCTTCTTCATCGACTTGTAGTTGTCGAGGAACTCGGGAATCGTCATCCAGAGGCTCATCTCGTACTCCTGAAGGGCGTCATCGACCTCCTTGTTGTCGGGGTTGGCCTCTTTCTGGCGCTGAAGCTTCATGACGCGCTGGCGAATCTCGCGGATGCGCTGCACGAAGTTCTCATAGACCTTACCCTTGAAGGAGAACTGCTTGTAGAGCGTTCCGAGCTCTTCGAGGCACTCTTCAAAATCCTTCTGATAGGCGGCGACGGACTTCTTGCGACGCATGGCGACGCGCATGCGGGCGTAGGATGAGCGGGCCTCCATGTACTTTTCGTACACCTTGCTGATGAGCCCCTGCACCTTCTTCATGTATTTGTCGCGGGGGTCGCTGTCCATCACCACGCGGTCGAAGCGCTCTTGGTTGTGCTGCACCTTGTCCGCCGTCTCCATGTAGTACTCGGCGACAACGCCGAACTTGTTGAGACACTGCTGAAGCTCCTCTTCCGCCTGATCAATGCGGCGGGACTTCTTGACTTCGTCCTGGCGCGAGAGGAGGTCCTTCTGCCCCATCTGCTTGAGGTACATGCGCACGGGGTCATCGAGGATATCGTGCTCGGCCTCAGCCTTTTCCGCCTCGGTCTCATCGCCCGAATCAACGAGGCGCTGGCGCTCGCTGTAGTTGTCGACATCCGAGGCGTCGATGACGTCGATTTGCATGTTGCGGAAGCGCTCCATGATGGCCTCGTAGTCCTCGGGGTCAATCATGTCGTTGGGCAACACGTCGTTGATGTCCTCGTAGGTCAGATATCCCTGTTCGCTGGCCAGCAGAATCAGCTCGCGCACCTTGGCCTGCACGTCAGGAGAATCGACGATGCTGCCGGTGCGGCCTTCCTTGCGAATGGCCGATGAAGAGATCGGCGTCAGCACGGTGGGCGTATCATCGCGCACCTCGACACCCAAGGCATGCAGGCGCTCAAAGAGGCGCTCCTGATCGAGCTCCTCGTAGCCGTCCTGCGGCAGAGCCGAGAAAATATCATCATCCGTCACATAGCCGCCGTTTTTCTTCGCCAGCATGAGCAGATTTTTGAACGCCGTCTTGAGGATGATGTCATCCGGGAAAAATTCCTGAAGCTCGCGCGCAGTCACCTTGGGGTTGAAGCCGCCCTTGGCGCTCGACTTGCTGCCGGAGGCTGCCGATTTGGAGGAGGATTTCGAGCCGGAGGAGGGCCGCTGAGCCTTTTCGGACGCGTGGGCCGTCTCCTTGGGTGCGGACTTGTGGGCAGCGGCCTTGGTCGCAGGCTGGGGCGACTTGTCCGCAGCGCTTCCCTTGGCGGCGTCGCTCTTGCCCGCTGCCATGGCCGTGCTCTTTTTGGACGAAGCCGAGGAGGCAGGCCGGGATGAGCTGCTGCCTCCCTTTTTCTGGCTGCCGGCGGGCTGGGCGCTCGCCTTGATTTCCTGATTCGTGCCGGCCGTACCGGCCTCATTCTCCTGCTTCTTTTTCGGCGTCGACATATCTTTAAGTGAGGATCGAGGGTAGACTCCACCCCTTACGCTTTTTGTCAAGTTCTCTGGCAAAAACGCGGGGCTCATCTTACATATTTTTCACACTTTGTCAAGTCAAAAGTCTCATCTCAGCGTGCTTTTTTGAGAAAAAAAACGCTTTCTCCGCAAGGTGCGGGGTTCCGTGCGGGCGAGGAGGAACACGCCGGGATCACGCCTGAAGCGCGCCCTTGCCTCCCCGAATGTCGAGCACAGGCTTTTTGCTTGCAAAAGGGGACGGAACCATATAAAATGCAGGCGCTCACACTGATACAATGGCACACTCGATTCTCCTCGTTATTCCCGCCCGCTACGCTTCAACCCGTCTCCCCGGCAAACCTCTCGTAAAGATTGCCGGCAAGGAGATGATTCGGCGCGTGGCGGAGATCGCCGCCTCTATCTGCCGTCGCAATGAAGATTGCCGCTACGTGGTGGCGACGGATGATGAGCGCATTCTGACGTTCTGCCGAGGGGCTGAGATCCCCGCGGTGATGACGTCGGAGAGCTGCCGCAGCGGCACGGAGCGCTGCTGGGAGGCGGTGTGCAGCTGCGAGAAGGCTCCTGATTTCATTATCAACCTTCAGGGGGATAATCCGCTCTGCCCGCCTTGGGTGATTCAAGACCTGATCGACGCCTGGCGCAGCAGCGAGGGCGACGTGTTTACGCCCTGCATTCACTTGGACTGGGCGGAGTACGACCGCTTGGTGGAGGCCAAGAAGACGACGCCCTACAGCGGCACGACGGTGCTGGTGGACAAGGCCGGCTACGCCATGGCGTTCTCCAAGAGCACGATTCCGGCCATTCGCAAGCCCGAGAAGGCCCGCGAGCTGCTGCCCAAGAGCCCGGTGCGCCGCCATGTGGGGCTCTACGCCTACACGCGCGAGGCGCTCAAGACCTATTTTGAGCTGCCGGAGTCGGACTATGAGAAGGGTTGCGTGGAGGGCCTTGAGCAGATGCGCTTCCTCTACAACGGGCTGCGCGTCCGGATGGTCGAGGTGGATTACCGCGGGCGACGCACGACGAGCGGGGTGGATTCTCCGGAGGATGTGGCGCGCGTGGAGGAGATTCTGCGCGAATACGGTGAGTACGAGCTCTGAATGATGGCTGCGGACGATACGAAGATTCCCGAACACGTTGCCATCATTATGGACGGCAACGGCCGCTGGGCACAGCAGCACGGCGTGGCGCGCTCCAAGGGGCATGAACAGGGCGGGTTGGCGGTGCAGCGCGTAGTCGACTTCTGCCTTGAAAGGGGCGTCAAATGGCTGACGCTCTATGCCTTCTCGACGGAGAACTGGGGGCGCTCCAAAATTGAGGTGACCTACCTCATGCGCATGCTCAACAAGTACCTCAAGGAGCGCACGCCGGAGATGGAAGCCAAGGGCGTGCGTCTGCGGGCGATCGGCGAGCTGCACATGTTGCCGGATTACTGCCGCAAGACGCTGGAGCGCTGCGAGGAGCAGACGGCTCACAATACGAAGCTCAATGTGGTGCTGGCACTCTCATACGGCTCGAGGCAAGAGATTGCGGCGGCGGCGCGCACGCTGGCTGTCCGCGTGCAGCGCGGCGAGCTGAAGCCCGAGGAGATCACGCCTGAGCTGCTGGGCTCCTGCCTCTACACGGCCGGGATGCCCGACCCGGATTTGCTGATCCGCACCTCCGGCGAGATGCGCGTCTCCAATTTCCTGCTCTGGCAGATCAGCTATGCGGAGATGGTGGTGCTGGATGTGCTCTGGCCCGATTTCTCGCGCGAGCATTTTGATGCTGCGCTGGCTCAGTACGCGAGCCGAGAGCGCCGCTTCGGCAAGCGCTGAGGGCTGACGCGCGGTTACGGCTCACCTGCTCTTTGCCCCTGCCTCATTGAGTCAGGGGCGTTTCTTTTCTCCGGCTTTCACGCCCGCCGCCTTCCTCCCTCGGGTCAAGAGCCGAGATGCCGGGTGCTGTGCCGAGAGGGCCGCCTCGGAGGACGGGACGCCGTATCTCACGAGCGGGTTTGCGACTCCGCGGATTGGGCAGCCTTCCGCTGATCTTCTTCGTGCCGGAGCATGTCCTCGGGGGTGAGGGTTTTCTGCGTGCTGAAGGTGCGTCGCTGGTCTTCTCGGGTGTAAGGCGGTGAAACGAAGTCCGGGTGACGGTCTAAGTTCCGGCGGAAGTTGTCAAACGGGCGCTCGGGGCTTCCCCATGCGCGTTCCGCCAATGCGGCGGCACGCGGGAAGGCCATATAGAGCAGATGCTCGTAGCCGCGTATGTATTCTGACCAGAGATTGGCTTGGAGTCCGACGATGAGTCTGTTGTCGGGCAGCTCCATGTTGAAGACATCTCGGACTGAGATGACTTTTTTGCCCATGGAGAGAGGTTCCTGCTCAGAATCACTCTGACGAAAATCGAAATAACAGTGAGTATTGGGGGTGAGGATGACGGGAAGGCCGAGTTTCATCACGTCGTCGAGCATATCGGAACGCCAAAGCATGACGGTTTGTCCCGTAACGCCGTTGATGGCAGCTTCATCCCATGTGATGGCCTTTCGACCTTTTTCTGCCAGATAATCTACGAATTTCTGACTCCAACGTCTCTGTTTTTCAACGGGAATCAGGTGGGTGGGTACTTCGTCGCCTCCGATGTGTACCGGGGTGCCCTCGGGGAACAGGGCGTCAATTTCATCAAAGACGGTTTTGTAGAACTGCTCCGTAAAGGGCTTGTCGACGTCAAGAGAATCACAACCCTTCAGTCCGTTCCCGTATTTCTCAAAGCCGGGTGCTGCCAGCTCGGGATAGGAGAAGATGGCAGCGTAGGAGTGCCCGGGTATGTCAATTTCCGGCACGATGGTGATGAAGCGCTCACGCCCGTAGTCGATGAGTTCTCTCATGTCCTGCTGGGTGAAGTATCCGCCGTATACTTCCTCAAAATCACTGCCGATGCGCGTGTCCGGCCAATACCATGCCGGATTTCGGTTTTCGCGTCTCCATGCGCCGATGCGCGTGAGATTCGGGTAACTGTTGATTTGCAATCGCCAGCCCGGGCCGTCCGTGAGGTGCAGATGCAAGCGATTGAGCTTGAGCGCCGCCATGCGATCCATGAAGGCTTTGAGTTCGCTGACGGTGAAGAAATGGCGCGAAACGTCAACGTGCAGGCCTCTCCAGCTCAATTTGGGGTAGTCGACGATTTCCAGTGTCTGCGGAAGGTTCTCGCCGTATTCGGCTTCCAACTGGCGCTTTGTTTGTTCGGCATAAAAATATCCGGCTTCGTTGCGGGCGCTGATCTGCCAGCAAGCTTTCCCCTCGGCATCACGGGTGAGTCGCAGGATGTAGCCGCCGTCTTGCTCAGGCGGAAGGCTGTTTGAGATGTTGTGTCGAATACTCTGCGGCGCAGGGATGACGGCCTGGCAGATAGAGGGAAGCAACAGGGGAAGGGCGATGAGGGCGAAGAGGCGTTTCACAGGCATCATATTACGGGAGAGAGACTGGCGGTGTTTTTGGTGTGTCTGGTTTGGTGGTGATGGTGACGGATTATGCGTGCAGGACACGAAGGAGGTGGGCAACGGGCAGGCCGATGACGTTGTCAAGGTCTCCGTCGAGACGCTCAATGATGAGGTCTCCGTGCTCTTGGATGGCGTAGGCCCCGGCCTTATCCAGTACGTGTACGAGGCTGAGGTAACGGCGGATGGCGGCGTCATCAAGAGTGCGGAAGGTGACGCGGCTGACCTCGCAGAAGTCGCGGCGCTCCCCGCCGGGCATGATGACGGCCACGGCGGTGCAGACGCTGTGGGTGCGGCCGCTGAGGCGCCGCAGCATGGCAGCGGCCTCGGCCTCGTCAGCAGGCTTGCCGAGGGCCTGCCCGTCGAGAAAGACGAGGGTGTCGGCGCCGATGACGATGGCCTCGGGATGCTGCGCGGCGACGGCTTCGGCTTTGGCTGAGGCGTTGAGCGCGCAGATTTCTGCGGGAGGCAGGGCCGCGTCGTTGATTTCGTCCGTCTCGCGGGTGATGACCTCAAAGCTCAGCCCCTCGCGCGCGAGAAGCTCGCGGCGGCGCGGGGATTGCGAGGCGAGGATGATCGGCGGCTGCATCAGCGGGCGGAATCAGGAGTGGGCTCTTGGTGTCGCTCTTGGGTGTGCTCGAGCGGAGACATGGAGTCGAGCACGCGGCGACGGACGGTGTCGGGCAGATCCTGAATGGTCTGGATTGTTGTGCCGATGAGCTTCGCGACGTCCGCGCGGCAGGCGTCGCGATCCGCCACGGAGTCAAACTCAAGCCCGACCATGGCGCGGCCGACGGATTCTCCGGAGTACTGGTAGTTGAAGTAGCAGAGGTTGGCGTATTTGCCGACGGTTGCCATGAACTCGGTGAAGGCACCCGGACGCTCCGGGAATTCGATAACGAAGAAGGTGGGGTGCGAGAGCAGGACGCGATCGTAGGAGATCATACGGAAGCGCACGTCGTCATCATGGCTCACGTCCGTGGCCTTGAGGTGTTTTTCGGCCAGGCGGCGATCGATTTCCGCGAACTGCTCGTCCGTGCCGAGCACGCCGAAGACGGGGTGCTGGATGTCGCCGCGGATGCGTCCGTACTGCACGTCGGTGAGCAGGACGCCCTCCGGGATGCTTTGCAGGTACTTGAGGATCTGACCGCGCTTGGTCTCCATCGGGATGCGCAGGTAGCGCATCTTGCGGTGCGTGTCGCGGACGCCGGCGCGGCTGGCGACGACGCCGAGCTGCGAGAAGTCCATGTTGGCGCCGGAGATGATGACGAGGCATTTTTCACCGGGCTTGATGCGGCCTTTCTCCCAGTCCTGCACGAGGGCGGCGAGGCCCATGGCGCCCGAGGGCTCGGGGGCGATGCGCAGCGAATTCCAGAGGGAGCGGATGGCCTGGCAGACTTCTTCGTTGGTGACGGTGACGTAGTCGCTGAGCAGCTCGCGGCAGAGGCGGAAGGTGAGCTCGCCCGCCACGCGAACGGCGGTGCCGTCGCAGAAGACGTCGACGTAGGGCAGTGTGACGCGCTCCCCGGCCTCTACGGCCTTTTTCATGGAGGCTTGGTTGACGCCCTCGACGCCGATGAAGCGGCAGTCGGGCCAGAACTTGCTCAGCCAGCAGGCACAGCCGCTGGCGAGGCCGCCGCCGCCGATTTGCAGGTAGACGCGATCAAAGGCTCCGATGCCGCTCATGATGATTTCGTCGGCCAGAGTCCCCTGCCCGCCCATGGTGTCGATGTCATCGTAGGGGTGGACGAAGGGCAGATGGTTGGTGTCGGCAAACTCGTGAGCTGCGGCGGAGGCGGCATCGTAGGAGTCGCCCACAAGCACGATTTCCACATGTTCGCCGCCGTGCTGGCGGACGGATTCCTGCTTGACGGCCGGGGTGGAGCGCGGCATGAAGATGTGGGCCCGGCAGCCGAGGCGCGAGGCGGCGAGGGCGACGCCCTGCGCGTGGTTGCCGGCACTGGCGGCCACGACACCCTTGGCGCGCTGCTCGGGGCTGAGTTTGGCCATGCAGTTGTAGGCGCCGCGCCACTTGTAGGCTTTGATGGGGCCGAGGTCCTCCCGCTTGGCGTAGATGACGGCATCGACGCCGGGCAGATTCACGCGCTGGAGCGGTGTGGGGGCTCCGACGGCGTAGACGCGCTGTCGCGCCTGCAGGATTTCATCAAACAAGTGGTCACGAAGTTCGCTCATAGTACGCGATCCATTTTACACCCGGTAACAGGCTTTGGCAAGAGTCTATTGAGCCATGCCGCCACCCTTTTTGAGTCCCGAGAGCTCCGTCGTGCCGGAGCGCGCCTCATCCCGCAGCGGGCTGCCTCTCGAGAGGGGCCTCATCCGGCCTCAGGGGCGGCGTCCGCCCCGCCCCTGCGCACCATCCCGCGCCGCGACGGCGCTCAATCTTTCTTCGCGAACGGTTTTTCCGCTTGCAGGCGGGGGGCTCTTGTGGTAAGGGTAAAAATATGCAGAAAGTCACATACCGCGATGCTCGGGCCGGGGAGGACGCCGGCAGCCGCGCTCTCTTCGGCTCGGGATTACTCCGCCGCCTGCTTCCTCTCTCTTCTCTGGCGGCGGGGCTGTTGCTGACCATGCCGCTCCACGCAGACGATGAGGGTGAAGATGCCGCCGGAAAGGATGCGTCGGCCCAAACCTCAGAGCCGGAGATTGACCTCAGCCCCGCGGGAGCCAAGAATGCGGCCAACGGCAAGGCCTTGCTGCGCATGGTGCGCGAATACGGCGAAAAGGATGATTTTGCCGGGCTGGGCGAGGCTCTCGATGCGCTCCTGAGTGAGGCGTACCCGAAGCTGGAGGAGAAATATCCCGACGGCGATGCTCCCCTTTCAGCGGTGAAGGGAGATGCCGCGCAGTACGCGCTGGCCTGCTCGCGCGTGATCAACATGGCGCTGGCGAACAACGAGGGTGTGGATGATGAGGAAAATGCCAAGTTCATCAACTGGATGCTGCGCGGCAAGGGCCGCCCCTGCCTCAGCCTGACGAAGGCCGCTGACAAGGCGAAGATGCCGATCGGGGATCAGGAGGTGCGGATCTGCATGCTGCGCTACGCCTATGACAAGCTGGGGGCGAAGGCTTCCGCAGGCATCAAGACGCTGGTGGACCCGGCGGCCTGCGCGAAAAAGCTCTACCCGAAGTCCCGCAAGGAGATTCTGACCAAGATTAACCAGCTGCTCGATACGAAGCCGCGCGGCTGCGACGAGGAGCAACAGGAGGCGATCAACCGTGTCAATGTCGTGCGCTATCTCTGCTCTCAGCCCCCGGTGGTCAGCTACGATAAAAACTTCGCCGCCAACGCCCTGACGGCAGCCAAGGCCTGCAAGCGCGCCGGGCACCTCTCACACGATCTCGGCGATTTCACGGCGGATTGCAATCTCAACTACGAGAGCACGAAGACGATGTCGATGGCGCGCACGGTGATCTGCTACGTGGAGGATCCGGGCGACAACAACCGCGAGATGCGCGGGCACCGCGCCTGGGTGCTCCTGCCGGGGCTGGAGAAGACCGGCTTCGGCAAGATCGAGGATTTTCAGGCGATGTGGGTCAAGAGCGGGCACAACCAGCCTCGCCCGTCCGTGGGATACAGCTACCCGGGGCGCGGCTATTACCCCAAGGAGTACATGTGGGGCGACGGCTGGAGCTATTACGCGCCGGCCGGGGCTCGACTCTCGGAGGGCACGAAGGTGGAGATGTGGCAGCTGCCCTCCTCACCGCGCACGGCCCCCAAGGGGCGCGCCCTGAGCGACAAGAATCGGATTCCGATCAAGGCGACCTTCGTGCACGCGGACGATTCCGTTCCGGCCGGGCAGAGCGTTGTCTTTGAGCCGGATTACGACAAGTGCCTCAAGTACCGCGGGCGCGTTGTCGGTGTGTATTGGGTCCGCATCAGCTCCGGCTCGTTTGAGGATGAGTATATCGTTGAGCTGTACTGACGCACGCCTTCAGGACTCAGCGCTCTGAGCTACTCCGTCTTCCTGTGCGTCTTTGAGCCCGCTCTCGTCGCTTTGCGGCGGGGCGGGCTCTCTTGTTGACGTAGCAACACCTGGGAACCAAGAGGCACGGAAGCGATCCGCCGAGCTCCCTTTACGCGCTATATGCCTTTCCGCAGCGCGCCGGGGCGTCTGAGCGGGTGAAAGCGCGGCTGTGGCCGGGCTGCCGGGGGCTCGTTGCGATGCCGCGGCGCCGTGCCGCCTCAACGCCGAGAAGCCGACCGTGAGACCGAGACGTGCGCGGTGAACGGGGCGGGAATCTGCGCCTCGAAAGGCTCAGAACTCCGGGTACTCGGGCAATGGCGGAAGCTCCGTCGTCTCGGCTTCCTCCTCGACCTCCTCGTCGGGATCAACTGCTATGTCCTCATCGGTCGGGATCGGCGGCAGCGCGGAGGGGTGCTGAGCTGAAGGCCGGGGTGCGACGGAGGCCGCTCCGCCCCGGGGCCCCTGCCCCGACACCTCGCGTGCTGTGCTCGGAGCGGAGGGGTTGGACGCCCCCCATCCCGTTCCGGGAACACTTGCAGCACCGCCCGCATTCGGGAACGCGGCCGGGAAGAAGGCCCGCGCCCTCGTCTCCGCGGCGGCAATGGCGGCGCGCTGCTTGGGGGCGTTCCCGCTGCCGTCAAAGTTGACGGCGCGGCGGAAGATTTCCGGCTGTGTGCCGAAGACCATGTAGCGGTGCACGAGGTAGACGGGCTCGGTGCAACTGACCTTTTTCTCCAGCACGGTGAAAGCGGCCTTGTAACGCGAGGTGCTGAGGGCCTCGATCATGGGCGGGGTGTTGTAGCCGCCCGGGTAGCAGTAGGTTGAGCAGGGCGACGGCGGGAAGAGGGCGGCGAGGCGATCCCCCGAATCCAGCATCTCAACGCGGATTTTCTCCGCATAGGCGGGGCTGTCCTGCGGCACCTTTTTCCAAGCGCTGGGGTAGAGGTGGTTGGTGGAGTGGCTGCCGAGGGTGGCGCCGTTTTGTGCCATCTCGCGGATCATGTCCTTCGTCATGGAGTCGCCCTGCACACCGATGTAGCGCGTGTAGAGAAAGAGCGTGAAGGGGTAGCCGTAGGCTTTGAGGACGGGGTAGGCGTCGGTGTAGACGCTCTTCCAGCCGTCGTCGATGGTGATGAGCACGCAGCGCTCGGGCAGGCAGCGGCGGCCTCGCCGCCATTCGAGGAAGTCCTGCATCGTGATGACGCTCAGGCCGGCGTCGCGGATGTACTGCATCTGGGTGCAGAACTCGGAGGTGCGCATGCGCATGTCCGTCACCTTTTTGGTGTTGCTGAAGTTGTGGTAGCCGAGCACGGCGACGCGCGTGCGGTCGCGCGGCACCAGCGGGGCGTCGAAGCTCGTGGTGATCCAGTCTCCGGTGCCGTGTCGGCGGGCCAAGCGCCCGCAGGTGGGAACGGGCGGTGCGTCGGCCTCCAGATCGAGGAAGTCGGGGTCTGCTGCCTCCGCGATCTCGGCATCGACATCCATGATGGGCTGCCAGCCGGGGGTGCCGGGACTGCCGGCCGGCAGGGCGCAGTCTTTCAGGCGGTTGAGGATATCGGCCTCGCGCTCGGCGCTGCCGCCGCTGAGGATGGCGGCAAAGTCCTCGCTGCTCGCCACGTCGCGGCGCTCCAGCACGGCGGCGCCGGGCGCCTGGGCGGAGGAGAGTCCGGCGACCATGGTCAGTCGGCAGCCGGCGGCATCGAGCTCTCGGGAGCTGTTGCGAAGGCTGATGCCCTCGGGCAGCGAGAGGACTTCACAACGGCCGAGCAGCTCGCGGAAGTTGCGGAGGCAATCGACGATTTCGGAGCGCATCAGCTCGCGCAGCGTCGTGCCGCCGGCATCACGGGCGCTCTCCCACGCCTCGGAGGAGAGGCGGAGGCGCGTTGCGCAGATGACTCCGGCACCGCGGCGGCTGAGGTTCACGAGCTGGGTCGGCGTCAGGCTCGACGGCTCGGACGCCAGATTGCGGCCGTCGGCCTGCACGGCGGCGGGATAATCCAGCAGGTTGAGCACGGGGAAGGCATAGCGCACGAAGTCGGCGTCCGCCCGATCAAAGCAGAGCAGCACGCTGCGCGGCGGCAGTGCTTTCTCGCCGCGGGCGCCCGCAATGGCATCAGCCAGGGAGACGGGGGTAAAACCCAGCTCGCGCAGGCAGCGCATCTGCCGATGAAATGAGGCCGTGCTCAGGCTGCCGTAGCGGCCGTCCGATGTGATGGCGTGATAATTGAGAACGAGCGGAAGTTTCGCTTCGGCCGGAGTCGCCGTCGGCAAAACGGCCGGAGCCGCACAAGCGCTGTCTGAGAGAGACAGGGGAGCGGCGGCCGAAGCATGCTCGCGGTGCAGGCGCATCAGCACCGCCACCAGCACGACGACGGCCACAACGGCGAGCATCATCAGAGGCTCAGAGATGCGGCTCTTGCGTGACATGCGCCTACGGTATCACAAAGTGAGCGAGATGCAAGTAAAATGACGCAGTGAGCGCTTGAGCACCCGCAGCGGGAACAGGGCAGCTCCGACGGGCCCTCCGAGCCTCCTGCCGCAGCGGGGGGGGGGGCGATCACACGAGCCTCGACGAGCTCGGAAGTCTCGCGGCAGAGCTGGGAAACCGGTGCGAGCGCGGAATCCTGCCCGCCCCGGCCTGACGCAGTTCCGAGCGATCGCCGAGGCATCAGCGGCCGGGCACCATTTCAAAGGTGAAGCCCTTGAGGTACTCCGTCTCGGGGATGTTGAGCAGGACGGGGTGGTCGATGCTCTGGCCGTGCGTGGCGACGAGGCGCAGCGTGCTGTGCCCGTCGACGGCCGCGTCCGCGATCGTCTGGCGGAAGAGCGCGCTGCTGGCGTGGTGCGAGCAGCAGAAGGTGGAGAGCACGCCGCCGACGGGCAGCATCTGCATGGCGCGCAGGTGAATCTCCTTGTATCCGCGCAGCGCTCCCTGAAGGCTCTTTTTGTTGCGGGTGAAGCTCGGCGGATCCAGGATGATGAGATCCCACTTCGGGTCGGCGCCGTGGCGCACGAGGTCGCTCTCGCGCTTGAGGAAATCGAAGGCGTTGTCGGCCACGGCTTCCACCTGCACCCCGTTGAGCTCCGCATTGCGGCGCACGGAGGCGATGGCCTCCTCCGAGATATCGACCGCCGTCACGCTCGCGGCCCCGGCTTTGGCGCAGGCGAGGGCAAAGCCGCCCTGGTTGCAGAAGCAGTCCAGCACGCGACGCCCGCGGGCAAAGCGCGCGACGGCCTGATAGTTGTCCATCTGGTCGAGGTAGAGGCCCGTCTTCTGCCCCGTGGCCAAGTCCACAACAAAGCTCAGCCCGCGGCCGGTGGCTACGAAGGGCTCCGGCTGCTCCCCGGCAGCGACGTAGGTCTCCGGCTCAATGCCCTCGGCCAGCAGCATCGGGGAATCGTTGCGCACGATGATGCTGCGCGGTTGCAGCAGGTCGCCGAGCAGATCGCGGATGAGGCCGAAGCGCTGGTGCATGGCAATCGTCAGCGTCTGCACCACGAGGACGTCGGCGTAGCGATCGACGATGAGGCCGGGAAGGCCGTCGCTCTCACTCCAGACGAGGCGCATCATCTGCTCGCCGGGCAGCCAGCGCTCGCGCAGCGCGATGGCCTGAGAAATGCGGCGCGCGAAAAAGTCGCGATCGAGATCCTGCTTGCGGCGGGAGAAGCGGCGCGCGACGATCTGGGAGTGGGGGTTGTACATGGCAGAGCCGAGGTAGCGGTCGCGCTGATCCTTGAGCAGCACCACATCCCCGGGCTTCGGATTGCCGAAGACCGTGCGGACTTCCGTTCCGTATACCCAGTCGTGCCCGTGAAAAATGCGCGCTTTGGGCGCAATGATGAGACCTGCCATAACGGGGCAAGCTTACCCTATCCCCCGCGGCCTGTCAATCCGCAAAACGCCTTTTCGCCGAGCGGGCACCCACGGCGGGCGCCTCATTCAGCCCGGCGCACCTCGCCGCACGCCGCCCACTCCACCACCCACGCCACTGTCCCCTCCACAGCCTCCTCGCGGCCGGATTCTCCCCGAGAACACGGCAACAGGGGGCAGGATGCCGGAGGGCGTCAAACGTGCGTCAAACGGACAGCAAACGGGCGCGGGCCGAAGGCCCGCGCCCGGAAAAGGACGTTACAGAGCGCAAGGCATCAGGACTTGCAGGCCGAGCCGGGCTCGGCGCAGCAGGCGTCCTTCTTGCAGCAGCAGCTGTCGGACTTCAGCCCGGCAGCGGCCTCATCCGTCTCCTTCATGCCGTCGGCATAAAAGGGCTCGTCCTGAGGAGCAAGCATGCTGAGCAGGCGGCGGAACTCGCCGGCATGCTCCTTCTCCTCATCCGCCACATCGAGCAGCACCTTGCGAGCCAGCTCGCAGTCGGTGGATTCCGCCAGCTGCTCGTAGAGCTGGATGGCTTCGTACTCGGCTGAGATCATGTAGCGAATCGCGCGCACAAGTTCCGAGTGAGTCAACTTGCGGTCGGCCGCCAAACCACTGAATGCATTGCAGAATTCAGGCATTGTAATCGAGGAATAGGGTGTTATGATATTGAATTTCGTCTCCGGCGGGTAGCGGTGGCCACGCACCGAAGACCCAGTCCCCCCATCCTACGGGCAAGCGCGCTCAGCGTCAAGCTCATTCCGTCGGGTAGACGCTGTTGCGGGCAGATAACTGCATCCCAAGCCCAGAAAGATCCAAATTCTTTCTTTATATCTGTTTTTCGAGCGCGAAGAGCGGCACCTCTCCACCATCACCCGGGCAACTCCCCTTCCTCATTGTCCTCAACACATCTGCCCCTTGCGGTCTCTTACTCCCGCCGCCACGGCAGCTCATGCCGGGAGCGACTCGGGGAAAGGTGACTTCCGAGGCTCCGCATCCCGGCGCATACGCAGAAAATCCTTGAGGCGCCGCCTCAAAGCTGCTAGGGTGGTGGGGCTGCCGCCGGGCAGAGAAAACGCCCGCGGCCGTCTTTCTCACCTTCTCACGCACCATGAACATCAGCATCATCGGAGCCGGCAACATGGGCAGCGCCGTTGCGCGCGGTCTTGCCTCCGGCAGCCTCATCCCCGCGCAGAACATCACCGTCAGCAACCCGAGCCCCGCCAAGCTTCGCGCCCTCGAGGCCGCGTGCCCCGGTCTGCACACCACGGCCGCCAACGCCGAGGCGGCGCAGGGGGCTGATCTCATCATCCTCGCCGTCAAGCCCTGGAAGGTGCACGACGTCATTGACGAGCTCAAGCCGCACCTCGACTACGAGCGCCAGAGCATCGCCTCCATGGCCGGCGGCATCGGCACGGAGACGCTCAGCAGCTGGCTGGATCGCGGCGACGGGCAACTGCCGACCGTCCACTACCTCATCCCGAACACCGCCATCGCCGTGCGCCGCAGCATGACCTTCATCTGCTCGGCCCGCAGCACCCCCGAGCGCGACGCACGCCTGCTGGAGGTCTTCCGCGAGCTCGGCGATGCGATGCTCATCGAGGAGGCGCAAATGGGCGCCTGCATGGCCCTGGCCTCCTGCGGCATCGCCTACGTCATGCGCTACATCCGCGCCGCCACCGAGGGCGCCGTTGAACTCGGCCTGCGCCCGGGAGACGCCCAGCACATCATCATGCAGACCATGCAGGGCGCCGTGAGCCTGCTGGAGGCCAACGGCAGCCACCCCGAGGCGGAAATCGACAAAGTCACCACCCCAGGCGGCCTCACCATTCGCGGTCTCAACGCCATGGAGGAGAGCGGTTTCAGCGCCAGCGTCATCCGCGGCCTGCGTGCCTCCGTGCGCTGAGTGCGGCGCGGGGTTGCGTTCCGCAAGCCTTTCTCATCCTGCCCTCTTTCTCGTCCCCCCCTCCTTCCCCTCCGCCGTCACCTTTCATCACATTCCCCCGAAGGCGGTCCCCCTCGCTCGGCCCGCGGACCGAGCCCTCCACCCCACACCTTCCCCTCCTCATCCCATGAAACACAGGCGCCCCCTCATCGCCGTCAAGGTCGGCAGCAATGTGCTGACCCGCAGTGACGGCAGCCTCGACATCACCCGCATGTCGGCCCTCGTCGATCAGATCGCCGAGCTGCGACGCAACAAGCTCGACGTCATTCTCATCTCCTCCGGCGCTGTCGCCAGCGGCCGCAGCGAGCTGCGAGAGTTGCCCCACGGGCACATGGATCACGTCGACCAGCGCCAGCTCTACTCCGCCGTCGGCCAGGCGAAGCTCATCAACCGCTACTACGAGCTCTTCCGCGAGCACGGCATCACCGTCGGTCAGGTGCTCACCATGAAGGAGAGCTTCAGCACGAGGCGGCACTGCCTCAACCAGCGCAACTGCATGAGCGTCATGCTCGCCAACGGCGTGCTGCCCATCGTCAACGAAAATGACACCGTGAGCGTCACCGAGCTCATGTTCACCGACAACGACGAACTCTCCGGGCTCATCGCCACCCTGATGGGCGCGCGCACCCTCATCATCCTGAGCAACGTGGACGGCATCTACAACGGCAAACCCGGCACCCCGGGAGCCAGCGTCATCCGCGACATCACCCGAGAGACCGACCTGAGCCGCTGCATCAGCAGTGAAAAATCCGGCTTCGGGCGCGGCGGCATGGTGACCAAGAGCAACATCGCCCTGCGCGTCGCCGAGGCCGGCATCGAGGTACTCATCGCCAACGGCAAGCGCGACAACGTGCTCTGCGACCTTCTCTTCCGGCCCGAGAGCCTCAGCTTCACCCGCTTTCTGCCCCACAGCGAGGGCGGCAGCGACGCCGGCGGGCTGAAGAGCAGCCCGGGCATCAGCTACTCCAAGGGCCGCATCTTCGTCACCGCCGCCACCGCCGAGACCCTGCGGGCGGAAAGCGCCGCCGATCTCCCCCTCAGCGGCATCACGCGCATTGAGGGCATCTTCGAACCCGACGACCTCGTGCGCCTCATCGCCCCGGACGGCTGTGAACTCGGCATCGGCCGCAGTGCCCTCGGCAGCGAGGAAGCCCGCCGCCGCGTCGGGCGGCACGATACCGGCACCCTTGTGCCCGCCTCCAACCTCTACATCGAATAAGCGGCGAACCGCACCCCTGCGTGCACGTCGGCTCTGTCCCCGGCTCCCCTCCGCCTCCGGCTCACGGCCCCGCGCTCGCTCCCGCATCGCTGATCACGACCCTCCCCCTCCATCGCAAGCCGGCCCCGCCGGCAGAACGCCCCCCGTCATGGACCTCACCGCAACCTTCCGCCGCAGCCGCCAAGCGGCCCGCCGCCTCCTGCAACTCGACGAAGCGCAGATCAACCGCATCCTCCTCGCCGCGGCCGACGCCATACCGAGCGAGCAGGAGCACCTGCTGGCCGCCAACGCCGAAGACCTCGCCCGCATGGAGCCCGACAGCCCCCTCTGCGACCGCCTGCGACTCACCCCCGAACGCCTCTGCGACATCGCCGACGGCCTTCGCCACGTCGCCGCCCTGCCCAGCCCCCTCGGCCGCACCCTGATTCAGCGCACGCTGCCCAACGGGCTCGAGCTGCGCCGCGTCAGCGTCCCCTTCGGCGTCATCGGCGTCATCTACGAAGCCCGCCCCAACGTTACCTTCGACGTCTTCGCCCTCTGCCTGAAGGCCGGCAGCGCCTGCGTCCTCAAGGGCGGGCACGACGCCGACGCCTCCAACCGCGCCATTGCCGCCCTGCTGTGTCGCACCCTCGAGAGCCTCGGCGCCGATGCCGACACCCTCACCCTGCTGCCGCCCGATCGCGAAGCCGGCACCGTCCTGCTGCAAGCCCGCGGACTCATCGACCTCGTCATCCCCCGCGGCAGCAGCCGCCTCATCCGGCACGTGCGGGAAAACGCCCTCGTCCCCATCATCGAGACCGGAGCCGGCGTCTGCCACGCCTACTTCGACCGCGACGGCGACCTCGAAAAGGGACGCGCCATCATCAACAACGCCAAGACGCGGCGCGTCAGCGTCTGCAACGCCCTCGACTGCCTGCTCATCCACCGCGAGCGCCTCGCAGACCTCGCCGCCCTCTGCGCCCCGCTGCTGCAGCACCGCGTGCGCCTGCACGCCGACAGCGACGCTCTGGATGCCCTGCGCGGCCACTACTCGGACGATCTCCTCATCCCCGCCACCCCGGCGGACTACGGCACGGAATACCTCAGCTACGCCATGGCCATCCGCAGCGTATCGAATCTCGACGAAGCCCTTGAGCACATCGCCCTGCACGGCTCGGGCCACAGCGAATGCATCATCACGGAGGACTGCGACGCCGCCGAGCGCTTCACCCGCATGGTTGACGCCGCCTGCGTCTACACCAACGCTCCCACCTCCTTCACCGACGGCGCCCAGTTCGGCCTCGGGGCGGAGATCGGCATCAGCACTCAGAAGCTCCACGCCCGCGGCCCCATGGGGCTGGAGGAAATCACCACCTACAAGTGGATCATCCGCGGGCAGGGGCAAACGCGCCCCTGAGCCCGCGCCCGGCCGCCGCGGCACCACTCGCGGCGGTGCCCCCCCTCTCTCACCCACCCAACTCCGCCATGAAACCCCACCCCCGATTCCGCCCCACCATGCAACGACTCCTGGCCGCCTCCGCCGCCCTCGCCACTCTGCCCGCCTCCGGCAGCCTCGGCACCCTGAGAGCCCTCGCCATCCTCGGCACCGCCGGCGCACCCGCCCGCGCGGAAGAAAGTAGCATCGACGAGAAACTCCGGCAAGCTGAGCAGCGCGCCCGCCGCAGCTACGGCGAGCTCTACGGGCTGCCCGTCTTCATCCGCATCATCAAGGAAGACCTCGAGCTTGAGCTCTGGTGCTGCCGTGAAGGCCGCTGGAGCATCGCCAAAACCTACCCCATCGCCGGCATGAGCGGCGAACTCGGGCCCAAGACTCAGGAGGGCGACTGCCAAGCGCCCGAGGGCTTTTATCGCGTCACCCCGCCAGCTCTGAATCCCCGGAGCTCCTACCACCTCTCCTTCAACATCGGCTACCCCAATCGCTACGACAGGCAGCTCGGGCGCACCGGCTCGCTCATCATGATTCACGGCAAAGACTGCTCCATCGGCTGCTTCGCCATGACGGACCCCGGCATTGAGGAAATCTACTCCATGGTCGCTGCCGCCCTGCGCAACGGTCAGGAGGGCGTCCGCGTGCAAGTCTACCCCTTCCGCATGACGGACGAGCGCATGCAGCAGGAGGCCGATCACACGCACTTCGCCTTCTGGGAGCGCCTCAAAAAGGGCTGGGACTACACCGAGCAGAAGCGCGCGCCCTACCCCAATCAGGACGAGTAAACTGCCCCCCGCCGCCCTCGCCGCTCCGTTCGGAAATGGAGCCGGCGATTGCAAGCGAGCCCGCCCGCCATCGCGTCATCGAGCGACTTTCAACTTGACGGGAGCATCCGCTCTTGTTAGCCTTGCAAAGGAAGAGGGCATAATTGCCCTGAACATGACCATGAAGCCAGCCCATCACCCCTACGCCGTGATCCTCAGCACCGCCGCCCTCGCCCTGCCCCCGCTCGCCGCCGCGGACGCGACGGCGACACCCCCGGCATCCGCAGCATCCGCGGCGACGCCAGTTGCCAAGCTTGCCGACCGTGACACCTTGGCCGCCCTTGTGCAGCAGCAGCACAACCTCGCGGCCTCCCCCTATACCGACGTGCAGCGGAGTTGGGAGCAATGCGCGAGCGGCGCGGCGAACTACACCGACGTGTTGAAAGTGGAGGCGCAGAGCATCATCCAAAATCTTCAGGACGCCACCCTGCCGCCGGAAGAGGCGCAGCGACTGCTCGGGCAGCTCAAGAGGAACGTAGAGCTTCAGATTCACATCTCCCGCATGCTCGAGCAGCAGCAACTCGCCCCCGCGGGCAGCAGCGACGCCCTCGCCGCGCGACTGAATGAAGCCTTGGCCGAGCTCATGAGCCGCCGCAATCCCTGAGCTCGCCGTCTCTCGCCTTCGAACAAGCTCCCTGCGGCGGCCCGGCCGACGCGGGTGCTCGCGCACTCTTCCCCAAATCTTTCCCACCTCCTCCCCGAGCGCTCAGGGCCGAGTGCGGCGGCGACAGCCGCACCCCGGCAGAGAACCCGCCCGCAGCCGTTTTTTCCCGGCCCGTTCGCTCAGCGGTCAACGTACTGCATCACGTGTCCGCGGACGTAATCCTCAAAGCCCGGCGGGCACACAGCCGGCGCGCCGCAGGGGTGCAGCAGCAGCTCCATCGGCAGCGGAGAGCCCCCGGCGTGATAGGGAAGCTGCACATGAGCATCCGGCAGGCGCACAAAGCCACAGCTCTCATAAAAGCGCAGCCGGCGCGCCGTCATCTCATCGCAAACCGGCTCAATTTCAAGGATGACGGGTACGCCCGGGCAGAGCTCCTCCGCGAGCAACTGCATGATGCGATGGCCGAGCCCCCGCCCGCGCTGCTCAGGATTGACGGCGAGATGCTCCACAAAGGCGAAGTCCCGGTGGAGCCAATAGGTGAGCAGCCCCGCCACCTGCCCCTCCTCGCGCAGCAGCAGGCAATGAAAATCGCCCTCGGCCAGGGCCCGCCGATGCTGGGGCTCACTGCGGCGCTCCTCCGGCGGAAAACTGCCCTCCATCAGCCGCAGGAGAGCGGCATAACCCTCATCCTGCGCCGATCTGATGCGCACGGCGCGCAGCTCCTCGGCCGCCGCCCTCCTCTCTCTCTCATGCACTCTGTCCATCGCCCTCTTTCTAGCAAACAGACAGCCGCCCAAGCAAGCTAAAACTCGCGTTATTCGCATTTTGCTCATAATTTGGTGGACGCACGCGGCTTGGTAGGCTAGAATGGAGCCATGAGCATGCAATGGAAAGTGGAGGAGGTCGACGTCTGCGACTCGACATTCAACGTGGCCCGCAAGTTCCCCGCCTGGACCATCGTCAGCTGCAATCAGCAAACGCACGGCCGCGGACGCTTCAACCGCCCGTGGTTCGGCGAGCCCGGCGGTCTCTGGGCCTCCTACAACCTCCCCATTGATCCGAAGTCTCCGCGCTCCTGGGGCCTGCTGCCCCTCGTGGCCGGCGTGGCCATCATCGACTCGCTGCGCCCCTACGGCATCGACGGCCTGCGCCTGCGCTGGCCCAACGACGTGCTGGTGGGCAAGAAAAAGCTCGCCGGTATCCTCGTCGAACGCCCTGCCGCGACCATGGCCTCCGTCGGCATCGGCGTCAACGTCTTCAACAACGTCGTCGCGCTCGACGGGCAGACGACGGATCCCCCCGCCCGACTGGGCGACCTCGTCGTCGGCTGCCCCTCCGTCAAAAAGCTGCGCACCATCATCGCCGACAACCTCGCGGAAAACTTCAACTACTTCATCGAGGGTGGACTGGACGCCATCGCCTCCAAGCTCGAACTCGCCTGGGGCGAGAGTCAGCCCGTCGTCGCCATTACCGACACCGAGCGCGTCTGCGGTTTCTTCGCCGGGGTGGAGAGCGACGGCTCGCCCATCCTGAGGCGACCCGACGGCTCGCGGCTCACCGTGCCCGGCATCACCGTCAACCGCATGAAGGAGCTCATCTGAGCCCCTCCCCCGGCGCGCGGCTCCGGGCCGCAGCGCTGCGCGGCATTTTCGCCCCTTTTGCGAAATCTTATCAGTTACATATTGACCTGCGGGCATTCCGTGGTATAATGCGTCGGTGCGCTGCCTGTAACCTCAGCGCCGACAACAACGTGGACGACGATATTATTTGTACCGAAAAACTCTCGACTGATCGCAAAACCTTTTTCATCGATCTGAAGGCCAACGCTCGCGGACGCGTGATCCGCATTACGGAGAAAGTCAGCTCGAACCGTGATCGCATCATGGTGCCCGCCGAGCTGCTCGATGACTTCATCGCGGCCCTTCAAGAGGTGAGCCGAGTCAATCGGCAGACGGCTCAGGGCTGAGCCGAGCCGCCATGGCAAGCTTCCCCCGCCCGTCAGACGGCGGGGGCAATGCGTGGCAAATTCACCACAGAGAAGAGCAAAGACCTCATACGGAACGCGGCAGAGCGATTTCGTTAAAAAAATGAAAGACTTTCTGCTGGACTTAAAGTCTAAATTGTGTTTGAATGCCTGCGTAATCCGAGAGGATAGACACTGCAACTGAAACTTGAAACGAAGACAATGAGGAGAATCAAAGTATTGGAACTGGGATGGGAGTTTCCGCCGCTCATCAACGGCGGTCTGGGCGTGGCCTGTATGGGCATCTCCAAAGCACTCTCCAAAAAGGTCGATCTGTCCGTCATCGTGCCGAAGGCAGCACCCGACGCGCACTATGACGGCTTTACACTGACGGGCATCAACACGCTCCGCATGGAGCAGATTGAGCAGATGGAGGCGGATTACACCTACGAGAGCTTTGCCATGGTGAGCAAGGCCCCCATCAATCTGGATCCCTACGCCAGCGTCGAGGGCACCCCCGGTGCCATCACCTTCACCAAGGAGGGCAAGCTGCTCTTCTCCAAGATTCACAAGGCCGATCTGGAGCTCTTCACGGGCAAGGAGGACCTTTACGCCGGCGACCTTGCGCGCAAGGTCATCGAGTTCTCGAAGATCTGCGCCGTCATGGCTCGCAGCTACGACTTTGACATCGTGCACGCCCACGACTGGATGACCTATCTGGCCGGCGTCGAAGTCAAGAAGGCCACCGGCAAGCCTCTGGTGGTGCACCTGCACGCCTCGCAGTTCGACCGCGCCGGCGCCGACGCCCGCGGCTGGATCTACGACATTGAGAAATACGGCATGGAGCAGGCCGACGCCGTCATCCCCGTCTCGAAGTACACGGGCATGATCGCCGCCGGTCACTACGGCATCGACCCGGCCAAGATCTTCCCCGTGCACAACGGCGCGGATCCCGTGCACGTCTACCACTCCAAGAAAAAGTTCCCGGAAAAGCTCGTCCTCTTCCTCGGCCGCCTCACGGCGCAGAAGGGTCCGGAGTTCTTCCTGCAGATTGCCGCCAAGGTGCTGGAGCAGACGGACAACGTCCGCTTTGTCATGGCCGGCACGGGCGAAAAGCTCCGCCAGCTCATCGAGACGGGAGCCTTCCACGGCGTGGGCGACAAGTTCCACTTCACCGGCTTCCTCAACAAGGAGAAAGTCAACGAGCTGCTCTCGATGACCGACGTGTACTGCATGCCGTCCGTCTCTGAGCCCTTCGGCCTCTCCGCCCTCGAAGCCGCGCAGTTCAACATTCCGGCCGTCATCTCCAAGCAGAGCGGCGTTGCAGAAGTCATGAAGGGCGCCCTCAAGGCCGACTTCTGGGACGTCAACATGATGGCCAAGCACATTGTGGACCTCATCACCGATGAGAAACTCTACAAGCGTGTGGCTGAGCAAAGTGCTCAGGATATCAAGAACTCCAACTGGGACACGGCTGCCGACAAGATGATTGCCGTCTATCACCACGTCCTCGGTTGGTAAAGACAACAACATCCAGAAACAGAGACATCTATCATGAACATTTCTCTCACGTTTCATGCGCATCAGCCCAATCGACTGATTCACTACGATTTCTTCAAAATCGGCGAGCATGCGTTCTACGAAGACGACGAGCTGAACGGCCGCGTCCTCAGTCAGGTGTCCGAACGCTGCTACCTTCCGGCTAACCGTCTGATGAAACAGCTCATCGAGCTGTCGGACGGCAAGTTCAAATTCTCGCTCGCCCTCTCGGGCGTCATCCTCGAGCAGGCCCGCTACCACCGCCCGGATCTCATCACCTCCTTCCAGGAGCTGGCGGAGACCGGCTGCGTCGAGTTCCTGGCCATGCCCTACTACGCCTCTCTGGCCTCCCTCTACTCCCCGGGAGAGTTCGTCGAGCAGGTGCATGAGCACATGGACCTCATGGAAGAGCTCTTCGGGCAGCGCCCGACCGTGCTCTGGAACACCGGCATGCTCTACTCGAACGCCATTGCCGCTCAGGCCTATGACATGGGCTTTGCCGGCATCATGGCCGACGGCAACAGCCGCATGATGTCCAACCGCCACACCAACGACCTTCAGTGCGCGCCGCTCATCGCCAAGACCAAGACCATCATTCGCAACCGTCACCTCTCCAATGACCTGGCCAACCGCCGCGTCGACCCCTCGTGGAGCGAATACCCCCTCTCACCGCACACCTATGCCGACTGGCTGACGCATCAGGAGGGGCAGATCGTCAACATCTCGATGGACTACGAGACCCTCGGCGAACGACAGGCGGACTCCACCGGCGTCTTCGAGTTCTGGCGCACGATGATCATGGCCGCCCTCTTCAACGGCAACACCTTCACGACCCCCGGCCGCGCCGTCAAGCGCTTCCGCTCGACGGGCACCATCGACTGCCCGAACCCCGTCACCTGCTCCACCTACGGCACCACCACCCAGTGGAACGGCAACGTCATGCAGCAGGAGGCCATCAAGAAGATCTACGACCTCGAGGAGGCCGTCAAGGCCAGTGAAGATCAGGACATGATTCACGTCTGGCGCAAGCTTCAGAGCGCGGATCACTTCCACTACATGGAGAAATCCAACGGCTTCACCCCCTACCCCTCGCCCTACGACGCCTACATCTACTACATGAACGCTCTGGCGGATCTGCAGGTGCGCGTCAAGCGCGAGGCCGAGATGCTTCACAAGCCGGATCGCACCAAGCTCGCCTGATTTGCGAGCGAGGCCATCCCGGCCACGCGAGACTCCTCTCATCCGCAAGTTTCAAGTTGCCTTTCAACACGCCCTGTGCGGCTCTGCGCAGGGCGTGTTTTTTTGAACGTGCGATTTGTCGCGGGAACTGCGCCCTCCGCCCCTCCATACAGGACGCTCACATCAGCTCTTCAAAGACGGGACAGCCGCGTATTACAGTGCGACAACCGGGGGCGACTCCGCTAGCGGGCATCACAGCGCGACGCCACTCCTCAAGGAGCGACAGCTCCCGCGCTTCTCTCACCCCCTTCAGGCTCGTTTCGAGGGCAGCGGCGAGGGCGCTGAAGCAGAGGCACGGGCCTCGCGGCTCGGCGTATGCACCGTCACCAAGCGCACACCGGCAATGATCAGGAGCACCGCCAGCAGCTTCTGGAACGTCAGCACATCAAGCCCCCAGAGAACCCCTGCCGTCGCCGCCACCGCCGGCTGCACATAATTGTACGTCGCCACCACCGAGGGGGACAGGCGGCGCTGAGCCATAATGAGCAGGATGTAGCAGACAAAGGTGCCGATCAGCACCACGTAGAGCATCCCCGCCCACTCGCGCCAGCTCAATGCGGCCCAAGGCAGAGCCGCCCAGGAGGGCGCCATGAAGGGCAGCGAGCCCAGCGCGGAAATGGCAAACAGCCACTTCATCAGCGTCAGCGTGCGATAGCGGCGAATCAAGCTGCCGAAAAAGATGAAGTAACAGCACGCAAAGAACTGAGAGAGCAGGCAGAGGACGTCACCGAGCACGCTTCCCCCCTGCCCCGAGCCCGACGCCGAGCCGAGAATCAGCGTCAAGGCCCCGCCCGCACCGAGCACCAGCCCCAGCACACGGCGCCGCGTCAGGCGCTCATGCAGCACCAGCGCCGCCATCGCCATCGTCATCACCGGCGTCGAGGTCGTCACCACACAGGCATTCGTCGGCGAGGTGTACTGCACACCGATCACGAAGAGATACTGATTGCAGGCCATGCCGCAGAGCGACATGCCGATGAGCGCCGGCCAATCGCGGCGACGAATCGGCTGCGAGGGCACCAGCAGCGAGAGCAGCCAGAACAGAATCGCCGACCCGGCAATGCGGAAGGAAGCCAGCAGGGCTCCATCGATGATTCCGCCCTGCATCACCAGCTTCGACACCGGGCTCATCAGCCCGAAAAACAGCACAGCCAGCAGCGCCGCAGCGTGCCCCCTGAGCTCAGATCTCATCATCGCGCGCCGATTCTACACCCGGCGACGCGAAAGGCAAGCCCAAAAGCACGCGCTCCGTGCGGTGGCCCTCCGAGGGCAGCTTGCACGACGAGCCGCGCAGGCCGCTGCCGCCCCGCGAAGACCCGGCCCCGACGGCTGATCTCCCCGAGCCGCCGTCGCGGGCCGCCCCCGCCCAGCCCAGCCGATCTCTGGCCCCTCGGGGGTCCAGCTCACGGCGCTGCCGAAGAGCGCTCAATTCGCCGGCTTTGGAGCCTCCCCAACCGGCGCAGGATTCTCTGAAGCTCCCCCTGTAACCGGGATCGGTCCGCCCCCGCTCGGCTGCGCCGAGGGGGCACCGCCCGACGTTGCGGGGGCTGACCCCCCGGGCTGCCCAGCCGCACTCTCACCGCTTCGCTTCTGAAGCGACTCCAAGCGATGCGTCCAAGCCTCAATCTCCGCGCTCAGCTCGTCCGCATGAGCATCAGCCTGCAAGAGGCCGATGAGCATGCGAATCGCCGGAACATAGTCCTGCCCGGCTGCCATGCGAATATACGCCATGCCGCGCTCCGCATCCTGCGCAATCCCCTCGCCCTCCATCAGCATCAGACCGTACACCAGCTGTGCACGAGCCTCGCCGCGCTCCGCCGCCAGCCCGTACCAGTGAGCGGCCTTCTCCGCATCGACCTGAAGCCCCGCCTGACCGCGCGCATAGAGATACCCGAGGTCGCAGCAGGCCTCGCGCACGCCGTCGGGAGCCCCGTCGCGGGCTGCCCGTTGCAGCCACGCCACGCCTTCATCGCTCTTCTGCCCGAGGCCGACCAAGTAATGCCCCAAGCGATACTGCGCCTCCGCAATGCCGGCCTCAGCAGCCCTGCGCCAATGCTCCGCTGCCGCCTCAGCATCTCGGGCCACACCCTCGCCGCGGCTCTGCAGGTCGCCGAGAAAGAGTTCCGCCTCCTTGCTACCCTGAGCCGCAGCCTCGGAGAACCACTTCCAAGCCGCCGCTGCGTCGCGCTCCACCCCTTTGCCGCCATACATGTACAGAGCGCCGAGATCCGTCTGCGCCTGCAGATAGCCGGCCTCGGCCGCGCGCTTCGTCCACTCCAGTGCCCCGCTAAAATCTGATGCCGCGCGATCCGCGCTCGGCTTGATCAACTCCTGCGCACGCGCATACATCTCCTCGGCCGTCCGCGGCACGCGATCGGCCTCGCGATCATCACAGCACGACAGACTCAACAGCATCAGGCCGAGCAGCCCCGGCCGCCAATCACAGTATCTCATGCCGCTCATTCTAGGTGAACACACGCCCTTCGGTCAAGCTCAAAAAGGAACAGGCAGAGGCGGCAACATCTTATGGGCGCGCCGCCCGCGCGGCTCACCAGCCGTCCGGCAGCTCGTCGTTCGTCGTCGCCTCATCGAGCTGTCGCGCCTGCTTGAGCCAGGATTCCAGCAGCTCCTTGCCGCCGGGGGCCGGGAGAATATAAAGCGCAAACTTCGCTCGAGACGACGCCACGTAAAAATCCTCCAGCGACTGCACCGAATCCGCCCCCTCGGTATCGCGGGGCACGCAATCCGTCAGGATCACGTAATCGGCCTCCAAGCCCTTGAAGGAGCGAATCGTCGACAGGCGAACGCGCCCGTCCACCGCGGGGAAGGAGTTCTCGCGGTGCCCCTTTTTGTACGGCGACAGGATCGCGATGTCAGACGGATTCACGCCCTCGCGCTCGATCAATCGCCGCACCAGCTTGGCCGCCTGCTCGCGCCGCGAGGGCACCTCCGCCTCGTCAAAGATCTGCACCTCACGCCCTTCGAGCGTCTCCAGCGGAATCGGCAGGACGTTCTCCGGCAAATCCTCACGCATGAGGCAGCGCGAGTTGAAATGGGCGATCTGTCGGGCGTTGCGCAGGTTGTGGCGCAGCTGGATCTTCATGGGCGCATCGGGCAGCGATTGACGCCCCTTATAGAGCGTCTGATTGACGTCGCAGAAATAATACAGGCGCCCGCCTCGGTCTTCAAGCTCCGGCCCGGCAGGGCGGCGGCAAGCTTGCAGCGAGGCCAGCCAAGACGCCTCAAAATCCTGCACCTCGTCAATGAAGACGTGGTCATAAAGCGAGGCCTCTCCATCCAGCTCGGTCGCCCGCCGGAAAATGGCTTCGTTGAATTGCTCAATCAGCGCCGCCCAGACCCCGGACTCACCGTAGAGCTTCACCTTGGCATTAAAATCACTCCATGAGGGATCAGAGGCCCTGAGCTCTTCAAGGGCAAAGGTGTGAAAGGAGCACACCCGAACCTCCTGCTGAGCGCGCTTCGGGCAATCGGCAAACAGTTTCTGCAAATACCCGGCCAGTGCCTTATTGTAGCAGAGAACGAGAATGCGAACGGGACTTTGCTCTCGGCACGCCTTGCGGTAGAGCCGCTTGGCCTCGCGGACGAGCATCACCGTCTTGCCGGATCCGGCGCAGCCGGACACCAAGACGTCCGCCGTGCTCTCTGCGGTCGCTTCCAGCAGAACCGAGGCGCGCTGCGCCGCCCGCTCGAGATTCATCCGATAAAACGCCGGGTCCGCATCCAACAGGCAACAGGGCTTGACCTCGCGGCGCAGAATGTCCATGATCGCCAAGTCAAACTCATCCGAGTACCAGCCGTCGCCGAAATAGGACTCAAACAGGCGGGTGAGCTCGCCGGATGCTCCCATCTCCTGCAGATTCTGCAAGCCGCAGAGATAGTGTTTGGCCGGGTCGAGATTCTTGCGATGTTTGGCGATATCGCAGCTCATGGCCTCCTCGTCCAAGCGCTCGATGTTGATCAGGATCGCCGCGCTGTTAAATCTCAGCTTCGGGGTGAAGAATTTGCCGTGGCGCTCGATGGAACCATCATCCTCGCGTGCCGCCACGAACTGCTTGCTGGCGAGAAAGGCCTGCTCCAGCGGCGTCTGTTTTTCCATGGCAACCCAGCAGTCCCGATCAGCGTGGTACTCCTGCCAGCAGCCGTCGACGATCTGGAACTTTTTGTGCGCCTTCACCTCGAGCACGAGGATGCCCTTGTGCGGGATGAGGACGACAAAGTCCGCTTCATAATTGATCTGCCCTCTGTTTTCACGCACGCTGTGCATGACGATCCAGTCGTCGGGAAGCGAGGACCTGAGGAGCTCATAAACTTCCGTCTCGCCCTCGGGCACGCGCCCCAAGGCGATATTGACGACCGGCTGCCCGGGATACATTCTGGCCATATCCGCTCTGAATTGATTGGGTGAAATTCTGCCTCCTGCCCCCCACTGCCTCGTGGCGAAGAGCGGGGAGACCGCTGCCGCTGCTCGAGCGACGCTCAGTAGTTCGCTTCCTCACGGGACTCCCCGAGCGTCGCTTGCGCTCGGGGCTCTGCGATTGAGATCAGGACTCGGGCTTCATCTGGCCGCGGATGAACTCGCGCTGCTGCTTGATTTTTTCGAGCTGGGCAGCGGGATCGGCGAAGATGCGGGCCTTGTAGGCTTCGATGGCGTTTTTCTCTTCGGGCTTGAGGGCGGCGAGCTCGTCGAGGATGTGGCGGGCCTGATCGAGGTCCCGAACGCTTTCAGCCGTCAGCATGCGGAGTTCAAAGATCTCTTCGAGCAGCGTGGCTTTATTGGCCGGCAGGACCGCGGGGAGACGGGATTCGAGGATGTCGAGCTGTTTCTTGAGGTCGTTGCCGGCGGCAAGGACTTCGGCCTTGATGTCGCTCATCTGCTTTTCTGCAGCGACTTCGGCGGCGAGCCCGCTGATATCACTCGGGTCGCTGCTGACGATCCGGTCGCGCTGGGCTCGTGCGGTCTCGCGAAGGGCCTCGGGCAGGGCCTTGTAGCAGGCGGCGAGGGCCGCGATCTGCGCGTCGCCCTCAAGGCTCTCCGCGGCGATCAGGGCCTCGGCGTTCTCGAGGGCCTTGTCGAGCTCGGCTTGTACGGAGGCGAAGTCCGGCCGTCCCCCGACGAAGCCGCCGGCGACGTCACCGCGATGGGTGAGGACGAGGACGGTCGGGAAGCCTTTGACACCGTATTGGCGGCAGATCTGCGTGTTTTTCTCGAGCTGGGCTTGGTCGAATTTCGGGTTGCGGGGCATGTCGACTTCCAGCAGAACGAACTTGTCCTGCGCGTAGCGGGCGAACGCGGGCTTATCCAAGATATTTTGGCGGAGCTGGATGCAGTATCCGCACCAGTCGGATCCGGTGAAGTCGACGAGGATAACTTTGTTTTCGGCGGCGGCCTGCTGCTTGGCAGCTTCGAGGTCGCTGAGCCATGCAAGGGCTTCGGCGGCAGGATCCGCGGGCTTCACTGCGGGCTCATCAAAGGGCTGCTCGGCGGCAGGAGCGACCTTATCGCCGTCGGCAGACTCAGCAGCCGGAGTAGCGTTGTCGCCGGAAGCGGACTCCGCGGCGGGAGCGTCCTTATCATCCGCGGAGGGCTGGGCAGCGGGTACGCTCTTTTTGCCGTATTTGCGCTCTTCCTTGGCCTTCTCTTCCTCCTCAGCCTTGTCGCGCTGGATGATGAAGGAGGTGACGGCGGCCCGCGCAACGGCAAGGCTGCCATCGGCATCGATGCGCGGGCGCTGATCGGGGGCGCCTACCTGCTCCAGTTGACTGATGACACTGGCGTAGTCCTTGCTGCGCTGCTCAGAGTAAATCAGCTTGTAGAGGACGCTCTGGCGCTTTCCGTAGGCGGCGGCGTGGCTGCGTGCGATGTCGAGGGCTGTTTCGCCGTTGCTGTTCTTGAGCAAGGCATCGGCGCCGAGGGCGAGAAGCATGCGCACGGCGCCGGCTTGGCCGCGCAGGGCGGCGAGCATGAGGGGGGTGTAGCCGTTGCCTTCGGGCGCGTTGATGTCGATGCCGCGCTCGACGAGACGCGCGCAGTTGAAGGGCAGGCCGCTCCAGGCAGCCCAGTGGAGGGCATTGAAGCCGTCCTCATCCGTGGCGGCGACGTCGATGCCTTCCTGATTGAGGAGGAAGTCGGTGTAGTAATAGCGGCGCAGGTCGGTGGCGGTGTAGAGCTCTTCGTTGTCGTAGAAGTCCTGCCAGGCTTCGCCGGCGTGGCTGCGGACGTAGCTGTGGAAGTCGCGGAGGCGGGTGTGCTCTTCCTTGTAGCTTTCACTGATGACGTCGCTGCTGAGGTCGTAGATGAGTGTCTGCGGCTTGTTGTAGTTGCTGTAGCAGACCCACATGAGCGGGGTGCGGCCGGTGTTGTCGCGGCAGTTGATGAAGCTGGTGTTGTGATTCAGGGCTTCGGCGGTGCGCTTTTCGAATTCGCGGGTGAAGCCTTTGTCACTCAGGTTATTGTAGTCAAGTTTATCCTTGCTTTCGAAGTCGACGAGGCTCTTGTTGGCCAGCGAGACGAGGTCCTGAGCGTCGTAGACGAACTCAAAGGGCTTCATGGCGAACTTGCTGAAGAGGCCCAGGACGACGGCGACGAGCATGAGCACGAGCATGTCGTTGAGGATGGGCTTCCACTGGACGTCCACCGGCTTGTTCTGCGCGGCTTGGTTCTCGGCTTCGGCGACTTCTCGCAGCAGTTCTTTCTGCTCTTCTTCGGTGTTGCGTTGACGAGGTTCTGACATGAGAGAGGGTGAGGGGGAGGGGAGTAAAAGAGTCTGATGAAGGGGAAAAAGGGACGAAGTGCGGAGGGCTCAGGCTTTCTGAGCCGGGGCGGTCGTGTCCTGGTCGTCCGCCTCGGGTTCGCGGCAGGCTTCGACGGGGCTTTCCTCAGCGGGCTCGACGGAGCAGGCATCGGTCTTGCGCTCTTCTTCGTCCTCCGGGGTGCTCGGGGTATCGGGATGATCGGAGACGAAGCTGTCTTTGGTCAGGATGATGGCGACGGGCGAGACGATGGCCATGATGAGGTAGATGGTCCACATGAACTCGGGGGAGTCCCAGAAGCTGATGTGGCCGGTGTCCATTTTGGCGGCGATGCCGTCGTAGCAGAAGTAGGAGACGAGCAGACCGCCGACGACGCCGTTGACGGGCTTGGCGATGAACATGGGCAGGGCCGAGAGGGCCATGTAGGAGGCGACTTTATCCTTCGGCGCGACGCGGGCGACGTATTCGGAGAAGCGCGGGCTGAAGAGCAGTTCGCCGAAGGCGAAGACGAGGATTTGCAGGACGATGGCCAGGAAGTAGGCCTGTCCGAGGGTTTCGACGCCGGGCAGGATGAAGTACCACTCAGCGGGGATGGCCATGAAGGCCATGGCGAAGGCTGAGATGGACATGCCCGAGATCATGAGTTTGACGGTGGAGTAGTTTTTGAGGATGGGGATGATGGCGATGAGGCCGACGACGATGATGGTGGGGTTGAGGGAGGCGATGAAGCCCAGATCGAAGTCTTCACCGACGGTACGGGTGTAGTACTGCGGCATGACGAGGAACTGGAGGGTGAAGACGAGGCGGACGCCCAAGGTGAGGACGAGGAAGACGATGAGCTTCTGGAAGGCTTTTTCTCGCGCGACTTCGCCGATGAGTTGCAGGGGGCGCCGCATGGCGGAGCGAGCCTGCGAGACGCGCTCTTCAGGGACGGCGTAATAGTTTTCGTCGATGAAGCGGGTGAAGATGAAGGCGATGGCGCTGCAGGCGGTGCCGAGGTTGACGATCCACATGTAGCCGTCGACGGTGCCGAAGGAGTTGAGCAAGGGCTTGATGAAGGCGACGCCGGCCAGCAGGGCGCCGATGTTCATGAAGAGGTAGTAAAAATTGAAGCCCGTGGGGCGCGCTCTCAGGGTGGTGAAGCGGCGGATGGATGTGGAGATGCACGGGCTCATGAAGGCGGTGCCGAAGGACATGATGCAGATGCCGCTCATGACGATCCAGCGGGCGACGTCGGGCTGCAGGTCGAGGACTTGCATGCCGGTGTCAAAGCCGAAGCCGAGCAGGACGCGGCCGGCGATGAGCAGGGCGAAGCCGATGAGGTAGGTGCGCTTGAGGCCGATGATGTCGCAGATGGTGCCGACGGCGAAGACGAAGAGGGAGATGAAGAGGGTGTAGAGACCCACCCACAGGGTGGCGTCGGCGTCGTTGAAGCCGCAGCAACGGCCGAGGAAGAGGACGAAGATGCCGATGAGGGTGAAGTAGGCGAGGCCGTCAAAGAATTGGATGAAGTTCGTCAGCCAGAAGTCTTTGCCGCAGTCGCGCAGGACGCCGAATTCCGAGAAATATTGGACGATGGGATTTTGTTTTTTGCCCGGCATTGTTGGTGGAGATGGGTCGGAGAGGGGTGGTGAGAAGGGAGGAGGAAGGTTGAGGGCGCGGAGGGATCAAAGAGAAAGCCTCGCGGTGAAACGCCGCGCCGGCGGGTCAGGCCGGCACGGCGTCTTGAAGGTGTACTCACTCGAGCACGGCGCCGTTGCTGGCGTTGGTGGCGAGCTTGCGGTAGCGCTTGAGCCAGCGGCCTTCGATGGGCTGGAAGGTGGGGGCCCATGCGGCGCGGCGGGCGGCGATTTCTTCATCGCTGAGCTCGACGCTGATGCTGCGCGCGGGTATGTCGATGCTGATGATGTCGCCGTCCTTGAGCAGGCCGATGAGGCCGCCCTCGGCGGCTTCGGGCGAGACGTGGCCGATGCAGGCGCCGTGGGTGGCGCCGGAGAAGCGGCCGTCGGTGATGAGGGCGACGCTGTTGCCGAGGCCCTTGCCCATGATGTAGCTGGTGGGGGCGAGCATTTCCTGCATGCCGGGGCCGCCCTTCGGGCCTTCGTTGCGGATGACGACGACGTCGCCGGGCTTGACTTTGTCCGCGAGGATGCCGGCGCAGGCGTCCTCCTGGCATTCGAAGATGACGGCGGGGCCGCGGTGCACCATCATTTCGGGCAGCACGCCGGCTTTCTTGACGATGGCTCCCTGCTCGGCGAGGTTGCCGAAGAGGACAGCGAGGCCGCCGTCCTGGGAGTAGGCGTTCTCGATCGGGTGGATGACGGCGGTGTCAAGGCTGCGCAGGCCGTCGATTTGCTCGCCGAGGGTTTTGCCGCTGACGGTGGGGCACTCGGTGTGCAGGGCGCCGGGGATGCGGTTGATCTCCGCAAGGATGGTCATGACGCCGCCGGCGCGCAGGACGTCCTGCATGTGGTATTTGGAGCTGGGGGCAACTTTGCAGATGTTGGGGGTGCGCTTGGAGATGGCGTCGATGCGGCGCAGGTCGTAGTTGATGCCGGCTTCGTTGGCGAAGGCGAGGGTGTGCAGCACGGTGTTGGAGGAGCCGCCCATGGCCATGTCGCAGGTGAAGGCGTTGTCGATGCTCTCCTGCGTGACGAGGTCGCGCGGCAGGGGGCCGCCTTGTCGAGCCATTTCAACGGCGCGGCGCGCGGCGGCGCGCCAGAGTTCCTTGCGCTCTCCGGAGGTGGCCAGCAGGGTGCCGTTGCCGGGGAGGGCGAGGCCGATGACTTCGCAGAGGCAGTTCATGGAATTGGCGGTGAACATGCCGGAGCAGGAGCCGGCGCCGGGGCAGGCGCGGCATTCGACGTCGTGCAGCTCTTCCTCGCTGATTTTGCCGGCGGTGCAGGCGGCGACGGCTTCAAAGACGCTGTTGAGGTCGAGCACTTCGCCGGTGCGGCTGCGGCCGGCGGCCATGGGGCCGCCCGAGCAGAAGATGGTGGGGATGTTGCAGCGCAGGGCGCCCATGACCATGCCGGGGACGATTTTGTCACAGTTGGGGATGCAGATGCAGGCGTCGAAGGCGTGGGCGGTGAGCATGGTTTCGACGCTGTCGGCGATGAGCTCGCGGCTGGCCAGAGAGTATTTCATGCCCTTGTGCGCCATGGCGATGCCGTCGCAGACGCCGATGACGTTGAACTCGATGGGGGTGCCGCCGGCTTTGCGGACTTCCTCTTTGATGAGGGCTGCTACCTTGTTGAGGTGGACGTGCCCGGGAATGACTTCGTTGAAGGAGTTGCAGATGGCGATGAACGGTTTTTTTATGTCTTCATCCGTCATGCCCGTGGCGCGCATCAGGCTGCGATGGGGCGCGCGTTCGATACCGGCTTTGGTACGATCTGATAACATAGCGGAAGCCATTATAGTACACGCGTCGGCTCATGGCGAGCATAAAATGCGTCTGTATGGTATTGTTACATCCGTGTTTAGCGAGGCGAAGGAAGCGGGGCCGAGGCCTGCTGCGCCCGAGCGGATGCTCAGGTGGGCTTTCGCTGTTCAGCATGTCATGCGGGCATTTTTGGCTCGCGTTAGGGCGGATTTTTCGCTACAATGCGGTGCAACGAGTCGTAGCTGCATATGAATAAGTTTTCTCTCCTTCTGGCGCCGCTGGCGCTCATGCCTCTGCTGTCCTCCTGCCAGCAACAACAGACCTATCCCGTGTTTTGGTACGAGCAGGCGGATGGTTCGGAGGCGGGTGCGAGCTTTACGATTGCCTACCGCAATCGCTACTACGTTCGCCAGCCGCTGTTCAATTTGTCGCACTTTGCGAAGTTCAGTTCGTTCATGGAGGAGGACGGTTCGTACGGCGTGACGCTGTATCTGAAGCCGGAGTACCGCAACCGCCTCTACACGGCGACGCTGAACAATCAGGGGCATTATCTGCTGCCGGTGGTGAACAATATGGCCTTTACGCCGATTCTCATCGATGGGCCGAAAAATAACGGCAAGCTGACGATCTGGGGCGGGCTGAACGGGTATGACCTCAAGATGATTTCCCGCAAGGTGGAGCCGGTGAATCCGGAGATTGAGGAGAAGCGCTACAAGGATGACAACCCGCGCCCGGTTCCCAAGGTGCCCTCGAACTTCAAGCAGCAGCGCGATGCCTCGGGCCGCCCGATTCCTCAGATCTTCTGATGATGGCCATGCGCTTTGTTTCAGCCAGGGCTTCGCGCCTGCTCGCGGCGTCTCTGTCGTTGCTGACGGCGCTCTCGTCGACGCTGCATGCCGAGGAGGAGCGCACGGATCTCGTGTATCGCCTACCGACGGAGAATGATGCGCTCTTCCGCGGCGACATGGAGGGGTTTTACATGTACTGCGACCGCACCTTTGAGGATGTGCATTCGCAGCCTTGGGAGGCGGGTTCGTACGGCATGGTGCGCAATCCTTTCCGCGCGTCGGATCAGAAGGTGATGTTTTCTCGCTTTCACGAGGGGATCGATATCAAGCCGATGCGCCGCGATGCGGCGGGGGAGCCTCTGGATGAGGTGCGCCCGATTGCTCCCGGCCGCGTGGTGTATGCCTGCGCTCGCCCCGGGCTGAGCAATTACGGCCGCTACGTGGTGGTGGCTCACGAGGTGCCGGAGGGGACGATTTATTCGCTCTACGCCCATCTGGCGCGCGTGGATGCGAAGGAGGGCCAGGTGGTGGGCACGGGCAACGTGTTGGGCCTTCTTGGCCACAGCGGCGCGGGGATTAACCGGGTGCGCTCACACTGCCACTTGGAGGTGTGCATGCTGATCAATGAGAACTACGATCGCTTTGCGCCGAAGTCCAACAAACACGGGATATACAACGGTCTCAATCTGGTCGGCGTGAATGCTGCCGACTTGCTGATGGCCTGCCGCAACGGGGAGCCGTTTTCCTTCTCCCGCTACGTGTCGTCTCTGCCGGAGCACTACCGAGTGCGCGTGCCCTGCAAGGGGCCGATTGATTTGCTGGTGCGCTATCCCTTCCTCTACAAGGGGAGTTGGAACCCCTGCCCTCCGTCGATTGATCTGGCGTTCACGGCTGAGGGGGTGCCGATCGGCGCCTGGCCCGCGCAGGAGAAGGTTTCACGCCCCAAGGTGATTTCCTGCAAGCCGATGCCGACTTGGCAGCAGAATTGCACGGTCAACCGCGTGCGCAACAGCAGCAAGAACCCGGCGCTGACGGTTTCCGGCCTGCGCTATCTGAACACCTACCTGCACTCTCCCGCGGATGTGCCCCCGCCGTCCGGGGATGTGGAGGAGGCTGACACGGAACCGAATGAGGAGTGATGACGCGCGTTTCCTCAGCTCTTGTTCTGCTGCTGGCTGCCCTGCCCCTCTGCCGGGCGGAGGGGATGGCTGAGGCGCAGCGCGCGCTGCGCGCGCATCACCCGGAGCAGGCTCTCGAGGCTTTGGAGAAGGCGCCGGATTCGCCGGCCGCCGCGTTCTGGCGCGGTCGGGCGCTGCTGGAGCTGCGACGCTACAGTGAGGCGGTATCGTGGCTGCGCCAAGTGCCGGAGGGGGATGCTCTCTTCCCCTACGCGGCCAAGGCGCTGATGTTCTGCGCGAGGGAGTGCCCGAAGGTCGATGTGGAGTCTTGCCTCATGCCCCTGACGGCCAGCAAGGATGCGGAGGTGGCTCGCTTGGCTGCGGCTCTGCTGGCGGAGCATGATTTACTCAATGGGTTGGGTCCCGAATCCGAGGTGGCGGAGCTGCTGGAGAGGGCTTGGCCCGAAGGGGTCGAGTCGGCTCCGGAGCGCCGCTTGCTTGAGGTGTATCGCTTGGCCCGCGTCGGCCATTTTGATGAGGCTCTCGCTCTCTGCCGCATGCTGGAGGCTCAGCCCGGGCTCAGCACGGCACAGCGGCATCGCGTGCGTCTGGCGATGGCTGAGGTGTACTACGGTGAGGCGGAGCGCGGCGAGGCGTCTGAGCGCGTGTCCGCTGCGGACAAGGCGGAGGAGACTTTGCTGCAATTCATTTCGGCGAATCCGGATTCGCCGCTGCTGGAGGAGGCGTTCCGCCGCCTGCATCGCCGCCATGCGTTTGCGACGAGTGATTATGCCTCGAGCAAGCTGGTGGAGTGGGCCACCGATACGCCGCGCGCCCACCGCAGCTGCCTCGCGCTTCAAGAGCTTCAGGCGATTTACAACCTGACGCCGGATGATGCGCGGGCTCTGGCTCTGGTGAATACGGCGCAGAGTTTTTTCCCTCACGAGCCGGCGACGCGGCGCATTTTGCTGGAGCAGACGCGTCGTCTGTTGGCCGCGGGCCAGGATGCGCAGGCGGAGCCCTATCTTCAGTCGCTGAAGGAGGATGATCCCTACCGCCTGTTCTTTGCTGCGGGTGCGAGGGGCTCCCATCCGCAGGAGGCCCTGCCCTTGTATCTGAAGGCGGCGGAGCAGGCTCCGGAGGAGCTGAGGCGGCTTTCGCTGGTGAATGCGCTGTATTGTGCGCTGCAACTCGAGGATGAGCAGACCGCGCGCCGTCTGTTCGGCATGCCGGGGCTCTCGACGGAAACACGCGCGGCCATGCTGTCGACGGGGGCTCTGTATCTGGCTCAGAAAAGTCCGGAAGCGGCCCGTCGCATGCTGGAGGTTGAGCTTCAGTTGCCTCTGGGTGAGGCGGAGAGGACGGATGCGATGATGGATCTCGCGGCCATGCTGCTGAGCTCTCAGCGGGAGCATGCGGCCGCCTTGATCAGCGAGTTTTCGCGGGCCGATCTGCGTCGCTGGCGCGCCGATCAGCTGCTGCGTTACGCGGCGTTTACGGAGGAGCTGACACGCGCCGAGGGCCGAGAGAAGGATGAAGACGAGGCGTCGACGGCTCGACGGATTCTCCCGGAGTTTGAGGCGCTGATGCACCGCCCGGGAACGGAGCGCGTGGCGGCGGAGCTGCGTCTTGCTCATGCGGCTCTGCTATGTGAGGCGGGACGCGAGGCGGAGGCGGTGTCCGAGCTCGGCGCGTTTTTGCGTGAGACGAAGGTGCCGGAGCTTCGCGCGCGCGCCTATCTGGCGCTGGCTCAGGCCTATGACCGCTTCGGGACGTCGCCCGCACGCCGGATGGCGCTCGCGTATCTGAACCGCTGTGAGCAGATTTCCTCGCGCTATCGCCGCGAAGCTCTGGCTCTCAAGGCGCATTTGCTGACGCTGACGGGCAAGGCTGAGGAGGCGCGGAGGCTGCTCGAGAAGGAGCTGGGCGATCAGCAGCATCCGCCCGATGCGCTGGATCGCGCGCGGCTGTGCAGCAGCTTGGCCGACGCTTGGGCTCTGGAGCAGAGCCCTGATGCGGGGCTTTGCGCTATCCGTGCGCTGGAGGATGCCTTGGGTGATCGCCGGCTCCCGGTGCGCTGGCTCTTCCGCCTGCGCCTGCACCACGCCGCGCTCTGCCTGCGCTACGGGTACACGCCGCAGGCAATTGAAGATTTTGAGGCGATTCTGGATGCCGATCCTCTCGCAGAGCGCCACCACCTCGCTTCCGGCCCCTACGTCCTTTACGCGGCCGGCGCCGGCGAGGTGACGGCTTGGCTGGAGGAGGAAGACTACGAGCGCGCTGCCGAGGTGGCGGAGCGCGTGGCGGATCGGGTTTCCTCTGCTGAGACGAGCGAGAAGGCCGCCCGCTATGCCACGCGCCTGCGCAACTGGGCCAAGCAGATTCGCCGCATGCATCCGTCCGACTGAGCCCTCACATCATCCTCACATCACGACGGAGCGCACTCCTGAGCCGCGTTCGCTCGGGGCTCCTTGCCATCACCTTGCCTCCCGTCCTGCCCCATTGAGTCTGCGGAAGAGCGCTCGCGCACGTCGCTTCGGGTGGGTGCTCATGCACTCCTCGGCACCGAGCTCTCGCATCCCTCCCCGCGGACAATCGCTTCGGCTCAGGGCTTCCGCCAAGCCCTCAGAGCCCGCGGGTCTCCGAATTGGGGAGGGGGGAGGTGCCGGATGATCTCCGCTTTCGGAGGTCATCCGGGCTCCTACATGAGCCGGGGGCCGGCGTGAGCCAAGATGGAGGCGTTCTCCGAGAGATGCTCTGGTAATGTCCAGATAACATTTCAGGCAAAACCTCCCCCTTCCGGCTGATACAGCCTTCATCGCCGCCCGAGCAGAGCTCTGAGCAGCCCCACACCCGTGGGGCTCAGCGCAGCTCGCACCAGACGGCGCGGTGATCGCTGGCTCGCGAAGCGTTGCGGATGTCGACGATGCCGGAGCGGCTCTTGCTGCCCATGCGGCGCTGTAGGACGCTGTTGACGAAGATCTGATCGAAGGTGCGGTACTCGCTGCCGGCCTTGTAGTAGAGCGTCCATGTGCCGCCGTCCGAGTCCTCGGGGCTGAGGCGGCGGAGCCCGCGGTTGCCGCCGGTCTTCATCAGCACTTGGATGGACTCGTCCTTGGGTCCGTCGTTCCAGTCGCCGAAGACGAGCACGGGCATGTTCGGCTGGCGCTTGGTGACGGCGTTGATGTAGAGGGCGAGGGTTTGCGCCTCGCGCTTGCGCAGGCTGGCGGCGGCCGCCGGGTCAGAGGAGACGCGGGACTTGAGGTGAGCCCCGAAAATGCGGAAGCGGCGTCCGTCCTTGGCCTGGACGGTGACGTCGAGGATGCCGCGCAACATTTTGCGCCGCTGCTGCCCGTAGAGGCCGTAGTTGGCCTTGGAGTCGTTGCTGACAATGGGGAGCTGAGAGAGGAGGCCGAGGGCGCGGTCTTCACCGTTGCGGGTGAGGACGACGAAGTAGGGGTATTCAAGCCCGCGGCGGCGCAAGCGCTCGCGCAGGTCCTGCAGCGCGCGGGGACCGCCGATTTCGACGAGGCCGACGATGGCGGGCTTGGCGGAGGCGATGACGTCGGCCACGGCTTCGCGCTCGGCCACGGGCTTCATTTTCAGGCGGTATTTGGAGCGCCCCTCGGCATCGTCGACGAAGTAGTTCTCGACGTTGTGCATGAGGAAGACGAAGGTCTGTTGGGCTGCGGGGTCCCGCGCGTCGGTGCTGCGGGCTTCGGTGCGCAGCTCCTCGGGCGCGGCGAGCTGCTCCTGCGGGGCGTCGCCGATGTGAACGGGCTCAACGGCCGATTCGGTGCTCTCCCCTTTGTAGAGACCGACGAGCAGCAGCAGGATGACAAGGACGAGCAGGCCCAGCAGGGAATCGCCCCGCTTGCGGCGGCGACTGCCGCCGAGCAAGAGGCTGAGGAGGCGTCGCACCAGCGAAGCGGTGGACATGCCGGGGATGGGGCTTCGATATCGGGGCATGGGTAGCAGGTGGGGGGATGGTTGGGTGTTCGTTGGGCAGTCGGGCCGCCGTCTGCGCCTCGCGGGGCCGAACTCGCGCGATGGTGGCTCCGGAACGCGGGCGAGAGGGGGGGGGCGACCTGCCCTGTGAGCAGAGCCCGGCGGATGTGCGCTCGGAGCGCGCGCCATCTCACCGCAGAGCGTAGGGGGGGGGTAAGACCCACGAGGAGCGCCGGGTGGGAGCGTCAGACACGAATTGCGGCGTCGGGCTCGGCGTCCCGGCAGGCTCTCAACGCGAGGCTTCGGCGGAAAGCGTAGCCTCAGCGCACGGGAGCCGGCTCCGTGCTCGCTATCTCGCACTTGCGGCTCAGGACTCCTCAGCCAGCCAAGCGGCGACATCCGGCGCGGCGTAGGTGAGGATCATATCGGCACCGGCGCGGCGGATGGAGAGGAGGGTCTCGAGCGTGGCGGCCTTTTCATCGAGCCAGCCTGAGGCCGCGGCGGCCTTGAGCATGAGGTACTCGCCGCTGACGTGGTAGGCTGCGATGGGCAGGTGGGTGTTGAGGTGGAGATCCGAGATGACGTCGAGGTAGAGCGTGGCCGGTTTGACCATCAGCATGTCGGCACCCTCGGCGATATCCAGCTCGGCCTCGCGCATCGCTTCGCGGCGGTTCGCGGGATCCATCTGGTAGGTCTTTTTGTCGCCGAACTTCGGGGCGCTGCCCAGCGCGCCGCGGAAGGGGCCATACAGGGATGAGGCGTATTTGGCGGTGTAGCTCAGGAGGCTGACGCGCGTAAAGCCCTCGGCATCGAGAGCGCTGCGCATGGCGGCGATGCGGCCGTCCATCATGTCGCTGGGCGAAATGATATCGGCGCCGGCGCGGGCGTGGCAGAGCACTTGGCGGCAGAGGGCGTCCACCGTCTTGTCGTTGAGAATCTCATAGCTGCCGTTGGGGTACTCACGCACGATGCCGTCCTGCCCGTAGGTGTTGAAGGGGTCGAGGGCTACGTCCGTCATCACGCACATGGAGGGCACGCCGGCCTTGATGGCCCTGATGGCCCGGGGAACAACGCCCTCGGGGTTCCATGCCTCGGAGCCTTCCGCGTCCTTTTTCTCTTCGGGGACGACGGCGAAGAGGTCCACGCAGCGGATGCCCAGCGCATACAGTCGCGCGCACTCGCCGACGATGCCCTCGATGCTCCAGCGCTTGCAGCCGGGCAGTGATTCGATGGGGGTGTTTTCATCTCCCTCCTGCACGAACATGGGGTAGATGAGGTGGGAGGCGCTCAGCGAGCTTTCAGCAATCAGATCACGCACAACGGCCGACTTGCGGTTGCGGCGGGGACGAATGGGCAGATGCAACATAAGCGGGGCGATTGTAGCACCGGCCCCCCGTGCTGTAAAGGCGAAAGTACTTGCCAAGCTCAGGGCCAAGGGCTACAATGCACGCGCATGAATATCACCCAGATCCGCGACGTTCTCGACAGGGCCGGCATCACGCCCTCCAAGTCCCTCGGGCAAAACTTTCTCATCGACGAGAACGTGGCGCGGCGGATTGTGGATCAGCTCGACCTTCAGCCGCAGGACTGCGTGGTGGAGGTCGGTCCGGGCACGGGGGCTCTCACGGAGTTTGTCGCGCCCCGCTGCCGCAAGCTGATTCTCGTGGAGTTCGATGCCCGCCTCGCGGCCTATCACCGCGAGCGCTGGGCGGACGACGCGCACGTGGAGGTGCACCATGCGGACGGGGCCTCGTGGGATCCCCGCTGCCTCTTTGCGGAGCGTCCGGTGAAGTTTCTGGGCAATCTGCCCTATTCGTGCGGCGGCGCGATTCTCGCCAATTTTCTCACGCAGCCCTGCGCCTGCGAGCGCGCGGTGGTGATGCTGCAAAAGGAGTTCATCGATCGCATTCTGGCCGGGCCGGGAGACGAGGCCTACGGGATTCTCTCGCTGCGGGTGCAGATGGACTGGGTGCCGCAGGCTCTCCGCACGGTGCCTCCCGAGGCTTTTTTCCCGCGCCCCAAGATTGATTCGACGGTGATGCTGCTCACGCCGCGCGACCCGCTGAGCTTGCCCCCCTTCGATCACCGCTTGATGAACTCGCTGATGCAGCGCTGCTATGCCCAGCGCCGCAAACAGATGTACAAGTTTCTGCCGCCGGAGCCGGCCTGGGCCGAGGTGGCCTCGCGCCTCGGCGTCTCGCTGACGGCGCGCCCCGAGGAGCTGAGCCTGAGGCAATGGGCCGAGCTGACGGAGCTCTATGATTCGCACCCGCTGGCGGCTGTCGCGCAGCGCGATGACGAGCTCTTCGATGTGGTGGACTCCGACGATGTGGTGACGGGCCAGGCGACGCGCCGCGAGGTGCACGAGCGCGGGCTGATGCACCGCGCCGTCCACATCCTCGTGTTCAACAAGAATCGCGACTGCCTGCTGCAAAAGCGCTCGATGCTCAAGGACCGCCAGCCGGGCGTCTGGGACTCCTCCGCCGCCGGCCACTTGGATGCCGGGGAGAGCTATGAGGCAGCGGCCGAGCGCGAGCTGGGCGAAGAGCTCGGCATCAGCGGGGCGAAGCTCGTCCGCATCGGCCACCTCGCGCCCTGCGAGGAGACGGGCATGGAGCACGTGGAGCTCTATGCGGCGATGCACGGCGGCAAGGTGCGCTTCCCCGCGGCGGAAATTGCCGGTGTGCTCCCCTTCCCGGCGGAGCTGATAGACCGCTGGATCGAGCGCCGCCCGGAGGATTTCGCCAGCTCGTTCATCACCTGCTGGCGGCTCGTGCGCCCGCACATCGCCACCGCCTGAGACCCTTCCCCGTGATTGCCTCGGGATGTCCCGGCGCCCCTCAGGCTGAGCGCCCGAGGACAAGGCGGCAAGGTCTCTCCTCACTCCCTCCGCTTCTGCGGAGGCGGAGGCACCCAACCAGAGCCCGAGCACGGCTGAGGCGCAACGACACACTCAGCGTTCTGCGCTCAGCGCTCGGGAGGCCTCTCCGGCTTCCCAGTCGCCGCTCAGGCGGTGCGCCTCTCCGTTCAGGCGGAGGGTGAGCCCCGGAGGCTATCCCCCCTTTCCCCGCCCCGCTTCAGTTCGCGGGAGGCGCGGGAGCCACGGCAGGGTCGGGCTTCTCGGTCTTCTCGTCGCGCTTCTTGAGCGGCACGGCGTGGAAGGGCTGAGGCTTCTCTCCCGTGAACTTCGGGTTCATCGACGCGATCTGCGTGTTGGAGACGTTGAAGGTGAAGCTGCCGCCCTTCGCCGCGTCGGAGGCATCCAGGATGTGGTCAAAGACGCAAACAGGGGCGTTGCCGGGCGTCTCGGGCATGACAAAGAGCCCGATCGCCATCGAGGGGTGTTCGCGGCCGTCGAGTTCGCGGATGGTGTACGAGATGGTGTTGGAGCCGCGGCGCAGCCCGCCGGAGATGACGTCGGCGCGGCGTTCGTCGTAAAACTCGTGGGCAGAAATCCCGTTGATGCGCAGGTCAATCTCGCGCCCGGGGCAGTCAACGAAGATCTTGCCGATCAGCTGCGGAGCCGGGCAGGCCGGCGGGATCTCGGGAATCGAGCGGTAGGGGTGAAAGCCGTCCTGCTCCATGAGCACCTTGGTGTCGCGCGCCAGCAGGCGCTTGCGCACCTCGGGGATGCGGGAGAGGTCAAAGCAGCGCGTCTGATCCACCTTCCAGCGGCCGTCCTCGTTGACCAGCAGGATCACGAAGGCCGTGTCCGACGGCTTGCCATCGCCGAGTTGCACCTTGCCGAAGTAGGTGGCCGCGAGCGTATTCCCGTTGCAGGAAGCCACGGAGCCCACGTAGTTGAAGCGATCCAGCGAGGGCATGTACTGGGCCTCGCGGAAGTAGGCCTGCGGATAGCGACCGCGCTGCGAGACAATGAGGTTGCGCACCTTGCGCACACGCGAGCGTGTGGTGCAGCGCTCCCATTCGGCCAGATTGCCGCCGTTGGCGTGGCAGACGCGCCAGGTGTTATACACCAAGTCCGCAATTTCGCGGGCTCTCTCCTGATGAGGGAGCCTCAGCGGGGCTTCCTGCTTCGGCTGCTGCGCCATTTCGCGCTGAGCGATGTGGCGACGCGTCGCGGCGTCGAGTGCGTCGTTGCCCACTTGTGCCCATGCAGCGGGGAGGGCGGCGGAGACGGCCAGAAGAGAGTAAAAAAATGGTTTCATGCCTGCATCCAGACTACATCAAGCTTGCTTTTATGGCAAGAAAAATGCATACTGTCCGCGCAATATGACATCCTTTCTCCCTCACCCGCATGCCGCAGCCGAAGGCCGAAGCCGGCGCTGGCTGGAGCGGGCGGACTCTTTCGAGTGGAAGCAATTTGCCGATGGCGTTGCGCTCAAGGTGTACATGATTGCGCCGCAGGGGCACTGCGCGGAGCGCCGCGCGCCGGCCGTCATGTTTTTTCACGGCGGCATGTGGATGCTCGACTACGTGAGCGAGTTCAGCTCGTGGGCTCTGCACCTCGCCAGCCGGGGCATTGTCTGTTTTTTGCCGGAGTATCGCACACGAGCGCGCTTCGAGGTGCTGGCCGATGATATCGTTCAGGACGGGCTCGACGCCTGGACCTGGCTGCACCGCAACGCGGAGGCTCTCGGGATCGATCCCGCACTCATCACGCTGGCCGGTTCGGATGCCGGCGGCCTGATGGCGCTCAATGCCGCCATGCAGCCCGAGACGCCCCGCCCCTGGTGGAAGTTCATGGCCAAGCGCGAGCTGCCGCTCATGCCGGCTGCTGTCGCCATCTTCCGCGGCATTGTCGATGTCGAGGCTCCCGAGGCCCGCCTCCTCAATGTGATGCGCGACTCGACGAACCCGGCTGCGCTCAACCCCTGCGACCTGCTGCGCCACCACCTGCCGCCGCTCTTCTGCGCGCACGGGCTCGAAGACCCGTTGCTGGACTGCGGCATGCGCGAATGGTTCTGCGAGATCTGGACAAAGCTCGGCAATCGGGCCGAGTTCATCGCCTGCCCGGGTGCGGATCACACCCTGACGAACTTTGAAGTCAACCCCGCCGCCTTTGAACAGATGCTGCTGGCGTGGGAGACCTTCATGGTCAGTCTGAAGCTCTGGCCGGAGTCCGCCGCGGAGCCGGCCGCCCTCATGGAGTGAGGGCGGCGTGGATGCAAGCGAGGGCGAAGTGCGGGGGTATGTGCCGCCCGGTCGTGCCGTTCTGCCCGCTTCCTCCCCCGAACATGGAGACCGGAGGCGGCGACTGCGGGAAAGGCAAGCCTCAGCAGGGCGTCGAAAGCCGGGGAACGCTCCGCCGCACCGGCCCTCCGCCTCCCCGCGCGTCGTGACATGCGGGGCACTCCACCGAGCCGCCCCTGGGGCCGGAGAGGGCATTCAGGGCGCGGGGCGCGCTCGCGGTCAACGCAGGCCGCGCAGCAGCAGCTCGGCGTTGTTCTGCGTCGCCGCGATATTGCGCTTGAGCGTCTCCAGCCCCTCCCAGCCGGGCAGCATCGCCAGCTGGCGGCGCAGCTGAAGCACGCGCACCAGCTCATCGGGGTGATAGAGGCGGTCATCGTTGCGCGTACCGCTCTGGGGAATGGAGATGGCCGGGTAAATGCGGCGCTCGGCCAAGTCGCGATCGAGGCGAATCTCCATATTGCCCGTTCCCTTGAACTCCTCGAAGATGATCTCGTCCATGCGAGACTCCGTATCGACGAGGCAGGTCGCGATAATCGTCAGACTGCCGCCCTCCTCCACATTGCGCGCCGCACCGAAAAACTTGCGGGGCTTCTCCAGAGCGTTCGAGCCGAGGCCGCCGGACATCGTTCGCCCGCCCACTTGATTCGCGTTGTACCCGCGGGCCAGGCGCGTGAGCGAATCGAGCATGATGACGACGTTGCGGCCCTGCTCCACGAGGCGCCGCGCCCGCTCGAGCACCAAGTCGCTGAGCTGTGCATGGCGCTTCGAGGGCTCATCAAAGGTCGAGGCGTAGACCGGGGCGTCCACCGTCTCCTCAAAATCCGTCACTTCCTCCGGGCGCTCGTCGAGCAGCAGAATCAGCAGGTCGAGATCCGGGTAGTTGGCGCGCAGCGAGCCGGCAATCGTCTTGAGCAGCACCGTCTTGCCGCCGCGGGGAGGCGCCACGATGAGCGCGCGCTGTCCGAGGCCCAGCGGAGTGATCAGATCCAGCACGCGCATGGAGGCCGCCTTGTTCACGTTGTTCTCGAGAATCAGGCGCTCGCGGGGGATGAGCGGCGTGAGCTTCTCAAACTCCTTCGGCGCCTGAAAATCGGCAGCCGGAACACCCTCGATCTGCAGCAGTTCATCGACCACCAGCGTACCGTTCTCGCGGGGGTGGCGCGGCAGGCGCAGGCGCGCCGACACCTCCTGACCGGGGCGCAGGCCGAAGCGGCGCACCAGCTCGTTCGGCAGCAGGGGATCATCCTTGCCGGGGCGGAAGCTGCGCGCACCGTCGCGCAGTACTACCTCGCCGCCTGGGCAGAACTCCAGCACCCCGCTCGCCAGCACCTGAGCGCCGCTGTTGAGGTGGAAGCGCATCAGCTCATAAGTCAGCTCGGCGCGCGGAAGGCTCAGCGCATAGCGCAGCTCCGCCTCGCGGGCCATGGTCACCAGCTCATTGAGCGGCAGGAGCCTCAACTCGTTGATGCGGAAGACGCGGGAGCGCGCCTGAAGAGCCTTCACCTCGGGCGCAATCCACGTATTGAAGAAGACCTGCACCTGAGCCTGCATGCGCACGCGGGCCCCTTCGTTCCAGAAGACCACGTCCGCCCGCCGCATCTTCTCGTCCGTCGGCATCTGAGCGCCCATCAGCAGATCGGCCTCCTGCTCCGAAAAGCCGTTGCGGCGCATCAGGCGCGCCTTCTGCGTCGACGGGCTGCACGCCACCACACAGACCATGTCCGCCGGGAACTCGGACTCGGATTCAAAATACAGCGGCGCATCGAGAATGAAGGTATGCACATCGTCACGCTCGCGAGCAGCCTGCACCGCTTCGGCATACGCCGCCGCCAGACGCGGGTGCACCACGCGGCCGAGCGCGGCGCGCTTCTCCGCATCGCTCTCGACCAAGCGCCGCAGGCTCTCCGTGCTCAGCTGCCCCTGCTCATCGAGCACCTCGGGACCGAGCACTTGGGCCAGCTCTTCCGTGAGAGCACCGCTCTCGCGAAGCCGACGCGCCTGCTCATCACAGTCAAAAATCTCAACACCCTTGCCGCCGAGCTCCGTGAGCATCCCGACGGCCGTGGATTTGCCGGAGGCGATTCCCCCTGTTACAACGATGACCTTCATCGCGGGCATTCTAGCAGCGAACGGCGCCTCATTCAAGGATAAAGAGCAGCAGCGCCCCGCCTTCACCTGCCCGCCACCCGGCGGAAGAGCAGCCAGCCGTGGCTCTGCGCGACGCGCTGCCACGCGCCCGCAGCGCTCAGCTCCGCGCTGAGCGGAGATCCGTCCGGCACCGCGAGAAAGGAGCCCTCCGGGCAGTCGCGCCAGTCGCCGGACCAAGCGCGGGCGTGCCCGGCGGAATAAAACTGCGCCGAATAGGGCACCGAGCCGACGTAGTAGAGCGGCTGCTGCCGCTCCCAGCCCTGCAGCAGCTCCCGCTGGCAGCGGTACTCAACGTAGCGGAAGCCGCCGCCGGCCAGAAAGAGCGCCGTCGTCACCAGCAGGGGCACGCAGGCGAACACCAGGTTGCGGGCGTGCCGCGAGCGCCACAGGCGCTGCACCAGCAGCATGCACCAAGCCGGCGCCGCCGGCAACACATAGGCCGGCAGAATATTGCGCGCCGCCGTAAAGAAAACCAGAGGCGCCAGCGCCCAGCACCACAGATACCAGCTCTCGAAGCGGAACCCCGCTGTCTCCCCCGACGGAGCAACACCGCCGCAGACTTCTCCGGCGGGGCAGGTGACGGCCCCCTTCTCTGCTCCCTTCTCCGCCTCCCTGCGGCGGGCGCTGCCCCTGTCGCCCTCCCGGCCGCGGAGGCAAGCGGGAAGGCGCAGCAAAAAGGGCAGCAGCAGCGTCCACGGCAAAAAAGACTCCAGCGCGTAAATCCAAATCGTCCCGATGCTCCGCGAGTGACCGGCCCCGTACAGATCACCGCTCCAACCCTTCACCAGATAGCGCTCAAAATGCTCACCGACGATGAAGTAGCGCAGAAAGCCCGGCGTCCTGCACTCCGCCGCCCAATACCAAGGCACCACCAGCACCAGCATCAGCAGGCAGCCGCTCACCATCGGCAAGCGGCGGAACAAGAGTCGCCACTGGCCGCTCCGCAGCGCCCACAGGAAAACAGGCAGGCCGCCGAGCATCAGCGCCAAGGGGCTCTTGCTGAGCAAACCGATAGCCAGACCGACAAAAAACGCATAGCCCCAGATGCGGTGAGCCCCCTCCTCCATCGCGCGCCGGAACGACACGAGCGTCAGCGTCGTGCCCAGCGCCAAAAAGGCATCCGTCATCACCGAGCCCGAGGCGATCACGCCAATCACGCTGCTCAGGAACACCGCGGCACAGGCCAGCGCCATCTCCGTATCGACGCCGCGGATATCAGGCTCCTTCGCCTCCGCGCGCGGCTCCACAGCACCCAGTGCCCCCTCCCGCGTCGCCGCCCCCGCATGGGCGCGGCGGAAGGGCCAGCAGAAAAACAGAGCCGCCATCCCCACGGCCGCGAGATAGGGAGCGAAGCGCGCGGCGAACTCGCTGACGCCGAAGAGTTTCATCGTCAGCGCGCTTCCCCAGAAAGACAGCGGAGGCTTGCCCCAGAACGGCACCCCGTAATCAAACTGCGGCTGCAACCAGTTGCCCGTCTCCAGCATCTTGCGCGCCATCTCGCCGTAGCGCGCCTCCGTCGTGTCCATGAGGGGGTAAGCCCCCAGACTGCCCCAGCGCAGCACCAGCAGCGCCAGCACCAGCAGCAGCAAGTGAACCCGCAGAGCCCCATAGCGCGCACAGAGCCGCGCATGCCCCTCGCGGAAGAGCTGCCCCGGCGAGCGCAGATCGGGCCACAGAAAGCGGAAGGCTCCCTCCATGAACAGCAGAGCACCCGCCATCATGGCGGTTTGCAGCACCGGCATCCGAAAAATCTGCGTGAGATCCGGAACCGCCGTCATCGCGATCAGGTCGCCGAAGAGGCTGATGATCCCGTCGCGGTAAATCTCCGGCATCCCGCTCGTGTTCATCACACCCTCAGGGAGACTCAGGAGGGTGAAGGCCGCTGCCGCCGCGAGCAGCAGCAGCGCCGCCCGCTGCCACGCCGGCGGCACCTGAATGGCGCGCGGAAGGAGGCGGCCGCGCAGCGCATAAAAGGTCACCGCCACGCAGGCGAGCATCCCCAGCAGCCACCACGCGACGCCGGGCAGCGTGGCGAAATAGTGCAGCGTGCCCGCCGGATTCTGAAACAGCTCGGCACCCAGAATGCCGAACTGATCACCCGAGAGCACCTCGCTGAGCTCCTCCGCCCCGCTGAGCAGCATAAACAGAGCGAACAACAGCGCCGTGCAGCAGCGATCCCGCTGACTCCCGTGATACGCCGCCGGCAGAACGAGCAGGTAGCACAAATACGGCAACAGGCAGAAAAAAACCGAGGCCCCCAAGTCGCAGGCCCAGTAAAGCAGCCCCTCATCCCCGCGGCCCGTGCCTCCGCCCCGCAACGCTACCAGCGCAAACTCCAAAATATCATACACAACACTCACGAAGGCGAAGGGCATGAGCCTCGCCACCACATACGCCAGCGCATTCATCACGGCCTTGAGACACGAGAAGAGCTACTCCTGTTGAAAAAATAGGATTTTATTCACGCCCCGGGGCGGAGCCTCCGAGCTCCGCGCACCCATTGCGGGGAGCTCGCACTATCCGCGATGGCGCTCGCAAGCGCCTTCGGCGCCTCAAAGGGAGGCAAGGGAAGCCCGCGCTTGGCCCTCTCCGACCGCGCTCAGGAGCCTTGCCAGACGAAGCGCGGTGCCTTGACGCGAAAACCCGAACCTGATATCATGCGAAAGCCCTCGGATCTCTCATCCCCACCCATGAACATACCGACCTTTTGGATCAAAGAGCGCCGCCGCCTCAGCGACGGCACCTGCGTGCACCTGCGCGGCGTATCGAACAGCTCCATGGACGAAGCCCGGGCGAAGCTGGAAGAGCGCGCCCGCATCTGGGAACAGCTGCTCAGCCGCCCGAAAGCCTCCCGCGAAGCCATCGACGACTTCCGCCGGAGCCTGCGTCGGCTCGACGGCCACGACGAAGGCCCCTACAGCGCCGGCATTCTCGAACCGATCGAGCAGCGCCTCGATGATAAAAACATCGTCACCCGCAACCGCTACGGCAGCCTCGTCCTCAACACGACCCGCCTCTGCTTCGCGGACGTGGATCACTTTCCGCCCCGCGGTTTGAGGCAGCGACTCGCGGCCCTCTTTCACGGCAAGCGGGCCGAGCAGCGACTGCTCGAAGCCCTCGACGCCATAAGCCGGAGTGATGAGCACTTCGGCGCCCGTCTCTACCGCACCGCGCACGGCTGGCGCATCATCCTGCGCAAGGTCGAACTCGGCTCTGAGCAACAGCGCCGCCTCTTTGCCGACCTGAACGTCGACCCTCTCTACACGAAGCTCTGCGACAGCCAGCTGTGCTGGCGCGCCCGCCTCAGCCCCAAGCCCTTTCACCTCGGCCTGCCCCGCTTCCCCCGGCTCGAGGACTCCCTCGGTGCTCCGGAAGTCATGGCGGACTGGGTCACCCGGTACGAAGAGCGCACTGCGCATCTGGCCGTCTGCCGACTCATCGACACCGTAGGGCGCAGCATCGCCGACCCCGTGCTCGATTACCACGACCGCACCACCCAAGCTCTGAAGGGCGACCTTCCCCTGGGATGAGCCGTCGAACCATTCGGAGAGCCGCAACCTCGCCCCCAGGGTCGTGCATCCGGCCACACTCGCCCCCCGACGCCATCCGGCGCGAGGGTGCTGCTCACACAGCCCCTCGGGGCACCTGCGCGGCAGAGCCGCGGCTGACCACGCCCTCCGCTGCCCGAGCACGCATTTGGCGAGCCTTGCGCCATCCGAGAGCCCTCCGTGTTGCCGCGGGAACGGCACAGCCGATGCTCCGCCCGAAGCGGGGCATCCCCGCTCCGAACGGATCGTGACAGCATCAGGAGACACGCAAAGCCCCATGAGGAGCGTTCCCGCGCCTCACTCCTCGGACGGCTGCTCCGTCAACACCCCGTCGCGCAGCACGTAGCGCCGCGGCTCGGGACGGGGACTCTTCATCTCAGCAGGATGCCAGGGATCGCACAGATAGACAGAGCCATCCTCCTCCACGCTGACCAGCGCCTTGTCAAGCCCTTTCACCACCAGGCTCAGCCCCTCCGAGGCACACACAGGATGACGCTCCGCATCCCTCGTGCGCAGCGAATAAATCGCCAGCTTCGGTCTGTCCGTCGGCGTCGCATACTCCACCAACAACTCCGGCAGGCCATCTCCATCCATATCATACAGACGCAACCGAGGACTGTGGCCATGGAGAACATCCACCATCAGGTAGCGGGGCCCATCCACCTGCCGCCAGTCGGGTGTCGAGCCGCCGTACTCCGCCACAATATATAAATCAGACGGGCCTAGGCCCCCTCCCCTGCCGTCCGAACACACACCAATATGGTGAATGAAAAACGGAGAGCGCCCCGGCAGATCAGGAACCTTCAGCCACTGAGCAAAACGCAGAACAAGCTCGGAAGGCGGTGCCGACTCCTCGGAAGCCCTCGCCGCAGGGGCAGGGGGAAGTGCCGACTCGCCGGAGCCGGCAGCCTCCGCCGGAACGAAACCTGCCACGGCGGCGCCCAACAGAATTTTTCCATAAACTTTCATCTTCATCGTCAAGAGATCGTTGTCGGAGACGAGAGCCGCGACGGCCCCATCCTCTCTATCAGATTAACCGCCGAGCCCACAGATATCAAGGAGGAAGCCACCGTATGACACAGCGCGAGCCCGGCTCGCACAACGAGTTCGAGACACCTCTGCCATCGGCAGCCCCCTGCTCTCCTGAGCGCTCTCCGGCGCACCACCTCCTCCTGACTCCCGGAGCGAGCCACGAAGCGCCGCAGAGTGGTCAGGCACCCGCGGAAAGGCGCATCGGAGGAGCGGGCGTTACTCGCCTTGCCCCTTCTCCGGACTCAAGCGCGCGATCTCATCAAGCGCAGCCTCCCATCCTCGCGATGCCGCCTCGCGGAAGCAGGTGAGAGCCTGCTCATCGCTGCGAGGCACCCCCTTTCCTCGGGCGCAGCAGAGCCCCAGAAGATACGCAGCCTCAGCATCCCCTCTCTCCGCCGCCCGTCGGAACCAGAGCGCGGCTTCTTCATCCGACGCCGCCACCCCCTTCCCCTGAGCATAGCACAGGCCAAGGCGCGTCATCGCCCGAGGAAAACCGAGAGACGCCGATGCACGGTAGAGGCGGAAAGCCTCCTCATCGCTCGGGGCAACACCCTGACCGGTCTCGCAGCACAGCCCGAAATTGAACAGGCAAATGGCCTTGCCCCAACGGTCTCCCCCCCGCGGGCAGCTCCACACCCTCGGCAACCTCAATCCGAGAAACTGAGGACGTCCGAAACTCCGAGTGCCCCCTTACAGATACAGCGCAGCGTACTGCTTGAGCTCATCCGCATGCTGGTAAATATCCACAGGAGATTCCAGGGGGATGCGCTTCTCGTTGCGCTCCTTATCCAAGAGAATGAGGGTTTTCTGCGTTGAGTTGTACAAAAAGCGGCAAAGCGGCTTGCGAACATTGTAGTCCAGCAGCACACCGCAGTAGCTGCGCGTATCCTTGATGAAGACGCGATGCGGGTCGACCACCTGAGACAAAATGGCCCGCACGATGTAAAAGGACTCCAGCTCTTCCTCTGTCGTCACGATCCCCGGATCGGCCTTCACATTGTCGTCCGCAACCTTCTCCGGCTGCTCGGCAGGTGCCTCACTGTTCTCCACGGGCGAAAGCGGAGCCAGAGGCGTCACCCCGTCGATGGCACTCTGCAGGCGCTCGCTGATTTTGCCGTTCAGCCACTCGCGGAAAGCCTGCATCACCAGCGCAGTGAACTGTTCTCGCACACTGTTCGTGAGCATGCCGCTATACACCTGCTTCGCAAAATAACGGACAAACTCATCACTAGGAGCCTCCAGCTCTTTATCGAAGAGATTCTGAATCTGTCTCTTGTATTTCAACTCAGAGGCATTGCTCAAGATGTTCCCCAAGTCGTAATGGCTCTTGGTGAATTTCTTCAGGACAGCCACCTTCTTCGGATCCACCTCCAGCATGGAGAATTCAAAGAAAGGCTTGTCATCCATAATGTTCGGAGATTCGATATCCGTATAGAACTGATAGTCTATGCCATTTGTTAAAATGGCCAAACGAGCCTCCGTGCAGCTAAAATAGCGGAAGAGCTGATTCGCGTGCTTGACGTTCAGCGGCGTATTGACAGCCTTACATTCCACCAAGATGGCGGGTTTACCCTCCCACATAATCACATAGTCAACCTTTTCATTCTTTTTGGTGCCGACGTCCGACGTGTACTCGGGAACCACTTCAAAGGGATCGAAAACGTTGTACCCAAGAGCCTGAAGGAAGGGCATGATAAGCGCATTCTTCGTCGCCTCCTCCGTCTGGAGAGTTTCGCGAAGGCGCGGCACACGTGCTGATAACTGCGTAAGATTGTCAATAAAGTCCATGGTAATCCTGAGTTGTCCAGATGATACCTTTTAGATTAAAAAATGTCAAGATAGATTTTGAAACCGCGGAAGCTTTTCAGATGCATCCCTTCATCTTCTCAACGGTTGATTTCATCGGCGTTCCCGCCACCGGCATGCTTCCCCCGCCGGCACGCCCGCCAAAGGATCCCGATGAGGATGGGGAGGGAGATGAGGGTGTAGGCCATCGTACCCGCCAGCCCATTAGCCCACCAGTGCAACGCCGTGTCCTCCACACGCGGCGCTCCCGTCGTGAAGAAACCTCCAGGAAAGCGAGCGAGGACATTCTGCACCAAGGTGATCAAGAAGACCAACAGCGCGACGGAAGCGATTCCCACGTCCCAGCGGCGGATCGCCGGCCAGATGTTCCAGATCTCCGTCTTGAGGGCCAGCAGCAGGAGCAACGTCTGCGGCACGCCGTACAGGGGAATGCCCATCAAGATTCCCTCACCCCCGCCGAGAAGACAGACGGCGAGCGTGACAACAAGCTGGGTGCACAGGTAGATGAATAAGATGGTTTTCATGCGCGGGTATGCGCGCTGCTGCGTTCCGCTCCCTTCCCGGAAGCCCACGGCGGTCGTCCATCGAGCGCGGCAGCGTGTGCAGATACGTTATAGCACGCCAAGCCCAGCAGTTAAAGTCTTTTTGAACGACCTCGGCGGGGATGATACAGGACCGCCGAGGCGCCCGACCCGCCGTCGATGGGGAGCCGCGGCCGAAATCGGCTCACGGGCTTGTCTTCGCCTCGCCGTGCGCCGCTGCGCCCTCAATTCGCCGGAGGGCCTGTTGAGCCCCTTCGTGCCCCTGCTCCGCTGCCATACGGTACCACTTAGTAGCCTGCTCCCGGGATCTCTCCTCCATCACCAGTCCCTTCTCATAGATCTGCCCCAGCTGATACTGAGCTTGCGCATTTCCCGCCTCTGCCTTGGGCATGAGCTGTTCCGGACTCGCCGTACAGCGCTCAATCAAGGCATAGCTTTCTCCGCCGGTGAGTTCAAGCCCTTTCACATCGTAGATACTGCCGTAGTCCGGCGAGAAAAAGCGTTTCGTCCAATAGCTGCGCACCTCGTTCGGCGAGACGGACCTACCGCCCTTCTCCTTCAGACGACTCAGTGCCCACTCGACCGGACTCTGAACCAGCATTGCCTCTTCCCCCAGCTCTGCCGCTCGCAGATCCGGGAAGCCGGAGACGATGAGCGAGTGCCGCAACTCCTTCGGATACTCCGGGTCGACGATGGTGACCGGCACGCGCGCCACCTCGTCGTAGATCTTGACGGGCCCCTCCGTGTTGGTGTGGTCCTCAAACACTTCGTAGATGACTCGGGCATTCGGGTAATTTTTCCCGATGTCTGCCAAAAGCTTGTCTCGGCACTCGGAGAGGGGAAAGGACTTCTGTTCCGCGCGCTCGCCGCAGGCGGTCAGGCCAACGGCGCAGCAAAGGGCGATCGCCGCCGGCATCATGGGTCTCAGAGAATGAAAATCGGTCATTTTTTTATGGTGTTTTCGACGGGCCTTCTCCCGGCACGCCGTTCCCGTCACAGGGAGGAGGTGCAGCGCCCGGGCGGAGTCCCGCCGCCTTGTGGATCAATCTATCAAGCTCAGTGGCCGCCGTCAAATACCCTTGTCGACAGTTGAGCCACAAAAAGTGTCATCCGGAGCGGCGGCGCCGTGACGCGCCCGTCCTCGCTGTAAGGAAGCGGGTGCGCGGAATCTGCGCGGCACTCACCGGCGTCCTCGCGCGTGTGGCAGAGGAGCGTGGGCGGAACGACGCAGCCTGCCGGGCTCCGTCCGCTCGAGCTCAGAGCGAGGAGACCTGCTGATTCATGACGTCGCGGGGCAAGAGCCCGGCCTTGTTGCGGCGCGCCGGGTCGGCGCCCCGCGCTTCGAGGGCTCGCATCGTCTCGCGATTCCCTTGGGCGGCGGCTTCGTGCAGCGGCGTATTCCCCAGAGAATCCTCCGCATTCGGGTCGGCCCCCGCCTCCAGCAACAGCTCAACGGCGCCGTTCTGCCCCTGTGCTGCGGCCAGATGCAGCGGCGTGCGGTCGTAGTGATCCCCGGCGGCGGGGCTGCTGCCGGCTTCCAGCAGCAGGGCCACGAGAGCCCGATCCCCGCGCTCGGCAGCCACATGCAGAGGAGTGCAGGAAAACGAGCCCCGGGCGTCCGTGCGGGCTCCGGCGGCCAGCAGCAGGCGAGCCGTGGCCGCATCCCCGCGGCGAGCCGCTTCGTGCAGCGGGGTGTTGCCCTGCCCGTCGCAGCTCTGAGCCGAGGCCCCCGCCTTCAGCAACAGCGCCGCGCAGCCCGGGTGCCCGCTCTCCACGGCCCGCGACAGAGGCGTTTGCCCGGCGCCCGGCTCGATCCCCGCGTCCGCCTCGGCGCCGGCATCCAGCAACAGGCGGACACAGTCCTCCCGACCGTTCGCAGCCGCCGCCATCAGCGGGCAGGTCCAGGGAGCTTGCTTCGGATCTCCGGCCTGCGGGTTCGCCCCGGCGTCCAGCGCTCGGCGAAGCGCCTCCGCATCGCCGGATGCGGCCGCCGCCAGCAGGGCGGCATCCGCCCGATGCTGCCGCGCACTTTCGTCAGCCGTGAGGCCGGACTTGTCCCGCGCCCCCTCCTCAGCCCCCCGCTCGAGCAACAGGCGGGCGGCTGCATCCTGCCCGGTCTCCCGCGCCAGATGCAGCGGGGTGGAGCCGTCGCCGTTGCGCACCTTCACGTCGGCACCGGCATCCAGCAGCAGGCGCAGCAAGGGCAGGTCGCCCAAGCGTGCCGCGATATGCAGAGCCGTATTCCCGTAGCGATCGCGAGCCTCCGGATCGGCGCCGCCCGCCAGCAGAGCCTGCACCTGCTCGCAGAGCCCGGGCATCGGCTCATCGGCCTCCCGTTCATCCTCCGCAGCGCTCAGGAGGGCAAGCAGCGGCGTGTCTCCGGCCTTGTTCACGGCATCGGGCTCGGCGCCAGCCTCCAGAAGCAGGCGCACACAGGCCGCATCGTGAGCCCGGTGGAGCGGGGTATCGCCGAACTGATTCACCAAACGGGGATTGCCGCCGGCGTCGAGCAGCAGGCGCAACACCTCGGCGTTGGCGGCCAGATGCAGGGCTGAGCCCCCGAGCTCATCCTCGAGGCACAGAAAATTGACGTCGGCACCGCCGGCGAGGAGAGCGCGAACGCAGTCCGCGTGCCCCTCCTCCGCGGCGACGGTGAGAGCCGTCGCGCAGGTGATCGGATCGCCGCCGTCCCACCACAGCTCCTCATTCACGCGGGCTCCGGCTTTCAGCAGGGCCTCGACACAGGCGACGAAACCGCCCTCCGCCGCTGCGTAGAGGGGAGTCTGCGGATCCTCGGGGTCGCGGGCGTTGGCGGAGACGCCGCTCGCGAGAAGTTGGCGCAGACGCGTCACATCCCCGCGGGCAGCGGCGTCCAGCAGTCTGCGGGCATCCTCCGCCGATGCTCGTTGCTCCTGCTGCGTCTCGGCGCGGGGGGCGAGAGGCGCAGCAGTCTGCGCCTGACCGGCCGGGGTCTCGGCAGGGGCGGATGCAAGGCCGGCGGTGGCGAGCAAGCTCAGCAGGCCGGCGGTTAAGGTCATCTCGTTCATCGCGTGGGATAGGGTTCGATGTTGCTGCGTTTGCGGCCGCCGACGGGAGAAAGCGGCCCAAGGGATGCGGGCATACGCCGCGGCGGGGGCGACTGTGTGGCCCTTCTCCGTTATATATCACACAGGCTGAGGGGAAGACAAGTTTTTTCCGCAAGGCCATGCACCTTGCCGCAGTGCAAGCGGCGCCTGAACGTCCACGGCCTGCCGCATCGGACGGCGTGACCGGAGCGTTCTGAGGAGCGAGGACGACCGAGTCCCCGCGGCTCACCTGCGCGCGCGAGCCGCTTCCGTCTGCGCGATAAGCCGCTCGACGGCCTCGCACTCGGCGCTGAGCCGCTGCATGTCGCGATCCAGCCGCTCCCGCATCTGCTCGAGCTTCCACAGGCGGCAACGCCACCACTCCGCCTCGCTTTTCGGCTCGCTCATCGGCAGTTCGCGGGGGATGTCCGTCCACCGGATGAAGCAAGCCATGCCTCCGGCCGACCGCTGCAACAGCGAAATCAGGAAGCCGAGCTCCGCCTTCGCGGCGCAGGGATTCCCCTCGAGTATGCGGAGCTGCTCGATCCACCGTTTCGCTTGCGCACGTCGGAAAACGCACTTGCTGAGGGCGAGAACCAGCAGAGGATAAAAGGGAGCTTGAACGAGCAGGTCCTCGTCGGCCGAGAACCAGCGGTCGAGCGCGGCGTTCGGGACGCTCTCCGCCCGCTTGAGGAGGCGCTCGAGGAGCGGGGCGTTGTGCGCCTTGAGACAGGCGCTGATGCCGATGATGAGCCCCTCTTGGTCTTTGACCAGCGCGAGGGCCTCCTCGCTGTTGCCGGTTCTGACGGCAACGGAGATTTTCCGGCGGCGAAGGCGGGCGCCTTCATCGGAACGCCCCTGTGCCGAGGACGGCGCGTCCTCGGGCCCTTGGTGGGTGAGGAAGCCGTACCCGTTGACGGAGTAGATCTCCATCGGCACGCCGGCGAGGGCGAGTCGCTCCTGAATCCGGGCGCCGTGCGAGACGCGATCGGTGACAAGGCCGATTCCTTCGGGCGACGGATGGGCCTCAGCCTCGTTGTGGAGAAGCTCGATGAGCGCATCGTCCGAGCTGTCCTCCTCGCCGCGCAGGCGATCCAAGCGCACCACGCGCACCGCAGAGGGCGCCTCCTGCGCGAGCGCCGCGAGGAGGGGCGCGTTTGGGAGTTCACCCTCGCCGGAGGCTGCGATGATGAGCGACGCCCCGGCCTCGATGAGGGCGGGTTTGATGTGCTGCAGCAGGAGGCCGACCTGCGGATGATACAGGGCGGAGGTCTCGACGATAAGGGGCTTCGCCTGCACGATGGCGGCCAGAGCCTGATACGCGAGATGATCGTACAGGGCTTGCTTCTCTTCGGCTGGTTCGAAGGGGTCGTACAGACCGCCCCATTCGCGGAGGGACAGGGTGCTGAGGCGTCCGGGGCCCTTCCCGTCGAGGCTCGAGGGACATTGTTCGCGCAGGGATTTGAGCAGCTCGATATCGCGAGAGACCACGATTTGCGAGCAGTCATTCCGCTTGAGCCGCACCGCCTGCTGAAGGGCCGTGCGCTCGCTGACATCGCCCCAAGGCTCTCCGCTGCGCAGGATGAGCCGGCCGCTCTCATCCCACTCGGAATCGGGGCCGAACATGATGTGGAGGCTTCTGAGCGAGGCGGGCTTTCCCGGGGCCTTCCTCACGGACGTGTAGAGGTCGTGCAGCTCGATTCTCTTGGAGGGCGGATACCACGAGATGTCATCGCCCTCGAGCCATTCCCCCGGCATGGGGCGCCGGTAGCTCGCGTCGACACAGCGGCAGCTTCGGCACAGGGCTTCATAGCCGGGTGCGACCATGAGGACGTGATCGTTCTCGAGCATCCGAGATCCGACGACGGTATCGAGCAGGACGCGGCCGACCGTGCCGATGAGGGCATCGGAGGCGAGGTAGACAAAATCCGCGCCGGAAAGGAGGTCGCGGTAGCTGTCCATAAGCGGCTCAATTGTGCGGCGGTACGCGAGATATTCCATTCCTTTCGTTGACATGGCGGGATTCAGGGAGCTTGTGACTTTCGTGAAGGCGGCTGGGCTGAGCTTCGGGCACGGCGGGTAAAATAGTGCGGGCTCGCTGGCGACTGATGCGATTATATCACATTTTATTTTTCTGTCAATTCATTTCGGCTTGAGCACCTGCGTTCACAAGTGCCGCTTATCACTCCTAATCCTTTACATGTATGTCGTTAATAAATTGCGTCGCAGTTTGCATCATGGGTAGTGGCGCATGTCTGAACCGGAATATATCTTATAGAAAACATCCTTCATATGAGATGCCGGCGGCTCGCGTGTCGTTCGCGACGTCTCGGACACGGGCTCGCGCGCGGCTTTTTCTCTCTCCGAGACGACGTGCGCGGGCCGACGGGGCTCACGACCGGGACGCTCAACAGCTAAGGATTCGACCTCGGCTCGCAGAACGCAAAGTGCCCCCCTGCTCCGCTGCGACCTGCGTCAGCAAAGCTCACGCAGGTCGCGCGTTTTTCGGCGAAAAAGATCCTTGAGGACTCTGCGCTCCCATTCCTGATCGATCTCGATCTTCACTCCAAGCTTTCTCTCTGCCAGCATAATGGCTTCCACGTCGCAGAAATCCGAGTATGGGTTAAACAGGATGTCGGACAATCGATCATCCGGGTACAAATACGGCGTGGGCAGACTCATGATGCGCGCTACTTCGCGATGCAATCATCATCCGGGACAGCATCGGAGCAAGTCCAGGCCTGCTCGTATGCACCTCGCGTTCTCCCTCGCAATGAGCGACGCCACTCCCGATTCTGACGTCGGAGCTGCTGACTCCGCCGCCAAGAGGAGAGGAGGTTGGCAAAGGGAGAGATAAGGTATTGCGAGAGTTTCATGATAAACGTGGCCCTGCCTGTGCTCGAGTGATATTTCCCGGCTGTGCGGAATCACCGCAGAGGGGGCATGACTGCACGGAAGACTCCGCGAGCACCCCGCTTCGTTCTCAGCTCCGCTGATGGGAAATGCGCTGCCCGACCTGGCTGCTTCGGCTTCATCCTGTCCTTGTTTGCAGTTGCGTTGTTCCGGCAGTGCCCCGTCTTGAACAACGAGAAGTTCATCCCGCATTCGGGGGTAGATCGAAATGTCTTTTAAGGAACGGCAAGCCTTTTAGGCGGAGCTGACACACGGCGTTGCCCTCCGCTCGGCTACAAGGGGCTTGATTCGTGCGCGTCGCAGAGTTGCAGGACTCGGTGAGACGGGTTTCGAGACGCCGGCCAAAAGTCGGACAGCCAAGGATTTGAACAGAAAATCCCGGCAATATGAATTAATGCTTGACAAGGCGAGGCACTCTTTGCTAAAGCGTAGGGGATATCTGCAGGGATTGCACACTCTCCTCAAGCAATACGTCCTTTCCTCAGCCTTTACCAACAAATAACACATGAAACTTCATCTCCCGACCAATCTCCGCGCCGCGCTGCTCGCCGGCTTGGCAGCTACCGCTACCTTGGCAACCAGCCTCGGCACCGGCACCATCGCCGGCGGTGCTCTTATCGTCTCGCTCGCCTCCGGATCTAGGGCACAGGCCGAGGCCGGTGACAGCATGGATGACCCCCTCAAGTTGCCGAACAGTGACGGCACCGCGGGTTCCGTTACCAATCTCAATCTTTCGTCGTACGGTGAGAATCAATATATCGATTTGAACGTCTCCGGCGGGCATCTCATCAATTCCACTGACGGCAACGGCAACATCGCAGCCAACATCATCATCACTCAGCTGAAGCTGACGGACGGTTACGGCAATGCCGCTTACAATTTCAGCGGAAGCATCTCCGGCTCCGGCGAGTTCTCGTACAGCAAGGCGCTGGCGGGCGGCGGTCAGTCCTGGGACTTCCTGGGCGATGTGTCCGGCTTCACGGGCACGATAAATATCAGCGGTAACGGGGCACACCTGGAAGAGTTGAAGTTCACCGGCGGCGGTGAGATTAATGCCGCATCCATCAACGTTGCCGATACCCTGAGCATCGGGAATACAACGGGCCGCAGTGACGGCACGGGCAGCTCAGCTTACGCGACAACCGTCACGGGCACCGTAACGGCAGGCACACTTAATGTTAAGGGTACAACGGATAATACCTTCAACAATACCGTTACCGTCGGGACTCTCAATGTCGACGGCACAGCAACCAACACTTTCAGCGGTGCCGTCAACGCCACGACGCTAAACCTCAGCGGCACTGCGAATTTCACCGGCGTGACGACTTCCCTCGGCACCGTCAATCTGGCTGACGGCTCCTCCATATCAGGCGGTTCTGCTACGGCGACATATCTGGCACCCAACGCAACGGCGACAATCGGCGGCAACTACACAACCGCCGGTCTGACCATTACGGCAGGATCTACTCTCTCCATTGCCCCGGGAGCTACCGCACTGGTCACCGACGAAACCAGGGTTGCCGGATCCATCGACATTGCCGGCACAGGCATTTTGAACCTTCAAGGAAGGCTCAGTATTGAAACGCCGACGACCATTACCGGCACGGGCACTCTCGATCTCAGTGGCCTCACCTCTATCAGCGTTGCCCCGTCCATGGCCGGCGGGATTACGGAAATCAGGGATGAGCAGAACAACATCACGGGCTGGACGCTGAGCTATGAGTTTCTGACCATCGACGGCGGTATCACTCTGGCGGACGGCAGTGATGCGGTTCTGACGGGAATGGGGGTGACCAATACAGACGGGACATGGGCCTTCTCTGAAACGGTTCTCGTCAACGGATGGGATGCCAACTGGGGCTACACGGGGCTCGAAGGCTCGCCTGACGTCGCCTCCTTGCCGACAAATGACGGGGCCTTCTCGTACAATGAGGACATAGGCAGGGAAAATGACGCCCTGATCAATTGCGTCTTCATCGGCAACAAGGCTGAGTATGCGAGTGACGGCACGGCTGCCATCCGGATCACGAACGGAACGAATGAAGCGAACACCTACATCATCGGCGGTTCTCCGTCGACTTCAACAGAGCTCGATACGTGGATTTACATTGACATCGCTCCCGGTTCCGTCGACACCATCGGCACCATCGTCGGCGGAAACCTCTCCAACGATTGGAGCGCAAACTCCACTGCCGGCAATTTCACCGGTAACAGCCATATCCTGCTCAAGAACGGCACAGCCAACAACATTATCGGCGGTAACCTTCGTGACGGGGCCGGCACCAACGGCTTCTTCACCGGCAATTCCTACATCACCGTTGAGAACGGCAACGTCGAGGGCTTCGTTCTGGGGGCAGGCACCACAGCCCACAGCAGCACTAACTCATTTATCGGCGATACCAACATCTGGGTCTATACCGTACTCACAACCGGAGATACGACGCTTAAAATTGATGCAAGTGCTGCGAATAATACGACGAATCTGTCAGCCGAGTTCGCTGCGGTCGCGGGTGGCGGCGCCACTGCTCGCAACGTCAACGGCACGATTGCCATTTCCGGCAATACCTCCGTGACCATCGATCTCTCTGATTATGCAGGCAGCAACGGAAGCGAATTCGGCAAATACGTCGTCGGCTCCTCCATCGCCTATGAATCCGGTGCAACCGTACGTCAGACCGGAGACGCTTCCGTCTCGATCATCTCCCGAGACGGCCTCACCTTCCGCGACGCCATCATCGGCGGACACTTCAACCCTTACAGAGCTTCGTCTCTCACCCTCACGGGCAACAGCTCCGTAGCCATAGATGCGAGCGCAGGCGGCACCTTCTCTCACATTGTTGGCGGTTCCTACCTCGGCGAAACGGCAACGGCTCAGGCGACCCATGCAGGCAACAGCTCCGTTGAGATCAACGGGGGAGCGAACGCCGTATTCCTCGGGAGCATTATCGGCGGCTCGATGGATCTGATGGCGGCTGGGAGTGCCAAGCTCGTCGATCATCAGGGTGATACGAGCGTTACCATCAAAGGCGATGCTACGTTCTCCGGAGGGCTGACTCTCAACGGAGATCAGCTGGCCGTCATCGGCGGCACCTACGTCAAGAACTACACGAACGGCGAATACACCAAGACAAAGAACTCGACCGTTGACATCAGCGGCGGTTCGTTCGACGGACTCGTCGTCACCGGTTCCGTTGTGCCGTATAGATCCACAACGACCATCTCCGGTGTAAACACCCTCAAGATTAGCGGGGGCACCTTCAATAAAGCTGTCATCGGCGGCGTGGCGTCAAATGGCGGCGGTTATGCCTCCAACATCACCTTCAGCAGCGAGGAAACCGATATCGACGTACAAATCACGGGCGGGCGATTCGCGAGCGGGGCCGACATCATCGGCGGCTCGTATCTCGTGGAAGCAGCGGGCGACAACAAGAGCACCTTCAACGGCACGATTCAGCTCGCTGTCAGCGGGGCCACGGTTGACTCCAACATCTACGGCGGCACATACATTGAGGGCAACTCTCCCGTTGTTCAAAAGGATGTCGAACTTACTCTCGGCAACTCTGAGGGAACAACAACGGCGATCAACGGAAGCGTCTATGCGGCCGGTTACGCGGAAGGAGATGCCGCCTTCAGCACCGAGGACACGAAGGTCACCATCGCCCAAGGCGTAAGCTTCGGCGGCAGTGCGGACGCCCCCATCACCATCAGCGGCGGCTATGGCGGGAGCGGAGCCAACGCCACCGTCACGGGCTCCAAGACCTTGGCTGCCACGGGTGGCTCCGTCGATCTCAGCGGCAATAACATTATTCTGAGCAATTTCACCACGGCGGACGTCGCCGAGGGCAGCTCGCTCAATCTGGGCTCCAAGCTGGCGACTGCCGGCATCACCACGAAAACCGGAGCGGGCACACTTGCCATCGCAGGCGATATGACCGGCGCGAACCTGCGAGTTGAAGGTGGCACGTTGCAAGTCGGAAACGCAACAGTTCTAGGCAGCCTTGCCATGGCGACCGACACCACGCTCAAGCTCACGGCATCGGGGGCGGATGCTCTGCATCTGAGCTCGCTCGTGATCAACGACGGGGCAAGTATCGGGCTCGATCTGACGGGGCTCACCCTCGACACAACGCAGTCAGACTACACCCTTGTCGCCTTCGATTCGGAACAAAGTCTTGATCTGAGCCGATTCGACATCGCATTGGGTGACGGATGGACGGGAGAACTGAGCCTCATCGACAACAAACTCGTTTTGACGGCAAATCAGTTCCTGTATTGGGACGCAACTGATGTTCCGGGAGTTTGGACGGCAACGGATGAAGATAACTTCTTCACCGGAGGCTCCGGCTCGGCGGCTACATGGGTGAGCGGCTCAGGCACCACGCTCGTTTTCGGTGAGTCGAGCGAAGCGAAGGATGTCTCCATTGAGGGTGGTCTGGAGGTGGCCGACATGATCGTTCAAGCCGGAGCCGGCAACACCTACAGCTTCACAGTCTCCAACGGCGCCATTACCTCGCTGGGCAACCTCACCGTTGAAAGCGGCTCTGCCTCCTTCGGCGCGGGAGCCCTCGCTGTCACGAGTGAGACCGATGTCACCGTAAGCAACGGCGCGACGCTGTCGCTGGCGGACAAGGGAACGTCCACCGACGGCAAACTCAACATCGCGATGGAGGGCGGCTCGACGCTGGTATGGGCGGGCAGCAGCGACGTGCTGGAGGGCAACAGCCTCGCCCTCGGCGAAGGCACCGTCACGCTGAATATCGGCTCCAATGACACGAGTCTTGCGGGTCTGACCAACACAGCCGGCAGCGCGCTCACCGAGGCGACGACCATCGCCGTGGCGGGCAGCGGCAGCGTGACGCTGGCCGATGACAGCATCGGCAGTGCCGGGCTCGACATGGGCACGGGCACCACGCTGGCAGGGGCTCAGCATGCGGCGAACAATGCCATTGCCGGAGCCGGCAGCGTCGGCATCGACGCAGACACTGCATGGAATGGCGCAAACAAGACCTACAGCGGTGCAACGAACATTGCCGACGGCGTGACGGTCACGGCTCAGGGCGGCATCTCGTCCGGCAACACAGCCGTCTCGCTGGGTGAGGGCTCCACGCTGGTACTGGCCGACGGCAACCGGGGATTCGGCTCCATCAACACCGGCACGAGCGGCACGGTGGTGATCACCACTAACGGAGACTTTGAGTCCAACCGATGGCTCTGCGGTTCCGGCACGATTTGCGTTGACCTCAGCCTGACGGACAGCGCGGGCAGTAACAAATCCGTCGAAGACATCCGTCTCACGGCAAGCGGCTTTGTCACGGCAGCCATCCCGAATGCAGGCAATGTGACCAATAACGGTGCCCCGAGTCGTTTCACCGGCACTTATTTGCTCTCCGGCGGCCAACTGTATCTGGACGTGGAGCGCAACGGCAAGCTCGCCATGGGGCTTGACCCTGCTCCGACCATTAAGGTAGAGAGCGACGGCCAGCTTCTCGTCGGCTGCCCCGACTCCGGCAATTGGACCTTCAACATCGACCTGACGGGAGCCTCGTCCGAAGCGATCGGGGCGATCACCGGGCAGCAGGCCGGTCTCGTTCTGGACATCACGGGCAACACGGCGGCAAACTTCACGGGTTCTCTGACGATGCAGGACGGCAGCTCGCTGGCCTCGATCGGCGGAGCCTCGGAGTTCTCGGGAGCCGTCACCCTCGGCAAGACTGCGGAGATGAGGGTTGAGAACGGCACGGTGACTCTGTCGGGATCCATTACGCAGGAGGCCGACGGCTCGCTCTCCAAGACGGGCTCCGGCACCCTGAAGTTTGCTACGAGCTCCGCAGCCAACATCGCTCTCGATGCCGGCACGCTGGATCTGGGTGCGGCATCCATCGGCGCCTCGGTCACGGCTGCTGACGGCACCGCGATCAACGCCTCAGTGGACTCCACCCTCGCTTCGCTCACCGTCAGCGGCGGTGCGACGACCCTCACGGGCAATGCCACCACGCTGACCAGCCTCAGCGGCTCCGGAACCGTTGATGTGCAGAATGATCTCACGATCAACGGCGGGGACTTCGCAGGCACGCTGGAGATGAACGGCGATACCGGATCTCTGACGCTGGGTGCAGCGGAAGTCGCAGCCGACGCAACCATCGAGCTCTCCAACGCCAACGCAACGCTGCAGGCGGCTGACGACACTGAGACCTACCTGATCGGCTCGCTCACCGGCACCGGCACGGTCGCAGCCGGCAAGTACCAGGTCAGCGCGGGCGGCGAGTTCAGCGGCACGCTGGCGAGCGGCGCCGATCTGACCGTCGCCGGCGGCGAGCTGAAGCTCGGCAGCAACACGGCAGCGGAAGCCGAGATCCGGCTCACCGGTGCTTCGCTCGGCATGGCGTCGAGCGTGGGGGAAGATGAGGTCGTCAGCATCCGGAATCTCACCGCCGATGGCAGCAGCACCCTGAATGCCGGTCGCTACGTGCTCAGCGGTGCAAACAGCGCCTTTGCGGGCAAGCTCTCCGCGGGCGTGCAACTCACGGTGGCGAGCGGGGCCACCCTGAATCTCGAAGGCGTCACCATTCAGCCGGGTGGCCCGATAAACATCATCGGCGAAGGCGGCAGCACCATCAATGAGCTCAGACTCTGGTCGGGAATCACGCTGCATGCCTCCAACACCGGTGAGGATTCGCAGGTGTCTCTGAGCGGGGGCATGTTCCTCGGGGGCAGCGTTCAGTTCGACATGACGAAGGTCTCGGACGGCGAAGACGGCGTTCCCGTCTATGCTCCGTCGACAACGGCAGCCTATAATGGCGGCGGAGACCTTTTCATCTTCGGTCAGAACAACCTCATCCTCAATCCGGGCACGGGCGTGTCGATTCAAAACGGCACCTACACCCTGATCGAGAACGTCGGTGAGCTGGAGGAAAAAGAGCTGGGCTATCTGGTGCTCAATTACTCCAGTTGGAAGCGCCTGCGCCACGACCTGAGCCTCGAGCAGAACGGCTCTCAGTATGATCTCGTCCTGACGGTGTCCGGGGAAGCTCGCAGCCTGACCTGGCAGGGCGATGCGTCCGGCGCCGGCAACTGGAGTTACACGGAAGATTTGGATCCCAATCAGCCCTGGACCTACACGAGCGGCAGCGGGACGGCGGCATCCGACTTCAGCAACGGCGAGGCCGTCACCTTCGACACGCTGGAGGGTATCACCGGACCGGCTGTCGTCAACGTCACGACGGATGTGATCGCGGGCAGCATCGTAGTGAAGGGCGATACGAGCTACACATGGACAACGGAGAACGGTTCGACGGTCTCGACGGTGGCCGGCGGCAAGCTGGAGGTGGGCACTGCTGACGAGGCGTTCAACGGCACGCTGCGTCTGGAGACGGAAACAGCCATCGCCGGCGGTGTGGACATCAACAGCGGCACCGTTGTCGCGGCTCACTCCTGGGCCCTGAAGGACTCGGTGGTGACGGTGAACAAGGACGCAACGCTCAAGGTGGATCAGACCGCCGCCGGCACGAAGATCTTTGCCTCGTCGATCACGATGAACGACGGCAGCCGTCTGGCCGCGACGGGCAACGCCGGCGGCACGGTGAACAATGTGGCGACCAACGGCGCCGTCTCGCTCGCCGGCGAGGGCGATGCCGTGCTCAATCTGGGCTTGAGCTCGATCTCCTCTGACAGCGTGCTGACGACGGACGGGACCGTGAACATCAATGAGGCGCCGAAAGATGCTTCCTTTGCGGCTCTGATCGTCAACTCGGGCACGACGAAGCTGGATGTCTCCACGGATCTGATCGTCGACAGGATCAGCGGCGACGGCACGCTACAGGTCGAGGGCGTGCTCACCAGCGCGAGCTCCTCCCTCGATATCGCCCATCTTGCGGTGAATTACGGCTACATGTATTCGACCGCGGCGGAAGGCACGACGGTCGCGAGCTTGACGACTGTCAGCCACAACGGTACGTTCTTCGGCACGTGGACTCTGGAGAATCTGGCCGACGGGGCCGATATGAATGTGGGGTCTCTGACGAGTGCTTCGAATACCGCCTCGCTGACGATCAATCAGGCGAAGGATGCCACCATCAACGTGGGTTACGGCAGTTCGCTGATGGTGGAGAGCAACGCAACCATCAGCTCGATCAGCACCTACTACGGCGGCGCCACGGTGACGCTGGCCGATGACACAACCGTGGGCTCCCTCATCCTGGAAAGCGACTCATTCGCGCATTATCCGGCCAACGAGCTCAACACAGCCACGGCAGACGGCACCATCACGGTAACGGGATCAGCGACGATTGAGAAAACGACGGTGAATGCCGCCGAGCTCGTTCTGATGGGCAACGCCAGTCTGGATCTCAATACAACGGTCAGCACCCTTACGGTGAGCGGACAAGACAGCGTGACCGATGAAGCAAGCGGCACCGTGACGCCGGGCACGACGGTGGCTCTGGGCGGTACGGAAATCGGCCACCTGCTTCTTGAATCCGGCACGGTAGCAACGACGTCTTCGACGCGTGTCTCCCTGATTGAAATGTCCGGCGGCACCCTTGACTTCTGCGGCAACAACATCGGCATTGCCCCGCCGTCAACGCCGGATGCACCGGAGCCGATTTCGATGTACGGCGACATCGTGATGACGGGCGGCTCTCTGGCCAGGGCCGAGCGATACAGAGGCTTGATCATCATCAACGATGCAATCGGGCAGACCTTCGAAATGGGAGGGCTGAGCGACGAAGCGACGCTGATGCTTCAGAATGCCGAGGGCACGCAGCTGACAGGCCTCACGGGCCTGACTCTCGGCGATGGCTCTCTGATCACGATCTCTGCGGGCATGACGAGCGAAGCCGGGGCTCTGCTGCAATTCTCCGAGCAGGGCACGGCGGGAGTAGCTGAGAATGCGACGGTGACCTTTGACATCAATGATGTGCTGGGCATCGTACGCAGTGCGGAAAATCAGTCTGCCACGTTCACTCTGGGCAACGGCTACGCCGATCTGAGCGATCTCAACAGTGCCGTCACCTTTGATGCATCGCTGTATCTGATGAACATGCAGGCTGAGTTCACGCAGGACGGCAAGCTGACGCTCACACAGCTCAGCCCGAGTGATCCCGACACGGTCTACATCGCCTCGGAAGCTCAAGGCAGCGGCAATGCCGCATGGGCAGGCAACGGAGACCGACTCATCTATAACTCGACAGAGGGCTACACGGTCGTCTACATCAATCAGGACACAACGATTGATCTGGTCAACGGCCTCGGCCTCCTCGACCCGGCCGAAATTCCCGCCGGCAAGACGGACGTCGGTCTCGCTCTGCCCAACCTGATCGGCTCCTCCGGCACAACGCTCACCATCGTCGGCGACAACGACGGGACGGGCACCAAGGATCTCGTCTCCATTGTGCCGAATCTCTCTGCGGATGAGCTGCCGAACAACGTACGAAACGCGCTGAGCTTCGGCGGCACGATCAAGCTTCAGGGCACGGATCTCAAGCTGATGGCCGCGGATGCGGCAACAAGCGAGCCGGACAGCGAGTTTGTGTACCGCGTCGGTTCCCTGCAAGCGGATGAACATTCGCAGGTCATCGTTCAGAGCGGCGTACTGCAACTCGACAGCAGCAGCACGCTCTCCGGCGGGCTTTCGGTGGATGAGAACGGACAGCTTGCCCTGCGCGGCGACACGACCTTGAGCGGCGCAGTCACGGGAACGCTCCTCTCGGGCACCGATAAAGCGAGAGCCGACGTATCCGTCGGCAGTGGCAGAACGCTGACTCTCGACGACGCAGAGCTGGCGGGAATCTCCATTGCGGGAGAGGCCGGCTCAGTGATGTCGATCGCGTCCGATTCATCCCTTGATATGAGCAGCGCGACCAGCGGCCTGCTGCTCAGCGTCGAGGAAGGCGCGGCCCTGAGCATCGTGGCTGACCAATCGAGCAGCCTGACAACGACCTACGCGACAGAGCCGACACCCGGCGTACTGGAGTACGAAGGTCTTGTGGGCAAAGGCTCACTGGTCGCCGATGCGAGTGCCGCAGCTGAAATCGTGCTGAATACGGCGTCGGGAACGGGCTACATCTTCGAAGGCAGCCTGGCCGACTACAACGGAACCATCACACTGAAGGGCGAGGGCACGCAAGCCTTCACGCAGGACGCTGCGGCAACGAGCTTCCGCGTAACGGGCGGCAATCTGGTGCTGGCAGATACGGTCTCGACCGTCGGCTCGCTGCAACTCAGCGGCACGGGTCAAGCCTACGTCAACCTCGTCGACGAGAATAACACAGGGGCCAACCGCACCTTCGCGGTGAAGAATGAGCTTCGCCTCGGAGAAGGCTCAACGCTGAACCTCACGCTGAATCTGACACAGGCGATGCTGGACGGTACGGCAGCCATCACATCAACCTCCGCCTCCTACACCGGAGGTTCAGTCTCGCTGAACCTGGTCGGCATGGATGAGGGGCTCGACCTGACGGGCGGCGAGACGGTAACGGCCACGCTGATCTCCTCCGTCACAACAGTGACCGACACCGAGGTCTCGCTGGCTCGCCCCGAGGATAAACTGCTGCAAAAATACTTCGGCAACACGGCACGAGTCGAAGTACAGGGTAATAACCTTGTTCTGACGGGCACGACCGTCACGGCAGAGACGGCCGACTTCCACGCCTCTGCCGCCCTGACGCAGAACGGCAGGACGGGCGCGGCGATGCTCGATGATCTCTATGCGACGACGAATCCTCAGCTGAATGCGCCGGGCAGCGTTGCGGCATCCGTGCTCAATGAGCTCGAGCAGATGATCCTCGCGGGAGACAACGCGGCGGCTGACCGTCGTATGGCGGCAGTTGCAGGCGCAAGCGCGACGGCAATGGGCATGGCCTTTGCCGGCGACGTGCAGCGCCAGCTCAAAGCCATCCGCAACCGCACGACCACGATGGGCGTGAACGACGCCTACGTGAACCCCGACATGCCGTACTTCAACGCCTGGGTCAATGCCGAGGGCAGCTACCGCAGCCTCGAGCAAGACAGCACCTACGCAGGCTATGAGTTCAACAGCTGGGGCGGCACGCTCGGCTTTGATGCCGACATCACGCCGAATTGGACGGCAGGTCTGGCGCTCACGGCCATGTACGGCAGCCTGACGGCAAAATCGGCGGAAATGGCCGAGGGCGATCTGAACACCTACTACGTAACGGCCTTCGCCCGCTACACACCCTCAGCTTGGGCACACACCTTCGTGGCCTCAGTCGGCATGGCCGACGCCTCGCTCGACCGCACGGTGTCTTACAGCGGCGGCTCATACCGCACCGGCGGCGATACCGACGGCTACGGCTTCGGCCTGATGTACGAACTGGGCTACACGGTACCGCTGGATGAAGACGGACAGTCGGCACTGCAACCGGTGTTCAATATCACCTACACGCACAGCAACCTCGGTGCCTACTCCGAATCCGGCGACATGGCCGTGCGCTTCGGTGATCAGACGATGGACACTCTGACTCTGGGTCTCGGCCTGCGCGCCCAGACGACGATCGGAGAAAACATCTACAACCGCACCTCCCTGCTCGAAGGACGCGTGCTGGCGAAGTGCGACATCGGCGACCGCAGCAGCTCGGCCTCAGCAGCCCTCGCGGCTCTGGGCCACACGGCGGGAGAAGTTGAGTCGGCAGAGGTCGGAGCCTTCGGCGTTGAACTCGGCGCCGGGCTGACCGTCCCCGTAGGTCAGGAGGGCGGCTCGCTCTTCTTCGATGCCAGTCTGGAGCTGCGTGCGGACTACACGAACGTGAACGCGACGGTGGGCTACCGCATCAACTTCTGACGCTTGCCGCCGCAGCCCGCAGACTTCGGGGGGGCGACTCCGGTCGCCCCCCCTTTTTTTGCAAGCTACAAAAAACTCCCCGCAGCAAGCTTCCTCATCCCCTCGGCCGAAAAACGCAACACCCCGGCCGAGCAAGAACGGAACATCGCTGCACGAGTCCGCCCCTCAGCGCGTGAACAAAAAGCCCCTGACCTTCACCTGTTCGGGAATGGAAGTCAGATAGCCCCACAGACCCCCCATCGGAACCACAGGCTCCACGAGAAACATAAATCCCATCTCCCTCTTTCCGGACGCGAGAATGATGCGGCGAAATCTCTCCTGATCCTCGGCCGCGCCCTGAGCATCCGCCGCCGCGATCGTCCAGCGCAAAATCGGGCAGGAGCCCTCTTCCGTGCGGCTTTCGATAAAATGAGGAAAACTTGGCACCGAAGCCGCTTTCAGCGCGGCCCCGTCTGACGGAAGCGACACAACAACTCGGAGCCCGTTTTCGAGGCCGTTGGAGGAGATCTTGATCAACTCACCGCGATAACTCAGCACAACGTCGTAATAGCCCGAGACAGCGAGATGGCTCAGCAGAGCGGAGAACTCGCCATACGGCACCTCCTCTCGATCGATGCGGATGCAATATCCCGACTCCCCGCCCTTCGACCGCTCGTCGGGGACGTTCACTCGCCATGTCGAAAGCTTGACCTCAGGCACCGCTGCGGGTGTTTGAAAGGCAAAGGCGAATAACCCTAACAGAAAGAGCGACTAAATCCGTTTCATCGTAAGCTCTCAACAAAAACCATTCTAGGCAGGCATGCGAGAATAGAGGCCTATGTTCACCATGCCTCAAAACACCATCGCCTACCTGCACAAGGAGCCCATCGACATGCGCTACGGCATGTTTCGCCTCCAAGGAG